>WNEY01000614.1_pt1 | contig 22871 bp, 24 predicted proteins | sample 5400531 | NCBI WGS metagenome assembly WNEY01 (sample SAMN13153338, study PRJNA577476) | soil metagenome | isolation source: 200 cm saprolite under Douglas fir tree site 1 | place: USA:California | collected 2015-04-18
ATCGGCGGCTTCGCCATCGGCACCTTCGGTCTCGGCTTCACCCTCGGCGGCTTGATCTTCGGCCGCTGGCGCAAGGCTTAGAGCCCTTTCCGGGCTCGGCCACTCCTACCAAATTCATTCCTACGTCCGGCGCTCGCACGCTGACTTTAGTGGCTCGAAGCCACTTAAGTCCTACGTCTCGGCGTCCTTGGCGGGGAAGAGCACGGTCGGGACGTCTTCTTCGGCCGGGTCGACATCGCGCACGACCACGTCCAGAACAGTGACGAGCACCGCGACGAGCGGAACCGCGAGCACGACCGCGAACCCGCCGAAGAGGATTCCCACCGCGGTGACCGAGACCAGTACGAGCAAAGGCGACAGGCCGACGGCGTCGCCGAGCACGCGCGGCACGATCAGATAGTCCTCGAACAGCCGCACGACCAGCACGCAGACCCCGGCGGCGACAGCCACGTGCCACGAGTCGGTGGCCCCGACGGCGACTGCAAGCGCGCCGGCCGAGATCGGGCCGATGACCGGCACGATCTCCACCACGCCGGCGAAGGCTCCGATCAGGATGAAGTAGGGCTCCCCGATCGCCCAGAACGCAAGCGACAACACTGTTCCGACGAGTGCGATGAGGAGCACTTGGCCGCGCACGAAAGCGCCCAGCTTGAGGTCGATCAGATCCCAGGTGTCGCGCAGCTTCTTCCGCTTCGGGCGTGATAAGAGCGACGCGACGAAGTCGACGGCACGGGCACGCTCGAAGATCCAGTAGGCGGCGGTGGCGAGGACGAAGAAGATCCCGAGCAGGACCTCGAAGACCTTCAGCGTCACCTCTACGGCGGGGTGCAGTAGCTGGCCGGTCTTGGGTACCTCGCGCAGGCGTTTGTCGATCGCCGTGAGGACGTCGTGCTTGATCCCCTTGGACTGTTTCGCCTCCTGGTGGATCTGGGCTTTCGTCGTTCCGCCAAGGGCGCTCTGCACCTGGTCGACCGCCCGGGGCACGACGATCCAGAGGGCGAGGCCGATCACGCCGATCAGTACCACGTAATGGATGAGGAGGCCGAGGCCTCTCGGGACGCCGGCCCGCGCGAGCCTCTCGATCCCAGGGCGGAGAGCTGCGGCCAGGATGAAGGCGAGAAAGACGAGTGCGAGGACGAGCTTCAGCTTCCAAAGCGCCAGCGCCACCGCGACGATCGCTATGACGATCAGAGTCGAGAGGGCGACGCGTTGAGCTGTTTCCTTCATGACCAGGGATCTTTCGCCGTCTGGCGAAAGCGGCAAACGCGATGATTACTTCCGGCTGGGAACGCGTCTGTCTCGATGAGCGGCGACATGTGGTCGTGCTGGCCGGACCGTTCGTCCGCGCGCTCGCGCTCGCCGTCGTCGGCATCGGCTGCATGGCCATCGGGTGGCCGGCCTCGATCGCGGGCGTCCTGCTGCAGGCGGGAGGCGCCGGCATCGCGCTTCGGGCGGTGTGGAAGTGGGAGCGAACGCGCGTCGTCCTGACCACCGAGAAGCTGTTCGTCGTGCACGGGACATTCCACCGGCGCGCGGCGGCCGTGCGCCTTTCGCGGCTCGGGGCAGTCGAGATCGAGCAGAGCCTGGTGGGGCGGCTGCTCGGTTACGGGACGATCGTCGCCGGCGACCTCGAGATCGATTACGTGCCGGAGCCGCGCCGGGTGTACGGCCTGGTCGAGCGGCTCAGCGCCTGAGTCGTTCTCCCGCTCTCCAAGCGGGTTTGCGGGTCTAAAAACGAACACTTGTTCGATCCGATCCCCCTCGCTAAACTTGGCCGGTTATGGCGCAAGAAGAGCTTGTCATCCACGGCGCCCGGGAGCACAACCTCAAGGACATCGACGTCCGGCTGCCCCGGAACAAGCTGATCTGCATCACCGGGCTCTCCGGCTCCGGCAAGTCGTCTCTGGCCTTCGACACGATCTATGCGGAAGGCCAGCGGCGCTATGTCGAGAGCCTCTCGGCTTACGCTCGCCAGTTCCTCCAGATGATGGAGAAGCCCGACGTCGACTCGATCGAAGGGCTCTCTCCGGCGATCTCGATCGACCAGAAGACGACGTCACGGAACCCGCGGTCGACGGTTGGAACGGTCACCGAGATCTACGACTATCTGCGCCTTCTCTTCGCGCGGGTCGGCCGGCCGCACTGCCCGGTCTGCGGGAAGCCGATTACGGGCCAGAGCCAGGAGTCGATCGTCGACCAGATCCTCCAACTACCGGAAGGGACGAAGTTCACGGTCAACGCCCCGGTCGTGCGTGACCGCAAGGGCGAGTACAAGGAGGTGTTCGAGGAGCTGCGCAACGAGGGCTTCACGCGCGTGAAGGTCGACGGCGAGCAGCACCTGCTCGAGGACGAGATCTCGCTCGACAAGAAGTTCAAGCACACGATCGAGGTGGTCGTCGACCGGCTCACGATGAAGCCCGACCTGCGCACGCGGCTCGCGCAATCCGTGGAGACCGCGGCACAGCTCGCGGAAGGGCTCGTCGCGATCGATCTCGTCGACGAAGGCCGCACGCTGCTGTTCAGCGAGAAGTTTGCGTGTCCCGACCACGGCGTCTCGCTCCCCGAGCTGCAGCCTCGCATCTTCTCCTTCAACTCGCCCCACGGCGCGTGTCCGCGCTGCACCGGCCTGGGCTCACAGCAGGAGATCGACCCGGACCTGCTCGTTCCCGACACGAGCCTCTCGATCTCCGAGGGCGCCCTCGTGCCGTGGTCCGTGGGCAACTCGGGCTTCTACGAGTCGGTCATCCAGGCGATCGCAGACCGCTACGAGATTCCGCTCGACGAGCCGTGGGAGAACCTGACCGAGGAGGAAGAGGATCTCTTCCTCTACGGCACCGAGGGCGAGCGCGTGTACGTCAGCTACCGCAACCGGATGAACCGTCGCCGCTCCTACATGCTCGCCTTCGAAGGCATCATCCCGAGCCTCGAGCGGCGCTACCGCGAGACCGACTCCGCCACGCAGCGCGAACGCATCGAGGAGTACATGTCCTTCCGCCCGTGCCCGGTCTGCAATGGGGCACGCCTGAAGCCGGAGGTGCTCGCGGTCACGGTCGGCGGCAAGAACATCCACGAGTTCACGCAGATGTCCGTCACCCGTTCCCTCGAGTTCCTGGACAAGCTCAAGCTCACGGAGACCGAGCAGCTCATCGGCGCGCGGATCGTGAAGGAGATTCGCGAGCGCCTGCTGTTCCTCGACAACGTCGGCGTCGGCTATCTGCAGCTCGACCGGGCATCAGCGACGCTCTCGGGCGGGGAAGCACAGCGCCTGCGACTGGCGACGCAGATCGGCTCGCAGCTCGTCGGCGTGCTCTACATCCTGGACGAGCCCTCGATCGGCCTCCACCAGCGGGACAACGACAAGCTGATCGGAACGCTCGAGCGCCTGCGTGACCTCGGCAACACCGTCCTGGTCGTCGAGCACGACGAGCAGATGATGCGCTCGTCCGACTGGCTCGTCGACATGGGCCCGGGCGCGGGAGAGCACGGTGGACACGTCGTCGCCGAGGGAACCGCGGCCAAGGTCGAGCGCACCAAGAATTCGGTCACCGGGCAGTTCCTCTCGCGTGCGCGCATGATCCCGGTCCCCGAGCGCCGTGCGGACGACAATGGCTCCTTCTGGGTGCGCGGCGCCACTCAGCACAATCTGAAGGACATCGACGTCGAGTTCCCGGTCGGGAAGTTCGTCGTCGTCACCGGAGTATCGGGCTCCGGTAAGTCGACGCTCGTGAACGAGATCGTCCACAAGGCGCTGGCGAACAAGCTGCACCGGCACCGGACGAAGCCGGGCGATCATCAGTCGGTCGAAGGCATCGAGGTCTTCGACAAGGTGATCGAAGTCGACCAGTCGCCAATCGGGCGCACCCCACGGTCGAACCCGGCCACCTACACCAAGCTCTTCGACCACATCCGCGAGCTCTACTCGATGACACCCGAGGCGAAGGTGCGCGGCTACAAGCCTGGGCGGTTCTCGTTCAACGTGCGCGGCGGCCGGTGCGAGACGTGCAAAGGCGACGGCCAGATCAAGATCGAGATGCACTTCCTGCCGGACGTGTACGTCCCGTGCGAGACCTGCAAGGGCGCGCGCTACAACCGCGAGACGTTGGAGGTGCGCTTCAAGGGGAAGTCGATCGCCGACGTGCTCGAGATGTCGGTCGAGGAGGCGCTGCAGTTCTTCGCCAAGATCCCGAAGCTACGCCGGCGCCTACAGACCTTGCACGACGTGGGGCTCGACTACATCAAGCTCGGCCAGCCCGCGACGACCCTCTCCGGCGGCGAGGCGCAGCGCGTCAAGCTCTCGTCGGAGCTCTCGAAGATCGCGACCGGCAAGACGCTCTACATCCTCGACGAGCCCACGACCGGGCTCCACTTCGCGGACATCGAGAAGCTGCTCGACGTGTTGCAGCGACTCGTCGACTCGGGGAACACCGTGCTCGTGATCGAGCACAATCTCGACGTGATCAAACAGGCCGACTGGATCATCGACCTCGGTCCCGAAGGCGGCGAGGCCGGGGGCGAGATCATCGCGACGGGCACGCCGGAGCAGATCGCCGAGGTGGACGAGTCGGCGACCGGGCAGTTCCTCCGGCACGTGCTGCCCAAGGCTGCGGTCGCAGCTGCCTGAGGCAACCGCACGCGCCGCGACGCGCAACGACGAGAAGGCGTGGTTCCTGCGCGGGCTGCTCGTGCTGCAAAGCCCGCGGCCGGTCTTCGCGGCGCTTCGCGACGACTCCGATGAGGCCGCCGAGGCGCGACAGGACGCGGCGGGGGCGATCATCTGGCTGGCCGGCATCGCCACAGTGCTCGCGACCACCGTTGCGAGCACACTGCTCGACGACCCGGCGCGGGACTGGCTCGTGCTCGTCGTCTGGGCGTTCCTCGGAGGTGGGCTGTCCGGCTTCACGCTGTACTTCTTCCTCGGGAAGGTGTTGCACGTTTCGCTTCGTCGCCTGGGCAGCCGGGGTAGCTTCCGGCGCGCACGCCACCTGCTCGCCTTTGCGTCGGCGCCTGTCGCATTTGCGCTCTTCGTCTACTGGCCGGCCCGGATCGCGATCTACGGAGAGGATCTGTTCAGATTCGGCGGGTCGGACGGTGGCACGACCGGGACCGTCTTCGCGTGGATCTTCTACGTGTTCCTGGTCTGGGCGCTCGTCCTGCTCGTCATCGGTGTGCGCACCGTGCACGGCTGGACCTGGGCGCGCTCGATCGCCGGCGTTGCCTACGCCTCGGGTATCGCCGCGGTGCTAGCCGTCGCCCTGACGCTGCTCTACGCGGCGGGCTGAGAACAGCTCGAGCTCGTCCTCCGACATCGCGTACGTGTGCTCCGGCGCGGGATAGACGCCGGTTCGAACTTCTTCGGCGTACGTCGTCAGCGCGCCACGAATCTCGTCGGCGAGGTTCGCGTAGCGCTTGACGAAGCGCGGTGCGCGTCCCTCGGTAAGGCCGAGCAGATCGTGGTACACGAGCACCTGCCCATCGCACTCAGGCCCGGCGCCGATCCCGATCGTCGGGACCGTGAGCGACTCGGTGATGCGCGCGGCGACCGGTACGGGAACGGCTTCGAGGACGATTGCGAAGCAGCCGGCCGCCTCGAGCGCGAGTGCATCGGCCAGGAGCTGCTGTGCTCTCGCGGCCGTCCGGCCCTGTGTCTTGAACCCACCGAGCATCGTTTCCGATTGCGGTGTCAGGCCGACGTGCCCCATCACGCCGATGCCGGCGGAGACGATCGCGGTCACCCGCGAGAGGGAAGGCCCGGCGCCTTCGAGCTTGACCACGTCGGCGTCGGCTTCCTTGACGAACCTGATCGCGTTGCGCACGGCGTCTTCGTCGGAGACCTGGTAGCTCCCGAACGGCATGTCTCCGACCACCAGCGGCCGGACGACCGCACCCGAGACGGAGCGCGTGAGGAAGAGCATCTCCTCCATCGTCACCGGGACGGTCCCATCGTGGCCGAGCACGACCATCCCCGCGGTGTCACCCACGAGCAGGATGTCGATGCCCGCCTGTTCCGCGAGGCGCGCGCCCGGCGCGTCGTAGGCGGTGACCATGACGATCTTCTCGCCGCGGCTCTTCAGGTCGGCGAGGTCCGTCAGCGTCAGTTTCCCGGGTTTCACTTCAGCTCTCCTTCCAGGACGATGTTGTCGATGAGTCGCATCGAGCCAACACGGGCCGCAGCGGCGAGGAGCGTGACGCCGTCGAGGTCGAGCACCTCGACGTACTCGGGAACGAGCCCGTTGAGAGCCACGCGCGTCGCAGCGACGGGGTCAGACCCCTCGACATGTGCCGAGCGGCCGGCTTCGAGCGCGCGTGGGAGCGCGAGGGCCTGATGCCGCTCCTCCTCTGAGAGATAGGCGTTTCGAGACGACAGGGCCAGGCCGTCCGCGTCACGAACAGTGGGAAGGACGCGTAGGTCGAGATCGACGTCCAAGTCACGGATCATCCGGCGCAAGACGGCAGCCTGCTGCGCGTCCTTCTGACCGAAGTACGCCACCTGTGGTCGGACGATGTTGAAGAGCTTCAGGCACACCGTGGCGACGCCGCGGAAGTGCCCTGGGCGCGCAGCGCCTTCCGCTCCGATCTCTTCGACGTCGACCCAGGTTGCGTACCCCTTCGGGTACATCTCCTCGACGGACGGTGTGAACAAAACGTCGACGCCTTCCGCTTCGGCCAACTGTGCATCACGCGTCTCGTCGCGCGGGTAGCGCGACAGATCCTCGTTCGCGCCGAACTGCGTTGGGTTGACGAACAGGGACACCACCACGGCGTCGCACTCTCCGCGCGCAGCACGGAGCAGGGCGAGATGCCCGTTGTGGAAGGCGCCCATTGTGGGCACGAGCCCGATGCGTCCGCCGCCGGCGAGCTCACGGCGCACCTCTCGAGTCGTTCGCAGCGTCTTCACTTCGCCGTCGCTTCCGCGAGCACGTCGTAAAGCGGCTCGAGCTCGGGTCTGGCGGCGCGGATCGCGCGGCGGTGCGCCTCCACCGTCTCCCAGTCGCCGCGCTCGATGGGACCGGTCAACTCGAAGCCGTTGTCGATCGTTCTGCGCATCAGCGGGACGAGCCCTTCGGGAGGCGCACCGGCTGCGAGAAATAGCTCGGCCGCCACCGCGTGCAGGGTGACGAGGTAGTTCGACGCGATCGCGGCGCCTGCGTGGTAGAGCGGACGTGCATCGTCGGTGAGGTCGAACGGCTTCAGCCCGAGGGTTTCCGCCAACCAGTAACCGGCGGCCCTGGCTTCTTCCTCTTCGGAAGTCACCGCCGCCCAGGCTCCGTCGAGCTGCTCGGGTCCTCGTGCGCGCGTGAACGTTTGAAGCGGGTGCATCGAGAAACGTCGCCGATGCGGATCGAGTGCCGACAAAGGCGTCGCTCCGGAGACGTGCGCGATCCACGGGCCCTCGTCCAGCGCAGCGGCGACCTCGGCGATCGAGCCATCCGGCACGCACAGCAGGACCAGCTCTCCTTCCTCGCCAACGGCAACGCCACGCTCGCGCAGGCGAGCCGAAACGGCCGAGCCGACGCGGCCGGAACCGATGACCGTCACACTCTCGAACAATCGACGCTCCAGTTCCGTAGCGGATACCGGGCAGTGGAAGCGTACACCGGCAGTGCTACTCTGCCGTGCCTCGTGGGTCGTCGTCTCCTCCTGGGGCTCGCCCTCGCCGTCGCGCTGGCTGCACCAGGCCAGGCGCGGGCGGCGGTCAGCCTCACCCACTGTCCAGAGGCCGCGAATGGGCTCCTGTGCGGGACGGTGGACGTTCCGCTTGATCGCAGCGGCGGGATGCCCGGCACGATCCCGCTTCACGTCGAGGTTCTGCAGGCGACCGGGCTGCCGCGGGGGACGATGTTCCTGATCGCAGGCGGTCCAGGGCAGGGATCTGCCGGCGCCTACGGTCTGGGCTCGGCCAGCTCCGCCAGCGCTATGCAGGACATGTTCCCCGGCTACACGCTGGTGGCATTCGACAATCGAGGCACAGGGAAGTCCGGGGTGATCCGCTGTCCGGGCCTGCAGACCTCGGTCAAGGCGACAGTCGAGCAGGACGCGGCGCTGGCCCGGGACTGCGCCGAGATCATCGGCCCGCAGCGACAGTTCTACGCCACGCGCGACCACGCGGAAGACATGGAGTCGGTGCGGGTTGCATTGGGCCTGGGGCGCATCGCGCTGTTCGGGGTGTCCTACGGAACGAAGCTCGCAATTGCTTACGCGCTGGCGCATCCGAGCGCCGTCGAGCGGATCGTCCTCGACTCGGTGGTCGCGCCCACCTACCCGGACCCATTCGAGCGAAATGTCCTCCGTGAGATGCCGGGCACGCTGACCGCATTCTGTGCGGGTGGCATCTGCCGTGGAGCGACCTCCGATTTCGCGGGCGACGTCGTCAAGCTCGCGAATCGCCTCGAAGCACGTCCGCTGAAGGGAAAGGTGATCGCGCCCGACGGACGGCTGCGGGCGGTGCAGATGAACGGTGAAGACCTCGTCTCGATGATCATCGACGCGGATCTCTCGCCGGGCCTGGCCGCCGAAGCACCGGCCGCTGTTCACGGCGCCTTGCTCGGAGACGCCCGCCCGTTGCTGCGGCTGTACGACCTCGATCTGGGGACCAGTGAGTTGGCCCCCGAAGACTTGAGCTTCGGTCTCTATGCCGCGACGAACTGTGCGGACGGTCCCTTCCCCTTTGCTCCGAACACTCCGCCTGCTGCACGCAGAGCGATTCTCGATGCGACGGTCGCGGCCTTTCCACCCGGCAGCGTCGGACCATTCGGGAACTGGGCGGCACGCATGGGGACTGCTTACTTCTGCGAGCAGTGGCCGACGCCGGCGGGAAACACTCCGTTGGGGCCGGGACCTTTGCCGAACGTGCCGGTGCTGGCCGTGAACGGCGGCTTCGATCTACGGACGCCGACCGCGAATGCCCTCTCAGTGATCTCCGCGTTTCCGCAGGGTCAACTGGTGATCGTGCCCGGCGTTGGACACAGCGTGTCCGGCGCCGACTTCTCAGGCTGCGCGGCCGAAGCAATCAGACGCTGGATGACCGGAACACTCGGGCCCTTCAAACAAGCATCGTGCCCCCGGGTCCCGCCCGCCGCAAAGATTCTGGGAGCCTTTTTGCATCGTCCGGCGAAGCGGACGGTGAAGGCGACGCTGGCGGCTGCTTCGAAGACGGCGCGGGAAGCCGAAGCTACGTGGTTGCAGATGGTGTTCTCCAGCGCGACATTTGCTCCCCGCGGTCTTTACGGCGGCAAGCTCGTGCTCGCAAAGGAGGGGCTGAGCTTCACTCTGACCCGCTACAGCGCCGTTCCCGGAGTCACCGTGACCGGAAAAGTCGACTTCGTCCCCGGAGGCTTGCCTCTCCTCCACAAGGGCACACTCCGTGTGTCCGGCCCCGCGGCCCTCGCGGGCACGCTCACTTTCTCGAACAACTCGGTCTCCGGCAAGCTCGGCGGAAGGCCGGTCAAAGCCCCGTACTAAAGGCTTCTGCGGGTCATTTGCCGCTCGTCCGGCACCGCCCGTAAACTGCCCGAGCGATGCCGATGTACGAGTACGTCTGTATGAAGTGCGAAGAGCATTTCGAGGAGCTTGTCCGGGGAGATCAGGTGGTCGCTTGCCCGGAGTGCGGCGCGACCAAGGTCGCCCGGCAGCTCTCGACGTTCTCGATGGTCGGCACCGCCGGGCAGACCGGCGCATTCAGCAGTGGTGGCGGCTGTTGCGGCGGAAGCTGTGGCTGCGGTCACTGAACTAACCCGCGCAGACGAGCTGCGCGCCTTCGGCGAGGTCGTTGCGGGCTGCACCAAATGCGCGCTAGCGGAAGGTCGGACTCAGGTGGTCTTCGGCTCAGGCGATCCGAATTCCGATCTGATGTTCGTCGGCGAGGCACCCGGCTTCCACGAGGACAAGCAGGGAGTGCCGTTCGTCGGGGCGGCCGGAAAGCTGCTCGAGCAACTACTCGCCGGCATTGGCCTCACGCGCGAAGAGGTGTACATCGCGAACGTTCTCAAGTGCAGACCTCCCGGCAACCGCGATCCGCTGCCGGAGGAGATCGAGGCCTGCGAGGGGCACCTGTGGCGGCAGATCGAGCTGATCGACCCGCGCGTCGTGGCGACGCTCGGCAACTTCGCGACGAAGCTCCTGTCGGGCCGGCCGACCGGGATCACGCGCGTTCACGGCCAGGAGCAGGAGGTGACGCTCGGCGGGCGGCGCGTGCTGCTCTACCCGATCTACCATCCGGCTGCCGCGCTGTATACGCCACGCATGCTCGAGGTGCTCAAGTCCGACTTCGCGAGGCTGCCCGAGCTGATGGGCCGTGAAGTTGCTCCGCCGGAGCCGGTCTACGTCGCATCGGCAGTCGCAGAGCCCGCGGTGCAGCTCGGGCTGTTCTGATCGAGTCTCGGTCGCCTGAAGAGACGGAAGAAATCGCGGCGCGGCTCGCGGTCGACCTGCGGCCCGGCGACGTCGTGACCGTCTCCGGAGAGCTCGGTTCGGGCAAGACGACGTTCGTCCGGGGCGCATGCCGTGCGCTCGGCGTCGAGGGAGCGGTCACGAGCCCGACGTACACCATCGGCCACCGGTACAAGGGACGCGTCGACGTCTCCCATCTCGACCTCTTCCGTTTCAGCGGCGTCTCTGCAGCGGAGTGGGGAGATCTGGAGCCCTACTTCGACGACGCGGTCGTCTTCGTCGAGTGGCCGGAGGCAGGAGCAGGAGTTCTTCCGGCTCCGCGGGTCGAGGTGCGCCTCGAGCACGGCGACGAAGAACGGCACAGGCTTGTCACGATTCGCGGCGATGCTGATCCTGGCCTTCGACACGGCGACTGACGTCGCGACGAGCGCCCTCGTCTCGGACGGCGAGCTGCTGGGAGAGCGCACGTCGCGCGCCGTCACGGTGCTCGAGGACGTCGACGCCTTGCTGCGCCAGGCGGGCGCGCACACCCGCGAGCTCGAAGGGCTCGCCGTCGGGGTCGGGCCGGGGAGCTTCACCGGCGTCCGCATCGGGCTCGCCACTGCGCGCGGGCTCGCGCTCGCCCTTGGCGTCCCCGTGGCTGGGGTCTCCACGCTTGACGCCCTCGCCGCCGGAGCGCCGGGTGCCGTGCCCGTCGTCGACGCGAGACGCGGGGAGATCTTCGTGCTTCAGGGGGAACCTCGAGTGCGTCCGCCCGACGAGCTGGAGCTTCCACCGGGCACCGTCTGCGTGGGCAGCGGCGCCGTGCGCTACCGCGCCGTGCTGGAAGCCGCCGGCGCCGAGGTTCCGCCTGACCAGGACGAGCGCCACGTCCCGCGGGCGCGCTTCCACGCTCAGCTGGCCCGGGACTTCGGGCCTGCCGAGGAGGTCGAGCCGATGTACCTAAGAGTCCCCGACGCTGATAAAACCACGGAATGAGCGCCACCGCGAATCGGGTGGACTTCCGCCGCCTCGAGATGCGCGACCTGAACGCGATCGAGACGATCGAGCGCGACTCGTATCCGACGCCCTGGTCGCGGTCGATGTTCGCGGGCGAGCTCGCGAAACCGTCTTCGATCTCGCTCGGGGCGTTCGAGCCTGACACGCACGAGTTGCTCGGCTACCTGATCATCTCCCGTTACGTCGACGCGTGGCATGTCATGAACCTCGCCGTCGCGCCCGAACAGCGGCGCAAACGAGTTGCGTCCGGGCTCCTCGAGCGGCTGTTCGAGCTGACCGGCGGAGAAGGACGTCGCGGGTACACGCTTGAGGTCAGGGTGTCGAACGAGGTGGCGATCAAGCTCTACGAGCAGGCGGGCTTCAAAGCTCGTGGCGTGCGTCGGGGCTACTACACGGACAACCGCGAGGATGCACTGATCATGTGGCGCGATCCTGTCGCTCGCAGCGATGCTGCGAGCGACTAACTGGCACTGGGACCCGGCCGGCGCTGGCACAACGTGGCCAACCGATACATCCAGAGTGCTGAGTCTTGTTGATCCTTTGTCTGAATGAATCTAATGCCAAGACGCATCGCTGAGAGGCATGCTCCCCGCAGGAAGCAGGCGAGAGTGGCCCATCATCGATGTCAGCACCCTCGACCAAGAGAAAGGGATAGCGAGCTTCCTTTCGGAGGCTTCCGATTTGGGTCCACAAACGCCCAGTAACCAGGCAGCTGTGCAGGTCGAGGACGCTCTTCCGTTCGACGAGCGTTTCGCCTCCGACGTCGTAATCTCCGACTCCGAGTCGCTCGATGCGAACTAGCGCGCCGAGATCTCCGAGAAGGTGGGGGATGCGGGAGCGTCTCTCGAATGTGTCGGTTGTGATCGCAACGACAGGGCGCATGGTCTCGACGTTACGGCGGAGTCTGTACCGCGTCTGTGACCAGTTGGCGCTTTCGCGCAGCGAAAGCGCATGATACTGGGCCTGGAGACTTCCTGCGACGAGACCGCTTCGGCGGTGATCACACCAGACGGGCGGATCCTTTCGAACGTCGTTTCCTCGCAAGCGGAGCTGCACGCGCGTTACGGCGGTGTCGTTCCCGAAGTCGCATCGCGTCGACACCTCGAGCTCGTCACACCCGTCGTGCAGGACGCCCTCGCCGAGGCGGAGACTTCGCTCGACGACGTCGACCTCATCGCTGTGACGGCGGGACCCGGATTGATCGGCGCGCTCCTCGTCGGCGTCGCGGCCGCCAAGGCGATCGCCTGGGCACGGCGCCTGCCGCTGGCTGCGGTCGACCATTTGCAAGGCCACGTTGCCTCGCTCTACCTCGAGCCCGACCCACTCGAGCCACCGTTCCTCTGCCTGCTGGCGAGCGGCGGCCACACGCTGCTCCTCGATGTGCAAGACCGGGGCGGCAAGCCGCGAGTCCTGGGCACGACGCTCGATGACGCAGCGGGGGAGGCGTTCGACAAGGGAGCACGGCTGCTCGGGCTCGGCTATCCGGGTGGCGCGGAGATCGACCGGCTCGCGCGCGAAGGCGACCCGAACGCATACGAGTTTCCCGTTGCGCGGGTCGCAGGGCTCGACTTCTCCTTCTCCGGTCTCAAGACAGCGCTGCTCTACGCGGTCAGGGAACTGCCGCCGGCGGAGCTGGAAGGCCGCCGCGCCGATCTGGCCGCGAGCTATCAGCGCGCGATCGTGCGCGCGCTCGTGGAGCGGACTCGGCAGGCCGCCGACCAGACCGGTGCGACCACTGTCGCCGTTGTCGGCGGAGTCGCGGCGAACTCGGAGCTGCGCGCTGCTCTGCCGGACGCCACGGCCGCGCCGCTGGCGCTCTGCACCGACAACGCGGCCATGATCGCCTCGGCAGCGCGGTTCACCGAGGCAATCCCGTATCCCGGCTATCTTGCGCTCGATGCCTACGCGTCCACCGCGTGAGCCGTTCAACGCCCTGGTGCTTGCGGCTCTCGCGGTCGTCGTCACCGCCGTCCTCATCGCGGCCGGAGGTCACAGCGGAGGCGTAACTCCGACGGGAGAGCCCAGCTGGCAAGGGCTCGCGGGCTCGCTGCGGCCCCGGGTCGCAGTCGGCCAGCGAGTCATCGTCGTGCTCAAAGCACCGGCGCTGGCGGACCGCGTCGGCCGTGTCGGAGGCCTGGCGACGAGCGAGGACGAGCGGCGATGGACGCAGACCGCGCTCTCGTCGCAGAAGCTGCTCGTCGCCCGCCTCCGCCTCCGGGGGGTCGTGGTGCAGCCCGAATTCAGTTACACGCGCACCATCAATGGTTTCTCGGCGGCGTTCGACGCGCGCGGCATCGCGCTGCTCGAGCGCGCTGCGGACGTGGCGGGTGTCTATCCCGTTCGCGCCGCTTATCCCGCTTCGCTCAGCTCGCGTCTGCTGACGACCTCCGAGTTCGGCGAGCGCCCGAACATCGGGCTTTCCGACAAGGACGGCCGCGGCGTGACGATTGCTCTGCTCGACACGGGCGTCGATCGAGCCCACCCCTTCCTGCGCGGTCGTGTCGCGAGCGGCGTCGACATCGTCGGCGGTGAGTCCGGCGCGCTGGCGGCCTCGCGCCCGGATGAGCCGGCTCAGCTCGAGCGGCACGGCACTCAGATGGCGGGCCTGCTGGTCGGCTCCGGTGGTCCCGGCGCGCTCGCAGGCGTTGCACCGGGTGCGACGGTGCTGCCGATCCGTGTTGCGGGATGGCAGCGAGACGCGTCCGCGAATTGGGCGGTCTATGGACGCACCGACCAGGTTCTTGCCGGGCTCGAGCGGGCGGTCGATCCGAACGACGACGGCGATGCCCACGATGCGGCGCGTGTCGCATTGGTCGGCGTGGCGGAGCCGTTCGCAGCTTTTGCCGACGGGCCCCTTGCGCGTGCGGCTGCCGGCGCGACGCGTCTCGACACGCTGGTCGTCGCTCCCGCGGGGAACGACGGTCCTGCCGGTCCCGGGTACGGAAGCGTCGCGGGCCCGGGAGGGGCACCAGCAGTCCTGACGGTCGGTGCGGCCGATCTTCGGCCGCGCTTCGGACAAGTGCGTGTCGTACTACGCGCAGGTCTTCGGGTCGAGCTCGACGAGATGCGGCCGCTCGCCGGAGCAGTGACGCCTACTCGGCCGCTCGACGTGGGAATCGGCGCGCCGAGATCGGTGACAAGCGGACCCGTCGGCTATCGCGGAGCCGTCCCGCTCCTCGACTTCTTCGACCATCGCGGCTCCAGCCTGGTCGCCGGCCGCGCCGCGTTGCTCCCCGCCGGAGTCGATCCGAATGGTTCGGTTGCGAACGCTGCGCAGGCAGGAGCCGTTGCGGTGCTCTTCTACGGCGCGGATCTTCCGGCAGGTGGGATCGGACTCGACGAAAGCGCTCCAATCCCGGCGGTCTCCATTCCCGAGGCTGTGGCGCAAACGCTGCTGGCGAGGATCCGCGGCGGCACCCAGACGACGGTGTCGCTCGGCGCGGTCCACACCGAGTCGAACGCCGGCGAGGGGAGGGTGATGCGCTTCTCGTCGACGGGCCTGGCGTTCGACGGCCGCGTCAAACCCGAGCTCGTGGCGCCCGGCGTCGCACTCGAGACGGCCGAGCCGGGAGCGAACGCCGACGGTTCGGCTCGCTACGGCACGATCAACGGGACGAGCGCGGCAGCGGCACTCGTCGCCGGGTCGGCCGCGCTGCTTGCGCAGGCCCGTCCCTATCTCGATGCAGACGCATTGAAGAGCCTGCTCGTCGGCTCGGCTCGGCCGCTTCCCGAAGATCGCGTCACCGCCCAGGGTGTGGGGTTGATCGACCTCGGCGGCGCGACCGCGACCGAGGTCGGTGCGAGCCCAGCCTCGCTTGCGCTCGGACGAGCAGGCAGCCAAAGCTGGCGGACAGAACAGGAATTCGTCCTGCGCAACGTTTCCTTCCGCCGCCTGATCCTTTCGCTCGACGTGCGCGTCGCCCAGGAGGGGGCAGCGGCGCTTCGGTTCGATCTCCGGCCGCAGCACTTCTCGCTCGGGCCTGGAAGATCGATCCGGGTCCACGTCCGCGCACGAGTGACGAGCAAGCTCGTGGGGGCTGCACCTGCGGAAGGCGTCGTGATCGTGACGCCGGCAGCAGGCCGCGAAATTCGCGTGCCGTGGACGATCACCTTCGGCAAACGCCGGCCGCCCGTTCTCGCCTCCGTTCGGCTCTCGACGCGCGCGTTCTCCCCGTCCGATGCGGCGCCGGCGTTGCTGAGCTTCGTCGCCGGCTCGGTGCGGCGTTCGGCCGGCGAGCCTGACGTGCTTCCACTGTCCCGCCTCGATCTGGAGCTGTGGAGCCCCGACAGCGGTCGCGTCGGATTGCTTGCACGCTTACGCGACGTTCTCCCGGGTCGCTATTCGTTCGGGGTGACCGGTCGCGACCCGGCAGGCGCCGTGCTCCAGCGCGGCGAATATCAGCTCCGGCTGGTGGCGTTCGCGACCGATGCGGGTCCGCCGACGACCCGGACAGTCGGTTTCACGATCAAGTAGGCTCCGCCGGCCCGGCCCAGCCAAAAATGTTCCCATTTGCGCGGAAAAAGGAGCTGACGTGACCACCGTCGACGCGCCCGTCTCGCACCTGCGCGAGAACCCCTTCGAGATCGCGAGGTCGCAGCTAAGGAAAGTCGCCGATACGTTCGGGATCGATCCAAACCTAGTCAACGTCCTGCAGGAGTGCAAGAAGGCGCTCGCCGTTTCGGTTCCAGTTTCGATGGACGACGGGAGGACCCAGGTCTTCCAGGGGTACCGCGTCACGCACAACGTCGCCCGCGGCCCATCGAAGGGAGGCATTCGCTACCACCCCGATGTCACGCTCGACGAGGTCAAGGCGCTCGCGATGTGGATGACGTGGAAATGCGCTCTGGCCGGAATCCCGTTCGGCGGCGCCAAGGGCGGTGTCGTCTGCAATCCCAAGACGATGTCCGAGGGCGAGTTGCAACGCATGACGCGCCGCTTCACCTCGGAGATCATCAACGAGATCGGGCCGGAGAAGGACATCCCCGCGCCTGACGTCGGCACGGACGGACGCGTGATGGCGTGGATCTTCGACACGTATTCGATGAACAAGGGGCATTCGGTGCTCGGCGTCGTCACGGGCAAGCCGCTGACGATCGGCGGCTCGCTCGGACGCGAAGAGGCGACCGCGCGCGGCGCCCTTTACTGCGTGCGCGAAGCCGTACGCAAGCGGCAGATGTCGCTTCAGGGCACGACCGTCGCGGTACAGGGCTTCGGCAACGTCGGCTCGTATCTCGCGAAGTTCCTCGCGGAGGACGGTGCGACGGTGATCGCCGTCTCGGACTCAACCTCGGGGCTCTACAACCCGAACGGCATCGACGTGCAGGCGGCAATCGCACACAAGAGCGAGACCCGCTCGCTGGCGGGCTTCAGGGGAGCCGAGCCGATCTCGAACGAGGATCTGCTTCTGCTGGAGTGCGACGTCCTGGCCCCGTGCGCGCTCGAGCAGGTGATCACCGTGGAGAACGCCGACAAGGTCAGGGCGAAGATCATCGTCGAAGGGGGCAACGGCCCGGTGACGCCGACCGCCGACGAGATCCTCGAGGAGAAGGGGATCCTCGTTCTCCCGGACATCCTCGCGAACGCCGGAGGGGTCATCGTCTCCTATTTCGAATGGGTCCAGGGGCTGCAGGAGTACTTCTGGAAGGAAGCCGAGGTGAACGCGAAGCTGAACGACATCATCACGCGCGCGTTCAACGAGACGTGGGCCCTGATGGAGAGCCGGGACGTCTCGATGCGCCTCGCTGCCTACGGCTTGGCCGTCCAGCGCGTCGCCGAAGCAACCATCACACGCGGCATCTATCCATAATCTCACGGGGGAACCCATGGTTCCCCCGTGCGCCCCTCCTTAGCCCCGCAAGCCGGCTGTTCTCTGCGCTCCGGCGTGACGCGGTCACGCCTGCGCTCACAAACGTCCTCACGCCAGAGCAATGTTGCTTTAGCCTTTTCGCCTGGTGACCGAACCGAGCGAAGCGAAGGTCGTCCTCTACTACGCAAAGGCCTGCCATCTTTGCGAGCGCGCAAGGGAGACCTTGGCGCAGGTCCGCCAGGAGGTCTCGTTCGAGCTGCAGGAAATCAAGATCGACGGCGATCCGGAGCTCGAGTCGCGCTACCGCGAGTGGCTCCCGGTCGTGGAGATCGACGGCGACCGCGCTTTCGTCTATTACGTGGACCCAGATGCGTTTCGTCGCAAAGTAGTCGCACAAAGTTGACCTACGCGCCGCCCGGGCGTGGCGTGATACAACGGGTTCGGGTTGTCACAAACTCTCGAATCCAGGAGCACGGCTGTGTCTGATCGTTTGACGGTCGGAGTGGCGGCGCGCCTGTCCCGCTATCTCCAGGTGCTGACGCAGGCGAAAAAGATGGGGAAGGAGCGCATCTCCTCCCAGGAGATCTCCGACTACACCAACATCAACGCGACCCAGATCCGGCGTGATCTCTCCGCATTCGGGAAGTTCGGCAAGCGCGGGGTCGGCTACAACATCGACTCGCTGCTCGGCGAGATCCGCAAGATCCTCCGCACCCAGGGGCAGCACAACATCGCGCTGATCGGAGCGGGGCGTCTCGGGCAGGCGATTGCCAGCTCGCCGATCTTCGCGGAGCACGGGATCAACATCGCCGCCGTGTTCGACACCGATCCGGAGAAGGTGGGCCTTCCGGTCGGCAACGTCCCGGTCAGCGATTACACGCGCCTCTCGAACACGATCCGGGAGAAGAACATCATCGTCGGCGTCGTGGCGGTTCCCGCCGACAACGCGCAGCGCGTTGCGGACGACCTGGTCGAATCGGGCGTGAGGATCATCTTCAACTACTCGGAAGCCCTGCTCGACGTGCCGCAAGACGTGTCCGTCCACACGTCGAATCCGGCCGTCGAGCTGCTCTACGCGCTCTACTTCTACTTGACGTAATCACTGGGGGCGGGCCACGCGGATCCTGCTCTGGCACGGGTACCTGCTCGATGGAACAGGGTCCAACGTCTACACGCGCGCACTCGCACGTGAATGGAGCCGCGCCGGCCACGACGTCGTCGTGGTCTGCCAGGAGCCTCATCCCGAGCGTTACGACCTCGAGGGCGCGAAAGTCTTTCGGCCGAACGTCGGCGGGTTGCTTCCCGTCTTCGTACTCGACCGCTACGAAGGTCTCGAGGCGAAGCTGCTGCAGGAGTTCACCCACGCCGAACGAGCACGCTACGTCGCGCTGAACGCGACGGCGCTGCGCGCGCTGGTGCCGGCCGATCTGGTCTTTGCAAACCACGTGTTGCCCGGGGCAGCGGTCGGCTATGCCAGCGGAATGCCGTTTGTCGTCAAGGCGCACGGGTCGGAGCTGGAGTATTCGATGCGCGGCAACGAAGAGCTCGCGAGCTGGGGGCGCGAATGTCTCGAGCTTGCGGAAGCCGTCTTCGTCGGATCGGCGCACATCCGCACCGTTCTGGAGGACGTCGTAGGCCACGTCGAGCGCGTGCACGAGGTGCCGCCGGGCGTCGACGTCGAGGAGTTCCGGCCCTCCCGCTCACGCGACGAATCACTCGCGCGGCTGCTCGAGGAGGCGCGTGCCGATGCGGCCAACCCGGCGAACGCAAGCGAGCGGCAACCGGACGACGGCAACGCGGCGCGCCTCGAAGAATTCTTCGCCACGGACGAGCCGACCGTCGTCTACTTCGGAAAACTCCTGCACAACAAGGGCGTTCACGTGTTGTTGGAGGCGCTTCGCAGCGTGGACGCGCGCGCAGTGATCGTCGGCTTCGGCGATTACCGGCGGGAGCTCGAGCTCATCGCGCCGCGGGGAACGCTCTTCACCGGACCGCTCGAGCACCGGCATCTCGTGCACCTGCTCCCGCTCGCCGACGTCACGGTCGTTCCGTCGATCTTCCCGGAGGCCTTCGGAATGGTCGCTGCGGAAGCGGCTGCCGCAGGCTCGCCGCCCCTCGTCGCTCGCCACTCAGGGCTCGCGGAGATCGCGGAGGGCCTGGAAGCCGAGTATCCCCCGGAGCACAGGCACCTGGCGAGCTTCGCGAACGGAGACGCGGGCGACCTCGCCGCGAAGTTGACTGAGCTGCTCGCTCTTCCCTCCGAAACACGCGCGGAGCTCGGCGCTGCGGCCCGGCGCGCTGCCGTCGCGCGCTGGAGCTGGACGAGTGTCGCCGCACGCCTGCTCGCGCCGATCGAACGCGGTTAGCCCGCGTTGCTTCATTTACGCTAGTGAAGTGGGCGACCGGCAACGACTTGCTCCCGAGGAGCAGATTCGCTTCGCGCGCGAGGCCTTCGAGGACGGACAGGACTTCACGATCGCCGTGGAGGAAGAGTTCGCACTCCTCGATCCCGACACGCTCGAGCTGACCAACCGCTTCGAGGAGCTCAAGGCCGGCGCGGCGGGAACAGAGCTCGACGAACATCTTGTCGGCGAGCTGATCGCATCCGAGATCGAGGTGAAGACCGGTCGTTGCGCGAACTTCGGCGAAGTCGCCGAGCGGATGGCCGAGCGCCGGACGCAGCTGGGCGAACTGGCCGACCGATTTGGAGTCGGGCTCGCGTCGACCGGCACTCATCCCTGGAGCCGCTGGCAGGACCAGCGCATCATCGACACGCCGCACTACCGGCGAAACAACGAGCTCCTGCAGTACGTCGTCTGGCGCAACAACAGCTTCGGCATCCACGCTCACATCGGGATTCGCGGGGCCGATCGCGCGGTCGCCGTGTGCAACGCGTTCCGCAACGTCCTGCCGGAGCTCCTGGCGCTGTCGGCCAGCTCGCCGTTCCTCGAGGACTGCGTCACGGGCCTCCACTCGGTGCGAACCGAGATCTTCACGAAGCTCTTTCCGCGCTGCGGCGTTCCGGACGCGTATGACGACTGGGCCGCCTACGAGGATTACGTCCGCTTGCTCTACACGACCGGATCGATCGACGAGCACACGCAGATCTGGTGGAGCGTGCGCCCGCATCTTGCGTTTCCGACCGTCGAAATTCGGATTTGCGACGCGCAACCCGAGCTGGGCGAGGCGCGGTCGCTTGCGGCGCTGATCTACGCGCTGGGAACGCGTTTCGCGCGCGCGATCGACGAAGGGGAGCCGCTACCGGATCTGCCGCACCGGCTGATCGAAGAGAACATGTGGCGCGCGATCCGGTATGGGCTGACGGGCGGGCTCATCGACTTCGAGCGCGGCCAGGTCGTGCCGGCACGGGCGCGCATCGAGGCGCTGATCGAATGGGTGCTGCCCGTGGCCGAGGAGATCGGTGCGGCGTCCTACCTCGCAGTCCCGGAGGCGAACGCCGCCGGGCGCCAGTATGAGCGTGTTGCGGAGCTCGGTTCACATCGCGACGTCTTCGCCGAGCTCGTCCGCCGGCCGCGGGAGCGGGTCGGTGGGTGAGGCGGTCGAGGGCGTCGGGGGCGTCTTCTTCCGTGCACACGATCCCGTCGCTCTGCGCACCTGGTACGCCGAGCACCTCGGCATCGAGATGGAGGAGTACGGCACCACCTTCACAGCGAAGGAGGGAGATCAGACCGTGTGGGCGCCGTTCCCCAACGACACCGCGTACTTCGGGTCGGGTGGCCAGCAGCTGATGGTCAACTTCCGCGTCCGCGATCTCGACGCGATGCTGGCGCAGCTCCGCGCGGCCGGTGTCCAAGTCGACGACCGGGTCGAAAAGATGGAGTACGGCCGATTCGCTTGGGCAAGCGACCTCGAAGGAAACCGCTTCGAGCTGTGGGAGCCTTCGTGACCGAGATGACTGGGCTGCCCTCCGACGACGAGCTCCTGAAACAGCTCGAAGAGGAGTTGAAGACGCTCAAGGTCTCGGACCTCCTCGTCCAGACGCTCTACACGGTCTCGTCGCTCGGGTACCGCCGGCTCTCCGAGCAAGACCGCGATCTCGACCAGGCCCGCCTCGCCATCGAAGCCCTTCGCGCGCTCGTGCCCGTGCTCGAAGGATCCGCGAGTAAGGAGCTCCTGCGGGACTTCAAACAGGTGACGGCGAACCTCCAGCTCGCGTACGCGGAGGCAGCCAAGAACGCCGGCTGACGGCGAGGAAGATCAGGCCGGCGTGCGCCGTCCTGTCGGCGAGATGGCTATCGATCTCGCCGGAGTGATCCGCTGCGGTTGCGGCCACGTCCTCTCGGCCGAGGACGAGGAGGAGCTCCTCCAGACGGCCGACCTGCACGTTCGCATCGTCCATCCCGAGCTCGTCGGCACCCTGTCGCCGCTCGAGCTCGCCCGGCCGGCCGGCTCCGACGAAGCGGCCGCCTGAACCGGGGAAACGGCGCTCCACGGGCGCCATGTGATAGAAAACCCGCCGCGCCGAGGTCACTCGGCGCGGACTTTGTGAGGGGGTACGAACGCTGATCGTCGGGAGCTTCTTCAACGACCATCCGGTGCTGTTTGCGCTGATCTGCGCCGGTGTCGCTGTCGCCTACGGCATCTGGCTGACCGTCTGGCTGCTCGGCCGCCCGGAGGGCAACGAGCGCATGAAGGAGATCGCCAAGGCGGTCCAGGAAGGGGCCGCGGCCTACCTGCGCCGGCAGTACATGACGATCGCCGCCGTCTCGATCGTGCCGTTCCTCCTCCTCGGCTTCTACAACAAGCTGGGCTGGGGTACGGCCATCGGCTTCCTGGTCGGCGCGATCCTCTCCGCGGGCGCCGGGTTCATCGGGATGAACGTCGCGGTGCGTGCGAACTTGCGGACCGCCGAGGCGGCCCGCGGAGGGCTCAAGCCGGCTCTGAACGTCGCGTTCCGTGCGGGCTCGGTGACGGGCATGATGGTTGTGGGCCTGGCCCTGCTGGGCGTCGCCGGCTACTACTGGGCCCTCACGGGCTGGGTGGGCAACTCCGCGGACTCGGCGATCCACGACCTGATCGGCCTGGCCTTCGGCGGCTCGCTCATCTCCGTCTTTGCGCGCCTCGGGGGCGGCATCTACACGAAGGCCGCCGACATCGGGGCCGACCTGGTCGGGAAGATCGAGGCCGGCATCCCCGAGGACGATCCGCGCAACCCCGCCGTGATCGCGGACAACGTCGGCGACAACGTGGGCGACTGCGCCGGCATGGCTGCAGACCTGTTCGAGACCTATGCCGTGACCGCGGTCGCCGTGATGCTGCTCGGCACGCAGTTCCCGTCGAGCGGGCTCGCCCTCTATCCGCTCGTGCTCGGCGGCATGTCGATTCTCGCTTCCGTGATCGGCACGTTCTTCGCCCGGGTCGGGCGGGGCGGCAACATCATGAACGCGCTCTACAAGGCCGTGCTCGTCACGACGGTGCTGTCTGCGATCGGGTTCATCCCGGTGACAATGGCCTACGACAACGGCAAGTTCAGCTTCACCGACCTCTACTGCGCCTCGCTGGTCGGCCTCGTGGTGACGTTCCTGCTCGTCGCGATCACCGAGTACTACACGGGCTCGCGCTGGGGGCCGGTGAAGTCCATCTCCTCCGCCTCCCAGACCGGACACGCGACGAACATCATCGAGGGCCTCGCGGTCGGGATGCAGGCAACGGCGCTGC
>WNEY01000616.1_pt1 | contig 22842 bp, 19 predicted proteins | sample 5400531 | NCBI WGS metagenome assembly WNEY01 (sample SAMN13153338, study PRJNA577476) | soil metagenome | isolation source: 200 cm saprolite under Douglas fir tree site 1 | place: USA:California | collected 2015-04-18
CAGCGGCTCACCCGCGTCCCGCGCCGCAGTCGCCCGGCGCAGCGCGTCGTCCACGTCGTTCGCGGCCTCGTCCAGATAGCCAAACTCGATCCGGCGGGCGATCCGCGACGGGTCGCAGTCGATGCAGATCACGACGCCGCCGTTCATCGTGACCGCGAGCGGCTGGGCCCCGCCCATGCCGCCGAGGCCGGCGGTCAGCGTGATCGTCCCGGCCAGCGAACCGCCGAACCGCTTGGCCGCCACGGCCGCGAACGTTTCGTACGTGCCCTGCAGGATGCCCTGGGTGCCGATGTAGATCCACGAGCCGGCGGTCATCTGGCCGTACATGGTCAGGCCGAGCGCTTCGAGCCGCCGGAACTCATCCCAGGTGGCCCACTGCGGGACCAGGTTGGAGTTGGCGATCAGCACCCGGGGCGCCCACTCGTGGGTTCGGAACACGCCGACCGGCTTACCCGACTGCACCAGCAGCGTCTCGTCGTGTCCCAACTCGCGGAGTGCGCGCACGATCCCGTCGAACGCGTCCCAGCTGCGCGCGGCCCGGCCGGAGCCGCCGTAGACGATCAGCTGGTCGGGATGCTCGGCAACCTCGGGGTCCAGGTTGTTCATCAGCATCCGCATGGCCGCTTCCTGAGGCCAGCCTTTGCAGCTTAGGTCCGGTCCGCGCGGAGCGCGGACCGGGCGTGGTCCGGCTGTCATCGGAACCCTCCCTGGTGGTCGATGTCGTGTCCAGACCTTGATCGTCGCCGAAGCCGGTCCGGGTCACCAGCATCCAGCGAAAAGCGACGCCGGCTGAGGGGCTGGTGTCCTGAAGACCAGGTTAGGGGGATGGGGTAGCTATGCCCTCGTCGGTGTGGATTGCGACCAGCGTCGCGTCGAAGTGCCGCCGGGGCGCGGAGTCCCAGGCTGGGCAGAACGGCGGGTCGAGCGGTAGCCTCAGCCGCTCAAGCTCAATCGCCGTGATCCGCATGTTCGCCTCTAAAAGTTACAAAGCGCTGGCTATAAAGTGACTATTTAATCGTCCAGTCGGTTCCGGGGGCCCGTCAGGGAGGGCAGCGTGACGCGTTACCTGCTCAGGCGGATCGGCTTGGCGCTGATCACGCTCTGGCTTTTGAGCCTCATCGTATTTTTCGCCGGCCAGGTGCTGCCCGGCGATCCCGGCCGGGCCGTCCTCGGGCCGTTCGCGTCGAAGAGCGTGGTGGCGGCCTACGATCACCAGATCGGCGTCGACCGGCCGCTGGTGATCCAGTACCTCGGCTGGATCGGCGGCCTGCTGCACGGGAACATGGGAAAGTCGTACCAGTACCGGTCGGCGGTGGAGCCGTTCATCGTCGCCGCGCTGGGCAACTCGGCGAAACTGGCCCTGCTCGCGCTGATCATCATCATCCCGCTCGGAATCGCCGGGGGCGTGCTCGCAGCGATGTACTCGGGCCGGGCGATCGACCGGCTGATCTCGCTGGGCGGGCTGGCCGTCTCGACCGTGCCGGAGTTCGTGTCGGGAATCGTCCTGATCGTCGTCTTCGGCGTCGCGCTGAAGTTGCTGCCGATCACGGCCGCGACCAGCCCGGGCGACTCGCCGGCTGACCAGTTGAAACACCTGATCCTGCCGGTCATCCCGCTAGTGCTGGTGCTGTTCGGCTATATCGCCCGGATGGCCAGGGCGGGCACCGTCGAGGCACTCGAATCCGACTACGCACGCACGGCGACGCTGAAAGGGCTGCCGCGCTCGGTGGTGATCAGGCGGCACGTGCTGCGCAACTCACTGCTCCCGACGATCACGGTGATCGCGACCCAGACCGGATACCTGATCGGCGGGCTCGTGGTCGTCGAGCTGCTGTTCAACTACCAGGGCATCGGGCGGCTGATCCTCAACGCGGCCAACGGCAAGGACTTCCCGATGCTCGAGGCAGGCGTGCTGGTGATCGGAGTGGTGTACATGGTCGCGACACTGATCGCCGACGTGCTCTACACCGTGCTCAATCCGAGGTTGCGGTCAGGGGTGGCGGGATGAGCGAGCTAACGGCGACGCCCAGCGCCGCGCCAGGTGCGGTCGCGATTGCCCACGCGTTCGCCGCGCCGCCCGCGCAGTGGCGCCTGCTGCTGCGCAAGCCGACGTTCCTGATCGGCGCCGGCATCTTGCTGCTCTGGCTCCTCTGCGCGGTGTTCGGGCACTTCATCGCACCGTTCGACCCGCTCGCGCAGCAGTTGCTGGCCAAGAACAGCGCGCCGTCGGGCGCGCACCTGTTCGGCACCGACAACCTCGGCCGCGACGTGCTGTCCCGGGTCATCGTCGGCGCCAGGGACATCTTGCTGATCGCACCGGTCGCGACCTTGCTCGGCGCGGCGCTCGGCACCATGCTCGGGCTGGCGATGGGCTACTTCGGCGGCGTGATTGACACGGTGCTCGGCCGGGTAGTGGAGGCCGTGCTCGCGCTGCCGGTCGTGATCGTGGCGTTCCTGTTCATCGTCGCCGTCGGGCCGTCGTCGATCACCCTGATCCTCGTCATCGGCTTCATCTTCACCCCGCTGATCGCCAGGACGGTGCGCACCGCGGTGCTGGTCGAGCGCCAGCAGGACTACCTGGCCTCGGCCAGGCTGCTCGGCGAACGGCCGGCCTTCATCATGTTCGCCGAGATCCTGCCGAACGTGCTGCCGGTCATCGTGGTCGAGTTCACCGTCCGGCTGGGCTACGCGATTTTCGCCGTCGCTACCTTGTCGTTCCTCGGTTTCGGCGTTCAGCAGCCGACCCCTGACTGGGGCGGTGACATCGCCACCAACTACGGACTGCTCGGGGCCGGCTACTGGTGGGAGACGCTGTTCCCGGCGCTGGCGATCGCGTCGCTGGTGATGGCGCTGAACCTGGTGACCGACTCGATCGAGCAGGTGATCTCCTCGTGACCGGATCGCAACCGTCGCCAGAAATGGGTCCTGAGGCGCCAACTTTGGTGGTCGAGCACCTGGACGTGACGTACCGGGTGCGCGGCCAGGACCGGCCGGTGGTCAGGGACGTGTCGTTCACGGTCGGCCGGCAGGAGTCGTACGGGCTGGTCGGCGAGTCCGGTTCCGGCAAGTCGACGGTCGCACTCGCGCTGGTCAGGTACCTGGCCCGCAACGGCCGGGTCAGCGCCGGCTCGATCGGCATCAACGGCCTCAACCCGCTGGCGATGTCCAAGGCGGATCTGCGCGAGCTGCGCGCCCGGACCGTGTCGATGGTCTACCAGGAGCCCGGCCGCGCGCTGAACCCGTCGATCAAAGCCGGCCGACAGATCGCCGAGGTCTTCGAGATCGCTGGCCTGCACAAGGAGGAGTCGCTCGACCGCGCCGTGGACATGCTGCGCCGGGTGCAGATCGCCGATCCCGGCCGGGTCATGGACCGCTACCCGCACGAGCTGTCCGGCGGCATGGCCCAGCGAGTGGTCATCGCGATGGCGCTGGCGGCCGAGCCCGCGCTGCTGATCCTCGATGAGCCGACGACCGCGCTCGACGCCACCGTGGAAGCCGAGATCCTCGACCTGGTGGCCGGGCTGCGCGAGCAGATGTCGACCTCGGTGCTGTTCATCAGCCACAACCTGGCCGTCGTCGCGAAGATGTGCGACCGGGTCGGCGTGCTCTACGCCGGCGAGCTGATCGAGGAAGGACCGGCCGGCGAGGTGTTCGCCGCGTCGCGGCACCCGTACACGGTCGGGCTGCTGCGCTGTATCCCCCGGCGCGGCCAGCGTAAGGACGCGGGGCGGCTCGATGCGATCCCCGGCTTCCTGCCCCAGCCCGGCCAGGTGATGACCGGCTGCGTGTTCGCCGAGCGCTGCTCGCTGGTGGTCGATGAGTGCCGTCAGCTCCCGCCGCCGGGCTTCGAGGTCGGCCCGCAGCACACCGCCCGCTGCTACCGGCACGCGGACGTGCCAGAAAAAATGCCCGGCACCGCGCCGGACGACCTGCCGCCCGGCCCGCTCGGGCTGCTTGACGCCGCCGACGGCGCGACCCCCGATCCGATCGTGACGATCCGCTCGCTCGACAAGACCTTCGGCAGCGGCGAGACCGCGGTCAAGGCGCTGAACAACGTGAACATCGAGGTAATGCGGGGCGAGACGCTCGGCCTGGTCGGCGAGTCGGGCAGCGGCAAGACCACGCTCGCCCGGGCGCTGCTCGGCCTGACCGAGCCCGACGCCGGGTCGGTGATCGCCTTCGACACGCTCCCGCTCGCCCCTGGCCTGCGCGGACGGCCGCTCGACCAGCTCAAGTCGCTGCAGATCGTGTTCCAGAACCCCGACTCCGCGCTGAACCGGCGCCGCACGGTCCGCTGGCTGATCAGTCAGCCGCTGAAGCGGCTGGCTGGCCTGACCGGAAGCCGGCTGAACGAGCGCCTGACCGACCTGATCAGGTCGGTCAGGATGGAGAAGCGCCACCTGTCCCTTCGACCCGGGCAATTGTCCGGCGGGCTGAAGCAGCGGGTGGCGATCGCCCGGGCGTTCGGCGGCGGACCCCGGCTGGTGGTCTGCGACGAGCCGACCTCGGCCCTTGACGTGTCCGTGCAGGCCGCGATCCTCAACCTGCTAGCCGATCTGCAGGCCAAAGAACAGGTCACGTACCTGTTCATCTCGCACGACCTTGGCGTCGTGCGGTACCTATCCGACCGGATTGCTGTGCTCTACCTGGGCCGCGTGCTCGAGCTAGGCCCAGCCGAGCAGGTGTTTGGCGGACCCCACCATCCCTACACCGAGGCGCTGCTGTCCGCCGTCCCCAGCCTGGACGGCCAGCGTGCCGAGCGGATTAAGCTGACCGGCGAAATACCGTCGGCAGCCAATCCGCCATCTGGCTGTGTTTTCCATACCCGCTGCCCGCGACGCCTGTCGACCGGCGTGTGCGAGACCGTCGACCCCCCGCTCGACGAGGTCGAACCAGGTCACCAAATCAGCTGTCATATACCGATTGACCAGCTTCGGGTACTTCAGGGAAACGCCGCGCCGAAAGGATAAGAAGATTTGCGCGGCCGTTACATCTCCGATTAGGTAGGAAATCTGTTGTCCGGCAGATGAATCTCCGGCAGACGAACACACGGAGGAACCGTGAACGTTGATCATTCTCGGCTCGATGACTTGCGCGCGGGCCAAGGAGAGATCGCCAACCACGTCATCGACGAGTTCGTCGCTGGCCGGATCAGCCGCCGCGACCTGCTTCGGCGCGGCGCGGTCGTGGGGATTTCGCTCCCCGTGCTCAGCGGCATCCTGGCGGCCTGCGGCGGCTCATCGACGTCAAGCAAGCCGAGCGGCGGCGGCGGTACCAGCGCCGCCGGCGCGAACGCCACGATCAAGGCCGGCATCATCACCCCGTCCGGCGACATCAACCCCGTGACCGTCGCCGACCAGGGCGGCCTCGACATGCTCGCCCAGACCGGCGAGTACCTGGCGCTGTCCGACCAGACGCTGACGCTCAAGCCGGTGCTCGCGACCAGCTGGTCATCGAACTCCGGTGCCGACGTCTGGACGTTCAAGATCCGCCAAGGCGTGAAGTTCCACAACGGCCAACCAATGACTGCCGACGACGTCGTGTACACGTTCCAGACGCTGACGACCAAGGGCGCCAACCCAACGTTGGCCGGCGTGGTCCAGCCGTCTGGAGTGAAGAAGGTCGACGACTTCACGGTCGCCTTCCACCTTCAGGCGCCGAACGGCAACTTCCCTTACCTGGTCTCCTCCGACAACTACAACACGATCATCATGCAGAAGGGCCAGGACCCGACGAAGTGGGTCACCAACTTCCCCGGTACCGGGCCGTTCACCTTCAAGAGCTACACGCCGAACGTCGGCGCCTCGTTTGCACGCAACGAGAGCTACTGGGGCAAGAAGGCGCTGCCCGCGGCCACCGAGTTCACGTTCTACGGCACCGAGACGCCTGGCGTGCTCGCCCTGACCGGCGGGACGATCGACGTGCTCGGCCAGTTCTCGGTAAGCGGCGGCCCGCAGCTGCTGAACGGCCAGTTCAACGTCAGCAAGCTGAAGTCGAGCGCGCATCGCGAGTTGTCGATGCGCAACGACAAGGCCCCGTTCACCGACGCTCGGGTGCGCCGCGCGGTCGCGCTCACCCTGGACCGCCCGGCGATCGTAAAGTCGCTGTTCAACGGCTTCGCCGACCTCGGCAACGACAGCCCCTTCGCCCCGGTGTTCCCGTCCACCGACACCTCGGTCGCCCAGCGCGCCAAGGACATCGCGCAGGCCAAGTCGCTGCTCCATGCGGCCGGGCACCCCAACGGCTTCTCGGTCCCGCTGTACGCCAACGCGGTGCAGGAGATCCCGGACTACGCCCAGATCGTGCAGCAGTCGGCCAAGGCCATCGGCGTGGACATCGCCGTGCACGCCCAGCCGTCCTCCACCTACTACGGCAAGGCCACGTTCGGTAACTCGAACTGGCTGGACGCCACGATGAGCCTGGTCGACTACGGCCACCGAGGCGTGCCGAACGCGTTCCTCACCAACCCGCTGCAGGCGATCAACTCCAAGACCGGCACGGGCGCGTGGAACGCGGCCCACTTCAACAACAGCCAGTACGACAAGCTGGCCGCCCAGTACATCGCGGCCGTCGACCTGACCACCCAGCGGCAGATCGCCGGGCAGATCGAGAACCTGCTGCTGACGCAGACGCCGATCATCTACGGCTACTTCTACAACTACCTGTCGGCCTGGGCGAAGAACGTCGCTGGCGTCTACCCGACCGCCATCGGCCACCTGTTCCTTTACAACGCCACGAAGTCCTGATCGCCAGACGGCCAGACGGCCGGGCGCCCGCGCGCCCGGCCGTCCCCGTCGGATGGTTTCCGCGCCGAATATCCTGGTAACTCCGCGACCAAGGCGGCGCGGGGCGACCGGGCCCCGCTACAGCGGGAAGGCTGCCGATGACTTTGGGTCAGGACAGCACCGTCGACGCCGTGAAGCGGCGGCTCGGCCTGTCCAGCCAGCGCCAGGATGACCCCCGCCAGCGGAACGAATTGCACGGTCATCACCATCGCGACGTGTCGGGCGGCTGGCTACGCCCGGCCGTCTTCGGCGCGATGGACGGCCTGGTCACCAACGTCTCGCTGATCGCCGGCGTCGGCGGAGCCGGCGTGCACCCGAAGGCGATCGCCCTGACCGGTCTCGCCGGGCTGGCGGCCGGCGCGTTCTCTATGGCCACCGGCGAGTTTGTCTCGGTGTCATCACAGAACGAGCTGATCGCCGCCGAGGTCTCCAAGGAAAAGCACGAACTCGAGCACCACCCGGAAGCCGAGCGGCGGGAACTCGCCGCGATGTTCCGGCAGCGGGGCGTGGACGCCGACCTGGCCGATAAGGTCGCCCGGCAGGTGTCGACCCGCCCGGAGGAAGCCCTGCGGATGCACGTCCAGGAAGAGCTCGGGATCGATCATCACGATCTGCCCTCGCCGTACGTCGCCGCCGGCGCCTCGCTGATCACGTTCGCGATCGGCGCGCTGATCCCGCTGCTGCCGTACCTGGCTGGCCTCAGCTCGCTCGCGGCCTCGCTGATCCTGGCCGGAATCGCCGCGTTCGCGGGCGGCGGCCTGGTCTCGCGCATCACCAACCGCCCGTTCTGGTTCGGCGCGCTACGCCAGTTGCTGCTGGCCGGCGTCGCTGCCGGCCTCACCTACGCCATCGGCCTAGGCGCCGGCGCCGCCTTCGGCATCAGAATCTAGTGCCAGCAGCCAACCAGCCGATCCAGTCTGGCCAGACCGCGAGTACAGCATCAGCGGGGCAACGATGTCGTAGTTCGGCGCCGAGCTACGACCTCAGAAGGGCAACGCTGCTGCCCCAACGACATCAGGAGGGCAACGAGGTTGTAGTTCTGACCCGAACTACAACATCAGCGGGCCACCGATGCTGCTGGCCGGCGAACCAGCCGCAGAATTTTCCCCCGCAGTTACGAAATCCTGCGTCCGCCCACGATCGCCCCGGGTCGCGGCAAGGCGGACCTTGAGCACTGCGGAACGGACCATGATTCAAGGAGATGGCGGTTTCCTGGACTCCTTAAATGGGCTCTGCGCCGCCTCGGGCGTCATGATCGGATCGGGCGGCGGGTTGCGGCCCGGGTCTGGTCGGCCCGGCCGGGCCTGGCGTTGCGTTTACTGCGGCTGCGGGCCGGCGCTGCTGTGGCTGGCCCGGTGTGAGCAGCAGCGCTGGCCCGCGGGCGTTGCCAGGTCAGCAGTGGCGGGTCAGCGCTGTCGCGGGTCTCGGGGGTGCTGCAGCGCTCGCGGGCCGGCGCTGTCGCGGGCGCCGGCGGCCCGGCCGCGAAACCGAGGCCGAAAGCCGAGTTCCGGGTCCAGAAAGCCGCTTTCTCCTTGAATCACTGCGACTTAGCCGTCGGGTCGCCGAAAAATCGCCGTGATCAAGAAAACTGTCCCCTTTGACCCTATTTTTGGTGACGACTTTGCGCTCAGTGTTGAGTTTTCGGTGTATATGACGGCTAAATCGCCGTCAGGCGAAAGTCAACGTGATCATGCAATGCCGCTTAGACAATTTTGATCATGGTCGTGACCTGCGCGTCCGTGTTGCGGCGCGGCTGGTCGCGACTGTGCCCCGCCGGGGGCCGGGCTCGGGTCCGCCCTGGTCGCGGCGTCTGGCTGTCGCCCGATCCGCTCAAGATCAGCTTAAGCTGGACGGCAGTGCGTTATCGCGAAGAGTTTGCCGTTCGCTCGCCGGAAAGTAGTAGCAATCATGAACGAACGACCGATATTACCGATTTTAGAGGTAGATTTTCCGTTTCAGGTAGAGTTTGCCATGGCTAACCCTTCGTGATCATGGGCCGGGGGCCAGGCGAGGGCCAGGCGAGAGTCCGCCCTGGTCGCAGCAGCAGGCGCCAGGCCCGATTCAAGATCAACTTAAGCTAAACGGCATTGCACGATCATGACCAGCGCACGGCAAGGCTTGGCCTCACCTCACCGAGCCGCGCGCCACCTACGGGCGGCGCGCGACCTGCTCGACTCGGTCGACGTGCCCACGCTCGTCGCGGCCGGCTGAGCCACGGGTGGGCTAACAGGGACCGCTACCAGGTGTCGGTGCCGAAGCTGTCTTCTGCGTGGCCGCCGGAGGACAGCAGGGCCAGGTCGGCCTGGACCATCATGTCGACCACTTCGTCGAAGCCGATCTTTGGCTCCCAGCCGAGCCGGTCCATCGCGGCGGCCGGGTCGGCGCACAGCTTGTCTACCTCGGCCGGGCGGATAAACGCCGCGTCCGTGATCACGTGGTCCCGCCAGTCGAGCCCGACCACCTTGAACGCCTCTTCCAACAGGTCGGCGACCGAATGCGTGACCCCGGTGCCGATCACGAAATCCTCGGGGTCGTCCTGGCCGAGCATCAGGTGCATCGCCCGGACGTAGTCACCGGCGAACCCCCAGTCCCGGCGGGCCGACAGGTTGCCCAGCCGGAGCTGGCGTTCATAGCCGAGCTTGATCTTGGCGACGCCGAGCGACACCTTACGGGTAACGAACTCCGCCCCCCGGCGCGGCGACTCGTGGTTGAACAAGATTCCCGACACCGCGAACATCCCGTACGACTCACGGTAATTCTGGGTCAGGAAATGGCCGTAGGTCTTCGCCACGCCATAGGGGCTGCGCGGATGCCACGGAGTCTGCTCTGTCTGCGGCGACTCCCTGACCATCCCGAACATCTCAGAAGACGACGCCTGGTAAAAGCGGATCTGACCTCGTCCCGGGCTGCGCGAGGCGCTGATGCCGCTGCAGACCCTGATCGCCTCAAGCACCCGCAGCACACCGAGCCCGGTTACCTCGCCGGTCAACTCCGCCTGCTGCCATGACATCGGCACGTACGAGATCGCCGCCAGGTTGTAGACCTCGTCTGGCTGTACCCGTTCTACCGCCGAGATCAGACTGCCCTGGTCAAGCAGGTCGCCCCGGACCAGCCTTACCTCGCTGAGAAGCTGCCTGAGCTGCCGCACCCGGGGATTCTGCTGACCTCGGACCAAGCCCCAGACCTCATACCCCTGCTCGGTCAGGTACTCAGCCAGATAGGAACCGTCCTGGCCGGTGATACCAGTGATCAGCGCTCGCTTAGTCAGGACTGCCTCCGCTTGCCCGGGCCGGTCAGGCTGGTGGGAGCCCTAGCCGACCTACCTACGTCGCGGCAGCATATCGGCACTATGCGCCGTTGCTGGCGACATCCCCGGCGCATTGCCCGAAATCGGGGGTTCGAAGGGGGTCCCACCCTCTACACCCCCCGCCCACCACCCTTGGGCAACACTGCAACATCGGATCAACACATATTCAAGTCCCTGCTGGGGCGTCTGGACGCCTAAGTGAACAGTGATAATGTTCGCTGCCAGGAAGGTCAGCGGCTCTGCCCAGAACGGCGGTGCTAGCCAAAGGGGGGCGACCCCCTCGGACCCCCGCACTGCACGGCCGGCGCTCGTGACTAGGAGGCAGACCCGCGTGACCACACTGCCAGAGTGCCCGCCAGATTCCGATGAACCACCCGCTCCCGCACCATCGATCGATGAAACAGCACTTGACGGCGAATCAGATGACAGACCGCTGCGGGTGGCGATGCTGTCCTACCGGAGCAAGCCGCACTGCGGCGGGCAGGGCATCTACCTGCGCCACGTCTCCCGTGAGGTAGCGGCGCTAGGGCATCACGTCGAGGTCTACTCGGGCCAGCCCTATCCCGAACTCGAGCCGGGTCCGCAACTGCTCACGCTGCCCAGCCTTGACCTGTACCGAGACGAAGACCCGTTCCGCACCCCTGGCCTGCGCGAATACCGCGACTGGATCGACCTGCTGGAAGTCGGCATGATGTGGACGGCTGCCTTTCCCGAGCCGCTCACGTTCAGCCTCAGGGCGCTACGCGCGCTTCGCGCCCGGCGCAATGCTTTCGACATAATTCATGACAATCAGGTGCTCGCCTACGGGATGCTCGGCATCCGCAACCTCGGCCTGCCGCTGGTCACGAGCATCCACCACCCGATCAGCGTGGATCGCCGGATCGAGTTGGAGCAAGCAAAGGGTTTCGGGAAGTTCACGAAGCGACGATGGTATTCCTTCGTGCGGATGCAGGCCAGGGTCGCCCGGCGGGTCGGGATCGTGATGACCGGCTCGCAGTCCTCCCGCGACGACATCCTGCGCGACTTCAAGGTGCCGGAACGCAACATCAGCGTGATACCGCTGGGGGTCGACACCCGGCTGTTCCACCCGAGGCCGGCCCCGCGGGTGCCGGGCAGCATTATTGCCGTCGCCAGTGCCGACTCGCCCGTCAAAGGCATACCGACGCTGCTGCGAGCCTTCGCCAAGCTTGTGACAGAAAGAAATGCGGTTCTGACCGTGGTGGGCAAGCCGGCTTCCGGCGGCCCGACTGAAAAGCTGATCGGCGAGCTTTCGCTCGGCGACAAGGTGCGTTTCGTCACCGGGATCAGCGACGACGAACTGGCCGAGCTGGTCGCGAGCACCGAGGTCGCGATCGTGCCTTCGCTCTATGAGGGGTTCTCGCTGCCCGCCGTCGAGCACATGGCGTCCGGCACTCCGCTGATCGCCAGCCGGACCGGCGCACTGCCCGAGGTCGTTGGCGACGCGGCGGTGCTCGTCACTCCAGGTGACCCCGAGGAACTGGCCGACGCGATCCGGCGGCTGCAGGATTCTCCGCGCGAACGGGAGCGGCTGTCCGCCGCCGCGCTCGCCCGGGTGCAGGAGCGCTTCGCCTGGTCGGCCGTCGCGCGCGCCACGGTGGCCGAGTATCGCCGGGCGATCGCTACCGCTCAGCAAGGGGCGGGGGAAATCCACGGAGTGGTCGGTGCTGACCGTTAACTATGAGCTGCTGAAGATCGAGCCCGGTGATCGGTTGCTCGACCTGGGCTGCGGCGGCGGCCGGCACGCGTTCGAGGCGGCGCGGCGGGGCGCGCGGGTGGTAGCCACCGATCTTGATCGGTCCGAGCTTCAGCAGGTCAGCGCCCTGTTTGCCGCCATGGCGGAAGCTGGTGAGATCCCGGCTGGCGGCAGCGGCATCGCGATCAGCGGCGACGCGACCTGCCTGCCGTTTCCCGACGGGTCGTTCGACAAGATCATCGCCGCCGAGGTGCTCGAGCACCTGCCCGCCGACCAGACCGCGATGAACGAGATCGCGCGGGTGCTGCGGCCGGGCGGGATCGCCGCGGTCACCGTGCCCGCCTGGCTGCCCGAGCGGCTCTGCTGGCGCCTGTCCGACGACTACCACAACACGCCGGGCGGGCACATCAGAATCTTCACCCAGCGTGAGCTGGTCACGAAGCTGGCCAGGTCGGGCCTGAGGGTCAAGGGGCACCATCGCGCGCACGCGCTGCACTCGCCGTACTGGTGGCTCAAATGCGCGGTCGGCGTGCATAACGACGACCACCCGCTGGCCGCGGCCTACCACAAGCTGCTCGTCTGGGACATCATGCGGAAGCCGGCGATCACCCGGCTGGCCGACCAGGCGCTGAACCCGCTGCTGGGCAAGAGCCTCGTGATCTACCTGGACAAGCATGCGTCCGTCGGATAACTCCGCGCGCTCGCGCACCGCGGGGGTTCAAGGGGCTCGTCCCCCTTCGGCCAGCACCGCCCGCTGGGTACCGGAGGTCGCCGGGATCCTGACCGCGGACCAGATCATCGACTCGGGCCACGCGATCGCGGCCGTGCAGGCTTCCGACGGGTCGATCGGCTGGCCCGACGGCCACGTGGACGGCTGGAACCACGTCGAATGCGCGATGGCCCTGAGCCTGTGCGGCCTACGGGACGCCAGCCGTCGAGCGTACGAGTGGTTGCGGGCGAACCAGCGCGAAGACGGCTCCTGGTACATGAAGATGCCGCCCGGCGAGGTCAACCTCACCACCGAGAGCAACCACGCGGCCTACTGCGCGGTCGGGGTGTGGCACGAGCTGCTGGTCAGCCGCGATGAGGGCTTCGTCGAGCGGATGTGGCCGACCGTGAAAGCGGCGATGGACTTCGTACTGGGCCTGCAGACGCCCAGAGGCGAGATCATCTGGCGGCGCGAGGAAGACGGCACCCCCGGCGAGTACGCGCTGCTGACCGGCAGCGCCAGCATGTACACCAGCCTGCGCTGCGCGTCCATGCTCGCCGAGTATCTGGCCGAGCCCCAGCCCGACTGGGAACTCGCCGCCGACCAGCTCGCCCACGCGGTGGCCGGGCATCCTGAGGCCTTCGCCGACAAGAGCCGGTTCTCGATGGACTGGTACTACCCGGTGCTCGGCGGCCCGGTGCGCGGGCCTGCCGCGTTCGACCGGCTGGAGGCGGGCTGGGGCACCTACGTGGTGCCTGAGCTGGGGGTTCGCTGCGTCAGCGACGAGCCGTGGGTGACCGCCGCCGAGACGGCGGAGCTGGCGATCACGCTGGAGGCGATCGGCGACCCGACCCGGGCACTGGACCTGCTCGATCAGATTCAGCGGCTGCGCGATCCGAGCGGCGCTTACTGGACCGGCTGGCAGTACGTGAACGGCAAGCACTACCCGAACGAGCAGAGCAGTTATACCGCCGCGGCGATAGTGCTGGCCGCCGACACCATCTGCGGCGCTACCGACGCGTCGTCGCTGTTCCGTACGGTGGCGGCCGACCCGGGAACGGTGGCGGCCTCAGGTGATGCGGCCTGCGGCTGCGAGCCGGTCGCCAGCGACCAAGGGGCCTCGGCCGGATAATCCTTTTGCCCGATTCAGCGCCCGGTAGAAGAATCGGTCAAATGGCCCTCGACGCTGATCTCGACTGCCGCCCGATCGATCCAGATCAGGTGCGGCCCTACGCGGACCTCGTCAATACGATCACGACCGCCGATGACGACAGCCATTTCATGAGCGAGGAAGAGATCCTCGACGACTTCTCTGATCCGCTCATCGACTTCGAACGTGGCTCGCTGGCCTGCTACGACGGCGACCAGATGGTCGCCTACAGCATTGTCTCGCGGCGGAGCGCAGCCGATCCGGTCCATGAGATGCGCCAGTGGGGTGGCGTCCATCCGCGGTACCGCGGCCGGGGGATCGGCTCCTGGCTGCTCGACTGGGCCGAAGAGGTCGCGGAGCGGCTGCACCGAGAGCAATTTCCTGACCGGCCGGCTTCGCTCGGCGGCTACATCCTGACCAAGAACACTCAGGCGATCGAGCTCTTCGCCGCCCGAGGCTACGAGCGGTCCCGGTGGTTCCACGAGATGACACGCGACCTGTCGGCCGAACTTCCCGCCTGCAAGCTGCCAGCCGACGTAGCGGTGGCTGGCTTCACGCCGGAGCGCTCGGCCCACGCCCTGCTGGTGCGAAACGAGTCGTTCCACGACCACTGGGGCTCGACCGAGGTGACGCCGGAGAGCTGGGAGTTCCACACCGGAATCCGCGCCTTCCGGGCCGCCCTGAGCTTCATCGCCTACAGCGACGGCGAGCCGATCGGAATTGTCATAGCCCATGAATACGAGGGCTACAACGAGAAGGCGGGCACGAGGGATGTCTACATCCCGCTGGTCGGTACCAGGAAGGCGGCTCGGCAGCGCGGAATCGCGAGCGGTCTGCTCACGATGGCGTTGCGAGCCGCCAGCGCCGACGGCTACGACACCGCGACTCTGGATGTCGACGCCGACTCTCCGACCGGCGCCATCGGGCTGTACGAACGGCTCGGCTTCATTACCAACGACACCAGGGTCACCATAACCAAGCGCGTGTACGAGCCCTGACCACGCCGGGCGGCGCTGCGCTAGCCGATGCCGTCGCCGACCCGTTCGAGCACTCGCAGGGAGCCGGTGACCGAGACCTCCTTGAAGGCGCCGGAGGCTAGCGCCCGCAGGTAGATGCGGTACGGCGGCTGGCCGCCGTCGGCCGGGTTGGGGAACACGTCGTGGATCGCCAGGGCGCCGCCTCGGGCGATCCTGGGGGCCCAGCCCTCGTAGTCGGCGGTGGCGGCCGCGTCGGTGTGGCCGCCGTCGATGAAGAGCAGGCCGACCGGGTGTTGCCAGAGCCTGGCGACCTGCGCTGACCGGCCGACGATCGCGATCACGTGGGATTCGAGCCCGGTCGGCGCCAGCGTCGCCCTGAAGGACGGCAGCGTGTCGAGCAGGCCGACCGCCGGATCGACCAGGCTGGTGTCGTGGTACTCCCAGCCGGGCTGGTTCTCCTCCGAGCCGCGGTGGTGGTCGACGGTGATCACCACCTGCCCAGTCTGCTCGGCGGCGGCCGCCAGGTAGATCGTTGACTTGCCGCAGTAGGTGCCGATCTCGACGATCGGCCCGACGGAAGCGTAGGCGGCGGCCGCCGCGCACAGCGCCTCACCCTCGGCCGGCGGCATGAACCCTTTGGCCGCCTCTGCGGCTCGCCTGTACTGCTCGGGCAGGAGGAAACTCATGGCTATAGTCTGCAAGACAACAAGTTGGGTTCATGGAGGCGTCCGGTGACTGGAGGCGTTCGGTGAAGGTGATAGTCGACTACGACGCCTGCGAGGCCAACGCGATCTGCGCCGGACTCGTCCCCGAGGTCTTCGAGGTCGACGACGAGGACAACCTGCACATCAAGCTCGACGTCATCCCGGCCAGCCTCGCCGACTCGGTCAGGCACGCGGTGCGGTCCTGCCCCAAGGCCGCCCTGAGCATCGAGGAGTAACGCGGCCGGGCCCGGCCCTGCGCAGCTGCTAGCCCAGGACGCCGGTGCCGATCGCTACTCCGACACCGACCAGAACGACGCCGCCAATGAGCTCGCCGCTGTCGCCGGCCCAGTTTCCGAGTTTGGCGCCGAGTTCAAGCCCGGCCAGCGACATCCCGATGCTGACAATGCCGAACACAAGCGCGCCCGTGATCAGGTTCATCTGGTAACTGCCGAGCGCGAACCCGGCAATCAGATTGTCGAGACTGAGCGCGAACGCGCTAACCCCGATCTTGATCCACTGATGAACCCGGTGCTGCCGAGCCTGGTCCTGCAGAGCCCGGTCCTGCAGAGCCCGGTCCTGCAGAGCCCGGTCCTGCAGAGCCCGGTCCTGCAGGACCCCGTCCCCGTCACCCCGGCCATCGACGGCCCCACTGGCCCCGCCGGCCCGCGCCGCCAACTCGGCCGGCTGTTCCTGTTCTGATCGCTCCTGGCCGCGGATCCGCAGCAGCACGAACCTGGCGATCCCATAGGCGCCAACGCCGCCGAGCAGCAAGGCGCCCAGCACCCTAGCCTCGCGGCCGATGTCCGAGGCCAGGCTGTGCCCGATCAGCAGTCCGACGATCGGCATAGCCGCCTCGAACAGCCCGAACGTCAGCAACACCCGCACCCGGGTCGCCATCGTGACGCCGCCCGCGCCGATCCCTATCGAGGCCGCCAGATTAGAGACCCCCACTGAGGCGGCAACGAGTATGAGCGCAAGCACAGCTAAACGTTAGCGAACCTCGCGTCCCTCCCAGTCCGCCCAGCTGAAGGCGTTAGGTCCAGGTAGCGAGCTGCGCAACCGTCGATCTGATCATGGATCGCAAGCGCGCTGGTCTCTTTCCAGGATGAATGAGCGCATTCATCAGGTCGCGCAGGACGCGCCAGCCCGCACCAGGACGCGCCAGCCCGCACCAGCCCGCACCAGCCCGCACCAGCCCGCACCAGCCGACCCAACCCCGGGACGAGCGCCCAAGTGCCGCTCTTCGCCGCTTTCGCGCCCGCTCAATCCCGCCCCGGAGGGTCAGCCGGCCTCGAATCGGCGTGCCGCGGGCGCTCAGAGGTTATGGTGGCGGCGGTCAGGTACGGCACGCGGCAAGGCGCACCAAGGTACTGCCGACCACGGTGGACGCAGTAGATCGAGGAGATTCGGATGCGGCTCAGGCGTCAGTTCGGACGCGCAGTAGCAGGCGTCGCGGCGGTAGCCCCGCTGTGCGGCATGGCGGTAGCGGGCGTCGCGGTCACCGCGCCGGGGCCAGCCGGCTCCGCGCCGACGGCCAGGCCATTCATCGCCGTCTTCCCCGAGGTCTCCATCTCCCCGGATGCCACGAAACCCCAGCTGACGCCGGTAGTGCTCCCGGCCGACGGGTTTATCGCCGGCTACCACCCGAACCAGATCCGGGCGGCCTACTTCCTCAACCCGCTGCTCAAGAAGGGCATCAACGGCAAGGGCACGTCGATCGTCATCGTCGACAGCTTCGGCTCGCCCACGATCCGGCACGACCTCGCCGTCTTCGACCGCACCTTCAAGCTCAACGCGCCGCCAGCGTTCAAGATCATCCACCCGGCCGGTCCGATCCCGAAGTTCAACCACGGCAACCAGACGATGGCCGACTGGGCCGCCGAGACCACGCTCGACGTGGAATGGGCGCACGTGATGGCGCCGGACGCCAAGATCGTGCTCGCCGAGACGCCGGTCTCGGAGAACGAAGGCACCAGCGGGTTCCCGCAGATCGTCAAGACCGAGAAGTACGTGATCGAGCACCACCTGGGCGATGTGATCAGCCAGAGTTTCGGTGCCACCGAGGAGACCTTCCCCAAGGGCAAGCTGCGTCCGCTGCGCGGCGCCTACCTTGAAGCGGCGAAGCCCGCGCACGACGTCACCATGCTCGGCGCCTCTGGCGATGCCGGCGCGACCGACCTCCAGTCCAACGAGTCGAGCTACTACACCCGCCGCGTGACCTCGTGGCCGGCCAGTGACCCGCTCGTCACGGCGATCGGCGGCCTCGACGTGAACCTGGCTACGGCCGGCACCAGGAACGAGCCCGACCAGGTCTGGAACGACCCGAGCCCACCGCCGAGCGCGGGTGGCGGCGGCAAGTCGATCATCTTCGGCCGGCCCGCTTTCCAACGCGGCGTCGCCGGCATCGTGGGCAAGCACCGCGGCGTCCCCGACATCTCGCTGAGCGCGTCGTGCACCCACCCAGTCGCCATCTACGCGTCGTTCGACCAGTCGGGCTGGAACGTCATCTGCGGCACCAGCGAGGCAACGCCACTGTTCGCCGGGATAGTGGCGCTCGCCGCTCAGGTCGCGGGACGGCCGCTCGGCCCGATCAACGGCTTCCTATACCAGATGGCGGTCAAGAAGGACCCCGGCATCGTCGACGTCACCCACGGCAACAACACGGTCGAGGTGGAACAGAACAGCAAGGTGACCACCGTCAAGGGCTGGAACGCGGTCCGCGGCTACGACCTGGCCTCGGGCCTCGGCACCATCAACGCCAAGTTGTTCGTCCCCGAGCTAGCCGCCCTCGCCAAGAAGGCCCGCACGTAGAGCCCTATCGCGAGGGAACGCTCCCGACCTCGTGCGTCAGCCGGACCCGGTCCCCCCGGTACGTGTACCGGGTCAGCCGGATCGGCCGGTCCTGCGCGTACGCCGTCCGGTTGACCACGAGCACGGGAGTGCCAGTCGATAGCCCGAAGAACGAGAACTCCCTGGCATTCGGCATCCGCGACCCGATCTCGTCCACGAACCCCATCTGGGCGTAGCCGAGGTCGGCCAGCAGCTTGATACTGCCGCCCGTGATTTCACCGGCCTGCTCGAGCGGCGTCCCGGCGGCGATGTCGATCGGGAAGTACGAGGCCATCATCATCCAGGGGACGCCGCCGACCGAGCCGTGCCGTCGCCGCACGACGACCAGGTCCCCGGCCTCGATCTCCAGCTTCTCGGCCACGCTCGCTGAGGCCGGTGACTTCTCCACCACCTGCCTGGACGTCTCGGCCTCGGCCTCGGTGTTGCTGATCTCGGGCAGTATCGTCGACGGGCTCTGCGCGGCCGGCTGCACCGCGACCCTGGACAGCAGCGCCGTGAACGGGACGGCCGGCTCGTTGACGAACGTCCCCAGGCCCTGCCTGGTCACCACGAGCCCTTGATTCGTCAGCAGGGCGACCGCCAGCCGGACCGTATTGCGCGAGGCGTCGAACATCTTGACCAGGTCGGGCTCGCTCGGAAGCCGCTCGCCTTCCTGCAGCAGTCCGCTGTCGATCTGATCGCGCAAATGGTCAGCTATCTCCTGATATTTGGCCTGAGCCATGCCCGGCCTCCTTTCCTAAGCCCGCACAATCCGTCACCGCTGTGCTAGCCCGGGGACGACCCCGGAACCCCTGCGATGCAACCCCAACTGTTAAGAAAGATTCTACCCAGTCATACCGTTTGAAACGGCCCACTGTTTGGTATGAGTGGGGTGAGCAGGAACATCAGGTTGATGTTAACGGGAGTGTAGGGCCCGGCCTGCCGGCAAGAAGTAGAAACGGAGTAACCGTGTATCCCTGGATCGCAGCCGCGTTCATCGTCGCACTTGCGGCAGTTGGTCTTCCACTCGCGGCCATCGTGGTCGTCAGCATGGGCAGCCTGCGCGAGGAGAACGCGCACAGCCTCGGCGGCGACGCCCCACTCGGCGGGCGAATCGCCCGCCGGATCGTGGGCTTCCGCACCGCCAACATCGGAGCGCTCGCTCCCGGTCAGATGCCCGTCACAGTGCCCCGGCGCCGGTCAGAAGTAGGCTTGCGTTATGCGAGTCGCCCTATGTCAGCTGCCGGTCAGCAGCGATCCGTCCATCAATCTCAAGCGCATCGAGTCAGCCCTGACCAGCGCCAGCGAGCAGGGGTCTGATCTTGCCGTCTTTCCCGAGAGCAGCATGGTCAGGTTCTCGGCCGACCTGCGCTCCGCCGCCGAGCCCCTCGATGGCCCGTTCTGCACCGGGCTATCGCAGGCGGCTCGCAGCAGCGGAGTAGCTCTCGCCGCCGGGATATTCACCCCCGGCCCCGGCAATCTCGTCTACAACACGACGGTGGCCATCGACGCCACCGGGAAGCTTGTGGCGGCCTACCGGAAAATCCATCTGTTCGACGCGCTCGGTACGCGCGAATCGGAGACCGTCGCCCCCGGCGATGAAGTAGTGGTCGCCGAGCTCGCCGGCCTGAAGGTCGGCTTCCTCACCTGCTACGACGTGCGGTTCCCCGAACTGGCCAGAGCGCTCACCCTAAGCGGCGCCGACCTCCTCGTGATCCCGGCGGCCTGGGCCGCTGGCCTGTTCAAAGAGGAGCACTGGGTCACCCTGGTGCGCGCCCGCGCGATCGAGAACACGATCTGGATCGCGGCCGCCGACCAAGTGCCCGACCCCGACGAACCCCCCACCAAGGCCCCGACCGGCGTAGGCCGCAGCCTGCTCGTCGACCCGATGGGCACCGCCCGGCTGGATCTGGGCTCGGCCGCCGGAATCGCCGTGGGAATCGTCGACACCGAGATGACCGCGCGGGTCAGGTCCGTCCTGCCCAGCCTGCAGCATCGCCGGCCCGAACTTTTCCAGGTATAACGCTTTGCGGGGCTTTGATTCGCGGTAGCCTCACCAGCCACCCCCCGGCTTACTCAAGACCGGCCTGCGACGGAGTCCCGGCCGCACCGTCCGGCTCCGCCGGCCGGTGCGCCAGCCGCCGATGCCGCCGCACCACGACGACGCACACCGCCGCCAGCACAACCACCAAGAAGCCGATCGCCAGCCCGGCACCCACCGTGCGCTCGACCGCCGCATACGCCGCTCCGGCCAGGTAACCAAGCAGGCAGTACCCGACCCCCCACAGCACGCCGCTGGCCAGGTTGTACACCGTGAACACCCGATACGGCGTGCCGGCCGCCCCCGCAGCGGCCGGCATCAGTGCCCGCAGGATCGCGACAAACCGCCCGCCGAACACCGCCGCCCCGCCCTTGTCCCGCAGCGCCGCGCGAGTCCGCTCGACCGCTCCAGGCAGCCGGGAAAGGGCACGCGCCCGGAACAGCCGCCCGCCTAGCCGCTTGCCGACCTCATAGCCAACCATCGGGCCGGTCACCGCCGCGACGACCACGACCGGGATAAGAATCGCCAGCGAGATGTGACCACGGCTGGCCAGTACGCCACCGAGCACCACAGCGGCCTCACCAGGCAGCACGAACCCCAGGAAGATGGCGGTCTCACCGAAGACGAGCGCAGCGATCAAGCCGATCGCGAGCCAGCTGTTCATCTGGCCAAGCGCCGACGTCAAGCTAGCGACAATACCGGCCAAAACCAGTCAGCTCCCGCCTGCTAGTGTCCCGTCCACAACTCACGGACCCTCGTTGCCCGAGCTGCCCGCCCGAACCGCCCGCCCCCAACTCACGGACCCCCGCTGCCCGAAGTGCCCGCTCACCCCGCCCGCCTCCCATCGGCAACTCACGGACCTCGCTGCCCGAAGTGCTCCCAGATTGTGATGTAGACGGCCATAATGCCTCGTAGCACCCGGCCCCGGGAGGAGACGATGATGCCAGCTAGTTCCCAGCCGCCACCGTCGGCTGGCAGGCCAGGCATGGTCGACCGGTCAGCAGTAGCGAGCCGTCCAAATGTGGCCGGCGCTCCGCCCTGGGCGATCAACGAGGCCGCGAGCGCCGCTGGCGCAGCCCACACGGGCGCACCTGCATGGCCGCCGAGCGAACGCCCGGTCAAGAGCTCACCTCCCTGGCCGCCGAGTCAGCCGCCGCCCAGCCAGCCGCTCCAGCGCCAGCCGCCGCCCAGTCAGCCCGCACCGGGCCAGCCAGCACCGGGCCAGCCAGCACCGGGCCGCCCGCAGCCGGGCCCGCCCGTGCCTGGCGGCCCCGGCCCGTGGCCGACCGGCGAGCGACCGGTCAAGAGCTCGCCGCCGTGGCCGGAAAGCGAGCCGCCGCCCAGCGCTCCGTCACCGTGGCCACCCGCTGAGCCACCGAACCGGCAGCTACCGCCTGCGCGGCCGCAACGTCACTCGCCTAGCCACCCGCAGCCGAACTCAAGCGATTCCGCTCCGAGCACCGGCAGCCTACCAGCGATAACTGGCGGTCTTATCCGCCGTCAAGGGAGCTTTACCGGGCGGATCACCAGGGACGGCTCGACCGGTTTCGCCGCCGAACCGGCCAGGTACCAGCTCTATGCGTCGCTGGCTTGCCCGTGGTCACAGCGTGCGCTGATCGCCTGCCGCGTGCTCGGTCTTGACCGGGTGATCGGGCTCACGCTCACCGACCCGGTAGCCGACAACCGCGGCTGGCGGTTCAGCGACGAGGTCGGCGGCGATCCGCTGACCGGCGCGAAGCTGCTCTCCGACCTGTACCGGGCGACCGACCCGGCCTACGCGGGCCCGTACAGCGTGCCGCTGATCTGGGACATGAAGACACGGCGCATCGTCAGCAACGACGTCGCCCAGATCACGATCATGCTGGAGACCGAGTTCCGGCCGTTCCACCGCCCGGGCGCGCCCGACCTGTATCCATCAGCCCGCCGCCGCGACATCGAATCACTGGCGACGCTTATCTTCCACACCGTGAACACCGGCGTCTACAAGGCGGGCCTGGCGACCACGCAGCCCGCGTACGACCAGGCCGTGGAGGCGCTGTTCACGACGCTGGACGCACTGGATGAACGGCTGGCCCGGCGGCGGTTCCTGCTCGGGGACATGCTGACCGAGGCCGACATCCGGCTGTACCCGACGCTGGCCAGGTTCGACGCCGTCTACCACCAGATGTTCAACTGCAACCTGCGGCGGCTGACCGACTACCCGCACCTGTGGGCCTATGCCAGGGACCTGTACTCCCATCCCGGTTTCGGCGAGACGACCGATCTCGGTCAGATCAAGCGGCACTACTACCTGTCGGCCGAATGGGGTGACCACGGCAATCGCGGCAAGTACGATCTGATCCCGATCGGGCCGCAGATAAACTGGTCCGAGCCCCACGGCAGGAGCCGGATGCCCGGCTGAGGTGCAAATCGCACGGCCGGCCGGGGCGGGTAGCCTTAACGACAGGGGTCGTTAGCGGTAAATCAAGCTCTGGAAGAGGCGATGTCGGCCGTGTCAGCCGAGTTTTCGCATGCGCCCGCAGGCGTTGCGTCATCTGCCGGTCAGCCGAACGGCGGACCGGCATCCCGTCAGGCCAATGCGGGGGGTTCGGGGGGGTCCCGCCCACCAAAGCCCCCGCCCACCGCC
>WNEY01000617.1_pt1 | contig 22831 bp, 18 predicted proteins | sample 5400531 | NCBI WGS metagenome assembly WNEY01 (sample SAMN13153338, study PRJNA577476) | soil metagenome | isolation source: 200 cm saprolite under Douglas fir tree site 1 | place: USA:California | collected 2015-04-18
ACCGCCACGGATCCTCGTACGCCTCGTGCACGAAGCCCGCGGCGCCCAGCCGCGCCGCGATGGCCTCGCAGAGCTTCTGCGCCCCCGGCACGAGCGCGGCGTCGGGCTGCCGCACGCGGCTTTCGTCTTCGTCCGGCCAGATGCGCTTCCCATCGCGGCGGCCGATCAGCTCCAGCGTCCAGCGCGGCAGGCTCTCGCCGGGGTAGTGCTTTCCCTGGCGCAGGAGCATGACGCCGCCGGGCAGCAGCCGCTTGCGCAGCTCGCGCGCCAGCGCGAGGCCCTGCTCCCACTTGGTCGGCCCGAGCGCCTCGCCGTTCCATTCGGGGCGCTCGCCGTGCAGGCGGGAATTGAAAGTCGGCTCGCCTCCGGTGGTGAGCGCGATGCCCAGCGAGCGCAGCTTCTCGTCGGTGGCTCTGCCCGCCTGCTGCAGCGCTTCCCAACCCTGATCGGTGAAAGGCGCGGTGGGCCGGACTTCGTGGCCGAGGCGGCCGATGCGCGTCTCGAAGTCGACCCTCGTAGCCGCGACATCGCTCGTGCCTTCGATGGGCGCCGCCTGCGCGGGCGAGGCGGTGCAGGCGAGCGGGATGTGACCCTCGCCGCAGAGGAGCCCGCTGGTGGGATCGAGGCCAACCCATCCCGCGCCGGGCAGGTAGACTTCGGCCCAGGCGTGCAGATCGGCGACGTCGCGCGAAACTCCCTTGGGCTGGTCGGGGAGCATGCCCTCGTCGGTGAGCTGCACCAGGTAGCCGCTGGCGAAGCGCGCCGCGAGCCCGCGCGAGCGCAGCGCCGCGATCAAGAGCACCGAGGAATCGCGGCAGCTTCCCCGCCCCTGGCGCAGCGTTTCCTCCGGCGTCCAGATGCCCGGCTCTTCGCGGATGACGTAGCGGACCCGCTTCGCCACGCGGCGGTTCATCTCGACGATGAGGGGCACGCTGCGGCCCTCGCGAGGCAGCGAGCCGAGGAATTCGTCGGCGAGCGCGCCGCAGGCGAAAGGCGCGCCGCCGCGGTCGAGATAGGCGGCCAATTCCGGCTGCAGCGATCCGTAGGCGATGGGCATGCGCTCGGCGCTGTCGTCGAGGCCGAAATCGAAAGGATTGACGGGGCGGATATCGACCGCCAGCTCGATGACGACTTCCAGCTCGGAAACGCGCCCGTCTTCCCAGGTGGCGCGCGCGACGTAGTTCGCGGCCGGATCCTGCTGCCACCGGACCCGCCCTGGCGCGGTGACGCTCAGGCTGTAGGTCTCGATCTGCGCGCGGGTGTGCGGCGCGGGGCGCAGCCGGATCAGGTGCGGGCCGAGCGATGCGGGCCGCGGATAACGATAGTGGCTGCGGTGCCGCAGCAGGATGCGCACGGAGCGAGATTGCCAGATTTGCAGCCACGGCGCGACTCAGCGCGTCAAGCGATCTTCATCCGAAGCGGACGCAGTACACCGGCGGCAGGTGATGGCTCACCGCCTTGAAGCCGTCGCCCCGGGAGATCCACAGCGAGCCAGTGGTCGATCCCATCGCCAGCGTCTCGCCCGCCGCGTCGATGTCCAGGCCGTGGCGGTAGACGAGATCGTAGGCGTGCTTCTGCGGCAAGCCCTCACGGAGTTGCTGGAAACTGCGCCCGCCATCGCGCGTCCTGGTCACCGCCAGCTGCCCGTTGACCGGCACGCGCATCTCGTCCTTCACCGCGGGCACGAACCACGCCGTGTCGGGATCGCGCGGGTGCACCGCGACGGCGAAGCCGAAGCTCGAGGGCGGCGCCTTCACCTCCTGCCAGCTGCGCGCGCCGTCGGTGGTCCGGAAGATGCCGTTGTGGTGCTGCGCCCAGAGCGCGTCGGGCGCGCCCCCGCAGAGGACCACGCGGTGCGGATCCTGGATGGCCTGATCTTCCGCCCGCTCGGGCGGCATGTACGCGGTGCGCATTACCTTGGCGCGCACCGTCCAACTCTCGCCGCCGTCCTCGGTCAGCCAGACGCCTCCACAAGAAACGGCGGCGAAGACGCGGCGCGCATCGCGGGGATCGATGCAGATGGAGTGGATGCCGGGAAAATCATATCAGCCGCCGAACCACTGCTTGCGCTCGGGCCGGTCCCAGAGCGGGCGCACAAGGCTCCAGGAAGCGCCGGAGTCGTCGGAGCGGAAGAGGCCGCCCGGAATGGTGCCGCACCAGATCGTCTTGCCCGAGGCTTCCAGCGTCCAGATCAGCTCGGTGCTCCAGGGCACGGGCTTGTTGCGCACCGGATCCTTGTCCACCGCGTCCGCCGGCTTCTCGGGATATTTCGGCGCGGCGATCTCTTCCCAGGTCTCGCCGCCGTTGCCCGAGCGATGCAGCTTGGCGCCGAAGTGGCCGTGGCCGACGGCGGCGTACACCGTGCCGTCTCGAGGCAGCACAGCGGTGACCGGTGTGCCGAGGAACGATGCGGCCGCGACTTCGCCGCCCTGGATGGTGAAGAGCCCCTTGCGCGTGCCGACGTAGATTCTCATCTCAACCTCCAGAGAGAGCTTGCAACACTGCGATCTCCGCCCCCGGAGAGATCGGGTCCGAGAGCCGCTGCCGATCGCTCACCGGCTGCCCGCCCACGAAGATGACCACGTGGCGGCGCACCGCGCCTTGATCGTCGAGCACATATCCGCGCGCGCGCGGGTTCTGCGCGAAGACTGCTTCCAGCGCCTCGCGCACCGTGGCGCCCGGTACATCGGCGGGAGGGCAGTCGAGATGGCGCTGCAGGTTTCCCGTAAAGGTCACGCGCGGCATGGCGGCAGTCTACTGCGAAGATGGGCCGAGCCAGAGCGTCGGCGCATCGGAGATTTTTTCCCAGCCCGCGAGCCGCTGACCGAGCACCGAGACCAGCAGCGCGGAGGCGCCCTCGAGCGCGAATGCCGGCCGCCCCGGCGCGGCCGCGCGCGCTCCGGCGAGGAGCTGGTTGACGCGCGCGGCAGCGGGCGAGACGACGGAAGGCTTGCCGCTTGCTTCCTCGTACACCCATCCTTCGCCGGCGCAGGCCGCGGCGCGCACCACGATGCCGTGCGCCAGCGCGCTGCGCGCCACCTCCTGGGCAAAGCGCGTGGCGCTCTGCAGCGCCTCGTCGGTGCCGGTGCGAAACGGCGGACGCTCGAACGCGACCGCGGCGAGCACGGGCCCGATCTGGATGATCGACGACTCGTACGCTTCGAGATACGCGCGCGCCTCCCGCGCCGCGCGCCCTACCAGCTCGTTGGCTTCGCCCGGCTCCAGCTTTCCCATGTCCGCCACCTCGCCGAGATAGAAGACGGCGCGCACCGGAGGCGCGGGCTCCACCGCCGCTCCCTCCGCTGCAATCAGAGCGCGATCGAGCAGCACCCGCGGCGGGTCGGGCGAGAACCAGAGCCGAAAGAGCTCCAGCTCGCCGGCGGTGCGCGGGCCGCGCTCGACCAGGCGGTCGATGATCTGCTTGAGCGCATTGCCGCCGTTCTGCGGCGCCTCGGCGCTGCGCACCGCGCGCGAGTTCCAGAAGGGCAGCTCGGAAGGCGCGGCCGCGAGCGGCTGCAGCGAGTCGGCGGACACAAGCTCGACCTCCTCGAGGTTGGCGGCGGTGAGTCCCTCGAAGGGCAGAAAGCGGATCTCGCGCGTCGCTCCTTCGGCGGCGGTGGGCCGGCAGAGGACGGCGATGTGCGTGCGCAGGCACTCCTTGAGGCGATCGGCGGCGCGCTCCACGCCCAGTGCGGCCGCTTCCGGCTTGAGCAGCCCGCGCTCGCGGTACTCGCTGGTGATCTCCCGCACTTCATCGGTGAGCAGGCGGAAGACGTCGAACATCGAGGCGAGCCGCTCGCTCTCCTGCTGCACGATGGTCACCACGCTGCGCAGCCGCTGCCGCAGCTCGCCCAGGCGCTCCTCCTGCACCAGCTCCTCGATGCCCGGGAAAGTGAGCCGCGAGACATCCGCCGCCGAGAGCGCGCGCAGGCAGCTGCGGATGCTCACCTGGGTCACGCCCTCGATCAGCCACGCCCCGCGCATGCCGTGCAGGTACGAGGGCAGGACGTTCCGCAGATGGCGCCGCTTCTCGCGCCAGGCGCTGCTGTTGGGCGCGCCCTCCGTCTCGCTCCGCGCCGATCGCGGCCGGGCATGGCGCACTTCCTGGTATCCGCCGCGGAAGAGCCCGCCGACGATGTGCGAGAGCGGGCCGCCCACCGAAGTGGTGAAGGCGAGCGCGCCGTCCTCGCGGAATCCCTGCCGGCGGCGGCCGGGCAACTCCACGATGTAGCGCTGATCGACGCAGAAGAGATGGTGCGCCTTGTTCACCTGCACCAGGCCCGAGGCGCCCAGCGCGTGCCCGAAGCTGAGCAGGCCGCCCACCGGATTGGGCCAGCCGTCCGCCATCCGCTCCGCGCTCCGCTCCCAGCCGAGGCCGATGCCGAGCAGGAACGACAGCTCGATGCTGGGGAACGCATCGTGCGCGACGCCGAAGGCGCAGGAGGCGAAGGTCGACATCGGCAGGCGCGCGTCGTCGGCCAAGTCGGCGAGCGCCTCGCGCACCGCCGTGCCGAAGACCAGCGGCGACTTGCGCTGCAGGAGATTCTGGTTGCTGGAGCCTTCGCCGACACCGAGCACTTCGGTGACGGGCGCGGTGCGGTAGCGCGGGCTCTTGGTGGCGGAGAGGGCCTCGACCAGCTCTTCGTTGGAGGTGATGATGGTGGCGGCCGCGCCGCAGCAGGGCACGGCGATGTCGCTGGCGTCGAAGTAAGGGGTGCGCCGCGCGTCGCGCTTGAACGGCTTCCCCGACTGGATGCCCGCGGGATACTGCGCCCCGGCCTGCAGCTTGCGCGCGGCAACGCGCTCGAGGAATCTCTCCAGCTCCTCGCGGCGAAGGCCGAGATTGCGGCGGAGGGTGTCCATCAGGAGATCCCCCACCGCCAGCATGTCGAGGCCGCGGGCCTGGTCGTCCTCTCCCAGCACGGTGCGGATCTGGTATTGCGAAACGTAGCCGGAGGGGATGATCTGCCCCGCCACCACGAGGATGGTCGCGGGCCGCTCGGAATTGCGGGCGCTGCGCACCGCCTGCGCGAAGGCCCACGCGCCGCTGTCGGATGTGCCGACCACGTACTGCGCGCGCATGCGCGGCGGGAGGCCGAGCACGGCCCGCAGCGCGGGCGCCACCAGGCCGATGTTCATGCGCTCGTTGGGCTCCAGGCCCGGCATCGAGGTGACGAAGAGATCGGTGATGGAGTCGCGCGTGCGCCGGTAGTCGCCGCCGGTCAGGCCGTGCAAGGAGCTGAGCGCGCGGTGCGCGGCGCTGGCGAAGAGATCGCTCAGCATCACCGGCTCGGAGATGCCGAAGGCGCGCTCCCAGTCCTCGGGCCGGGTGCGGCCGTCGTCGCTCTTGTTGGGGAAGCGGAAGAAGAGCCGGGTCACTTCCTCGCGGGGCAGCTCGGGCAAAGGGTGGACGAAGAAACCCCGCTGCCGCCGCTCGCTCGAGAGGTGGCGCGGATTGGCGCTGTACTCTCCCGCCACCACGAAGACCCGGCGCCGCATGCTTTCCTTGAAGCACGTCTGGGGAAGAGAAGGAAGTGATAGGGTGCGCGCCCGTGAGCTTCCACGAGATCATTTCTCCCGGCGAAGAAGCGCGCTTCGAAGGTTACGCCGCCGAGCTGCGCGCGATGCAGAAAGTCCCGCGGCGCGCGCTGCACGCCAAGCAGCACCTCGGCGCAGAGGGCAGGCTGGAAGTGGCCGCTTTGCCCGCGCAGCTGCGCGTCGCCGTTTTCGCGGAGCCGAAGACCTGGCCGGTGTACCTGCGCTTCTCCAACGGCTCGGGGCGGATGCAGCATGACGGAATTCCCGACGTGCGCGGCATCGCGGTGAAGCTGCGCGGAGTGCCGGGGCGGAAGATCATCAAGGGGCTCGAGGACAAGAAGACGCAGGACTTTCTTTTCATCCACACTCCCGCGACGCCTTTCCGCACGCCAGACGAGTTCGTCGCCTTCGTGCGCATCGCCGCCAAAGGAAAGGCGCTCCTCGTGCCGCGGATCTTCGCCGCGCTGGGCCCGCGGCGCGCCCTGCAAGTGCTGCGCGAGCTGGTCAAGCTCCCCAAGGTCACCTCGATGGCGACCATTCCTTTCTATACGGCGACGCCCATCCGCTTCGGCCAGACAGCAGCCAAGCTGGCCATCTTTCCCGACGCGCCGGCAGGAAAACCGGCCCTCTCGCTGCGCGACGATCTCGTCGACCGCCTCGGCAATGGGCCGCTGAGCTGGACGCTGCGCGCGCAGCTCTTTGCCGACGATGCGAGCACGCCCATCGAGGACGCATCGGTCGAGTGGAAGACGCCGTTCGTCGATCTGGCGAGGCTGATCCTGCCGCAGCAAAAGATTAGCCCCGCGATCGAGGACCTGGTGGAGAAGCTCTCCTTCGATCCCTGGCACGCCCTCGAAGAGCTGCGCCCGCTGGGCGCCATGATGCGGGCGCGCGCGCCCGCTTATCGCGAGAGCGTCATCGCGCGAGGGGCGGCGCCGGAGCCCGAGGCGTGAAGCTCCTCGCTCTTCTGCTCATCGCCCAGTCGAGTCTCCTCGTAGAGCTGCGCTGGCGATCCATCGGGCCGTATCGCGGCGGACGCACCAAGGCGGCGACGGGCGTGCCGCAGCGGCCCGGGACTTTCTACATCGGCGCGGTCAACGGCGGCGTGTGGAAGACCGACGACTACGGGCGCACCTGGACGCCGCTCTTCGACGATCAGCCTACGGGCTCCATCGGCGCCATCGCGGTTGCGCCCTCGAATCCGGACGTCATCTACGTGGGCAGCGGCGAAGGAATGCACCGCCCCGATCTCTCCACCGGTGACGGCGTGTACAAATCGGTGGACGCCGGCAAGACCTGGCGCCACCTCGGCCTGCGCGACGGGCAGCAGATCCCGCAGATCGCCGTCGATCCGCGCGATCCCAACCGCCTCTTCGTCGCCGTGCTCGGACACCCCTACGGGCCCAACGAAGAGCGCGGCGTCTTCCGCTCGCTCGACGGAGGCGAGACCTTCACCAGGGTTCTCTACAAGGATGCCGACACCGGCGCGGCGGACGTGGCCCTCGATCCCTCAAACCCGCAGATCGTCTTTGCTTCACTCTGGGAGGCGCGCGAGGGCCCGTGGGAGAACGCCGAATTCGAGGGGACCGGCAGCGGGCTCTACAAGTCGAGCGACGGCGGCTCGACCTGGCGGCAGATCGGCAAGGGATTGCCGGAATCTGTCCAGCGCATTGGGCTGGGCATCGCGCCCTCGATGCCCTCGCGCATGTTCGCCACCGCCGGCGCGAAAAAGGACGGCGGCCTCTACCGCTCGGACGACGCCGGCGAGACGTGGGCGCGCATCAGCGAGGACTCGCGCGTGGGCGAGCGCGCCGAAGACTCCGCCGAGGTGAAGGTGCACCCGGCGAATCCCGATATCGTCTTCGTCGCCAGCGTCGTGCTGTGGAAATCGATCGACGGAGGGAAGACGTTCTCGGCTTTTCGCGGCGCGCCGGGCGGTGACGATTACCAGAAAGTCTGGATCGATCCGGCGCGCCCCGACACCATGCTGGTCGGCTCCGACCAGGGCGGCATCGTCACCGTCAACGGCGGCGCGAGCTTCAGCTCCTGGTACAACCAGCCCACCGCGCAGATGTTCCACGCCACCGCCGACAACGCCTTTCCCTACCGGCTGTGCGGCGGGCAGCAGGAAAGCGGTTCCGCCTGCGTCTCGAGCCGCGGCAACGACGGGCAGATCACCTTCCGCGAATGGCACCCGGCGGCCTTCGAGGAATACGGATACGCGGCGCCCGATCCGCTCGATCCCGACGTCGTCTTCGGCGGCAAGCTCTCGCGCACGGACATGCGCACCGGCCAGCCGCAGGACGTCTCGCCCGCGCCGGTGCGGGATCACAACGATCGCATGATCCGCACGCAGCCGGTCATTTTCGCCGACCCGCACACGCTGCTCTTCGCAACCAACCGGATGTGGAAGACCGCCGATGGTGGCAAGACATGGACGGCGATCAGCCCCGATCTGACCCGGAAGAGCTGGGAGCTGCCCGCCACGGTGGCGAAATACCGCGAGGAGGCGAAAGTCGAGCAGCGAGGCGTCATCTACACGATAGCGCCTTCGCCGCTGGACCGCGCCGTCATCTGGGCGGGCACCGACGACGGGCTCATTCACCTCACGCGCGACGGCGGAAGGAGCTGGCGCGACGTCACGCCGAAAGAGCTGGTTCCCTGGGCCAAGGTGTCGCTCATGGACGCCGGCCATTTCGACAAGCTCACCGCCTATGCCGCCGTCAATACGCTGAGGCTCGACGATCTCCGCCCGCACATCTTCCGCACCCACGACGGCGGAAAGAGCTGGACGGAGATCGTCCGCGGGCTGCCGGCGGCCGGAAACGTGAACGTCGTGCGCGAGGACCCCCTGCGCAAAGGCCTGCTCTTCGCCGGCACCGAGCAGGCCGTCTACCTCTCCTACAACGACGGCGATGACTGGCAGTCGCTCCGCCTCGGCATGCCGGCCACTTCCATCCGCGATCTGATCGTCAAGGGCGACGATCTCGCGATCGCAACCCACGGGCGCGGGTTCTGGATCCTCGACGACATCGAGCCTTTGCGAGAGCCCGCGCCGCAGGGCGTGCACCTCTTCCGCCCGCAACTCGCCCTGCGCGTGCGCTGGAACAACAACAGCGACACGCCGTTGCCGCCCGACGAGCCGGCGGCGCCCAATCCGCCGGAGGGCGCCGTCATCGATTACTTCCTGCCGGCGAGCGCGGAGGTGACGCTGGAGATCCTCGACGGGCAGGGGAAGCTCGTGCGTCGCTTTTCCAGCGAGGAGCGGCGGGAGCCCATCCGCGATGAAGGCAACGTGCCGCGCTGGTGGATCCGGCCGGCGCAGATTCCCTCGCGCGAAGCGGGGCCGCACAGGTTGGTGTGGGATCTGCACTATCCGGCGCCCGCCGCGCTGGAGCCGGGCTATCCCATCGCGGCGGTGCCGGGCAACACGCCGCGCGAGCCGCGCGGTCCCTGGGCGTTGCCCGGGCGGTACACGGTGCGTCTGAGCGCGGGAAGGGAGCAGCGGACGCAGCCGCTCGTTCTCGAGATGGACCCGCGGGTGAAGACGACCGTGACCGCGCTGCGCCGCCAGTTCGCGCTATCGGTGCGAGTGGCGCAGGCGCTCGACGAGAATTTCGCGGCGGTGCAGGAGGTGCGCAAGGCGCGCGCGGCGAAAGATTCGCCGGAGCTGGCTACGCTGGAAGGATCGGTCGAGCGCCGTCCCGGCCGTCGGCGCGACGAGGCGCCCGCGCTTCTGCCCTGGAACGCCCGCCTCGCCGGCATCTTCGAAATGCTGCAGCAGGCGGACGCCGCGCCTTCCGCAGCGCTCGCCAGAGCGGCGGAGGAGGCCATGGCGCAGAACCGCGTGCTGGTCGCGCGCTGGCACAAGCTCCAGGTCAACGCGCGTTGACTTCGCCCGTCATCGGCACGAATGCGACCGGCACGACGGAGCGCGTGGCGAATCCTTGCGGCATGCGCGTCACCACCAGGAGCTCGCTGCGCAGCGGAAGCACGAGCCGCCCCGCGGCGCCGAGCTGCTCCTTCAAGGCCGGCGGAATCGCCGGCGGCTCGGCGGTGACGATGATGGCGTCGAAGGGCGCCTGGTCCGGCCACCCTCGATATCCGTCTCCCTGCCGCACTCGCACCGACCTGTAGCCGAGCCGCTTGAGCCGTTCTGCCGAGGAGCGCGCGAGCGATGCGAGGATCTCGATCGACCACACCTCGGCGCCCATCTCCGCGAGGACGGCCGCCTGGTAGCCGGAGCCGGTGCCGATCTCGAGCACGCGCGAGCCCGGACGCACACCGGCAAGCTCGCTCATCAATGCCACGACATACGGCTGGCTGATGGTCTGCCCCTCGCCGATGGGGAGCGGACGATCGGCGTGCGCCAGCGAGCGCAGCTCCACGGGCACGAACTCTTCGCGTGGCACCTTGCGCATTGCCGCGAGCACGCGCGGGTCGGAGATGCCGCGCGCCTCGATCTGCTCCGCCACCATCCGCGCGCGCTCCGCCGCGAAGTCCTGGGTGGCGGCGGCAGCGAGCAGTGCGAAAGCGAGTCGCATCTCAGAAGGCGTGCACGAAGAGCCCGCTGCGCAGCTTGGGCTCGAACCAGGTGCTCTTCGGCGGCATCAGCTGCCCCGCGTCGGAGACGGCGATGAGCTGCTCCACCTGGGTGGGAAAGAGGTGCAGCGCCATCGACCAGGCGCCGGAGTCGACGCGCTTCTGCAGCTCGGCGGCGCCGCGGATGCCGCCCACGAAATCCACGTCCTTGTCGCGCCGCTGGTCGTCGATGCCGAAGATGCGGGAGAAGATCTGCTCCTGCGCGATGGAGCAGTCGAGCGAGGCGACCGGGTCTCTCGCGTCGTAGCTGCCGGCCCGCGCCCGGGCGCGCCACCAGCGGCCGCCGAGATAGACGCCAAAGGAAAGCGGCGCCTCGGGCTGCGGCGAGTCCGCCGGCTCGACGTCCATCCCTTTGCGCAGCTCGGCGAGAATCGCCTCGGCGCCGCGCTTCTTCCGGTCCCGCACGACGCGGTTGTAGGCAAGGATCTGCACCTGGTCGTGGGGGAACGCAACGGCGGGGAAAATTCCCTGGTCGCCCGGCTTCCCCTTGCGCAGCGCCGCAACTCGGGCCGCCGCCGCTGTTCGATGATGGCCGTCGGCGACGTAGAGCGCGGGGAAGACCGCGTTGATCCCCGGCGGCGCCGCCCACAGCTTGTGCTCGACGCCGTCGGCGGTGGTGAGATCGTACTCCGGCGGCGCGCGCTTGACGGCTTCGATCTGCGCGTCGATCTCGCGGACCGCGCGATAGATGAGGAACACCGGCTCGTCGTGCGCCGAGAGCGCGTCGATGTGACGGGTGCGGTCGTCCTCTTTATCCGGCCGCGTGTTCTCGTGCTTTTTGATGGCGCCGGAGAGGTAGTCCGCGACCGCGGCGCAACCGACCAGCCCCGTCTGCCGGTGCTCGCCCATCCGCTGCGCATAGACGTAGAAATGCGGGGTGGCGTCCTGCAGCAGAACGCCGCGCCGCCGCAGATCGGCGAGCGCGCGCGCCCCCTGCGTGTAGACCTCTTCCGCGTGCTCGTCGGTCCCGGGCGCGAGATCGATCTCCGGCCGCGAGACGTGCAGGAAGCTGTCCGGGTTGCCGCGGGCCAGCGCGCGCGCCTCGTCGGTATTGATCACGTCGTAAGGCGGGGCGGCGACGGCGAGCGCCCGCCCGGCCGGCGGGCGCAGCGCGCGGAAGGGAAGCAGCGTTGCCATCGGTGGAGGTTCTTAACCGGAAAATGCCGGTTGGGGTAGGCTGCGCCGCCCAAAGGGGGTTCAGACCATGACTGACACGAATCGCCTCGGCTGTACCGCTGCCATTCTTGCTCTTTGGTTCCCCGGCCTCGCCTCTGCGCAGAGCGCTGCTCCCGCTGCAAAAGCGGAAGAGCAGAAGCCGCCCGCCGCCATGGAGGTACCCAAGCCCGCAGCGGAGCTGGATCAGCTCAAGGTGATGGCCGGCGACTGGATCTGCGAGGGCACCATGCCCGCCGGCGCGATGGGCCCCGGCTCGCCCGCGCAGAAGATCAGGTCGACCATGAAGGTGAAGAAGAGCATGGACGGCTTCTGGTACACGATGGAGTACGCGGAGAAGAAGACCAAGGATCATCCGGTCGCCATCAAGGCGCACGGCCCCATGGGTTACGATTCCGCGCAGAAGAAGTTCATCATGTTCGGCGTGGACAACATGGGCGGCTACATGACCGAGACCAGCCCGGGCTGGGAAGGCGACAAGATGGTGATGACCGGCGACGGCACGATGATGGGCCAGAAGGCGTCCGTCCGCGACACCATCACCCGGAAGGGCGACAAGGAATTCGTCTGGGCCTCCGACATGAAGATGGGCGGCGCCCCGGACTTCGTCCCGATGGGCGAGCAGCACTGCAAGAAGGCCGCGGGCAAGTAGACGGCGGCCCCATTTTTTTTCGGTTACCATCCGGGCATGGCCTGGAAAAACATTCAGTTCGCTCGGGAAGGGCAGCTCGCGTACGTCACCATGAACCGGCCGGAGCGCCGCAACGCGCTCTCGCTCGAGCATCTGCAAGAGCTGCTCGATTGCTTCCGCGGCATCGGCCAGGAAGCGGGAGTGCGGGTAGCGATCCTGCGCGCCAACGGGCCGGCGTTCAGCGCGGGGCACGATCTGAGCGAGATGGTGGATCGGGAGCCCGCTTTCTACCAGCAGCTCTTCCAGGTCTGCACCGAGGTGATGGAGACGCTGCACGCCATTCCCCAGCCCGTGATCGCGCAGGTGCAGGGCGTGGCCACTGCTGCCGGGTGCCAGCTGGCCGCGGCGTGCGACATCGTGATGGCGACGCCCGAGGCGCGCTTCGCCACGCCGGGGGTGAAGATCGGCCTCTTCTGCTCGACGCCCATGGTCGAGGTGAGCCGCTCGGTGGGCGCGAAAAAGACCATGGAGATGCTGCTCACGGGCGAGTTGATCTCCGCCCAGGAAGCGCTCGCGGCGGGGCTGGTGAACCGCATCGTGCCGGCGGCGGACCTGGCACAGGCGACGCGCGAGCTGGCGGAAAAGATCGCGGGCTTCAGCGCCAGCGTAGTGGCGCTGGGAAAGCGCGCCTTCTACCAGCAGCTCCAGCTCCCGCGGCCGATGGCCTACGCCTATACCCAGGAAGTGATGTGCGCCAACGCAGGCGCCGCAGACGCGCAGGAAGGGATGAAAGCTTTCCTGCAAAAGCGCCCACCAAAGTGGCCTACTAGGTAAACTCGTCAGATCAACCACGGAGCGCACGGAGCGCGCGGAGGAAGAATCTTTTTAAAAAGAACTCCGTGCGCTCCGTGCGCTCCGTGGTTGATCGGAAGAGTGAGTCCTGCCCCTACTCCATCATCTTCTGGAGAGTGCTCTCGCTGCGCAGGACGCCCACGCGGTGCAGGAATTCGCGCGCCGCGGGGTGCTCCTTGAGGATCTGTTCCACGGTGGCGAGCGGAAACGAGATCAGATCCACCTCGCCCACCGCGGTGCAGGTCGCGGTGCGGCGGTCGCCGTTGAGCGCAGCCATCTCGCCGAAGAAGGCGCCGTGGCCGAGGCGGGCGACTTCCTTCTCTCCCTCCAGGCTCTCGACGCTGATGCGCACTACGCCGCTGGTGATGACGTAGAATTCGCTGCCTGGCTCGCCCTCGCGGCAGATCGCCTCGCCGTCCTTCACCTTCATGCGGCGCGAGAGCGAGAGCAGGCGCATGCGCGCGGGCGCATCGAGCGCCTCGAAGAGGCGCGACACCTTGGCCAGCTCGTTCAAGTCGAGGTCGGGCATCGGGACGAGCATAGCACCGTCTGCTACCCTCCCATTCATGCCGAACACCAAGGCCTGGACCGACCTGAGGGCGCACGCCGCGGCCATGCGCGACGTGCACATGCGCGATCTCTTCGCCAAGGATCCGCGGCGCTTCGAGAAGTTCACCCTGCGCTTCGAGGACCTGCTCGTCGATGTCTCCAAGCACCGCATCACCGAGGAGACCATGCGCCTTCTCCTTTTGCTGGCGCGGGAGGCGCAGGTGGAGACCTGGCGCGATCGGATGTTCGCGGGCGAGAAGATCAACGGCACCGAGGATCGCGCGGTCCTGCACGTGGCGCTGCGCAACCGCTCGGGGAAACCGATCCTCGTCGACGGCAAGGACGTCATGCCGGAGGTCAACGCGGTGCTGGCGCGCATGCGCGACTTCACCGGCCGCCTGCGCAGCGGCGAATGGAAAGGAGAGACGGGCAAGCGGATTTCCGACATCGTCAACATCGGCATCGGCGGCTCAGACCTGGGACCGGTGATGGCCTGCGAGGCGATGCGCTGGGCCTGGCCGGAGGGATTGCGCGCGCATTTCGTCTCCAACGTCGACGGCACGCACCTCGCGGAAACGGTGAAGCATGTCGATCCGGCGAGCACGCTCTTCATCGTCGCCTCGAAGACTTTCACCACCCAGGAGACGCTGATGAACGCGCGCTCGGCGCGCGAGTGGCTGGTCTCGCGGCTGGGCCAGGCGGCGGTGCCGAAGCATTTCGTCGCCGTCTCCACCAACGCGCTGGAGGTGGCGAAGTTCGGCATCGACACGCGGAACATGTTCGGCTTCTGGGACTGGGTGGGCGGCCGTTATTCGCTCTGGAGCGCCATCGGATTGCCCATCGCCTGCATGGTGGGGATGGACCGCTTCGAGGAGATGCTGCAGGGCGCGCACGCGATGGACGGGCATTTCCGCACCGCGCCGCTGGAGCGGAACATCCCTGCCGTGCTGGCGGTGCTGGGCGTCTGGTATGCGAACTTCTTCGGCGCCGAGACGCACGCCATCCTGCCCTACGATCAGTACCTGCACCGGTTCGCCGCCTACTTCCAGCAGGGCGACATGGAATCGAACGGCAAGAGCGTCGACCGCCAGGGCAAGCGCATCACCGATTACACGACCGGTCCCATCGTCTGGGGCGAGCCGGGAACGAACGGGCAGCACGCCTTCTATCAATTGATCCACCAGGGAACGCGGCTCATCCCCTGCGACTTCATCGCGGCGGTGAAGTCTTTCAATCCGCTCGGCGATCACCACCTCGTGCTGCTGGCGAACTTCTTCGCGCAGACCGAAGCGCTGATGAAGGGCAAGACGGCGGAGGAAGCGCGCGCGGAATTGAATGCGGCGGGGACGCCTGAAGCGCGAATCGAAGCGCTGGTGCCGCACAAGACCTTCCCCGGCAACCGGCCCTCGACATCCATCATGCACGAGCAGCTCACGCCGCACGCCTTGGGGCGGCTCATCGCGATGTACGAGCACAAGATCTTCGTCCAGGGCATCATCTGGAACATCTACAGCTTCGATCAGTGGGGAGTGGAGTTGGGCAAGCAGCTGGCGAAGAAGATCGAGCCGGAGCTGCGCGCACCCGGCGCGGTGGCGTCGCATGATGTGTCCACCAATGGTCTCATCAATCATTACAAGTCAGTGGCGGACCCGATCGCGAAATAGGCGCTCAGAACCCGGGCGGCCTTTCCGCCGCGACGTTGAACGCCCGCTCCAGGGCAATGCCTGCCCGGCCCAGCGTGCCTTCGTCGAAGAGCTTGCCGATGAGAGTAATGCCGTGCGGAACGCGCCGCTTCGGGGAGAACTTCGGCAGCGGGTGCGCAGGGTCCGGCGCCCAGTCGCTGCGCGCCTGATCCACCTCGACGAAGCCCGCTCGCAGAGTGAGCGAGGGATGGCCGGTGAAGTTGGAGATGGTCAGCATCTCGTCGCGCAGCGAAGGCGCCAGCAGCACGTCGACTTGCGAGAAGATGCGGGCCATCTCCTGCGCCACCTTGCGCCGCAGCCGGTCCGCCTGCACGAAGTCCACCGCGGAGAGGAAGCGCGACTGGCGGAAGGTGTTGGGCCAGGCATCGGGGACCTGCATCTTCAGCGCGTCGAGGCCGTGCGAGAGAGTCAGCTCTTCGAAGGCGGCCGCGGCTTCGGCGAAAAGGATCAGGACGAGCGAGCCGTAGGGCCAGTCGGGCAGCTCTACTTCGACGGGCGTCATGCCGATCTTCCGCGCGGTCTCCAGCGCTGCCCGATCGACCTCGGTAGCGGGACTCTCCTGCATGAAGCGCGGCACGTAGCCGGCGCGCAGGCCACGCGCGCTCGCGTTGGCGTCGAAATCGAGCCGCGCGGGAACGCTGGCGAGATCGCCCGCGTCGGGACCTTGGAGCGCCGCGAGCACGAGCAGCGTGTCCTCCACGCTCCGCGCCATGGGCCCCAGCTTGTCGAGCGACCAGCAGAGCGTCATCGCGCCGGTGCGCGGCACGCGCCCGAAGGTGGGCCGCAGACCGGTCACGCCGCAGCGCATCGAAGGCGAGACGATGCTGCCCAGCGTCTCGCTGCCGAGTGAGAAACCCACCAGTCCCGCCGCGGTGGCGGCGCCGGGACCCGCGCTGCTGCCGGAGGCGCCCTCCTCGAGGAGCCAGGGATTCATCGTCTGGCCTCCGAACCAGATGTCGTTCAAGGCGAGCGCGCCAAGACTCAGCTTGGCCACCAGCACCGCGCCGGCGCGATGCAGGCGCTCCACCACCGCCGCGTCGCGATCGGGCACGCGGCTCCTGAACGGCTCCGCGCCCCAGGTGGTCGGAATCCCCTTGCTGTCCACCAGGTCCTTCGCGCCCCAGGGAATCCCATGGAGCGGCCCGCGATACTTGCCGGCGGCGATCTCCGCGTCGGCGCGCTTCGCCTGCTCCAGCGCGAGATCGCGCGTGAGCGTGATGGTGCAGCGCAACTGCGGGTCGAAGCGCTGCAGGCGATCGAGATAGATCTGCGTCAGCCGCGTCGAGGTGAGAGCGCGCGTCTCGATCCAGCGGGAGAGCGAGGTCAGCGGCGCAAAGGCGATGTCCGCTTCAGCGCGCGGCAGAGCGACGGCCCGCGCCGAGCGCACGAAGCGATCGCGCGCCGGCTGCGATCCACCCGGAATCCAGCGCGTGGCGGGCGCTTCAAGGGCGGCGATCTTCTTCGGCCCGGTCCGCCGCTCATAGAGCGCCGCCATCGATTCGCGCCAGTTGCCCGCTGCCTGTGCGCGCTCCTGCGGCGAGTACTGCACCTGCACCAGCTTCTCCGCCTCGGCGAAGGTCGCCGGGGTCACCTCCGGTCCTACCGGCGGCGCGGTGCCGAATGCCGGCGGAGATCCGGGCGGCTGCTGCCCGGCGTCCTCCGGCAAGACCGCAGCGGCGAGCCCAAGAGCAAGGAATTCCCGGCGCGAGCTGGACATGTCAGGCCCCAAAGCGTGTTGGCGTCTTCACGCCAACGCGCAGCAAAAGCGTAGCGGCTAACCCCCTAACGGCGGGCGCCGCTAACGTACTACGTTGCGGGCATGCCCGGGCTCGCCCGCCGCATCGGCCTCTTCGACGCGACCATGGTGGTGATGGGCGGCATCGTCGGCTCGGGCATCTTCGTCACTCCCGCGCTCGTGGCCAGCCACGTGCATTCAGAGGCGGCGATGCTCGGCGTCTGGCTGGTCGGCGGCGCCGCGGCGCTCCTCGGCGCGTTCATCTATTCCGAGCTCTCCGCCGCCCGCCCGTCTGTCGGCGGCCAGTACGCCTACCTGCGCGAGGCGTACCATCCCGCCGCCGCATTTCTCTACGGCTGGGCGCTGCTCCTCGTCATCCAGACCGGCGGCATGGCGGCGAACGCCATCACCTTCGCGCGCCATGTCGTTCCGCTGCCTATCGGCGAAAGCGGGACCGCGGCCCTGGCGGTCGCAGCGCTGACCATCGTCAATTGCCTGGGAGTGAGCGCGGGCGCGAAAGTCCAGAGCGCGCTGATGGTGCTGAAGATCCTCGCCATCGCCGCGCTGGTGGTCTGCGGGCTCTTCGCCGGAAGCGCGCCGGCCGTGGCGCGGCAATCCGCCGATTCCTTCGGCGCCGCGCTCGTGCCCGTGCTCTTCTCGTACGGCGGCTGGCAGACGGCCTGCTTCGTCGCGGGCGAAATGAAGGAGCCGCGGCGCGATCTGCCGCGCGCGCTCGTCATCGGCGTCGCCGCGGTCATCGTGCTCTACGTGTCGGTGGCCTACGCCTTCGTGCGCGTGCTCGGACCGGAGGGCCTGGCGCAAAGCTCCGCGCCCGCGGTGGATGTCATGACACGCGCCGTGGGATCCCGCGGCGCCGCGTTCATCGCAGCGGGCATCGCCATCTCTACTCTGGGGTTTCTCAGCCAGTCCATCCTCACCGCCCCGCGCGTCTATTTCGCCATGGCCGCGGACGGGGTCTTCTTCCGCGGCGTGGCCGGCGTGAGCTCGCGCACGCAGGCGCCGGTCGCGGCCATCGCGCTGCAGGGCGTCGTGACCATCGCGCTCGTGCTGGCCGGAACCTACGAGGCGATCCTCAACTACGTGACCGCCATCGACTTCATCTTCTTCGCCCTCACCGCCGGCTGCGTCTTCGTCTTTCGCAAGCGCGGCGGCGCCGAGCGCACGATTCCGGGCCACCCCGTGACCACGCTCCTCTTCATCGCCATTTGCGCCGCAGTCGTGGTCTCCTCGTTCCGCGCGCACCCGCTGCAGGCGCTCATCGGCTGGGGCATCACGCTTCTGGGGCTGCCAGTCTTCTTCCTCTGGCGGCGCCGCTCATAGGCTGCAGAGGTTGGCGAGATCGCTCGCGCTGGCTCCCGCGGGCCTGGGGATGGTGTGGCTGGGCGGCGGGGAGATCCCTCTCTCCACCCAGAGCGCGAGCGCGTCGATGGCCGCGCGCACGCAGGGCAGCATCGGCCGCGAGATCTTGTTCCCGTAATCGTCGACGCCGTAGTGATCGTCGAATTGCGGATCGACGTGATTGCCGCCCTGGACGACGTAATAGCGATAGCGCTGCGACTTGCGCGCCCGCGCCACCAGCTGCGAATAGAGATCCGAATCGGTGGCGATGGGCAGCAGCGAATCGTTGTCGCCGTGCAGCGTGATGAGCGGCCGCTGGATGTTGCCGGTGTTCGCCACCTCCTGCATTCGGGCGAGGATGGCGGGATTCTGCGCCACCCGCGCCGCGTAATCATAGAGCGCATCGGGATCCGTCGGAGGCACCGCCAGCGCTGCCGGCGAGACGCAAGACGGTCCCGCCCCCAGCATGTCCGAGCAGGTATAGTTGGTGTACTCGGGATCGAATTCCAGCCGATAGATCTTCTGGGTCAATCCCCAATAGATGGCCCAGTGATAAGCCCAGAGCGGCTGCGACTGAGGATTGAATCCGACCGCCGCCAGCGCCTGCACCGAGGCGGGAACTCCGAGAACGTCGCCGGGATAGTTGAAGAGCGCGGTGGGAAGGTAAGTGAAAAGATTGTACCCGGTGGCCGGCGTCTGCGTCTGGATGCCTGCCGGCAGCGAACCGAGGAAGAGCGTCCCTTCCCAATCCACGCCTCCGTCATAGAGCCGCTGGTGCTTGAAATCCGTCTCGATGGCGCGGCGGGTCTGGTAACCGCCGTTGGAGATTCCGGCGGCGTACGAGAACGTCACTCCCGTGAGACCATATTGCGGCGCGAGAACTGCGAGGAGCGCACGCGCCGCGGAAGTAGCCTGGCGCATGCGCACGGTCCATTCCTGGACGGCCGCGCCAGGCTCCCACGGCGTGCCCGTGGTCGCCGTCTCGTCGCCACCGGCGCGGAAGAAGTTCGCGCCCATGTTGCCCTTGTCCTGCGAGACATAGGCCCAGCCTTTTTCCAGCGCGTAATCGGAAAGAATGAAATCGCTGGCAAACGCGTCGCGGATGCCGGGCGTTCCCGCGGATAGCAGGTGGCCATCCCAATCGTCGGGAATGCGGATGACGAACTGCGCGTCGTGATGGCAGCCCGAAGTGCAGGTCTGGCCGGGAATGGGCGGCGGGGTGCAGCCGGGGATGAACGGCGTCCCGTCTTTCGCGGCCAGCGCAGGCTCGGCCTGGAAGGCATTGCAGGCATCCGGGAACCAGCCGTCGAGCTGCAGGCCGCCGACCGGCGGGGAAGCGGGATTGGTGTAATGCGAATTGAGCGTGCCCGATCCCGGAGGGGGGAATCCCATACCGGTGAGGCTGCCCGGATCGGTGAAGGGATTGTTCGTCGTCGTCAGATCGGCGGCCTGGTGGCAATCGAGCCACTCCGCTCCGAGGATCTGCTTCCAGGCGCCCAGGTCTGCGGGGCAGGCGTGCGGCGCCGCCACGAGTAGGAGAGCGATCATGGCGCGGCAGATTCAGCGAGCAGATATCCGTCGCGCCAGAGTGAACCAGCGCGGCTGTTCGCTACCCAACCAGCAGTACCGTCGCGCCCGTAGTGCGGCGCGCCTCCAGATCAGCTTGCGCGCGGCCCGCCTCGCGGAGCGGAACCTTCTGCCGCACCTCGGCGCGGACATGGCCCGCGCGGAGCGCCGCGAAGAGCGCCGCCGCGGCCGCCTGCAGCTCCGCTGGATCTTGCACGTAGGTGGAGATGGTCGGCCGCGTGGCGAAGAGCGATCCCCGTTTCATCAGATCGCTCATGTCGAGCTTCGGCACCGTTCCCGACGACTGGCCGAAGCAGACCAGGAGCCCGCGCGGCGCCACGCAATCGAGCGAAGCGAGCAGCGAGTCTCCCGCCACCGAATCGTAGGCCACGCGCACGCCCTTTCCGCCGTTGATCTCCCGCACCCGCGCCGGTAGCTGTTTCAGCCCTTCCGCGTCGGCGACCAGCACCTGGTCGCAGACGGCGCGCGCCATCTCCACCTTTGCAGCGGAGCCCACCGTGCCGATCACTTTGGCGCCCAGCGCCCTCGCCCAGCGGCAAGCGATCTGCCCCACGCCGCCGGCAGCCGCGGTGAAGAGAATCGCCTCCCCCGGTTTCACCGCATGCACGCGGCGGAGCAGCATCTCTGCGGTGAGGCCCTTGAGAATCACTCCGGCGGCGTCCACGTCGCTGAGCCAGTCCGGCAGCACCACCAGCCGGTCCGCGGCGATGACCCGCTCCTCGGAGTACGCGCCGAGCGGACCCGCATAGGCGACGCGCGTTCCCGGCTTGAGCGAAACGCCGGGCCCCGCTTCGACCACGACGCCCGCGCCTTCCTGCCCGAGGACGGCCGGCAGCGGAATCTGGTACACGCCTCTGCGCTGGTAGACGTCAATGAAGTTCAGCCCGACGGCGGTGTGCCGCATGCGCACTTCGCCCGGCCCGGGCTTCGGCACCGGCCACTCTTCCCAGCGCAGCTTGTCGGGTCCGCCCGTTTCCTTCAGCACCACTGCTTGGGTCACGTTCCGCCTCCTGTCAGCGGCGTCCCTTCCACCATGCGACTCCCCGCGCGATACTACCCGTCGCCGTGATCGACGCCATCTCGACACTTCTCGAGCACATGGACCGCGAATCGTATATCGCGGATCCCGCCATCGCCACGTCCCTGCACCTGGCCACGCAGCTGCGCAAGCCGCTCCTGGTGGAGGGTCATGCCGGCGTGGGCAAGACGGAGATCGCCAAGGTGCTGGCGCGGCTGCTGCAGACCGATCTCATCCGCCTGCAGTGCTACGAGGGGCTCGACACCTCGACCGCGCTCTATGAATGGAACTACGCGCGGCAGCTCCTCCACATCCGCCTGCAGGAGCGCGACGGCAAGACCACCGAGGCGGAGATTTTCAGCGAGCCGTTCCTGCTCAAGCGGCCGCTGCTGCAGGCCATCGCGCATAACGGGCGCGCGCCGGTGCTCCTGGTGGACGAGATCGATCGCAGCGACGAGGAGTTCGAGGCTTTCCTCCTCGAGGTGCTCTCCGACTTCCAGGTCACCGTGCCGGAGATCGGGACCATTGCGGCGAAGGAGCGGCCGCACGTGATCCTCACCTCGAATCGCTCGCGCGAGCTGTCGGACGCGCTGCGGCGGCGCTGCCTGTATCTGTGGATCGACTATCCGCCCTTCGACAAGGAGCTGGCGATCGTGCGCCGCAAGGTGCCCGGCGCGAGCGAGGAGCTGGCGGGGCGGATCGTTTCGCTGGTGCAGCAGCTTCGCTCCGCGAAGCTGGCCAAGGTGCCGGGCGTCTCGGAGACGCTGGATTGGGCGCAGGCGCTGGTCTCGCTGCACGCCTCGCAGCTCTCGCGGCAGATCGTCGAGGAGACGCTGGGATGCGTGGTGAAGGACGAGGGCGATTTGCGCAAGGTGAAGACGGAGATCGCCGCGGGGCGGCTGACGGTATGAACCTCGCCGACGGCATCGTCTCCTTCTCCCGCCAGCTGCGGGCGCGCGGGTTGCCGGTCACGACTACGCACGCCGCCGATGCGCTGCGCTCCTTGACCTGCGTCGATCTCGGGAGCCGCGACGGCGTCTATCACGCGCTGCGCTGCGTGCTGGTGTCGCGGCCCGAGGACTTCCCCGTCTTCGACGAGCTGTTCTGGCGTTTCTTCGACCGTCAAGAAAGCAAGCCGCGCCGCAGGGAGGAACCGCCGCCGCCGGAGCAGTCGGTGCCTTCGCTCAGCAAATGGGGCAGCGACAGCGAAGCGAAGGAAAGCGAGGAAGTGCGCACCGCCAGCGACCGCCCCGCGGTGGCGGTGAAAGACTTCAGCGCCTTCGGCTCCGCCGAGCTGGCGGAGATCGAGCGCATCGCCAGGCGCCTTGCGCGCAGGCTCGCGGCGCGGCCAAGCCGGCGCTGGAAATCCGCGCGCCGGGGGAAGCGTCTTGACCTGCGCGCCACCTTGCGCCGCTCGGTGCCCGAGCCGGTCGATCTCCGCTTCCGCCGCCGCAAGCCGCGCAAGACGCGCATCGTCGCGCTCTGCGACGTCTCCGGCTCGATGGATCTCTACAGCCGCTTTCTGCTCCAGTTTCTCTACGGGCTCGCAGGGTCGGTGGCGCGCGTCGAGAGCTTCGTCTTTTCCACCACGCTGCGGCGCATCACCGAATCGCTGCACGAGCCGACCTACGCCGGCGCCCTGGGCTATCTGCGCGAGCAGGTGCACGACTGGTCCGGCGGCACCCGCATCGGCGCCTGCCTGTCCACCTTCAACGAGGAGTGGCGTAAGCTCGTCGATAGCCGCACCGTCGTGGTCATCCTCAGCGACGGCTGGGACACCGGCGATCCCGAAGATCTCGCCGGGGAGCTGCGGAGGCTGAAGATGCGAAGCCGCAAGCTCGTCTGGCTCAACCCGCTTCTGGGCAGCCCGGATTACCAGCCGCTCACGCAGGGCATGCAGGCGGCGCTCCCGCACCTCGACGTGTTCGCCTCGGTGCACAACCTCGCCAGCCTGCGGGCGCTGGAGCGCCATCTTCTATGAAGCCGCGCCTCTTCACGCGCGGCGGACCTTCTCCCACGCCGGGGCTGGTGCTGGCGCAGAACATCGGGCCGCTGGGCAAGGGCCTGGTGCTCGCCGGGGCGCA
>WNEY01000863.1_pt1 | contig 22795 bp, 21 predicted proteins | sample 5400531 | NCBI WGS metagenome assembly WNEY01 (sample SAMN13153338, study PRJNA577476) | soil metagenome | isolation source: 200 cm saprolite under Douglas fir tree site 1 | place: USA:California | collected 2015-04-18
CAGGGCTTCTCCGACACGTTCGGACCGCTCGCTGCGCGCGTGTACGTGATTCCGCCGCAGGGCTGGTAAACAGGCCGAGCGAAAGCTGGCGCTTTCGCTCGGGGGCTGGGTACGCCGCTTCGCGGGAACGTGCGCGGGCGGAGCCCGCGCACTCTTATGGGGTTTGCGGTCGGCTGAGGGTCGTGGTCCGCGGGCGGTGGCGCTGCGCGTCCCCGCCCGCGTCAGTACGCCTGCGGCTAAGACCGCTGCGCGCGCCTTAGCCTCCGGCCTTGATCGTGTCGGTGGTCGAGCGTTTCAAAGCTTTCAACCGCCTCGACCCGCCGGAAACAGGCAGGGCCGGAGGTTAGAGCGGGCGCCAGCCGCTTTAACCGCAGGCCGGACTCACGCGTGCGGGGACGCTGCAAGCGCCACCGCGCGCGGACCACTCCAACTGCCAGCCGCGACCCGGTAGGAGTGCGCGGGCTTCGCCCGCGCGCGTTTCGCCGCGAAGCGGCCGATCCCAACTCCGCACGAAAGCGCCAGCTTTCGAGAAGCGCACGCTCCGTCCACGCCTGCCCGCACGCGTCAAGAAGCGGACGCGCAAGGGGAGGGTGAAGAGCGAGCAGCATCTCGAGCTGATCGGGCTCGGGCTGGTTGCGCTCGGACTCTTCCTCGCGTCGATCCTCTACTTCGGCTGGAGTGGGGGGATGGTGGGCGGTTGGATCGCCGACGACTTCACCGTCACGATCGGTGCGGCGGCGTACGTCGCACCGGTGGCGTTCGCCGTGGTCGGTGGGCTCATGGTCGCGCGCAGCGCGCTCGTCGACGTCAGACCGTTCCGGACCGGCCTTCTCCTGACGAGCTTCGGATTGCTCGCAGCGCTCGGGTCGGGACACGGCGGTGCGTTGGGGCGCGGGCTCGAGAAGCTCTTCGGGATGCTGGTGGGCTCGACGGGGACGACGATCATCGGCGTCTTCGCGCTCGTGGTCGGGGCGCTCCTGCTCTCCGGCGCGTCGGCAGGGGCTCTCGTCCGCCGTTCGGGCCACGCGGTGCGGCGAGCGCACAGCCGCGCCCGCCGCGCGACCCCGATCGAGGATCTCGAGCCGGCCTCGGTCATCCCGCTTCGCGGGCACGAGCCTCCCGTCGACGCCGTGCACGACTTTCCCGACGTGGTCGGAGAGACGCAGCCGCCGCCTCTGTTGGTGGATCCGGTTTCCGAGGATCCGGATCAGCCGAGCCTGTTCGACGTCGGCACGGTCGAGAGCCACGAGGAGTACCAGCTTCCCGACCGGGGCATCCTGCGGCGCGCGCCGGCGGCAAACGAGCTCTCGGCGGACGTCGCCGAGCGGACTGCCGCCGCGCTCGTCCAGACCCTCGCGCACTTCGGCGTCGAGGCGACGATCGTCGGACAGATCTCCGGCCCCCGCGTCACCCGCTACGAACTGCAGCTTGCGCCCGGAACGAAGGTCTCGAAGGTCGCCGCCCTCAAAGACGATCTGTCCTACGCGCTCGCAACCACCGAGATCCGCATCCTGGCTCCGATCCCCGGCAAGCAGGCTGTCGGCGTCGAGCTCCCCAACCTCTCGCCGAACCTCGTGACGCTCGGCGACATCTTCGACGACCTGCCCGCGACCGCGAGCCCGCTCGCCGTCTGGCTGGGCAAGGACATCTCCGGCACGGCCGTCTGGACCGACCTCGCCCGGATGCCACACGTGCTGATCGCCGGCACGACCGGCTCGGGGAAGTCCGGCTGCATCAACACGATCCTGACCTCGATCCTGCTGCGCTCGACGCCCGACGAGGTGCGCATGATCCTGGTCGACCCCAAGCGAATCGAGCTCGGGTTCTACGAGTCGATTCCGCACTTGCTGACGCCCGTCGTCTCCAGTCCGAAGCAGGCCTCAGCCGCGCTGATGAACGTCGTCGCGGAGATGGAGCGACGGTATGAGCGACTCTCGGCCGTGCGTGCGCGCAACCTTGCCGAGGCGAACCGAGCGCTGCGCCAGCGCGGCGAGCAGGCGATGCCCTACCTGCTCGTCGTCATCGACGAGCTCGCCGACCTGATGATGATCTCGCCGCAGGACGTGGAGGACGCCGTCATCCGCCTGGCGCAGAAGTCGCGCGCGGTGGGCGTCCACCTCGTGCTTGCGACGCAGCGCCCCTCCGTGGACGTGATCACGGGGATGATCAAGGCCAACGTTCCGTCGCGGATCGCGTTCGCGGTCTCGTCCCAGACCGACTCGCGCGTCATCCTCGACCAGGCGGGCGCCGAGAGCCTCCTTGGCCAGGGCGACATGCTCTTCAAGCCGCTCGGCACGTCCCGCCTGCAGCGGGTCCAGGGTGCGTACGTCTCCGAGGAGGAGATCGCGCTGGTCGTGGACCAGTGCCGCCACCAGCGCGAGCAGGAGCTCGACGAGTCGCTGCTCGAGCTGCCCGAGGTCTTCGCCGAGGACGTCGACGGCGAGGACGGCGAGTTCGACCCCGACGAGGATCCGCTGCTGGAGAGGGCGATCGAGGTCGTCCTCCAGACCCAGACGGCGTCGGTGTCACTCCTCCAGCGCCGTCTCCGCGTCGGCTACACGCGGGCCGGGCGACTGATCGACATGCTGGAGCGGCGCGGGATCATCTCGGGCTACGAGGGCTCCAAGCCGCGGCGGGTGCTCGTCGACGAGCACGCGCTGGCGCATCTCGGCGACGCAACCTAGAAGCCGCTTGCACTAACCCGCTGCGCGACCCTACGTCGTATGGCATTAGAATCACCCCGTTGAAAAGGGGTGACCGGGTCAATCTGGAGGAGAGTATCTATGCGAATTAGGCGTTGGTTGCCGTGGGCGATCGCCGTGCTGGCCGCAGGCGCGCTCGCCGCCACAGCCGTCGGAGTCAGCAGTGCTGCCGGCAAGAAGCAGAAGGCGACCGCCAAGGTCGCGATCGTCACCGACGTCGGCGGCCTGAACGACAAGGGTTTCAACCACCTGTCGAACGTCGGCCTGCAGCGGGCGGTCAAGCAGCTCAAGGTTCAGGGCCGTGTGTTCATCACGCAGACGGCGAACGATCGCACCCCGAATCTGCGAGCGGCAGCCCAGCAGGGCTACGGTCTCGTGGTCGCGGTCGGCGTCCTGTTCGCTTTCGGACCTCTGGATGCGGTCGCACCCAGCTTTCCGAGCACGAAATTCGCGGGCGTCGACGTCAATTGGCCGGATCTCTCGTCGAAGCCGGCGAACGTCCGCGGGATCCAGTTCAAAGAGCAGGAGGCGGGATACCTGGTCGGCTATATCGCGGGCCTCGAGATCAAGCGGCATCCCTACCAGGGCAAGCAGATCATCAGCGGCGTCGGTGCCAACAAGGTGCCGGCGATCACCCGCTTCCTCGCCGGCTACGAGGCCGGGGCGAAGAAGGCGAATCCGAACGTAACCGTGCTCATCAACTACGCGAACGATCCGACCTTCGCCGACCAGGCGAAGTGCAAGGACACGACGCTCAGCCAGATCTCGCGCGGCTCGGGGATCGTGTTCGAGGCCGCCGGCCAGTGCGGTCTCGGCGGGCTCGACGCGGCCAAGGAGCAGCACGTCTGGGGCATCGGCGTCGACGCCGACCAGGGCTACCTCGGGACGCACATCCTGACGAGCGCGACGAAACATGTCGACAGGTCCGTCTACGAGGCGATCAAGGCCTACAAGGCGAACCCCACGGGGTTCCAGGGCGGCTTCAACAAGAACTACAACGTCAAGAACGGCGGCGTCGGCTACGGCAAGCTCAGCAAGAAGCTGTCGAAGGCCGACCGGGCATACATCCTCCCGAGGGTCGAGAAGATCAAGAAGCTGATCGCCTCGGGCAAGATCACGCCGCCGGAGTCTTAAGCACTCGTACCGCTCTCTAGGGGGCGGGCGCCGCCCGCCCCCTAGGATTCTCCAGTCGATGGCCGACGAGGCGCCAGTCCTCGAGCTCCGCGGGATCAGGAAGCAGTTTCCCGGCGTCCTCGCGAACGACCGGATCGACTTCGACCTCTATCCCCGGGAGGTGCACGCCCTGCTGGGCGAGAACGGCGCCGGCAAGTCGACGTTGATGAACATCCTCTACGGGCTCTACCGGCCCGACGAGGGCGAGATCCGCGTCCAGGGGAGACCGGTGACGATGCACTCGCCGAGGGACGCGATCGAGCACGGGATCGGGATGGTGCACCAGCACTTCATGCTGATCCCCGTGATGACGGTGGCCGAGAACATCGTGCTCGCGTCCGAGCCGACCCACGCGGGAGTGCTGCTCGACTACGACGCGGCTGTCGAGCGCGTGCGAGAGCTGTCGAACCGCTTCGGCCTCGCGGTCGACCCGAAGGCGCGGATCGAGAACATCACGGTCGGCCAGCAACAGCGGGTCGAGATCCTGAAGGCGCTCTACCGCGGGGCGGACATCCTCATCCTCGACGAGCCGAGCGCCGTGCTGACTCCGCAGGAGACCGAGGAGCTCTTCGAGATCATCCGAGGCCTGAGAGAGCAGGGGAAGTCCGTCATCTTCATCAGCCACAAGCTGCGCGAGGTCCTCGCGATCGCCGACCGGATCACGGTCCTGCGGCGCGGAAAGAAGATCTCGACGGAGCCGCGCGAGGGGGCGACCGAAGCGGGGCTGGCGCGCCTGATGGTCGGCCGCGAGGTCCTGCTGCGTGTCGACAAGAAGCCTGCAGCGCCCGCGGAGCCGCTCCTCACCGTCCGGGACCTGCGAGCTCTCGACGAGCGCGGCCTCGAGGCGGTGCGCGGGGTCTCCTTCGACGTGCGCGCGGGAGAGATCGTCGGGCTCGCCGGTGTCGACGGCAACGGGCAGGCGGAGCTGATCGAGGCGCTGAGCGGGCTGCGCCGGCCGATCGGCGGGCGTGTGCTGATCGGCGCCAAGGACGTCACCGGCGCGCACGCCCGCGACGTCCTCGACCTCGGGCTCGGCCATATCCCCGAGGATCGCCAGCGGCGCGGGCTCGTCCTCGAGTTCAACCTGGCCGAGAACCTCGGGCTGCACGACTACCGCAAGGCGCCCAACTCCCGCCTGGGGTGGCTCTTCCCGAATCGGCTCGTCCGCTGGGCGCGCCGGCTGCTCGAGCAGTTCGACGTGCGCGGAGGCGGTCCCTACACGCGGGCCTCCGCGCTGTCGGGCGGAAACCAGCAGAAGCTCGTGCTCGCGCGCGAGCTCGCGCGCGATCCCCGTGTGCTGCTCGCGGCGCAGCCGACCCGAGGCCTCGACGTTGGGGCGATCGAGGCCGTCCATCGCCGGCTCGTCGAGGCGCGGGACCGCGGCAAGGCGGTCCTGCTCGTCTCGCTCGAGCTGGAAGAGGTCTTCTCCCTCTCGGACCGGATCCTCGTCATCTACGAAGGCCGGATCGTCGGCGAGTACTCGCCCGACGTGACGGAAGAGGAGCTCGGGATCGCCATGACCGGGGGGCGGGCTCGGGACGAGGTCACCACGTGACCGAGACCGCGACTCCACCTCCGTCGTCCGAAGGCGAAGTCGTGCCGAGCGTCGCGGCGCGGCTCGCCTTCTACCAGCGCGCGGGGGGTATCCTCACGCCGCTCCTGACCGCCCTGCTGGCGTTCTTCGTCGGCGGACTCGTCGTCTTCGTCACGACCCACAAGAACCCGCTCAATACCTACCGGGAGATCTTCAACGGGACGGGGCTCAACTGGCTCTTTCCCTGGGTGCACGGCCATGAGCGGTTTTCCGCGGCGCTGAACCTCCAGCAGACCCTGATCCTCACGACGACGCTGATCCTGACGGGCCTCGCCGTCGCGTTCGCCTTCCGCTGCGGGCTCTTCAACATCGGCGCCCAGGGCCAGTACGTCGTCGGGTCGCTCGTCGCCGTCCAGACGGGCGTCTGGTTCGCGGGCATGCCGGCGGTGCCGCATGTCCTGCTCGCGGTCGCGGCGGCCATGCTCGTGGGCGCCGTCTGGGGCGGAATCGCGGGCATCCTACGCGCCACCGTCGGCGCGCACGAGGTGATCACGACGATCATGCTCAACTGGATCGCCCTGTGGGTCGGCAGCTGGCTGGTCGGCTTCGGCGGGCCGATGCAGGACAAGGCGCAGATCTCGGCGCCGGTCACGAAGGAGATCGCCGCGGGGGCGAAGCTCCATGTCTGGTGGGGCAGCGCCATCCTCCAGGGCCTGCACATCGGCTTCTTCGTCGCGATCGGCGCCCTCGTCGTCTACTGGATCGTCCTCAACCGCACGACGCTGGGCTACGAGGTGAAGGCGGTCGGGTTCAACGCCGAGGCCGCGCGCTACGGGGGGATCAGCGTCTCCCGCAACTACTTCCTCGCCATGGCGATCTCGGGGGCGTTTGCCGGCGTAGCGGGCGCGATGGACATCCTCGGCTGGCAATTCCGCCTCGACCTGACGAGCGTCCAGACCGCCTCTCAGATCGCATTCATCGGGATCGCCGTCGCCCTGCTCGGGCGGAACACCGCGCCCGGGATCTTCTTCGCCGCCCTGCTCTTCGGTGCACTCCTAAACGGGACCTCGACCCGCAACCTCGACCCGTCGGTCTTCAGGCCCGAACTGGCCGGCAACCTGACCCGGATCATCCAGGGGCTGATCGTCCTCTTCGTCGGAGCCGACGTGCTGATCCTCTATCTCTGGCAGGCGCGGCGGAAGCTGAGACTCCGGGGGACGACGGCGGAGGCCCAGCCGTGAGCGTTCGCGCGGTTAGCTTGCAGCGAGGGTCGCGCATTGCCGGCCCCAGGCAGCTGGCCGTCGCCGGAATCGCGCTCGGCGTCATCGCGTTCTGGCTCGCACTGCCGCCGCTCCACTACCGGGCGGTTGCCGTCCCGATCGTCGTTGGCCTCGCCGCGGTCGCCGCCGGCCTCGTCGCCGTCGGCCGCGGCGAGCGCCGGGCCGGGTGGGGCGCGGTGGCCGCGGGCGTGCTCGGCATCGCCGGTGGCGCCTTCGGTACCCGCGCGACCGTCCCACACCTGACAGCGGTGATCACCTGGTCGACGCTCACAGCCACGATGCTCCGCTCGGCGACGCCGCTCACGTTCGCTGCGATCGGCGGGATGTTCTCGGAGCGGAGCGGCGTCGTGAACATCGGCCTCGAGGGGATGATGCTGATGGGGGCGTTCTTCGGTGCCTACGGAGCCGACATCACCAACTCATGGGTCGGTGGCCTCTTCATCGGCATGGCGGCGGGCGCGGCGCTCGCGCTCGTGCATGCGTTCTTCTCGATCCACCTGCGCGCCGACCAGATCGTCGGCGGGACGGCCGTCAACTTCCTCGCCCTAGGTATCACGGGCTATCTCTACATCGACATCTACGGCGACCGCGGCACGCCCAACAACCTGCCCGCCGTCCCGGACGTGCACTTCAACTGGCTCACCCACGTTCCGCCGCACGGTCTCGGCCATTTTCTCAACGACGCGCTGGGCGGGCTCAACCTCCTGGTCTGGATCAGCTTCGCCGTCCTGATCGTCTCGTACATCGTCATGTTCAAGACCACGGTCGGCCTCCGCATCCGCTCGGTCGGCGAGCATCCGCGGGCTGCCGACACGGTCGGAATCTCCGTCTACGGCGTCCGGTACGCGGCCGTGACGACCTCGGGAGCGCTGGCCGCCCTGGGAGGCGTGTTCCTGTCGATCGGCTTCGTCCACTCGTTCACGGAGAACATGACGGCCGGGCGCGGGTTCATCGCCCTCGCCGCGCTGATCTTCGGCAACTGGCGGCCGTTCCCCGCCTTCGGGGCCGCACTCCTCTTCGGCTTCGCGAGCGCTCTCGCTCCTCAGCTCCAGAACGTCGATTCCTGGTCGACGTACGGCACGCTCTTCTCGGCGCTCCCTTACCTGCTCACGCTGATCGCAGTCGCCGGCGTGATCGGCCGCTCGATCCCGCCTGCAGCGATCGGGCGCCCGTACAAGAAGCAATAACCACCGCAGACTCCTCGCACGCAGCAGTGCTCTGGCGGGACACACACGCGCCATTCAGGCTCGGGCGCGCGCGCTTTCGGCCCGCATAGAATCGCCTCGGATGGAAGACGGGCCCGAAACCCGCGCGCCGCTCGAAGAGGCGCCGGAGGGTTACGCGCCCAGCGTTGCCCAGCAGTTCGCGTTTTATCAGCGCGCCGGCGGGATTCTCACCCCCGTCTTGACCGCGGTCTTCGCGTTTTTCATTGGCGGGGTAGTCGTTCTCGCCACGGGCCACAACCCATGGCGGACCTACAAGGCGATCTTCGAAGGCGCCGGCCTCAACTGGTTCTTCCACTTCGGTAACTACGCCATCGACGTCCCCTTCACGAACCACCACGTGTGGTTCTGGTGGGACACGAACACGAATCACACCGCGGCGTACAACCTCGCACAGACGCTGCTCACGACGACGCCGTTGATTCTGACCGGGCTCGCCGTCGCGTTCGCCTTCCGCTGCGGTCTCTTCAACATCGGTGGACAGGGCCAGTACATCGTGGGCGCTATCGTCGCGGTCTACGTCGGCTCGAGGTTCACCGAACTCGCGCACGTTCCGCACCTCTTGCTCGGGATCATGCTTGCGGCAAGCGCAGGCGCGCTGTGGGGAGCAATCGCAGGCGTTCTCAAGGCCACCGTCGGGGCGCACGAGGTGATCACCACGATCATGCTCAACTGGATCGCCTACTGGGGCGGGAGCTACCTGTTCGCACGGGGCGGGCCGCTCCAGAGCCACGTCGCCAAGACGCCAATCTCAGACGACGTCGTCAACCGTGCGAAGTTGCCGGTCATCTGGGGCACTCAAGCGCTGCAAGGCCTGCACGCTGGGATCTTCATCGCGCTCGGCGCCCTCGTCGTCTTCTATCTCATCTTCAACCGCACGACGCTGGGCTACGAGGTGCGGGCGGTCGGGTTCAATCCGGAGGCCGCACGCTACGGTGGGATCAGCGTCGGTCGCAACTTCGTCATCGCGATGGCGATCTCCGGTCTCTTCGCCGGCCTGGCGGGGGCGCTCGACATCCTCGGCTGGCAGTACCGGCTCGGCGTGGGCGACGTCCAGGTGTCCAACATCGGCTTCATCGGCATCGCCGTCGCGCTACTTGGCCGAAACACGGCGCTCGGCATCGGCTTCGCCGCGCTCTTGTTCGGCGGACTCCTGACAGGAACGTCGACGCGCAGTCTCGACCCGAACATCTTCCCGCCCGAGTTGGCCGGGAACCTCGCCCTGATGATCCAGGCGCTCGTGTTGCTCTTCGTCGGCGCTGATCTGCTTGTCCTCTACGTGTGGCAGGCGCGGCGAAAGCTCAGGTTTCCCCGCGCCGGCCGAGCGGCAAAGGCGTCGGCTTGAACGCTGTTCGTGAAGCTCGGCTGACGTGGTTCCCGACCACGCGCGGTCTCGCGCTCGGGGGGATCCTCCTCGGCGGCTTCGCGTTCTGGCTCACGCTTCCGCCGGTCAACGCACGGGCTCCCTGGTTGCCAATCCTCGTGGGCTTGCTGGCGGTCGCCGCAGGGATCTGGGCCGTGACCCGGGGTGTGCGTCGAGCGGGCTTGGGCGCAGTGGCGGCGGGAATCATCGGCATTGGCATGGGCCTGCTCGCGACGCGCGCGAGCGAGGGGAACCTCGCCGGCGTGGTCGTCTGGTCTGCGCTCCTCTCGTCGACGCTCGTCTGGGCGACGCCGCTGACGTACGCGGCGATCGGCGGGATGCTCGCCGAGCGCAGTGGCGTCGTGAACATCGGCCTCGAGGGCATGATGCTCTCGGGTGCCTTCTTCGGCCTCATGGGCGCGGACAAGCTGGGATCCTGGCCGCTCGGTCTTCTCTGCGCCACAGTCGCCGGCGGAGGCTTCGCGCTCGTCCACGCCTTCATGTCGATTCACCTGCGCGCGGACCAGATCGTAAGCGGGACGGCGATCAACTTCTTCGCCCTCGGCGCAACGGGCTACTTGTACATCCAGATCTACGGCGCCAACGGGACACCCGGAAACATCCCGCGCATCCCCGACGTCAAGCTCGACTTCCTCGGCAAGGTCTTCGGTCATCTGAACCTTATGATCTGGCTCTCCTTCGTCCTGCTGATCCTGGCCCACGTGACGCTCTTCAAGACCCCGATCGGACTCCGCATTCGTGCCGTCGGCGAGCACCCGCGCGCAGCCGACACCGTTGGGATCTCCGTCTACGCGACGCGCTACGCGGCGGTCGTGATCTCCGGGATGCTCGCGGCGCTCGGCGGCGCGTACCTTTCGATCGGGTTCCTCGGCTCCTTCAGCGAGAACATGACCGCCGGACGCGGATTCATTGCGCTGGCGGCGGTCATCTTTGGGAATTGGCGACCCTTCGGAGCGTTCGCTGCCGCCCTCCTCTTCGGCGCCTCGACCGCACTCCATTTCCGGCTCCAGATCCCATGGGAAAGCGAGTCCGTCCTATTCCAGGCACTGCCCTACGTCCTGACCCTGATCGCCGTGGCCGGCGTGATCGGCCGCTCGATCCCGCCCGCGGCGGTTGGCAGGCCCTACGTCAAGCAGTAGGGCGAGCAGGGCGCGCGCCTGGGTGGCGCTGCTGCTCGGCCTCGCGGGGATCCTGACGATGCCCGCGGCGGTCGAGGTTACACGCCGCTCCGCGCGCGTGGCGTTGATGGACGCCGCCTACGCGATCCCGCTCGGCTTCCTGCTCGGGCTCTCCGCCATCGTGATGGCGCGGCGCGCCCGCCGGAACCTCCGCTGGCTGCGCCTTCGAGAGGGCGGGACCGCCGTCGCGAACGTCGCGGTCATCCTGGGAATCGTCGCCGTCTGCCTCGCCCTGACGGCCGCGCTCTCCGTCGGGTTCTACGAGCTCCTGCTCCTCTATCAGCACTCGCGTTAGGGGTCCTGGGCAAACCTCTCTAGAATCGGGGCGCCGCCATGTTCGAGATCGGTAACAGCCTCCGAGAGGCGCGTCTGCGCCAGAGCCTCGACTTCCCCGAGATCGAGCAGGGGACGAAGATCCGTGGCAAGTACCTGCGTGCCCTGGAGGACGAGCAGTTCGACCTCCTCCCGGCGCAGACGTACGTCAAGGGCTTCCTCCGCTCATACGCCGAATACCTCGGTCTCGACGGCCAGCTCTACGTCGACGAGTACAACTCGCGGTTCGTCGTGGGGGAGGAGGAGCAGCCGTCCCGCCCTAGACGCTCCGCCCCGCCTTCGCGGGGCGTTCGCGTCCAGTCGAGAGTCCTACTCCTGACGCTCCTCGGGATCGCCGCCGTGACCGCGCTCGTGATCGTCGCGTGGACCCGTGGTGAGCCGAGGAAGGAGACGCCGGTCGGCCTCGGCAGCTCGCAGACGCGCACGGTCGCCGCGCCCACGCGTTCCAACTCGTCGCGGCTCGTCCGGCTGCACGTGACGGCGAAGGACGGGCCGTGCTGGCTCCAGGTGCACCGCGGCTCGGCGACCGGTCCGATCCTTTACCAGGGAACGCTCGAGCAGGGCCAGGACCAGCTCTTCACCGGCCCGCGGCTCTGGATCACCCTGGACCGGCCGGAGAACCTCACCACCGTCCTGAACGGCCGCGTCCGCCACCTGCCGGTGGGAGGGCCGAAGACGCTGATCGTCACGCCGCGCGGCATCCGCCCCGGCGTGTGACACCCGCGCGTCCTCGCGCGTACATCCTCGTCACCGGCAGTGAGCTCGTCCGCGGCGACCGGACCGACCTGAACGGGCCGTTCCTGGCGGCCGAGCTGCTGCGGCTCGGACTCGAGCCTGCGCGGATCGTCATCGTCGGCGACCGCGAGGACGAGCTTGGCGATGCGCTCTCGGAGGGATTACGCGCTGATCTCTGCGTCGTCTCAGGTGGGCTCGGCCCGACGCACGACGACCGCACCGTCGAGCTCGTCGCCCACGCTGCAGGCGTCGGGCTGCGCCTCGACGAAGAGTTGCACCGCGAGATCGAGGGAATCTCCCGACGTTTCGCACGGCGGCTGGGCCGCCCGTACGTCGACTTCGAGACCGGCGTGCGGAAGCAGGCGACGATTCCGGAGGGCGCCTTCTCGCTCGGTCTCGCCGGGACGGCGCCGGGGCTCGTACTCGAGAGCGACGGCGCTCTCGTCGTAGTGCTCCCGGGACCGCCCGCCGAGCTGCAGCGCCTGTGGAGCCGCGCACTCGAGACCGACCCCGTCCGGCGCGTGCTGGCACGCGCACGGCCTCCCGATTTGCGGCTGCTGCGCTTCTTCGGCACGAGCGAATCCGCCGTGGCGAAGGCTCTGGCCGACGCCGGCGGCGATGGCGACGGCGTGGAGGCGACGATCTGCGCGCGCGACTTCGAGATCCACGTCGACCTCGTCGTCGAGCCTGGAGCGGAGGCGCGTGCGGACGAGCTCTCGGCACGGCTCGTGGCCCCTCTCGAACGCTACCTCTTCAGCCGCGACGACCGGCCGGTGCAGGAGCTCCTGCTCGATCTCTGCCGTGAGCGCGGACTCACGCTCGCCGCGGCCGAGTCGTGCACGGGAGGAATGATCGCGCAACGGCTCACGTCGGTGCCGGGATCGAGCGAAGTCTTCCTCGGTGCGGTCGTCGCATACGCGGACGAGGTCAAGTCGCGCGAGCTCGACGTGCCCGCCGAGTTGCTGGAGCGTCACGGCGCGGTTTCGGCGGAGACGGCCGCTGCGATGGCCGCCGGTGCGCGGACACGGCTCGGCGCGGACGTCGCCGTCGCAGTCACCGGCATCGCCGGCCCGGGCGGCGGAAGCGACGAGAAGCCCGTCGGGCTCGTCTACCTCCACGCCGAAGGACCGGACGGAGCTCGCACCGCCGACTTCGTCTTTCCCGGCGACCGCGAGTCGATCCGTCGCCGCGCGACCCTCACTGCGCTTCACCTGCTACGACGACTCTTGGAACAAACTCGCGACGAATCCGCGTGAACCTCCCGGCTAGCGTGGAAGGCCGTGAACGTGCGCGCCTGTTCTGCGCCCTCCGCCTCCCCGAGGGGGCGCTCGATGCTGTGTCCGACTGGCAGGCCGACCACCTTCGCGGCGGTCGGACGGTCATCCGCGACCACCTGCACGTCACGCTGGCCTTCCTCGGCCACCGCCCGGTGGACGAGCTCGACTCGGTCCTTGCAGCGATGCGCGAGGCCGCCGCGGGCGCGGGCCCGATCCGTCTCGTGCCCGAGCGCTACCGCGAGACCCCGAGCGTCGGGATGCTGGTGCTGAGCGACCTGGGGGGTGGGGCAACGCGCCTCGCGACCGATCTCCACGGACGCCTGGAGCGGCTGGGCGTCTACGAACGTGAACAGCGGCCCTGGCTTCCGCACCTCACCGTCCTCCGCTTCCGGGAGCGGCCGCGCCTGCGGCCGCCGCTGCCCGAGCTCGGGGAGGTCAGTCCGTCCGATGCCGCTGTCTACCATTCGGTGCTGCGGTCCAGCGGGGCGCAGTACGTCGTCGTCGAATCGTTTGCCCTAGGAGGTTGATGTCAGTGGATCGCGAGCAGGCTCTGGATCTCGCTCTCGGACAGATCGAGCGGCAGTTCGGCAAGGGAGCCGTGATGAAGATGAACGATCACGCGGCCGTCTCGATCGGCGCGATCTCGACCGGCTCGCTTGCGCTCGACCTCGCGCTCGGGATCGGCGGGCTGCCACGCGGCCGCATCGTCGAGGTCTTCGGGCCGGAATCGTCTGGAAAGACCACTCTGGTCTACCACGTGATCGCGGAGGCCCAGCGGCGCGGCGGCATCTGCGCGTTCATCGATGCCGAGCACTCGATGGACCCGACCTACGCGAAGCGGATCGGCGTCAACATCGACAACCTCCTCGTCTCGCAACCCGACACGGGCGAGCAGGGGCTCGAGATCGCAGAGCTTTTGATCCGCTCCGGCGCGCTCGACATCGTCGCAGTCGATTCCGTCGCAGCGTTGACGCCGAAGGCCGAGATCGAGGGGGAGATGGGCGACACGCACGTCGGGGCGCAGGCTCGCCTGATGAGCCAGGCGCTCCGCAAGCTTGCCGGCACGCTCAATCGGACGGATACGATCTGTCTCTTCACGAACCAGCTGCGCGAGAAGATCGGGGTAATGTTCGGCTCGCCTGAGACCACACCCGGAGGCCGCGCGCTCAAGTTCTACTCCTCCGTGCGCCTCGACATCCGGCGCATAGAGACGCTGAAGGAAGGCGTGGAGGCGATCGGGAACCGCGTGCGCGTGAAGGTGGTGAAGAACAAGGTCGCGCCGCCGTTCAAGCAGGCGGAGTTCGACATCATCTACGGCTCCGGCATCTCCTGGGAGGGCACGGTGCTCGACGTCGGGCTCGAACGGAAGATCGTCCAGAAGTCCGGTTCCTACTTCAGCTTCGACGACGAGCGGCTCGGCCAGGGACGCCAGAACGCGACCGCGTTCCTGCGCGAGCATCCGGACGTCTGCCAGGCGATCCTCGCCCGCATCCAGACCGAGCTCGGGCCCGAGCAGGTCGCGTCGGCACGGCTGCTGCCGGCAGCGGGGCCGGAGGAGGCGAAACAGAACGGCAAGGTCAAGGAGGAGCCGGTCGAGAAGGCCGCTGCGAAGTAGTGCCGACGGTCACCGCGCTGCGGGCTGACCGGCGGGGGCGTGTCGCCGTCGAGTTGGACGGCGCACCCTGGCGGACGGTTCCCGCGGATGTCGCCGCCCGCGCCGGGCTCGCCGAAGGTCGGGCGCTCGATCGCTCAGCGCTGCGACTCCTCCGACGAGAGCTGCGGCGCGCCGAGGCGCTGGCGGTCGCGGGGCGTGCACTGCGTGCGCGGGACATGTCCGAGCGGCGGCTGGCGGAGCGGCTCGAGCGTGCGGCGGTCGCCCCGGCCGCTGTGGAGGAGTCGCTCGGCGTTCTCTCCCGGGCCGGTCTCGTAGACGACGCCCGCTTTGCCCGGACCCGAGCCGAAGGCCTCGCGGAGCGCGGTTACGGCGACAGCGCCATCCGGCACGACCTGGAACGGCAGGGCGTCTCAGGAGAGGTCGTCGCGGCCGCACTCGAGGAGCTCGAGCCGGAGCTCGACCGAGCTCGGCGACTCGTGGAGCGCCGTGGCCCCGGCGCGCGAACGGCCCGCCACCTGGCGTCAAAGGGCTTCGGGGAGGAGGCTGTCGAAGTCGCGGCCGGCGGGGACTTTGAGTCGGCTGAAGTCGATCCGCAAATGTCAGCGGACCTAGACGGGGGTTAAGGCTGCCGCGCGGGCCAAGCCCGCACGGCCTTTCTGCGGCGCCGCCGAGTCGGCGCCTTTTGCAACAACCCCTGACCGGCGCTAGGATGCGAAGTGCTTCATCCGACGTTTTACCTGCATAGAGACGTTTTCCGAATCGCAACGCCAATACTGAACCTCGTGTCCATCTCCGACCGGCCCGGCACCGAAAGGCTCCTGACAGCGGCGAGCTAGCCAGCCGCTTCCCGAGCCGAGGTGTCGGCTCGCTTCACCGATTCGGGACATCCAGTGCGGCTCGAACGCCGGGTGGGCGCCGCGGCAGCGCCGTGAACAACCGACCCAGGAGCTCGCATGCTCGTCGCAATCGGGATACTGATCGGCCTCATCCTCGGGGGAATCGGGGGGGCCGTGGCAGTCGGCATCCTCGGGAAGTCGCGGCTAGGCGCTGCGCGCCAGCAGCGCAAGCAGATGATCGAGGAGGCGCGGCGCGAGACGGACACGCTCCGACGCGAGGCGCAGATCACGGCGCGCGAAGAGGCGGTCAAGCTCCGCGCCGAGATCGACCAGGAGGTCGTCGAACACCGCTCCAGGATCGTAAAGGTCGAGGAGCGAATCCTTGCAAAGGAAGAGGAGATCGACGTGAAGGTGACGGAGATCGCTCGGCGCGAGCAGGGACTCGCGGATCGGGAGACGCACCTCAAGCAGCTCCAGGAAGAGCACAAGGAGGCGCGCGAGGAACAGCTCACCGAGCTCGAGCGGATCTCCGGCATGACGGTCAACGAGGCGAAGCTGAACCTGCTGGAACGCTCGGAAGACCTCGTCCGGCACGAGCTTGCGCGTCGCGTCCGGCAGCTCGACGAAGAGGCGCGCACCGAGGCGAAGCGCCGCGCACGCAACCTCGTCGCCGATGCGCTCCAGCGCGTGGCCGCGAGCCATGCCGCCGAGACGACGGTCTCGGTGGTCGAGCTTCCGTCGGACGACATGAAGGGCCGCATCATCGGGCGCGAGGGTCGTAACATTCGCGCGCTCGAGCACCTGACCGGCGTCGACTTCATCATCGACGACACGCCGCAGGCGGTCGTGCTCTCGTCGTTCGACGGCATCCGGCGGGAAGTGGCGAAGCTGACGCTCTCCAAGCTGATCGAGGACGGCCGGATCCACCCGGCACGGATCGAGGACACGTACTACCAGTCCAAGGCAGAGATCGAGGACCACATCACCCAGGCCGGCGAGCAGGCCGTCTTCGAGGCGAACTGCGGCGAATTCCACGAGGAGCTCGTGAAGATCCTCGGCCGCCTCCGCTACCGGACGAGCTACGGGCAGAACGTCCTCAAGCACACGCTCGAGGTCGTCCATCTGGCCGGGATCATGTCGTCGGAAGTGGGGGCGAGCGTGAAGGTGACGAAGCGCGCGGCGCTGCTGCACGACCTCGGCAAGGCGATGACGCACGAGATCGAAGGGTCGCACGCATCGATCTCAGCGCAGCTCGCACGGCGATACGGAGAGTCCCAGCACGTCGTGCACGCGATCGAGGCGCACCACTACGAGGTGGAGCCGCAGACCGTCGAGGCGGTCTTGCTGATCGCGGCCGATGCGATCTCCGCATCGCGGCCTGGCGCGCGCGGCGAGAGCCTGGAGCACTACATCAAGCGGCTCGAGTCACTCGAAGAACTCGCGGCGCGGAAGCCGGGCGTCGAGAAGGTTTACGCACTCCAGGCGGGGCGCGAGATCCGCGTGATCGTGCGGCCGGGCGACGTGGACGACGACGCGGCCGTTCTCCTCTCGCACGAGATCGCCCGGGAGATCGAGGACCAGCTCGAGTACCCGGGCCAGGTGAAGGTGACCGTCATCCGCGAGAGCCGCGCCGTGGACGTCGCCCGGAACGTCACCAACGGCGGCCAGCAGGAGCCGGTCGAGCCTGTCGAGCCTGTCGCGCCGAGCGAGTCGACGGACCAACAGGTCCAGCCGGACCAGGCTGCCTAGCTTCGCTTGACGAGCGCGGCGGTGGCGCCGAGGCCGATGTAGACGACGCCGGATCCGTAGCGAAGGAACCTGCGCCTGCGACGCAGGAGGTCGCCGACCGTTCCCGCCGCCAGCGCGTAGAGCGAGTCGCTGACCAGACCGAGTCCGATGAAGACGAGCCCGAGGACGAGCGCCTGCGACCAGACGCCGCCGCGGTCCGCGTTCACGAACTGCGGCAGGAAGGCCAGGAAGAACAGCGCCGTCTTCGGATTGAGGACATTCACGACGACGCCTCGCACGAACGCCCGACGGAGCGGCTCCGTGCGTCGCTCGACGGCAGCCTGCGTGTCCCGCTCGAGCAGCTTCCGGACGCCGAGGTACACGAGGTAGGCCGCCCCCGCGTACTTGACGACGCTGAAGGCAAGCGCGGACGCGACGATCAGCGCCGAGAGACCAACGGTGGCGGCGGCGACGTGGACGAGCGTCCCGAGGTGGATTCCCGCCACCGAGGCCAGGCCGACCCGCCGCCCCTGCTCGGCGCTCTGGACCACGATGTAGAGGACGGCTGGGCCTGGGATGGCCAGCAGCGCCAGCGCCGCCAGGCTGAAGAACCAAAGCGCGGTCGAGTCCGGAAAGACCACGGGTACCATTCTGGCCCGTGCGGCGGTACCACGTCACCACGTTCGGCTGCCAGATGAACGCTCACGACAGCGAGCGGATCAAGGGCATGCTCGAGGAGCTCGGGCTCGGCGAAGCACCCGTGCAGGAGGAGGCGGACGTCCTCGTCTTCAACACCTGCACGATTCGGGAGAAGCCCGACATGAAGTTCGCCGCCCACCTGGCGCAGGCTGCGGCCCTCAAGCAGCGTGACCCAGAGAAGGTGATCGCCGTGGGCGGCTGTTACGCCGAGGCGCAGCGCGAGCGGCTGTTCCAGCTCTACCCGTACGTCGACGTCGCCTTCGGGCCGGGATCGATCCCGCACCTCGGCGAATGGCTCGGCGCCGGAGGCCTCGGGGTCGAGCGCGGGCGATTCGGGGTGGATGATCGAAGCTTCGCCGGTGAGCTGCCCATGCACCGCGAGCGGCGCTTCCAGGCTTGGGTCCAGATCTCGATGGGCTGCAACTCCAAGTGTGCGTACTGCATCGTCCCCTCGGTGCGCGGCCGCGAGGTGAGCCGTCGTCCCGGAGACGTGGTGGCGGAGGTGACGCGCCTCAGCGCCGAGGGCGTGCGGGAAGTGACGCTCCTCGGCCAAAACGTGAATTCGTGGGGACGCGATCTCGCGCCGGAGATCCACACCGAGTTCGGCGAGCTGCTGCGAGCATGTGACGCGGTCGACGGGATCGAGCGCATCCGCTTCACGAGCCCGCACCCCAAGGATTTCCGCAGACCGCTCCTCGAGGCCATGGCCGAGTGCGCGGCCGTCTGCGAGCATGCCCACCTGCCTCTGCAGTCCGGCTCGACGCGCGTCCTGAAGGCCATGCGCCGCACCTACAGCCGCGAGCGCTATCTGCGTCTCGTCGACGAGCTGCGCGCCGCGATCTCGGATCTCGCGCTGACCACCGACCTGATCGTCGGCTTCCCCGGCGAGACGGAGGACGATTTCCGGGAGACGATGACAGCCGTCGAGGAGGTGGGCTTCGACGGCGCCTTCACCTTCGTCTACTCGCCGCGGGCCGGCACGGAGGCCGCGGCGATGGCCGACCAGATCTCGGAGGAGGTCAAGCGGGAGCGAATCGAGCGGCTCATCGCCGTCGTCCAGCACGTCGCGGCTGCGCGGAACGCCCAGCGCGTCGGCCGGGTGGAGGAGGTCCTCGTCGAGGGCCCGAGCCGCACCGACCCCGCGCTTCTACGCGGACGCACGCGCCGTAACACCACCGTCAACTTCGCGGGTCCGGCCGCCGCCGGGGACCTCGTCGAGGTCCGGATCGAGGACGCGACCTCGACCACGCTCCGTGGAGTCCAGGCCGTGCCGGTCGCCGCCTGATGCGCGTTCTCGTTACCGGCTCGAGCGGCCAGATCGGAACGAACCTCGCGCTCCGCCTCGCGCGCGACGGTCATGACGTCTTCGGCGTCGACAAGCGGCTCAATACGTGGACGGACGACTTCCGCTACCTGCTCCAGGATCTCTCCGGACACTACCCATCGTTTCCGGGCGGTATCGGCGGGGTCGAATATCCCGAGGTTGACTTGGTTGTTCATCTCGCGGCGCACGCAAAGGTGCACGAGCTCGTCCGACTGCCGCATCGAGCGCTAGAGAATGCAGTGATGACATTCAACGTTCTCGAATATTGCCGCCAAGGGAACCTCCCGATCATCTTTTCCTCGAGCCGCGAGGTCTATGGCGACGTCCATCGCTTCTCAACCCAAGAAGGTCAAGCAGACTTCGCATTCACAGAAAGTACGTACTCGGCCTCGAAGATCGCGAGCGAGGCGATGATCTACTCGTACGCGCGCTGTTACGGACTCCCGTACATCGTCTTCCGTTTTTCGAATGTCTACGGCCGTTTCGACAACGACCTCACGCGAATGGTGCGTGTTATACCGCTGTTCATCCACACCATGACACGGGATGAACCCGTGACGGTGTTCGGCCCCGAGAAGACGCTCGACTTCACGTACGTCGATGACTGCGTCGACGGGATCGTCCGCGGGATCGAGGCCCTGTCCGAGCGGCGCGTGGTGAACGAGACGATCAATCTCGCCTATGGCCAGGGCAACACGTTGGTACGAGTCGCAGAGTTGATCGCTTCCGAGGTCGGCGTGGAACCGAAGATCATGCTTGCGCCATCGCTCCTCGGTGAGGTGACGCACTACGTCGCTGACACATCCAAGGCGAGGCAACTGCTCGGCTACAACCCACAGGTACAGCTCGACGAAGGAATCGCGCGCGCCGTCGGTTGGTTCAAAGAACACCGGGCGGAGCACCCCGACGAGGAGAAAATCATGCTGGAAGCGGTCCTTGCACAAGATGCCGAGCTCGGGTGGAAAACCGAGGCTACGACTCCTGCGCCCTACTGACTGAGCCGCAGGTCATCGCCATCTTCGGACCGACGGCGTCGGGGAAGACGGGCGTCTCGGAGGCCGTCGCCGACCGCATCGGCGGTGAGGTTGTCTCCGCGGACTCGATGCAGGCCTATCGCGGCCTCCCGATCCTGACCGCGCAACCGGAACGCCCGACCCGGCTCGTCGGCATCTGGCCGCTCTCGCACGAGGGCTCCGTCGCCGAGTACGCCGGGCTGGCCCACGCCGAGATCGACGGGCTCCTCTCCGCAGGACGGACCCCGGTCGTCGCGGGCGGAACCGGCCTCTACCTACGCGCTGCGCTTGCGGACCTCGACCTCCCGCCGGCGCCGGCGCCCGACCAGCGCGCGCGCTGGGAGCGGCTTTACGAGGATCGTCTCTGCAGCCCGAGTCGGACCGCCTCTGGACATCGGAGACCCGGCAGCCGACGTTGATCCTCGGGCTGGAGGTGCCCCGCGAGGTGCTCGACCGGCGAATCGAGCTCCGCGCCCGCACGATGTTCGACGCCGGCGTGGTCGCGGAGGCCCGCGCCGCGCTGGGTTCTTCGATCTCGTCCACCGCCGTGCACGCGCTGGGCCTGCGCGAGGTCGTCGGCCTCCCACAAGAGGACGCTCTCGCCGCGCTCGTCCTGCGCACGCGGCGCTACGCCGCGTACCAGCGGAAGTGGATGCGGCGTATCCCCGCCCTTGTTAGCGTCAACGGCGATCGCCCGCCGAACGAGGTCGCAGATGAAATTGTCGAAGTGGCAAGCGCTCGGCAACGACTACCTGCTGGTCGAGCGGGCTGAACTCGCCCAGCCGCTGACGCCGGAGCGCGTGCGGCGTCTCTGTGACTACCACTACGGCGTGGGGTCCGACGGGCTCCTCGAGGTCGTCTCCGTCGACGGCGCGCGCGCCGAGCTACGAGTCTGGAATCCCGACGGCTCGACAGCCGAGCTATCGGGTAACGGCGTCCGGATCGTCGCGGCGTGGCTCGCGCGGAAGTCAGGCGCCGACCGTGTGGCGTTGTCCATCGGCGGACGCGAGCTCGAGGCGCTGATCCGGGAAGACGGACACATCGAGCTCGACGTGGGGCGGGTCGAGGTGGGGGAGAGCGAGACACTCGATCTCGGGGACGAGCGGGTCGAGTTCACACCGGTGTCGGTTGGGAACCCACATGCGGTCGTCCGTCGCGAGCCGGAGCGCGGAGAGCTACGGAGGCTCGGCCCTCGCATCGAGCGGCACTCGCGCTTTCCGGAGCGAGCGAACGTCCAGCTCGTCCGTGTCGACGGTCCGCACGATCTCACGGTCGGCGTGTGGGAACGAGGCGCCGGCGAGACCCTGTCCTCCGGCACGAGCTCGGTCTCGGCCGCAGCGGCCGCAGTTGCAAACGGCTGGTGCGAGAGCCCGGTGCACGTCCACCTTCCCGGAGGCGACCTGCTCGTCGAGCTGGAGAGCGACGGCCGCGCCAGCCTTACGGGCCCGGCCGAAGAGATCTGCCGGATCGAACTCGTCTAGCCCGGACCCGTCCACCCGAACCCAGGCACCCCCTTGGGGGAAGCGCGAGCCCCCTACCAGCACGCTATCGAGGTCGGGCGCACGCGTGGGTGTCAGTTTCGTGCCGAAAGTCAGGCGCCGAGGCCGTGCTCGCGCAGCGCTTCGTTCAGGCTCACCTTGAGGTCGGTCGATTCGCTCCGCCAACCGACGATGAGCGCGCAGGCGAGCTGGTACGTCCCGGCCGGAAACGCCTTCGCGCGCGTCCCGGGCACGACGATCGCGCGCGGCGGCACGAAGCCGCGATGCTCGACCGGATCGCTTCCGGTCACGTCGATCACCGGCACCGAGGACGTCAGCGACACGTTCGGTCCGAGCACGGCTCCCGCGCCTACACGCACGCCCTCCGTGAGGATGCAGCGCGATCCGATGAAGGTGCCGTCCTCGACGATGACGGGACGCGCGCCCGGCGGCTCGAGCACGCCGCCGATCCCGACTCCTCCCGCGATGTGCACGTCCGCGCCGATCTGCGCACCCGAACCGATCGTCGCCCATGTGTCGATCATCGTCCGGGGCCCGACCCACGCCCCGATGTTCACGTAGCTCGGCATCATCACGACGCCGGGAGAGAGGTACGACCCGTACCGCGCGACGGCCGGCGGCACGACGCGCACGCCGAGCTTCTCGTAGTCGCGCTTGAGGGGGATCTTGTCGTGGTACTCGAACGGCCCGACCTCCTGCGGCTCCATCCGGCGTAGGCGGAAATATTCGAGAATCGCCTCCTGCGCCTCGGGGTTCACGCGCCACTGCTCACCGTCGGGCTCAGCGACGCGCAGCTCGCCGCGGTCGAGAGCGGCGATCACCTCTTCGACGCGTTCCGCGTTCAGAGCACGTTCTCCAGGATCTCGGCGGCGCGACGACATTCCTCCTCCGTGGGGACGAGCGCCATCCGCCAGTACCCCTCACCCGCCGGCCCGAAGAACGTACCCGGCGAGACGATCAGCCCGTGCTCCAGGAGGCGGGCGGCGAAGTCCTCCGACGGCTCACCGTGCGGCACCTCGAGCCAGAGGAACATCGTCGCCGTCCCGCCCGCGACGCGCACGCCTTTGCGAGCGAGCGCCGGCAGCAGCGCCTCCCGTTTGCGTCGGTACACGTCGCGCGTGCGCTCGACGTGCTCTTCGTCGTTCCAGGCAACGATGGAGGCACGCTGAACGAATTCCTGAGGCGCCGTGCCGACGGACGGTCGGAACTGCTTCAGTGCCGCGACGAGCTCGGCATCCGCCGCGACGAAGCCGGAGCGATAG
>WNEY01003309.1_pt1 | contig 22786 bp, 17 predicted proteins | sample 5400531 | NCBI WGS metagenome assembly WNEY01 (sample SAMN13153338, study PRJNA577476) | soil metagenome | isolation source: 200 cm saprolite under Douglas fir tree site 1 | place: USA:California | collected 2015-04-18
TGCAGGCGACGCCGAGCTCCTCCTCGACGAGGAGGTCGCAGAGGAAGTCGATCGGGCGGCGGCCCGCCTCGGCGGCGGCCTCGGCGATGCTGCGGCCGACCCAGCGCCGGTTCCCCAGCCGGGAGGCGCTGCTGATCACGATGATCGCCCAGTCGATCGGAATCTCGTGGAAGCCGTCGGAGCCTTCCTCCTCCATCTCCACGCGGAGACGCTCGCGAAGCTCGGGATGCCGCAGCCGTTCGAGCGTCGCGGCCGAACCGCCCGCGTGGGTCCACCCCGGTAGGAACGCATGGAGATACGTCGCCCCGGCGAGGTACGGATACGTGTCCAGCGTCACGTCGATCCCCTCTGCCCGGGCCCGGTCGATCATCGCCAGGAGCTCCGGCGCCCTGCCCTTGTTCACCTCGTAGCCGAGGTGGGCGTGTGCGAGGTGGAGCGGAACGCGGGCGCGCCTCACGATCTCGATGCAGTCCCGGTAGGCCTCCAGCGCTCGGAGGCCGTAGTTGCGATGGTGTGGGCAGTAGAAGCCGCCGTACTCGCGCAGCACCTCGCAGAGCGCGACGAGCTCTTCGTCGTCGGCGTACATGCCGGGTGTGTAGGTGAGCCCGGAGGAGAGGCCGATCGCACCCTGCTCGAGCCCCTCTGCGAGCAGGCGCTTCATCTGCGCCAGCTCCTCGCCGGTCGGCTCCCGGTCCTCGACGCCCATGGCGCACATGCGGAGCGTCCCGTGCGGGACGAGGTACGCAGCGTTGACGGCGATGCCCTCGTCGAGCCGGTCGAGATACTCGCCCACCGTCCGCCAGCTCCAGTCGAAGCCCGGCGGATCGTCGTTCCAGCCGGCGAGCTGGCGTCGGAGCTGCTCGAGCACCTCGTCGGTGACGGGCGCGTAGCTCAATCCGTCCTGGCCGAGCACCTCGAGCGTCACGCCCTGGTGGACCTTCGCCTCGTGTGCCGGGTTGGCGAGCAACTGCAGGTCGGAGTGGGTGTGCATGTCGACGAAGCCGGGGCAGACGTAGAGGCCATCGGCGTCGATTACGCGGTCGGCGGGCTCCTCCCCGAGCAGGCCGACCGCGGCGATCCGGCTGCCCATGATCCCGACGTCGGCCGAGAACCACGGGTTGCCGGCGCCGTCGATCACGCGACCGCCGCGGATCAGCAGGTCGAGCATCTACTCGTCGTCTTCCGGGGAGAAGTCGGCCACCAGCTCGCGCGCCATCCTGGCGTTGCCGGCGAGCAGGCCTCCGTCGACGCGAAGGACCTCGCCGGTGATCCACGACGCCTCGTCCGAGGCGAGGAAGACGGCGGCCGCGGCGATGTCGTCCGGCTCCCCGACCCGCCCGAGCGGGTACCACTTGACCAGCCGCTCGAAGATCGCCGGCTCCTTCTCGATTCGCTCCTGCCAGAGCGGCGTGCGAATCGTGCCGGGGGCGATCGCGTTCGCGCGGATGCCGAAGCGCCCGTAACGGACGGCGACGCTCCGGGTCAGGTTGATCAAGCCCGCCTTGGCGGCGCTGTAGGCCTCGTTGGCGAAGAACGCCATCCCGTTCACCGAGACGATGTTGACGATCACGCCCGAGCGGCGCTCGATCATCCCCGGGAGCACCGCCTTCGAGCAGAGGAACGCGGCTTTGAGGTTGAGGGCGACCTCGGCGTCCCATGTCTCCTCGTCGATTGCGAGGAGGTCGTCGGCGGCGCCAAAGCCGGCGTTGTTGACGAGGACGTCGACGCGCCCGAACGCCTCCTTCGCGGCCTCGGTCATCTGCGCGACGTCGGCGGCAACGGTGACATCGGTCTGCGTCGGAAGCGCGTTGCCTCCGTCCGAGCGGATCGCGGCCGCGACCTCCTCGGCACGGGTCTCCACCAGGTCGGCGACCACGACCGACGCCCCTTCGGCGGCGAACCGCTTCGCGAGCGCGCGCCCGATCCCAGAGCCGCCGCCGGTCACGATCACGGATGTGTCGACGAAGCGCACGAGGTTCGCCCTCTAGCCCTTGAGGGCGCCTTCCTGGAGGCCTCGCATGTACCAGCGCTGCACGAACGCGAACGCGATCAGCCCGGGCACGATCGCAACCACGTACATGGCGGCGATGTTCGGCCAGACCCACTGCCCGAAACCGGCGTCCGCCGACGCCATCACGACCGTAAGCGTTCGCTTGTCCTGATCGTTCGTGAGCGTGTTCGCGAGCAGCCACTCGCCCCAGGCGGCGATGAAGTTCGTCATCAGGACGACGATGACTCCGTTGCGGACGAGGGGCAGCATGATGCGCCGGAGGATCATGAAGGAACTCGCCCCGTCGACGCGGGCGGACTCGGGGAGCTCCTTTGGAATGGTCTCGAAGACCCCGCGCATGATGAACACGCTCACCGCGAGCGCGAGCGTCTGGTAGGGCAGGATCAGCCCCCAAGTGGAGTTGATCAGACCAAGCCGGTCCTGGATCTCCCAGATCGAGATCAGGCCGGTCACGCGGCTGGGCACGAACAACGATGTCACGAGGATCGCGAGCACGAGCCCCTTGCCGGGCATCGGCAGGTGGACGAGCGCGTAGCCGGCCAGCACGGCGATCGTCGTCGTGATCAACATCGTCGCGAGGGTGACGATGATGCTGTTCCGGAAGTTCTGCGGCAGCGTGTCGATCGTCGTGAGCGCCCGGTGGTACGAGCCGAAGTCGAAGTGGTGCGGCCAGATGCGGTTCGTATAGGCGTCCGGGAGCGACTTGATCGAGAGCAGCAGGACCCAGAAGAGCGGGAACAGGATCACGCCGCACGCGCAGAGAAGGACGCCGTGCTTGACGACCGGGCCCCAGGCGAGCCTGGGGCGCTGTGGCGCCGGTCGACGCACTGCCCGGACCTGCCTGGTCTCCGCGCGAACCGCCATCCCTAGTCCCTGTTCCGGAAGAGGTAGAAGAGCCAGAGGACGACGGCGAGCATCCCGAGCGTGCCGATCCAGCCGACCGCGGCGGCGTAGCCGCGGTTCTGATCACCGACCTGGAAGGCCGTGTCCCACATGTAGACGGTCCACGTGTAGGTCGGCCGGTCGCGGTTGAACCCGCCCAGGAGGATGTACTCGTCGATGAGCGCGAACGCCGTCCCGAAGCGGAGCACGACCAACACGAGCAGAATCGGGCGCAGCCGCGCGAAGGTGATCTTCCAGAAGATCCGCCACTCGCTCGCCCCGTCGACCCGCGCCGATTCGTACAGCTCCTTCGGGATCGTCGCGAGGCCGGCCAGGTAGAACATCGTGTGGAAGCCGAGGCCCCACCACCACTCCATCAGCGCGATCGACAGGAAGGTGAGGTCGGTGCTGCCGAGCCAGGTCGGCTGATTCGTCACGTCGTAGATGTGGAGGAGGTTGACGAGGAAGTAGTTGATCGGCCCGATCCCGTTGCTGTACATCCAGATCCAGAGCACGAAGATGAGCGGGCCGGGGATCATCGCGGGGATGAGGAGGATCAGCCGGTATGCGGACGCGAGTCGGCGGTTCTGGACGCGGTCGACGAGGACCGCCGTCACCATCGGCAGGAAGACCATGCCGGGCAGGAAGATCGCGGTGAAGATCGCTGCGCGCATGAGTCCCTCGCGCACGAGCGGGTCGTGAAAGGCGGTGACGTAGTTGTCGAACCAGACCCACTTCGCCGAGCCCGGCGATGCGTCGAGCAGGAAGCTGAAGTCGGTGAAGGAGATCCAAAGGGCACGGAAGATCGGCCAGAGCTGCCAGCCGACGAAGAAGAAGAGCGCGGGGACGACGTACGGCCAGGTCCGGGCGAACCGCGTCGTCGTCAGCCGGACCGTGTGAACGGCCGGCGGCCGGACGGTGGCGACTCTGCTAGCCACCGCCCGGCCGCCTCAGCTCAGAGCTCACGAGGGGACACGAGCGCCGCTTGCCCCCTGGCTACTTCTTCTTCGACTTCTTCACCTCCGCAAGGACGAGATCCCTGGCCTTGCGGAGCGCCTTCTTCGGATCCTTCTCCGTGCCCTTCAAGTACGTCTCCCAGCCCGGCTGGCCGATGAAGAACTGCGTCAGCCCGAACTTGTTCGTCCGGATCGCCTGGCTCACCTTGAGCTGGTCGTAGACCGTGAATGCCCAGTCCGCCATCCACGGGGGCGGGGACTTCTGCCACTTGGCCCAGAGCGACGAGTACGGGGCGAGCTGGCCGGGTGCGCCTTTCACGTCCTTCCCGAGCCCGTGGCGCCAGATGCGCGGGTCGTAGGTGAGGAAGCGCATGTAGTCGGCGGCCTGCTTCTTGTTCTGACCGTACTTGAACAGCGCTGCACCCGTGTCCCAGAACACCGTCGCGCCCGCGCCGCCCGGCTGCTTGGGTAGCCCGGCGATCCGGAGCTTCGAGGGATCGGGCCACGTCCCGGCGAAACGGGTGGGAGCGTTCTGGTACTTGATGTAGTAGGCGGCCTGGCGGGCGGCGAAGACCTCCTCGTCGGGCGTCTGGTTGACGCCGCCGTCGACCTTTCCCGGCTCGAGGATGTTGTTCGGCGCGAGCTCCTTCATCTGCTTCATCACCTCGAGCGCGTTCACCGTCGCGTCGTTCGTGAAGTCGAATAGGCCGGCCGGCGTGTAGACATTCGTGCTGAAGGTGTGTGTGATCGGTGCGAGCGAGCGCCAACCGTGCGCGTCGAAGACGGCGCCGAAGGGCGCAGCCTTCGAACTGACCACCTTGCGCGCGTTGGCGATCAGCTCGTCCCAGGTCTTGGGTGCTTTCTCGGGATCGAGGCCGGCCTTGGCGACGAGCTCGCCGTTCCACGACTGGATGATGATGTCCAGCAGGAACGGAAATGCCCAGACGTGGCCCTGGTAGGTCGCCTCTTTCCGGATCGACGGGATCAGGTCGGTCAGAACCGCCTTCGACATGTAGTTGTCCCAGGGCTCGATCACGCCGGCCTCGATCAGCGCCGCCATCTCGACGAACGGCGTCATGCCGACGTACACGTCCCAGGTGCTTTTCTTCTTCTTCGCCTCGGCGACGAAGCGATCGATGCCGAAGCCCTGGACGGGTGCGATCTTCGCGTCGAGCCGTGCTCGCTTCGCGTAGTCCTTGTTGATGTGCTTCGAGATGTCCGGGTGAAGATCGTAGATCCACTGGTAGAAGGTCGGCGTGAGCGCGCGAGCCTCCAGGCCCGCAAAGGCAGTCCCGGCGCCGAAGAGCGCAGAGACGCCCCACACAGCAGCGCCGGTGGCCGCCCCACGCTTGAGCAGGTCCGCGCGCGTCAGCTCGCTCGCGAGCCCATCGTCGATGAACTCCTCGTCTTCGACCGGTACGTCGACCTCGTAGGTATCCATACTCGCTCCCTTCACGCGGGGCCGAAAGCGAGGCGACGATAACATGGCGAAGTGATGTAATACAAGTATGTTGTAATGACAATGGCGGGCATGCATAATCTGCCCCTCGTGACTCGCCTGGGGCAGAGCGACCGCCGTTTCACGCTGTGGCGTCGGTAGCTTTTGACTGCGTCAGCAAGGTCTACGAGGGTAGCGTCCTTGCGCTAAGCGACTTCACGCTCGACGTTGCGGACGGCGAGTTCGTCGTGCTCGTCGGGCCGTCCGGATGCGGGAAGACGACCGCGCTGCGGATGGTCGCCGGCCTCGAGGAGATCACCTCGGGCGAGATCCTGATCGACGACCGCAGCGTCAACGACGTCGACTCGCGCGGACGCGATGTCGCGATGGTCTTCCAGAACTACGCCCTCTACCCACACATGACCGTCCTCGACAACATCGCCTTCGGGCTCAAGGCGAGGCGAGTCCCGAAAGCCGAGATCAAGCGCCGGGTCGAGGAGATCAGCCGCGCCCTCGGGCTCTACGAGCTTCTCGACCGCAAGCCGCGGCAGCTTTCGGGTGGTCAGCGCCAGCGGGTCGCGATGGGGCGCGCGATCGTCCGCGATCCAAGCGTGTTCCTGATGGACGAGCCGCTCTCGAACCTCGACGCCCGCCTGCGCGTGCAGATGCGGGCCGAGGTCGCGCGCATCCAGCACGAGCTCGGGGCAACGACGATCTACGTTACCCACGACCAGGTCGAGGCGATGACCATGGGTGACCGCGTGGCCGTCATACGAGGAGGCGTGCTGCAGCAGACGGACGAGCCGCAATCGGTCTTCGACCGACCAGTCAATCTGTTCGTGGCGAGCTTCATCGGGAGCCCGCCGATGAACCTTGTGCAGGCCCTCCTCGAGGAGCGCAACGGTGGTCTCGTGGCGCGCGTCGGTGAGCAGGAGGTGCCGGTTCCCGCCGAGCTCGTCGGCGCGCGGCCCGCACTCCGCGCCTATCGCGGTCGGATGATCGGTCTCGGCATCCGTCCCGAGCACCTGACAGACGCGGCTGACCGTCGCGAGGCCACCGGCCACTCGGCGCTGAGCGGTCAGGTCCGCGCGACGGAGGCGCTCGGGTCGGAGCTGCTGATCCACCTAGAGGTGCCCGCCGAGCCGGTCTTGACGGAGGAGGTGCGCGAGGTGGCCGGCGACGTCGACGCCGCTGCGCTGGAGCAGCTGGAGTCGGAGGCGAGGAAGCGGCGGACGGTGCTGATCGCCCGCCTCGAGACGGAGAGGCGCCCGCGCACCAACGAGAACTTCGAGGTCGCGATCGACCAGCGCCGGCTCCACTTCTTCGACCTCGAGAACGGACTCGCGATCCAAGACCGGGCGTGAGCCCGCTCGCATGACCGTCCTCACCGCCGGTGAGACGATGGCGCTCTTCGACCCGGTCGAGGACGGGGACCTGCGGCTCGGTATGCCGCTCACGCTGCGTTTCGCAGGGGCAGAGTCGAACTTCGCGATCGCGCTTGCTCGGCTCGGCGTCCCCGTCGCATGGGTATCCCGGCTCGGACGCGACCCGCTCGGCGACCTGATCGAGCGGGAGCTCTTGGAAGAGGGCGTGGACCTGCGCTGGCTCCGGCGTGACGACGCGCCGACGGGGCTCTTCCTCAAGTGGCGGAGCGGCGGCCGGAGCCACGTCGCCTATCGTCGCGCCGGCTCGGCCGCGTCACGGCTCCGCCGGGAGGATGTCCCGGATCAGGCGCTCGAGGGCGTCCGGCTCGTGCACTTGACCGGGATCACGATGGCGATCTCGGAGAGCGCGCGCGATCTTGTGCTCGACCTCGCGCGCCGAGCGAAGGAACGCGGCGCCGAGGTCCTGTTCGACCCGAACTTCCGGCCGGCGCTGCCCGACACGCCCGAGGCCGCCGCCTCCCGCCAGCGCGACGTGCTCCCGTACGTCGACTGGTACCTCTGCGGCGAGGGAGAGGCTCAGCTGCTCTGGCAGGACACGGAAATCCCCGCACGGACGGTGATCCGGGTCGGGGCGCGCGGGGCCATCGTCGACGGCTTGGAGGTGCCGCCGACGCGAACGGTCGCGGTCGTGGACGAGGTGGGCGCAGGAGACGCCTTCGCCGCGGGCTTCGCGTACGGCCTTCTACGGGGCTGGCCGCCGGCGGACTGTGCTCACACCGGAAATGTCATCGCCGCCGCCGCGCTTGCCGGCACCGGCGACTGGGAGACGCTGCCACGATTGGCGGACGTCCACGCCGATCTCAGCCCGACACGGTCTCCTGCGAATGCTCGAGCGAGACCCCGGCGTACCGCCTCGCCCTGACCCACCGGGGCGTCGTGCTCGGCTCATGCTGGGTGATCGGCTGCCGTGACGAGTCTCGGTCGGAAAGCTACTGCCGGAGGGACGCGACCTGCTCGCCTTCGCCGGGCTGATGCCGACCGGCGGCACCACGCCGTGAGGTTTGACATGCCCCGGAGCGATGTGATTAGGTCACCTAGTCACCTGTCGAGGTGGTGCGGATGTCATTTGAGCAAACGGCCCCGCCACGGGCCCCAGCTCCGAGGGGGGCCGGGTAGCCGTGGCGCCTCGTGGTCGCCATAACGGTGCGCCGGCCACCGTGGCCGACTACGTCACCGAGCAGGTGCTCGCGCTGATCGAGCGCGAGGCGCTCGGCCGGGGCGATCGGCTGCCTTCGGTGCAGGCGCTCGCACGGCGACTGTCGGTCGCAGCGCCGACCGTGCGCGAGTCCCTCCGGCAGCTCCAGGCGCTCGGCGTCGTCGAGCTGCGGCACGGCTCCGGCGTCTACGTCCGCGACGCGCAGCCGCGCGTCCTGCTCGCCAACCCCTACCCGGGACGGCTCGAGGCCCGGACGATCCTCGACCTGCTCGAGGCACGGCTCCTGATCGAGCCCCACCTGACGGCGCTCACGGCCGTCCTCGCCAGCGACGAGGAGCTCGCCGAGCTCGGCGTCGCGCTCGACAGGGCGGGCGAGCTGCTCGAGGGTCCCGACGAGCTGCTGCACGGCCTGAACATGAGCTTCCACCGCGGCGTCGCCCGGCTCTCGAGCAGCAGCATCCTCAGCCAGGCGATCGAGTCGATCATCGATGTCTACGCCGCCGAGCAGATGGTCATCCTGCGCCTCTACGACGACCGCCGGCGCGACCACGACCAGCACCTCGCGATCTTCGAGGCGCTCGGCCGGCGCGACGCGCACGAGGCGTCGGAGCTGATGCGACTCCACATCGAAGGCGTGCGGTCCGTTCTCTCGGGGCGCCTCGACTCGTCGGAGGGACTCGGCGCCGCGACCGTCGCCTCGGTACCGCAAGAGGGCGTCTAGCAAGGGGGTTGCTATCGGCGGAACCTGTCCGGCTCTCACTGCGACTTGCACCTTCGTCACGTGGAGGAACCGATGGATACGAGACAAACGCGGAGTAGCTTCTTGAAGACGAGCGGCGCCGCCGTCCTCGGGGCGGCCGGGCTCCCCGGCGTCGCGCTCGGTGCGCCGGCCCGCTGGAGCCACACCCTCTTCGCGGGCGCGAAGACGCTCAAACTCGCGAACGACAAGGTCACGTGGAAGGCCTGGTTCAACAGCGAGGGCAAGGCCGCGGCGGCGGCGATCGGCGTCGGCTGGGACGCCGTCGAGTACTCCGACACGACGAGCTACCAGGCGGCGATCCGTACCTCAGGGCGCACGTCGAGAGTGTCCGACCTCTACTCGTGGTGGTCGGGTTGGCTGATGAAGGAGATCGTCGACGCGAACTTCGCCGCCGACGTCTCCTCGCTCTGGGACAAGCACGCGAACGCATACAGCAAAGGCGTCCGGGCGGCCTTCACGTTCAACGGCAAGACGTACGGCGCCCCGCTCTACATCGGCTACTGGGTCGTGCTCTACAACAAGCACATCTTCAAGGACAACCAGCTGACGCCCCCGAAGACGTGGGCGGACCTCGAGCGGATCAACGAGACGCTGAAGTCGAACAACGTGACGCCGTTCGGCGCGACGATCGACGGCCGTTGGCCGGGCTTCATCTACTTCGAGGAGTTCCTCCTCCGCTCCGACCCGGCCCTCTATGCGCGCCTGATGGCCGGGAAGGCCAAGTACACCAACCCCGGCGTCGTGAAGGCGATGAAGCTATGGGGCGACTGGATCGGGAAGGGGTATTTCACCGACCCCGCGAGCGTGACGCTCGGCACCGGCGCGTCGAACTTCACGAGCTACTTCAAGCAGGGCAAGGTGGGGATGGTCCAGATCGGGACCTGGTTCGAGCCTTCGCTCGTCGGCGGCGGCCTCAAGCCGGGGGTGGACTTCGGCTCGTTCATCATGCCGATGATCAACACGAAGGCCCCGAAGGTCGTGATCTTCGAGTCGGGCCCGCTCGTCGCCGCCGAGCACGGGGCGAACAAGGCCGACGCCGTCAAGGCGCTCGACTACTTCATGTCGCGCAAGGGCCAGACGGCGTGGGTGAAGGCGACCGGCTTCGTCTCGCCGCGCTCCGACGTCGTCTCGACCTCCCCTGTCGACCGCGAGCTGACCGCGACGATCCAGCGTCAGGGCTACCGGCAGCTGAACCGCTACTGGGAGGCCACTCCGCATGACATCGTCGAGGTGGCCGTCGACCAGTTCGACAAGTTCATGCTCAAGACCGGCGATCCCACTCCGTACCTCAAGACGATCCAGAAGCAGGCCGACAAGTCCTGGGCCTCGCTGAAGAAGTAGGCCTTGAGCGGATACTCGTCCGCCGAGCCGGTGCGGAGAGGAGGCGGTGTCCGCCGCCTCCTCCGCCCGCCCGCCACGAGCGGCGCCGTCAGCGGCCCGCTGGCGACCCGCCTCGTCGCGTACCTCTACCTCGCGCCGATGGTGGCGCTCGTCGGCGTCTTCCTGCTCTACCCGGCGGCGGACACGGTCTGGACGAGCCTCACCGACTCGACGGGTCTCGGCGCCGCGAAGTTCGTCGGCCTCGACAACTACGTCAACCTCGTCAAGGACAGCGCGTTCAAGACGTCGTTCGTGAACACGCTGTACTGGGTCGCCGGCGTCCTCTCGCTCCAGGTCGGGCTCGGGCTCCTGATGGCGCTCGTCCTCTCGAGCACCGCCCTCGGGCGGGTCCTGAAGGGTGTCTTCTACTTGCCGGCGACCATCTCCGCGGCCGCGACCGGCGTCATCTGGTTCTTTGTCTTCAGCCCCGACCAGGGCATCCTGAACAGCTTCCTGCGCCTGATCGGGCTCGGTGGGCTCACGCACAGCTGGCTCGTCGCCAACCCGCCGCTCAACAGCTGGGCGATGATCGGCGCGTTCACCTGGCAGGGCCTCGGGCCGACGATGATGCTCTTCCTCGTCGGGCTCCAGAGCATCCCGCGCGAGCCGATCGAGGCCGCGCTCGTCGACGGGGCGACGGGCTTCCGCCTCTTCTGGCACGTCACGCTGCCGCTCCTGCGCCCGATGACCGCCGTCGTCGTCGGCATCTCGCTGATCAACAGCTTCAAGGTCTTCGACCTCATCTGGGTGATGACCCAGGGCGGGCCGTACCGCTCCTCGGAGACGCTCGCCGTGACGATGTACCGCGAGAGCTTCGTCAGCTTCCACGTCGGCTACGGCGCCGCCGTCGCCGTGTTGCTGACGGCGATCGTCTTCGTCGTCTCCATCTTCTACCTGCGCGCGATGTTCCGGCGCGTCGACGCCTACTGATGGCGGGGATGACGGAAGCCGCGGCCCAGACCTCGTTCGTGCGGCCGAGGATCGGCCTCGCACGTCCGGCGCTGCACGTCTGGGCGCTGGCGCTCGGCGTCGTCTGGCTCGTCCCCCTCTTGCTGCTCGTGATCACGCCGATGAAGTCGACGCCCGAGTACCAAGGGGCCTCGCAGTGGGCGCTGCCGCGCCATCCGCTGGAGCTCTTCCACAACCTGAAGACTGCGTGGACGTCGGCGGGCCTCGGCCCCGGCTTCCTCGCCAGCCTCAGCTACGGGCTCGTCGGCGCGGCGCTCGCCATCCTCTTCGGTTCGCTCGGCGCGTACGCGATCACCCGGCTGCCCGTCCGCCTCGGCTTCTTCTGGTTCATCCTCGTCTTCAGCGGGACGATCTTCCCGTTCCAGATGTACCTGATCCCGCTGTTCACGATGTACACGAACATCGGGCTCTACGACACCTGGCTCGGGATGGCGCTCTTCTACACGTCGATCGCGATCCCGTTCTGCCTCTTCGTGCTGCGCGGGTTCTTCGCGACGATCCCGGCCGAGGTCCAGGACGCGGCGCGCCTCGACGGCGCGGGGGACTTCCGCATCTACTGGCGCATCTTCCTGCCGCTCGCGCGGGGCCCGATCGCCGTCCTGCTCCTCTTCCAGTTCACCTGGATCTGGAACGACCTCCTCTTCGGGCTCGTCCTCTCGACCTCGGACGGCATCCGCCCGGTCATGCCGAGCCTCCTCGGCATGCAGGGCATCTATGCGAACAGTGGGCCGCCGATCGTCCTCGCCGGCGCGCTCATCGGCTCGCTGCCGACGCTCGTCCTCTTCCTCTTCCTCGGGCGCTACCTCCTGCGCGGACTGACGCTGACGGCGGGGAAGGTATGACGCGGCCGACGCTGGCCGACCGCCTCGCGCGCGTCGCGGCGCCGGACCGCGACCACGAGCGCGGCCCGCGCGAGGAGCTGCGCGACGGGCCCACGGGCGTCGAGCTGACGCTGCCCAGGCTCTCGGCGCGCGTCGCGTGCCTGCCGCTACTCCGCCGCGACGGGACGCAGGCGGTGCGCGTTGCGCTGCACGCGGAGCGAGCGGCAGGGCAGGTTCGCATCTCGACGACCCGCGGCCGGCACGGGTCGAGCTCGAGGCGGACGGGCGGCACGCCGAGGCGGTGCTCGAGCTGCGCCCGCAGCGGCGCTGGCGGGTCCACCTCGTGCACCACTCGCACCTCGACATCGGCTACACGGACCCGCAGCACCTCGTCCTCGATCACCACCTGCGCTACCTCGACGCCGTGCTCGACCTCGCGGCGGCGACCGACGAGTGGCCGGAGCCGGCCCGCTTCCGCTGGAACGTCGAGGCGACGTGGCCGCTCCAGCGCTGGCTCGCGGTCCGGCCCCGGGCGGCGCGCGAAGAGCTCCTCCGCCGCGTCCGGGAGGGGCGGGTGGAGGTCTGCGCGCTCCCGTACAGCATGCACACCGAGGCCTACTCGATCGACGAGCTCGCGCGGACGCTCCGGTTCGCCGACTCGCTGCGCGAGGCGCACGGGGTCGAGATCGTGACGGCGATGCAGACGGACGTGCCGGGAGCGGCGCCGGGCCTCGCGACGCTTCTCGCTTCGGCCGGGGTCCGCTACCTCGCCGTCGCCCACAACTACGCCGGCCGCTCGGTGCCGTACCTGCACGGCGGCCAGGAGCTGCGGCGGCCTTTCTGGTGGCGGACGGCGGCCGGCGCGCGCCTGCTCGTCTGGATGACGGACAGCCCGCACGGGATCGCCTACATGGAGGGGAACGTCCTCGGCCTCGCGGAGTCGGCCGATCTCGCCGAGGAGCTCCTGCCCGAGTACCTCGCGGCCCTCGCCGAGAAGCCCTACCCGTACAGCGCGAGGCACGAGTGGCTCGGGCTCCTCCCGGACTTCGAGGTCACGCGGCGGCCGTACGCGCACGACCTCCTCCACCTTCGCGTCCAGAGCGTCATTGCCGACAACGCGCCGCCCAGCGTCGGCCCCGCCGAGGTCGTGCGGGCCTGGAACGAGCGCTGGGCCGCCCCCGAGCTGCGGCTCGCCACGAACCGGGAGTTCTTCGAGCTCGCCGAGGCGCGGCTCGGCGACGAGCTCGACGAATGGGAGGGCGACTGGACGGACTGGTGGGCCGACGGGATCGGCTCCGCCGCCCGGGCGGTCGGGGTGAACCGGCGCGCGCAGGGGGCGATCCGCACCGCGCAGACCCTGCACGTGCTCGCCGACCGCCTCGGCGAGGAGGAGCCCGGCTGGCGCGCCGAGGCCGACCGCGGCTACGAGGCGATGGGGCTTTTCGACGAGCACACGTGGGGAGCGGGCAACCCCTGGTCGGACGAGCTCGAGCGCTTCGACTCCGGCTCGCTCCAGTGGGAGCGCAAGCTCGCCTTTGGCCACGAGGCGCGCGACCGGGCCCAGGCCCTCTTCGAGGCGGGGGCCGAGCGGCTGGCGCACGTCTTCGCCGCCCCGGCCGCCGCCGTCGCTTCGGTCCTCGTCGTCAATGGGGCGGGCCACCCGCGCACCGACTTCGTCCGCGTCTTCGTCCCGGCGAGCCGGGTGGGCGGCGAGTGGTCGCTCGCCCTCGCCGGGCCCGAGGGCACGCCCGTCCCCTTCGTCCTCGAGCTCCAGCCGCACGCCCGCTTCCGGCCCGAAGGCCGCTGGCTGTCGTTCCTCGCGCGCGACGTACCCGCCTGCGGCTGGGCGCGATACGACCTCGTTCGCGGCGAGGGGCCGGGGGAGGCGGAGCGGGGCGGTGAGGCGGTCCTCGAGGACGGGCTCCTGCGGTCCGAGGTCGACGTCGAGCAGGGCGTCGTCACGAGCCTCCTCGACCTCCCTTCCGGTCGTGAGCTCGTCGACGGGGCCGGCGCCTTCGGCTTCAACGGCTACGTCTACGACCGCTACGCGACGGCCGCCCGCTTCAACCACCTCTCGGGACGCGTGCCCGAGGGCGCGCGGTGGTTGCTCGGGAGCCGCTCGCTCGGCGGGCACGGAACCGTCGTCGAGCGGACCTCGAACGCGGTCTGGGAGCAGCTGACCGTCCGGCTCGTGGCGGAGGGCTGCGCGTTCCTCGAGAGCTCGTACCGGCTCGTCCGGGGCGTCGGGCGCCTCGACGTCGCCAACCGGCTGCGGAAGCTGCCGACCCACGAGAAGGAGAGCGTCTACTTCACCTTCCCCTTTGCTCTCGAGCGCCCGCGCGTCGAGTGGGAGGTCACCGGCGGGGTCACGGGAGCCGGTCACCCGCGCGTGCCCGGCTCCGCGCCGCACATGCGCGCGATCCGCCACTGGGCCCTGCTCTCGGACCCGCACGGCGCCGCCGCCTGGGCCGCGCTGGAGGCGCCGCTGGTCGAGCTCGGGAACATCTACCTGCCGTACCGGCCGTTTCCCGCGACGGTGCCCGAGGCGGCGGCCGGCGAGGCGACCGTCGTCTCCTGGGCAATGAACAACCTCTGGGACACGAACTTCCCACCGGCGCAGGGCGGCGAGACGATCTTCCGCTACGCGGTCGCGCCGGCTGCGGGTCGCGCGGACGCTGTCGCCCTTGCGGGCGCGCTCGCGAGCCCGCTCGCCGGGGTCGTCCTCGCCGGCCGTGCCGGCGCCGATTCGCGGCCGCGCGGGAGCCTGCTCGCGCTCGACCGCCCGGAGGTCGAGCTCGTCCATCTGGCGCCGTCGCGGCGCGGGCGCGACCTCGTCGTCTTCCTCCATTCCCATGCCGAAGAGCCGATCGAGCTGGAGGTCGCGTTTGGCGACCTTCGCGTCTCCCGCGCCCTCGTCGGCACCTTTCTCGAGCGCGACCTGCGCGAGACCGGCTCCCGGCTGCGGATCGAGCCCGGCGCGCTCGTCTCGCTCTCGCTCGACCTGGAGGGTGCGTGACCGCCGCCGCGCTCCACGGGCGCCAGCGGAACTGGGGCGCCCGCGTGCGCGAGTTCGAGTGGCTCGGGTTGCCCGCGGTCGCGCTCGAGAACGAGCTGCTCCGCGTCGGCGTGCTCGCCGGGAAGGGTTCCGACGTCTTCGAGCTCCTCTACAAGCCGCGGGACGTCGACTTCGTCTGGCTGACGGAGCGCGGCTTCCGCCCGCCGGATCCCGCGGGCACGTTCGTCGACGGCTACGGCGGCGGCTGGCAGGAGATCCTTCCGAACGGCGGCGCCCCCTCGTCCCAGGCAGGGGCGGCCTTCGGACAGCACGAGGAGGTGTCGCTGCTCCCGTGGGACTACGTGATCGTCGAGGACGTGGAGGAGCGGGTGGCCGTGCGCTTCTCCGTCGCTTGCGCGAAGGCGCCGCTCCGGCTCGTCAAGGACCTGCGCCTCGAGGCCGGGTCGGCGCGGCTCGAGGTCGAGGAGTCGCTCGTCAACGAGAGCCCCGTGTCGGTCCGGCTCATGTGGGGCCACCACATCGCCTTGGGCGCGCCGTTCCTCGCCCCCGGCGCGCGGATCCGGCTTCCGGACGGCGTCGAGGGAATCCCACATCCGACGGCGCTGAACGAGGGCGGGAGGAGGGTCGCCGCCGCCGAGCGCTTCCGGTGGCCGCTCGCGTCCTCGCCCGAGGGGGAAGAGGTCGACCTCTCAGTCCTCCCGCCGGGAGGCACAGCGAGTGAGATCGTCTACCTGACCGGTTTCCCGGAGCGGGCCTGGTACGAGGTGGGCGGCGACAGCCTCGGCCTCCGCGTCGAATGGGACGCGGGCGTGATGCCGTACCTCTGGTTCTGGCAGGAGTTCGGCCGCACGGTCGGCTACCCGTGGTACGGGCGTCACTGGAACGTCGGGCTCGAGCCGTTTTCGAGCTACCCGACGGACGGGCTCGCCGAGGCGGTCGCGAACGGTACAGCGCTCGAGCTCGCCCCGGGCGAGCGGCGCGCCTTCTCCCTCACGGCGGAGGTGGTCGCGGGTGACTGAGCTCGACGGCAAGGTGGCGGTTGTCGCGGGCGGCTCGCTCGGGATCGGGCGGGCGACGGCACGGCGGCTCGCGGAGGGAGGCGCATCGGTCGTCCTTTGCGGGCACGACGACGCCTCGGTCGAGGAAGCGCTCGCGGAGCTCCGCGGCGCGGGGCTCGAGGTCGACGGCCGGCGCGCGGACGTGACCTCGTCCGCCGAGGTGGAGGGGCTCGTCCGGCTCGCGGCCGAGCGCTACGGTGGCGTCGACATCCTCGTCAACTCGGCCGGGATCCAGCGCTACGGCACGGTCGTCGACACCTCCGAGAAGCTTTGGGACGAGCTCCTCGCCGTCAACCTCAAGGGGATGTTCCTGACGGCGAAGCACTGCGTCCCCGAGCTGCGCCGCCGCGGAGGCGGGGCGATCGTCAACGTCGCCTCCGTCCAGGCGTTCGCGGCGCAGAGGGCCGTCGCCGCCTACGCTGCGAGCAAGGGTGGCGTCGTCGCGCTGACGAAGGCGATCGCCGTCGACCACGCGGCGGAGAACATCCGCTGCAACGCCGTCTGCCCCGGCTCCGTCGACACGCCGATGCTCCGCTTCGCGGCGGGGCTCTTCAAGGGCGACCGCGGCGAGGACGACGTGATCCGTGCGTGGGGTCGCTCCCATCCGCTCGGGCGGGTCGCGCGGCCCGACGAGGTGGCCGAGGTGATCGCGTTCCTCGTGAGCGACCGGGCGAGCTTCGTGACCGGCGCGGAGCTGAAGGTGGACGGCGGGTTGCTCGCACAGCTCGCGGTCGTGCTCCCGGAATGACTGCGACGAGGATGAAGATCGCCGACATCAGGGCGACGACGGTGACCGTCCCGCTCGAGGCGCCGCTCCGCCACTCGAGCGGCGCCCACTGGGGCCGATTTGTACGCACGATCGTCGAGCTGGAGACCGATGACGGCCTCGTCGGACTCGGTGAGATGGGCGGCGGCGGCGAGTCGGCGGAGCTCGCGTTCGCCGGGCTGAAGCCCTACCTCGTCGGACACGACCCGTTCCAGCTCGAGGCGCTTCGTTTCAAGATCTGCAACCCGACCGCGAGCCTCTACAACAACCGGACGCAGCTCCACGCGGCGATCGAGTTCGCGTGCCTCGACCTCGTCGGCCAGCGGCTCGGCGTCGCCGTCTACGACCTCCTCGGCGGGAAGCTCCGCGACGAGGTCCCGTTCGCCAGCTACCTCTTCTTTCGCTACGGCAACCCGGAGACGGGCGAGGGCGAGGTGCGGACGCCCGCTCAGCTCGTCGCCCATGCGGCCGACGTCCGCTCCGGCGGCGGCTTCACGGCGCACAAGCTGAAGGGGGGCGTCTACCCCCCCGACTATGAGCTCGAGTGCTTCCGGGCGCTCGCCGCCGCCTTCCCCGGCGACGCGGTCCGCTACGACCCGAATGCCGTCCTCTCGGTCGAGGAGGCGATCCGGTTCGGCAAGGGGATCGAGGACCTGCGCAACGACTACCTCGAGGACCCGACCTGGGGGCTGAACGGTATGCGGCGCGTTCGCGAGGCGATCGGCGTGCCGCTCGCCACGAACACCGTGGTCGTCACCTTCGAGCAGCTCGCCGCGAACGTCCGCGACCCCGCCGTCGATGTGATCTTGCTCGACACGACCTTCTGGGGCGGCATCCGTCCCTGCGTCAAGGCAGCCGGCGTCTGCGAGACGTTCCAGCTCGGTGTCGCTGTCCACTCCTCCGGCGAGCTCGGGATCCAGCTCGCGACGATGCTCCATCTCGGCGCTGTGCTCCCGAACCTCACCTTCGCCGCCGACGCGCATTACCACCACCTCGTCGACGACGTGATCGAGGGCGGCAAACTGCCGTACGCGGGCGGCGCCGTCCGCGTCCCCGACGGGCCCGGCCTCGGCGTCCGGCTCGACCGCGACAGGCTCGCGCGCTACGCCGAGCTCTACAAGGAGCTCGGCGGCTACCCCTACGACCGCGACCCCGGTCGACCCGGCTGGTTCGCCCTCGTCCCGAACCGGGAGTGGGCCGACCCGACGGTCTCGGTCATGCCGGAGCTCGGGGGGCGGCCGGCCGCCGAGCTAGCGAGGCGTCGGTCGTGACGCTCGAGCCGCTCCTCCCCGCGGAGGCGATCCGCATCTTCTACGACGGGACGCTGACGGAGCCGCAGCTCGACCACCCCGAGGGCCTCGCGGTGGCCTCCGACCGCAGCGTCTGGTGCGGCGGCGAGCGCGGCCAGATCTTCCGGATCGAGCCCGACGGCTCCGCGATCGAGCAGGTGGCCTCGACAGGAGGGTTCTGTCTCGGTCTCGCGTTCTCGCCGGCCGGCGACCTCTACGTCTGCGACCTGAAGCACGCGGCGGTGCTGCGGCTCCCGGTCGGCTCGGACCGGCCGGAGCTCTTCGCGGACGGGTTCCAGATCCCGAACTACCCGGTCTTCGCCGCCGACGGCCGCCTCTACGTCTCGGACAGCCACGGCTTCCACGACCCGGGGCCGGGCGTCTACCGCCTCGACCCGGACGGCTCCGGCGAGCTCTGGTACGGCGAGGCGGTCGACTTCGCCAACGGGCTCGCGCTCTCCCCGGACGGGCGTTTCCTCTACGTCGTCGAGACGTTCGGAAACGCGGTCTTCCGCCTGCCGATCGAGGAAGACGGCTCGGCGGGACCGCGCGAGGAGGTCGCCCGCTTTCCGGGCGTCCTCCCGGACGGGATCGGCTTCGCCACCGACGGGTCGCTGTACGTCGCGTGCTACGAGCCGAGCATGGTGCTCCGCGTCGACCCGGACGGCCGCGTCGGCTGCCTCGTCCGCGACGCGGAGGCGCACGCGCTCTGCCACCCGACGAACCTGGCCTTTCGCGGCACCACCCTCCTCCTCGCCAACCTCGGCCGCTGGCACGTCGCCGCCGTCGAGGTCGGCGTTGAGGGCGCGTCGCTCCCACCACCGCGCTAGGAGGTCTCTTGCCTTCGATCGAGACGCTGTACGTCGTCAACCACAGTCACACGGACATCGGCTTCACCGACCACCAGGACGTCTGCCTCCGGCAGCACCGCGAGTACGTCGACGACGCGCTCGCGCTGATCGAGGCGACCGCCGACCGGCCGCAGGAGTCGCGCTACCGCTGGACGGTCGAAGTGACCGGGCCACTCCTGCCCTGGCTGCGCGAGGCGGGCCCGTCGCAGCTCGAGCGCTTCCTGCACTGGCACCGCGAGGGGGCGATCGACGTCGCGGCGATGCAGTACAACCTGACGCCGCTCCTCAACGTCGAGCAGCTCTGCCGGAGCCTCTATCCGGTGCGGATCCTGCGGGAGGGCTACGGGCTGACGGTGCGCGCCGCGATGCAGTGCGACGTGAACGGTGTCTCCTGGCTCTTCGCCGACGTGCTCTCGGCGATCGGGGTCGAGTTCCTGACGACGGCCGTCAACGAGGTGCGCGGGCGCGCGCCGCGGCCGGTGCCCGGCGCCTTCTGGTGGGACGGGCCCGGCGGCGGGCGCGTCCTCGCCTGGAATGGCTTCCACTACCTCTTCGGCCGCTCGATCGCCAAGCTCGGCGACTGGCGCTTCGTCGACCGCGCTCTGCCGCCGATCCTCGACCAGCTCGCGGCGCGTGACGACTACCCGTTCGACTTCCTCTACTGCCAGTCGACGCACCCGATGCGCGTCGACAACGGGCCGCCGGACCGGCGGATGGCCGACTTCGTCCACCGCTGGAACGAGGAGGGCCGTTCGCCCCGGATCGTCTTGACGACGCCCGGCGAGTTCGGTGCCTGGTTCAGCGCGCGGCACGGCGATGGCCTCGAGACGCGACGCGGCGACTGGGTCGACTGGTGGTCGGACGGCGTCGCCTCGAGCGCGTACGAGACCGGGATCAACCGCACGACGCACGAGCTCTTGCTCGCCGCCGAGCTGCTCGCCGGCTGGCTGCGGGCGGAGGGCGGCGACGGCTGGGATCCGGAGCGGACCGCGCGCGCCTACGAGCAGGCGACGCTCTACGACGAGCACACGTGGGGCGCGTTCGCGAGCATCGCCGCGCCCGACTCGCTCTTCACGAAGGCGCAGTGGAACCGGAAGTCGTCGTTCGCCTACGAGGCGGCGATGGAGACGCACGACGTGCTCGCGCGGGCGGCGCGTGCCTTCGCCGACCGGCGGGGCGACCGCGGGACCGAGGGGCGGTTCAACCTCGGCGAGCTGCCGAACGCCGAGGCCTACCCGAAGACCGAAGGCACCGAGCTGCTCGTCGTCAATACGCTTCCCTGGTCGCGCTCGGTCGTCGTCGAGGAGCCGGCCCTGCGCGGTGGCGGCGCCCCGGTCGGGATGCTCGAGCAGTTCTTCCCGCCGAACGTGCCCTGGGGCGGCGCGCTCCGGCACGAGCGGACGCGCCGCGTCCGGGCCGAGCTCGCCGGCTTCGGCTACGCCTTCGTCTCGCCGGACAACCCCGCCTCCTCGCACGACCTCGCCGCGGGCGACGGCTTCGTCGAGAATGCCCGCTACCGCGTCGAGATCGACGCTGCGACCGGCGCCGTCGCCTCCTGGCTCGACAAGGAGCTCGGGCACGACTTCGCCGGCGAGCAGACCGGCTTCCGTCTCGGCCAGCTCGTCTACGAGACGGTCGACTCCGACCGCGACCGCGATTCGCTCTTCGTCATGGACTTCTCGCGGAACGACTTCGGCATCTGGCAGGTCGATCCCCCCTTCCGTCGTGAGGCGGCGCGGGCCCTCCGGGTCGGCGAGGGCCGCGTCCACGAGGGCGTGGCGGAGATCGAGGTCGACGTCGAGCTCGCGGGCAGCCGCGGAGCCCGCTGCCGGTACGCGCTCGAGAGCGGACGGGCCGCGCTCGCCGTCGAGTGGACGCTCGACAAGGAGCATGTCACCGAGCCGGAGTCGGTCTACGTCGCCTTCCCGCTCGCGCTCGGCGAGCCGTCCTTCCGCCTCGACCTGAACGGCGTCCCCTGCACGCCGGACGCCGACCAGCTGAACGGCACGGTCCGCGACTGGTACCCGGTACGCCGCTGGGCCGACGTGAGCGACGGCGAGCGCGGCGTCACGCTCTGCCCGCTCGACGCGCCGCTCGTCCAACTCGGGGGAATCACGACCGGCAAGGCGGCCTGGGCGCTCCGACCCGAGGGCCCCGCGCTGTTCTCCTGGGCGCTGAACAACCACTGGATGGTCAACTTCAAGGCGAGCCAGGGCGGGCGGACCCCGCTGCGGTACCGCCTGACCACGCACGCCGGCGGCTGCAACGATGCCGCAGCCGCGCGCTTCGCCGCTGAGGAAGCGACGCCGCCGATCGTCCTCCGCGACTATGTGCCGCGAGGCCCGCGGATCGGCCGCCTGGTCGCGATCGACGACGCGGGGCTCGAGGTGACGGCGAAGCCCGCCGAGGACGGCGACGGCGTCGTCGTCCGCTTGCACGACCTGGATGGCGTCGAGCGCACGGTCGAGCTCGACTTCGAGGCCGCCTCGCCCGCGTCGGCCTGCCGCGTCTCGCCGGTCGAGGAGGACGGGGAGCCGCTCGAGCTCCGCGGCCGCGCGGTTCGGGTCCCGCTCGGCGGACGAGCCGTCACGTCTCTGCGCGTTCGCTTCGGAAGGAGTTAGCGATGGCGGCCATCACCTTCGAGGAGGTCAGCAAGGTCTACCCGGACGGCACGCGCGCCGTCTCCTCCGTCGACTTGGAGATCCCGGACGGGAGCTTCATGGTGCTCGTCGGCCCCTCCGGCTGCGGCAAGACGACGCTCCTCCGGATGCTCGCGGGCCTCGAGGGGATCAGCGAAGGGACGATCCGCGTTGGCGGGCGTGTCGTCAACAACGTGCCGCCGAAGGAGCGCGACATCGCCATGGTGTTCCAGAACTACGCGCTCTACCCGCACATGTCCGTGTTCGACAACATGGCCTTCGCGCTCAAGCTGCGCCGCGTCCCGAAGCCGAGCGTTCGCGAACGGGTCAACGGCGCGGCCGACACGCTCGGCCTCGCCGAGCAGCTCCGCAAGAAGCCGGGGCTGCTCTCGGGCGGTCAGCGGCAGCGCGTCGCGATGGGCCGGGCGATCGTGCGCGAGCCGCAGGCGTTCCTGATGGACGAGCCGCTCTCGAACCTCGACGCGAAGCTGCGCGTGCAGATGCGGGCGGAGATCGCGCGCCTCCAGCGCGACCTCGGCGTGACAACGGTGTACGTGACGCACGACCAGATCGAGGCGATGACCCTCGGCGACCGCGTCGCCGTCCTGCGGCAGGGCGTCCTCCAGCAGGTCGACTCGCCGCAGGAGCTCTTCGAGCAGCCGCGGAACCTCTTCGTGGCCGGGTTCATCGGCTCGCCGGCGATGAACCTCGTCGAGGCCGAGCTCGAGCGCGGCGACGGGAGCGCCGTCGTCGCCTTCGGGAGCCACCGCCTCCGCGTCCCGGACGAGGTCTTCCGGCTCCGGCCTGGGCTCGTGCGCTACCTCGGGCGGCAGGTCGTGCTCGGCATCCGCCCCGATGACTTCGAGGACGCCTCGCTCGTGCACGACGCGCCCGCCGGCGCCTGCCTATCGCTCGAGGTCGACCTCCGCGAGACCCTCGGCCGGGAGGCGTACCTCCACTTCACGATCGACGCGCCGCCGGTGCTGACGGAGGACGTCCGCGAGCTCGCCGCCGACACCGACCAAGCGGTGGTCGAGGCGCTGGAGCGGGAGGCCTCGGCCCGAGCGACGCGGTTCGTCGCCCTCGTCAGCGCGAAGACGCCTGCGAGGGAGGGCGGCCGCGTCGAGCTCGCGATCGACACGAGCGTCCTCCACTTTTTCGACCTGGAGACCGGCGAGTCGATCTACAGCGGCTAGGTGCCGATCCAGCGGAAGTCGAAGCCGCCCGGCCCGAACTTCTCGAACTTGAGGGCGAAGGCGCGCAGCTTGTCGCCGTCGCCGTGCCGTCGCCCACCCGGTACCAGTCCGCGCCGACGGGCGGGTCGCCGTTGACCTCGCGCCCGTCGTTCG
>WNEY01002929.1_pt1 | contig 22774 bp, 24 predicted proteins | sample 5400531 | NCBI WGS metagenome assembly WNEY01 (sample SAMN13153338, study PRJNA577476) | soil metagenome | isolation source: 200 cm saprolite under Douglas fir tree site 1 | place: USA:California | collected 2015-04-18
CCGTGGCCCGCTACATCCGCTCCGGCGCCTCGACCCCAATCAGATCGAGCGAGCGGGCGATCACGCGCTGCGCCGCGCGGACGAGTACGAGGCGGAACTCCTGCGCGTCCGACTCGAGCACGCGGTGCTCGTGATAGAAGCGGTGGAAGTCGTCGGCGACGCGGATCGCGTAGGTCGGCAGTGCCTGCGGCCCGCGCCGCTCGGTCGCCTCCGCCACGATCGCAGGAAACTCGGCGAGCCGCTTGATCAGGTCGCGTTCCTCGCGCGCCAGCTCATGGCCAAGTGACACTTCGTCACTTGGTATTTCGGAGGCGTTCCGCAAGATGCCGGCGATCCGGGCGTGCGCGTACTGAACGTAGTAGACCGGATTCTTCTGCGACTTCTCGGCGGCGAGGTCGATATCGATGTCGATCGCCTGGTCCGGCCCGCGGTTGACGAGGTACCACCGCGCGGCGTCGACCCCGATCTCGTCCATCAGCTCGTCGAGGAACACGACGTCGCCGCGCCGCTTCGACATCTTCGTCTGTTCGCCGCCTTTCGTGAGGTGCACGAGCTGGTAGAGGAGCGCCTCGAGGCGGTTCGCGTCGTAGCCGAGCATCGTTGCCGCGGCCTTCAGACGTGCCACGTACCCGTGGTGGTCGGCACCGAGCACGTAGATGAGACGGTCGAAGCCACGCTCGAACTTGTCGCGCACGTACGCGACGTCGGCGGCGTAGTAGAGGAAGCTGCCGTCGGACGAACGGAGCAGCGGACGATCCTTGTCGTCCCCGTACCCCGTCGTGCGCGCCCAGAGCGTGCCTTCGGCCTCGTAGGTATCGAGAGCTTCGATCACCTCACCCGCTTTCTGCTCGACCACGCTCTGGAGCGTCCACACGTCGAAGTGGATGCGGAAACGCTCGAGCGACGCCTCGATGCGCTTCAGCATGTGCTGCACGGGGTCGCCTTCCAGCTGCGCGAGCTCGTCGATGTACGCACCGTGGTAGCCGTCTTCGGGCGGATCCTCCCCGCGCCGCCGCGCGTCGACCGATGCGCGGAAGCGATCCATTTGCCCGCCGACGTTGTTGTAGTAGTACTCGCGCACGACGTCGTGTCCGGCGAACTCGAGCAGGCGCGCGACGGAGTCGCCGTACGCACCGTTCCGCGCGGCGGAGACGGGAATCGGCCCGGTCGGGTTTGCCGACACCATCTCGACGTTCACGCGCTCGGGCCGCTCGGCCGAGCCGCGGCCGTGGTCCTCGCCGATCTCCGCCAGCGCCTCCGCCAGGAACGCGTCGGTGACGAAGAGGTTGAGGAAGCCGGGACCGGCGACCTCGGCGCGCTCGACCTCCGGCAGCTCGGCCGCGCGCTCGGCGAGCTCCTCCGCGAGCTCGCGAGGCGGCCGTCGCTGCGCGGGCGCGAGCCGCAGCGCGACGTTCGTCGCGTAGTCGCCGTGCGCGGGATCGCTCGGCCGCTCGAGCGCGACGTCTGCGCCCGCGATCTCGGCGATGCCCGCGGCGAGCCGCGAGACGGCGTTAGCGGCCAACGGCCTCCCGCGGCGCGAAGAAGTCCTCGAGCGCACGGATCTCCTGCGGGGTCCCGACGCCGATCAGCACGTCGCCGACCTCGATCCGCTCGTCCGGTGAGGGCGTGGTGTCGAACGTGCCGTCGCTCTTGCGCAGGGCGACGATGATCGCGCCCGTCGCGTCGCGCACCTTCAGCTCGCGGATCGTCCGGCCGGCCTGCGGGCACGTCGGCGTGACCTCGATCTCCTCGAGCAGGAAGTCGTCGCCTTGCGCCGTCGTCACGACGTCGAGAAACGCCGTCACCTGCGGCTTGAGGACGAGGTTCGCCATCACGCGGCCTGCGGTCGAATACGGCGCGACGACGCGGTCGGCGCCGGCGAGCTTCAGCTTCTTCTCCGCGTCCTCGTCGGTCGCGCGCGCGACGATCGAGATGTCGGGGCGCGCCGAGCGGGCGGAGAGCGTGATGTAGAGGTTGTCGGCGTCGGAATCCGAGGAGGCGACGAGCCCGCGCGCGCGGTCGAGCCCGGCCTTGTCGAGATCCTCGTCCTCGGTTCCGTTGCCCTCGATGAAGAGATCGCCGTGCTCCCGCGCAGCGGCCCTCGCGTCCTCGCTGAAGTCGAGTACGACGTAGGGGACACCCGCGGCACGGAACTCCTGCGCGACGCGGCGGCCGACGCGGCCGTAGCCGCAGATGATGAAGTGGTCGCGCAGCTCGTTGATCGCCTTCAACCTCCTCCGCTCGGCGAGCGCTCCCGACAGGATCCCGCCTGCGATCGCCTCGACGACCGCGGCGCCGACGTACGCAAAGATAGTCACCCCGCCGAGCACGACGACGATCGTCCAGAGCCTGGCGGCGGCGCCTTGGGGCGGCGAATCGAGTCCGTTGAGCGTCGCCGTGACCACGGTCCGGTAGAAGGAGTCGAGCCACCCCTCGTCCACGGTCAGGCGAAACCCGACCGTCCCGACCACGAGCAGCGTGGCCGCGGCAGTGTAGATCCGCACGATTCGGCGCAGAGTGAAGCTGTCGTTCACGCGTGTATCGTAGGTGTGTGGAAGACGAGGCCCGCGAGCGCCAGTTGAACATCCACATCGACCCCGAGAACATGGCCGGGGTCTACGCGAACTTCGCGAACGTGACGTTCACGCAGTACGAGTTTTCGGTGACCTTCGCGCGGGTCGACCACGAGGTCGAGGAGGGCGACGTGCCCGGCGTCGTCGTCGCGCGCGTCAACTTGTCGCACGCGTTCATGAAGGACCTGCTCGACGCGATGCAGGACGCGTACTCGAAGTGGACGACGACCGAGGGAATCCGGAACCTGCCCGAGGTCCCGCCGGACGAGTCCTAGCGCCGCCGCGCGTAGTCCTCGACCATCGCCAGGCGCTGGCTCAACGTCGGATGGTTCTCCAGCCACACGTAGGCCCAGGTCGGCGGGCTCGGCTGCGCGAGGCTCGTGCGCTCGAAGTCGACGAACAGCTTGCGCCCCGAGGCCGGATCGCGTGTCGCCTTCAGCGCCGACCAATCCGCTTCGGCCTCGTAGCGACGCGAGACAAGGTTCTGCACCGGCGCGGTGATCAGATTGAGGACGACGAGCGCGAGCAGTGCGAGTGGCAGCGAGGCGGGGTTGGCGAGCCCGCCACGGCGACGGGTCGCGACGGTCACGAGCCACGCCAAAGGGAACGCGAACAGCGCGAACCAGCCGACCGTCTTGAGGATGTGCTTGTGCGCCGTGTGCCCGAGCTCGTGTGCGAGGACGAAGCGGACCTCGCCGGACGTGAAGCGTCCGTCGAGCAGCGTGTCCCAGAGCACGACGCGCTTGGAGGGCCCGAAGCCCGTCGAGAACGCGTTCACCTCCTTCGTGAAGTCACTGACTTTCTGCACGCGCACCGGCGTTCCGGCTACGTGCTCGCGCTGCTCGAGCGTCTGCACCGTCGTCCGGAGCACCGGGTCGTGCAGTCGATGCGTGCCGAGCGCCGCCACGTAGCCGCCGACGAACGCAAACGCCAGCACGATCGCCGTGAACGCCGGGGCGCCGGCGATCCACCAGCGGTCGCCGAGCTTCCCTGCCAGACCCATCACGATCGCGATCGTCACGAGCGCAGACAGCGCCTCGGACGACAGCAGTGCCCACGGTGCGAAGATCCACGACACGTAGTCGTGCGGAGCGAGCCCGTGCCGCGCGTCCCACCACTGTGAGAGGAAGCCGAACGGCAGCTGCACGAACCAGAGCGTCACCAGCATCAGCATCCCGACGATCACGCCGCTGCCGACCCGGCCGAGGCCGAAAGAGCGTACGAGCCGCGGCGAGCGCCGCGAGAGCACGGCAAGCGCCGCGATCGTCGCAGCGACCTGGAGCACCCACAGCACGTTGTCGAAGCGCTCGAACCGCGCGGCGCGGGCAAGCTGGGCCGAGGAGAAGTAACGGTGCGGATCGACCCCGCCCACGTCGAGGCTCGCCGGCACGCTCGTCCGCCAGAGCAGGTAGGCCGCGCCGAGCCAAGCGCCGCACAGAATCAGTACCGTTGCCACCCGGCCGATGCGCATCGCGGTCATCTCAGACGTTCACGCTAACGACCATGCCCTCGCCGCCGTGCTCGCGAACGTGGACGACGCCACACCAGACGCCGTCTGGTGCCTCGGCGACGTTGTCGGCTACGGGCCGGCCCCGAACCGCTGCTGCAAGGTCGTGGAGGAGCGCGCCGACCTGTGCCTCGTCGGGAACCACGACCTCGTCGTCCTCGGTGAGCTTGGCATCGAGGAATTCAACGGTGAAGCAGCCGCCGCCGCGCGCTGGACGCGCAAGGAGCTGGACGCCCCATCGCGCGCGTTCCTGGCCGCGCTCGATCCGACGGCACGTGAGGACGGCGCCGAGCTCTTCCACGCGAGCCCGCGCGATCCCGTCTGGGAATACGTCCTCAGCGCCGAGACCGCGTACTTCAGCCTGCTCGCGACCACCGCGCCGATCGTGCTCGTCGGCCACAGCCACGTTGCGCTGGCCATCGGACTCGAGAACGACGAGCTCCACGGCGGCCTTGCGCCAGCGGGTACCGAGGTCGAGCTCGAGGGCCGCTGGCTTCTGAATCCCGGTTCGGTCGGCCAGCCGCGCGACGGCGACCCACGCGCGGCGTGGCTGCTGCTCGACACGAAGGCCCGGACGGCGTCATTCCGCCGTGTCGCGTACGACGTCGCGAGGACCCAGGCGGACATCCGCGACAAGGGGCTGCCGAGTGGGCTGGCGGAACGCCTCGCTCACGGCGTGTAGCGTGCTCGCGCTCGCCGGTTGCGGCGGCGAGAAGCGGCACGAGCCCAAGCTGCCGCCGGCGCTCGCGCAGCGACTGCAGGTGCTCGAGCCGAAGCCGCGGGCGCTCCGCGCGCTCGCGATCAAAGAGGTGAACGCGGGTCACGTGCCGCCCGCGCTGCAGGAGGAGCTCCTGTCGCGCGCAAACGCGTACGCGGAGAGCCCGACTCCCGCGCGCAGACGAGCGCTGGACGAGCTGTTGCGCTAGACCGTTGTCGGGTCGGCGGCTTCGGCGTCCTTGCCGAAGGTGATGCCCTCGCGCGCAAGCGCGAGCTGGACTTCCTCCCGCGCCTTGTAGATCCGCCACTTGACGGTCGCGAGCGTGATCTCGAGTGCGTCCGCGATCTCCGTGTACGACAGACCGACGACGTCGCGGAGCAGCAGCGCCATCTTGAGGTCCACGTTCAGGTTCTCGACCGCGCGCCACACGGCGTCGATTGCCTCGAGCCGCTCGAACGGCTGATCGACGACCTCGAGCGGCGGGATGTCCTCGAGCGCGCAGACCGAGCGCGGCCGGCGCTCGTTCGCGCGCAGCTCGTCGAGGACGCGGTTCTTCGTCACCTGGAAGAGCCACGTCGTGAACTTGGAGCGGAGCGAGAACCCCTTCAGCCCCTGGAAGACGCGGAGGAAGACCTCCTGGGTCAGATCCTCAGCGAGTGTCCGGTCGCCGACGAGCCGCAGGACGTAGTTGAAGACAGGCGTCTCGTATGCGCGCAGGATCAGCGAGAAGGCGCGTTCATCTCCACGCTGGGCCCTCCGCAGGACGCCCAGATCAGGCTGCGTGAGTGACACGGGACGCGGGAGTATAGCGCTTAAACAAGGGAATGGCCGCTCATTCGTGCCGATGGCCGCAAGCCGAGGAGCTGGAGCACGGTAGGGACGAGATCGGCGAGTTCGCCCTCTTCCCTGAGGCGAATCCCCCGCTCGGTGACGATCAGCGGGACGGGATTCGAGGTGTGCGCGGTGTGCGGGGAGACCCCGTCGGGCTCGAGCATCTGCTCCGCGTTGCCGTGGTCGGCGGTGATCAGGCAGACGCCTCCGGCCTCCGTCACGGCTTCGACGACCTCGCCCAGGCATGCGTCTGTGACTTCGACGGCTTCGACGACGGCGGGGATCGAGCCGGTGTGGCCGACCATGTCCGGGTTGGCGAAGTTGATGATCGCGAAGCCGTAGCCCTTTCCGACCTCGTCGCTGAAGCGCTTCGCGACCTCCCGCGCGGACATCTCGGGCTTGTGGTCGTAGCTCGGCACGTCGCGCGGGCTCGGAACGAGGATCCGCGTCTCACCGGGCCACTCCTCCTCGCGGCCGCCGTTGAAGAAGTACGTGACGTGGGCGTACTTCTCCGTTTCGGCGACGTGCAGTTGGCGCACATCGTGCTCAGCCAGGATCTCTGCGAGCGTGTCGTCGATTTCCTGCTCGGCGAAGGCGACCGGACAGTCGAGGTCACCGCGGTAGCGCGTCATCGTCGTCACGTCGAAGCCGGCCTCGAGCAGCTTCTCGGTCAGCTGGCGCGCGCGGTCGGGGCGGAAGTTGAAGAAGACGGCAGTGTCGTCGGCAGTCAGGCGAGGGGCGTCGGTGTTCACGATCGGCTCGATGAATTCGTCCGTGACTCCTCGGTCGTAGCTCTCTTGCACCGCGCTCAACACGGTATGGGCTGTCACATGTGTGCCCATGCCCATCACTACGGCGTCGAAGGCCCGTTCGGTTCTTTCCCAGCGCTGGTCGCGGTCCATCGCGTAGTAGCGGCCGCAAACGGTCGCGATCCTGTCGGGTGGCAGCTCCGCGAGGTCGCGGATCGCGCTCGTCGGGGACACATCGCGCCCGTCAGTGAACGCGTGAAGCCACGTCTTTTCCGGCGCGAAGCGCAGGAGCGCGCGCACGTGGTCGATGTGCGAGTGGACACCGCCGTAGGAGACGAGCCCGAGCAGGTGGACGCTCTTGCCGCGCTCGAACGCGGAGACGAGCGCCGGGTTCTCGAAGAGGGAGCCGTCTTCGATCGCCTTGTTCACGCGCATCAGGTCCTGGTAGAGGCGGCGACCGGAGCCGATTGTCAGGTGACCGACCTCCGAGTTGCCCATCTGCCCGGCCGGCAGTCCAACGGCCTCGCCGGACGCGTTCAGCGTCGTGTGCGGGAATTCCTGCCAGAGCCTGTCGAAGACGGGCGTGTCCGCGAGTTCGACCGCGTTCCCGGGCCCCGGCGGCGCGCAGCCCCAGCCGTCGAGGATGACGAGCGCTACGAGGGGAGAGCCGCTTGGCAAATCGCCGCGAACGATTCCACGTCGAGGGACGCCCCGCCGACGAGCGCGCCGTCGACGTCCGGCTGTGCGAGCAGGTCGCGCGCGTTCTCCGGCTTCACGGAGCCGCCGTAGAGCACGGGCGCGCCGAGCACCGACTTCACGAACGCGTGCGCCTCCTGCGCGAGCTCGGGAGTTGCGGTCTTGCCGGTGCCGATCGCCCACACCGGCTCGTAGGCGACGACGAGGTTCTCGTCCGCCTCGAGCACGGAGACCTGGCGGCGGAGCACGTCCTCGGTCTCCCCCGCCTCGCGCTCATTCTCCGTCTCGCCGACGCACGCGATCACGAACAGCCCCGCGTCAAGCGCGGCACGCGCGCGCTGCGCGACGGCCTCGTCCGTCTCGCCGAAGTGCTGGCGGCGCTCGGAGTGGCCGACTATCGCGCCGTAGACGCCGAGCTCGCGCAGCATCGGCGCGGAGATCTCGCCGGTGAACGCGCCCTCCGGTTCCCAGTGGACGTTCTGTGCAGCCACGCCGATCTCCGTGCCGGCGAGCAGCTGGACCGCGATCGCGAGTGACACGAACGGCGGGCAGACGACGACGTCGACTCCCGAGAAGTCACGTTCGCGGAGCGCGGTGCAGAACGCAGCCGTCTCGGCCGGGCCCTTGTACATCTTCCAGTTGCCTGCGATCAGCACGCGGGGCCGATCCTAGTGCGTGCCGAGCGAACCGCCGCAACCGATCGGGTCCACCCCGTGGGGGGAACACGCGGCCCCCTACCAGCACGTTACCCAGGACGTCCGCACGTGTCTGTGTCGAAACTGCGCCGAAACAGCTCACACGGAGGGGATCGCAGCCACGCCCGGCAGCTCCTTGCCCTCGAGCAGCTCGAGTGCCGCGCCGCCCCCGGTCGACGCCCAGTCCACGCGGTCGACGAATCCCATCTCGGTAAGCGCGTAGATCGAGTCGGCGCCGCCGACGACGGTGAACGCCTCCTCGTTTCGTGCCACGGCCTCCGCGACGGCGCGCGTCCCCTCAGCGAACTGCGGCCATTCGAACACGCCCATCGGACCGTTCCAGAAGACTGTCTTCGCGCGCGCGATCTCCGCAGCGAACCGCGTGCGCGTCTCCGGCCCGATGTCGAGGCCGAGCCAGCCGTCAGGCAGAGCGTCGTATGGGGCAACCTTCGTCTCCGCGTCTGCCGCAAACTCAGAAGCGGCTACCTGGTCGACGGGGAGCACGACGTCGAAGTCGAGCGGATTCTCCTCTCGGAGCTGCTCGGCCATTTTGCCACCGATCAAAACGACGTCCGCACGCGTACCGAGATTGCGCAGGACACCGAGCTTGTCCTCGACCTTCGCTCCGCCCGAGATCAGGACGAACGGACGACCGACGTTCTCCTCGAGCAGCTTGCCCAGTGCCTCGAGCTCGCGCTCCAGCAGCAGTCCCGCGTACGCCGGCAGCAGGTGCGCCACGGCTTCGGTCGACGCGTGCGCGCGATGAGCCGAACCGAACGCGTCGTTCACGTACAGATCGCAATCGTCCGCGAGCTCCCGCGCGTACGCTGGATCGTTCGTCGTTTCGCGGGGATCGAAACGTGTGTTCTCGAGCACCGCGAGCCGATCGTCGGGCAAAAGCTTGCGCAGGCATTCGCGCACGGGCGAAATCGAGTACTTGACGCGATCCTCGTCCGTCTTCGGCCGCCCGAGATGCGAGCACACCAACACCTCCGCCGCGCCTGCGTCGAGTAGCAGCTGCAGTGTTGGCAGTGAGGCGCGGATCCGTGTGTCGTCGGCGACACGACCATCGTCGAGCGGGACGTTCAGGTCCGCGCGCACGAGCACGCGCTTGCCGGCGACGTCGGCGTCGCGGACGGAGCGCGGTCTCCTCATTGGCCCAGCGCGTCGCCGTAGAAGCGAAACGCTGCGCCGAAGTCGTCGACGAGGAGCCGAACGTGGGTGAGCTTCACAGCAGCCGCGGAATCAGGTCGACCAGCCGGCACGAGTAGCCCCACTCGTTGTCGTACCAGCCGATCACCTTCACCTGCTTTCCGTTCGCCATCGTCGACAGGCCGTCGATGATGCACGAGTGCGGGTTGCCGATGATGTCCGACGAAACGATCGGATCCTCGGTGTACTGCAGGACTTCGCGCCAGTGATCCGTCTCGGCGGCCTTCTCGAAGGCCGCGTTGATCTCGTCGACCGTCGCGGGCCGCTCGAGGATGCAGACAAGGTCCGTGACCGAGCCGTCCGCAACGGGTACGCGCATGGCCATGCCGTCGAGCTTGCCCTTCAGCTCCGGGATCACCTCGCCGATCGCGCGTGCAGCGCCCGTCGACGCGGGGACGATATTCAACGCGGCCGAACGCATGCGACGCAGGTCCGGCTTTCCCTTCCGAGTCATCGCAACCTGGTCCTGCAGCTGCTGCTCGGACGTGTACGCGTGAATCGTCGTCATGAATCCCGTCTCGATCCCGAAGTTGTCGAGCAGCAGCTTCGCCATCGGCCCGACCGAGTTGGTGGTGCAGGACGCGTTGCTGATGATGTTGTGCTTCTCCTTCTCGTACTTCTCGTCGTTGACGCCGAGCACGAGTGTGATGTCGGGCTCGGTCGCGGGCGCGGAAATCAGCACCTTCTTCGCACCGGCGTCGAGGTGCTGGGAAGCGCCGGCACGGTCGGTGAAGAGCCCGGTCGACTCGACCACGACGTCCACGCCGAGATCGCCCCACGGCAGCGCCTTCGGCTCGCGCTCGGCGAGCACCTTGAAGGAGTTGCCGTTGACGCTGATCTCGCCGCCCTTGACCTCGACGCCCTCGAGCCGCCCGTGCGACGAGTCGTAATGGAGTAGATGCGCGAGGACCTCCGATGCTGCGAGATCGTTCACAGCGACGACGTCGAACTTGCCGCCGCGGTCGATGTGCGCCCGGAGAAAGTTGCGCCCGATGCGGCCGAAGCCGTTGATCCCCACCTTCAATGCCATGCGCCCCCAGCTCGCTTTCCGCGAGCGAGTCTACTTCCGGTCCCGCCGGCAGCGCGGCCGCGCCGCGCTGCTCAACCACCCGACATCGAAGGAGCGCTCCCATGACGACCAATCAATCGCGAGCGCCGAAGGCGCGAGCGCCCGAGCGGAAAGCGAAGCGGGCGAGGGAAGCGAGTGTAACCACCCAGGCCCAATGGCCTCGCCGGCAGCGCGGCCGAGCCGCGCTGCTCAACCACCCGACATCGAAGGAGCGCTCCCATGACGACCAATCAATCGCGAGCGCCGAAGGCGCGAGCGCCCGAGCGGAAAGCGAAGCGGGCTTTGACCGCGCTGAGGACCGCGGTGACGGACGGGGTCTGAATCCGCCACCGGACGAGCGCGGACCCGCCCACTACGAAGTATGTGGAGAAGGACATACGGATTGCAAATACTGTCGCAACCGGTACCGCAGCCAGTTGCGAATTGGGAAGTTCATCGGTCTGCGATCTGGGTGAGCTTCGTCAACCGCCGATGCAGGGCGGCCTTCGTAACGGGGGGCCTGCACTTGCAGGCGAGCTCGCGCGCGGAGAGTGAGGGGTGCCGAAGTCGGAGCTCTGCTGCCTCGCGCAGGCGCGGCGAGAGCGTGTCGAGCCGTCCCTCCGCAGCCAGCAAGCGCACAGCCTGCGCCTGCCGATGGGCCGCGCGCGTCGCGCGCACGAGGTTCGCGTGGTCGGCGTTTGCGAGCCGGTTCGCGTGGGCGCGCGTCGCGCCGATTACGGCGCGCTCCTCGAAGACGAGCACGGCGTCGCTCGCGCCGGCGGCGGCGAGAACGTCGGCGATCGCCTCCGCTCCCTTCGCGTAGGCGACCGCGTGGCGACCACGGTCGAGTACGCCGAGCCTCAGATCCTCGCGTTCCGCCAGTGCGGCGAGGAACTCCGCGCCGTCGATTCCCGTCGCGCGCACCTCGAGGTGCCGCGAGCGCGGCCCGCTCAGCGACCCCCCGCCGAGCAGCGCGCCACGCAGGTACGCGCAGCGGCAGCACGAGCGGCGGACGACGCGACGCGGTGGACGCTCGAGCGGTGCTTGGTGGGTGTCGAGCACGCCTGCCTCGTGCAGGACGCGGAGTGCGCGCGAGCCTCCTTCGACGTGCAACTGGTAGCGAGTCGGCTGGGCGAAGGCGCGCTGCTTGTACGTGCGGATCTCCGACTCGACGCCGAGTTCGCGCAGCAGCCGGAAGGCTCGTCGCGCGACTGCGGACTCCGCGACATCGAGGTGCAGGGAGACCTCGCCGCGCCCGCGGAGGTGCAGCCGACCGGCGGAGTGGAAGAGCCCAGACAGCTCGGCGAGACGGTCGCAGCCCGCGGTGGGCGCGATCTGGGCGAGCTCGTTCCGCAGATCCTCAGAGAGCGACATTCTCGAGTGCGAGCAGGCGCCGCTTGTACTCGACGCCGAGATCACCGTAGCTGCCGATTCCGCCCGCCGCGACGACGCGGTGGCACGGCACGAAGATCGACAGCCGGTTGCGCGCGCAGAAGGTCCCCGCCGCGCGCGCGGCACCCGGTCGTCCCGCGAGCGCCGCGAGCTCGCCGTAGGTGACGACCTCGCCGCGCGGGACGGCGCGCAAGGCGCCCGCGAGCTCGCGTCCGAACGGGCTCAGCTCCTCGAGATCGAGCTCGACATCGCGGAAGTCGCCCGGCTCGCCTCGGAAGAAGCCTCGGACCCGGTCGACGAGATTCGGTGCAAAACCGTCACGGTTGCGTGCGGAACTTCGCGGTAGCGTGCCGGTAGGGGGATTCGCGCTCCCCCCCACCGGGGCTGGACCGTTCGTGCGGGGATGCGGGAGCTCGTGCCACACCACACGGCGTCCGTTCAGCCACAGTTCGCCGACGCCCCAGCCGTCGACCTCGTAGGCCATCAGCGTCACCGCCACGACTCCTCACCTTACAATCGGCGCCGATGGCTGCCCACGGAATCTCCAGGCCGCCCGAGCCGTACAACGAGCCCGTCAAGGGCTACGCGCCCGGAAGCCCAGAGCGGGAGGAGGTGCGCGTCAAGCTTGCCGAGCTGGCCGCGCGGACGATCGACATCCCACTCGTCATCGGCGGCAAGGACGTCGAGCTCTCCACCACCTTCGACTCGGTCATGCCACATGACAAGGATCACGTCCTCGCCAAGGTCGCGAAAGGCGACGCGAAGCACGTGCAGCAGGCGATCGACGCCGCGTCCGCTGCGTGGCACGACTGGTCGCGCGCGCCGTGGGAGGAGCGCGCCGCCGTCTTCCTCCGCGCAGCCGAGCTCCTCTCCGGTCCCTGGCGCGCGACGCTCAACGCCGCAACGATGCTCGGCCAGTCGAAGACCGTCCATCAGGCGGAAATCGACGCCGCGGCCGAGCTGATCGATTTCTGGCGCTTCAACGTCAAGTTCATGACGCAGATCTACGAGGAGCAGCCGATGTCATCGCCCGGCGTCTGGAACCGGCTCGAGTACCGCCCGCTCGAGGGTTTCGTCTTCGCCGTCACGCCGTTCAACTTCACGTCGATCGCCGGCAACCTCCCGACGAGCCCGGCGCTGATGGGGAACACGGTCGTCTGGAAGCCCGCGTCGACCGCCGCCTACTCGGCGTACTTCATCATGCGACTGCTCCAGGAGGCGGGATTGCCGGACGGCGTGGTCAACCTCGTCTACGGCTCGGGCGCCGAGATCGGCGACGCGGCGCTCGCGAGCCCCGACCTCGCCGGCGTGCACTTCACCGGCTCGACCGCGGTCTTCCAGGGAATGTGGAAGACGATCGGCGCGAGGATCGCCGACTACCGCAACTATCCGCGGATCGTCGGCGAGACGGGCGGCAAGGACTTCATCGTCGCGCACCCGAGTGCTGACGTCGATGCGGTCGCGACCGCGATCATCCGCGGCTCGTTCGAATACCAGGGACAGAAGTGCTCCGCTGCGTCACGCGTCTTCGTCTCCGAGAACCTCTGGCCGGGCGTGAGGGAACGGCTCGTGGAGGAGGTCGGCGCGCTGCCGATGGGCGACGTCACCGACTTCCGCAACTTCATGGGCGCCGTGATCGACTCGAGCTCGTTCAAGACGCAGGCGGACGCGATCGAGGAGGCGAAGCAGAAGGCGAGCGTTGTCGTCGGCGGCGACTACGACGACTCCGAGGGCTTCTTCGTCCGGCCGACCGTCGTCGAGACGAGCGACGCCGACTTCCGGCTGCTCCGCGAGGAGCTCTTCGGCCCGGTGGTGACGGCGTACGTCTACCCCGAGCAGCGCTGGAGCGAGACGCTCGAGCTGATCGACAAGGGCTCACCGTACGGGCTCACGGGCGCGATCTTCGCGCGCGACCGCGCCGCGATCGAGGAGGCCGAGGACAAGCTGCAGTACGCGGCCGGGAACTTCTACGTGAACGACAAGCCGACCGGCGCGGTCGTCGGCCAGCAGCCGTTCGGCGGCGCGCGCGCGTCGGGTACGAACGACAAGGCCGGCTCGATGTGGAACCTGATCCGCTGGGTCAGCCCGCGCTCGGTCAAGGAGACGTTCGTACCGCCGACGGACTACCGATATCCGTTCATGGATCCGGACGGAGACCGGCCCTAGCGCACGCGGCCGGTGGACGCGCTAGCCCTCGGTCGTGACCAGGTCAGGGCGCCAAGCGACTGAGTTCGGTGCGCGCGACGCGAGTTCTTTCGCAAGCAACCGCTGTTGGGTGGGGTTTCGCGGCGTCGCCTGGGCGCATACCACGCGACCATCCCTGAGTCCAAAGGCAATCGCAGGTTGGAGTAGCGGCCCCTGTGTCAGAGCGCCGATTCCGACATTCTGGACCTCTGTCCACGGGAATTCGAACGTCCGGAAGTAGTTCAGGATTCGTACGCGTTCGCTCGAAACTTCTATCCGAATCCGCAGTGCGCGAGAGATCGCAAGAGCGGCGAGCAAGACTAGAGCGCCGAGAAGCCCGACTTGCACAAGAAGACCGCTACCAAACCTCACTACGAACCAAGCTAATCCGGCCAGCGTGATGAGCGCTATGGCAGATTCATTGAATTGCACTCGCCTGACGACGAGCACTGCCGATTCTCCATTGACCGTGACGGACAGAGAATCGTGAACGGTGAGCACCGGTTGCATCGAATGCGCTTCTTTCGGGGCAGGCGGTCACACTCAACCACGTTCGTGGCGCAAGGCCCCACGGCCGTCAGCGCACGCGGAACGACCAGACGACCGCGCGCGCGGCACCGCCGGCTTCGGCGAACGCAGCGGCCGTATGCAGGCCGCGCGCCAGCCGCGGCGTCGAGCCGTACACGGTGAAGCGCGTCGTGGATCCGTGCGGCCGGCCCGGCACCGCCTTGCCGTCCACCCAGAGGCCCGCCTGGACGATTTTCGACGGCGGCGAGAACTCGGCCGCGACCTGCACGATCCGCGTGCGATACGTCGCTCCGGCGTTCGGCCCGAGCTCACGGATCCGCACGCGCCCGTGCGGCAGCTCCACCCACCGCCCGCGCGCGTAGTGGAGCACAAAAGCAACGGGCCGCGGCCCGACGAAGGCGAAAACCGACGTTCGCGCGTCGATGTCCGCGCGCAACACCTGCCGCGCTCCGGCTGGGGCGAGCGCGCGCGCAGCCGGTGCGGGGCTGGGAACGGCGAGCAACGCAACAAGAGCCGGGACGATGGGTCGAACCTACTACGCGCGGCCGGCCTTGTGCAGCTGCGCATAGATCTTGCGCGCGGTCGCGGCGGGAAGCTCGGGGACGCCCTCGAGCTCCTCCTGCGACGCGGCAACGAACCGCTCCGCGGAGCCGAAGTGGCGCAAGAGCGCGCGCCGCCGCGCCGGGCCGACGCCCTGCAGCGTGTCGAAGATCGACTCGAAGCTGCGCGCGTCGCGGCGCTGGCGGTGGAAGCCGATCGCGAAGCGGTGCGCCTCGTCGCGGATCCGCTGCAGCAGCTGCAGGCCCGGGCTGTGCGGGTCGAGCAGGATCGGATCCGGCCGACCGGGCACGAACACCTCCTCGATCCGCTTCGCGAGCGCGATCACTGCAACGCGCGGCAGGTCGAACTCCTGCATCGCCGCGAGCGCCGCCGAGAGCTGGCCCTTGCCGCCGTCGATCACGACGAGGTTCGGCACCGTCGCAAAGCCCTCGTCGTACTCCGCATCCGTCGCCTTTCCCGCGCGCGCGAAGCGGCGCTTGACGACCTCCGCCATCGCCGCGAAGTCGTCCTGCCCGTCGAGCCCGCGCACGGTGAACTTGCGGTAGTGCGCCTTCTTCGGCGCCGCGTCCTCGAACACGACCATCGAGCCGACTGTCTCCGTCCCTTGGATCGTGGAGATGTCGAAGCATTCGATGCGGATCGGCAGCGATTCGAGGTTCAGCGCCTCACGCAGCTCCTCGAGCGCCTCGATCCGCCGCGCCCGCCGCGTCTCCGACGCGGCCTGCTCCGACTCCAGCGCGTGGCGCGCGTTCTCCGCCGCGAGCTCTGCCAGCCTACGTTTCTCGCCGCGCATCGCCTTCCTTACCTCGACGTGCGAGCCGCGCCGCTCGGAGAGGAACTGCTCGAGCGCCGCGAGATCGCCGGCTTCGGGGGGCACGACGATCTGCGGCGGGATCGACGGCGACGAACCGTAGTACTCGACGCAGAACACCTCGAGCACCGCGGTCACATCCTGTCCCTCGACGTTCTCGAGGTGAAACGAGTACCGGTCGATCATCTTGCCGCCGCGAAGCGGAAAGATCTGCACAGCGCCCCGCTCCCCCTCGAGCGCCAACCCGAGCACGTCGACGTCGCCGACGTCGCGCCGGTCGGCGGCCTGGCGCTCGGCGAGGTGCTGGATCGAGAACAGCCGATTGCGATAGCGCGCCGCCTCCTCGAACCGTTCCGCCTCCGCGGCCTCGCGCATCTTCCGCTCGAGTTCGCGTTGGATCGGCGCGGTATCGCCCGAGAGAAACTCGACGACGCCGTCGATCACCTGCGCGTAGTCCTGCGGCGAGACGTAGCCGACGCACGGCGCGAGGCAGCGGTCGATGTGGTAGTCGAGGCATGGGATCCCCGAGTGGCGGCCCGGCTTCGGCCCTTCGCAGGGGCGGAAGCGGAAGACGCGGTTCAGAACGTCGAGCGTCTCGCGCACCTTCTTCGCGTTCGCGTACGGCCCGAAGTAGACGACGCCGCGGCGGTGCCGCTCCCGCGTGAACATGACCCGCGGGTATTCGTCCTCGACCGTGACGGCAATGTAGGGAAAGGACTTGTCGTCGCGGAGCCGCACGTTGAACGGCGGCCGGTGCCGCTTGACGAGGTTCTGCTCGAGGTGCAACGCCTCGACCTCGGTGCTCGTGACGATCACCTCGACATCGTGGACGCGCTCGGGCAGCTGCGAGATCGTGGGCCGGTCGCGGCCGCGCGCCTGGAAGTACGAGCGGACGCGCGGGCGCAGCGACTTCGCCTTGCCGACGTAAAGGAGCTGTCCCTGCGCGTCGCGGAACAGGTAGACGCCCGGCTTCGTGGGAAGCCGTTTCAGCTGCTCCCGGACACGGTCGGACGCCACAGATGCAGCCTAGCCCCGCGCTACGCTGACCCGATGCGGCGCCGCGTCGCCCTCCCTGCCCTGCTGTTCGTGCTCCTGCTCCCCGGCCGCGCCGCGGCCGGCGGGCCCTCGCTGCAGCTCGGGGCCTCGGAGGACGCGGTGCAGAAGCCGACGATCGTCCAGGCGAAGGCCGAGCTCGACCTGCTCAAGCTGGCGGGGCTGAGCAGCGTCCGCGTCTCGGCGACGTGGGCACCCGGCCAGACGGCCCCCGGCCCCGAGGAATCGACGCGGCTCGCGAGCGTCTTCGGCGCGGCCGCGCTCGACGGCTTCAAGGTCTACGTCTCCGTCTCGCAGTTCGGCAGCAGGACAACGCCGCTGACGAACGAGGACCAAGCCGCGTTCGCGAAGTACGCCGCGGCGATCGCCGCGCGCTACCCGGCATTGCGTGCGATCATCGTCGGCAACGAGCCGAACCTAAATCGCTTCTGGCTGCCGCAGTTCAATCCGGACGGCACGGACGCGGCGGCGCCGGCGTTCGAGTCGCTGCTCGCGAAAACCTACGACGCGATCAAGGCGGTCCGGCCGACGCTCGAGGTGATCGGCGTCGCGCTCTCTCCACGCGGCGGCGACAACCCGAACGGCGCGCGCCAGACGCACTCGCCGACGACGTTCATCAGGGACCTCGGTGTCGCGTATCGGGCCAGCGGCCGCACGGAGCCGATCATGGACGCGTTCGGCTTCCATCCGTACGGCGACAACTCGAGCCAGCCGCCGACGTTCCCGCATCCGACCTCGACGACGATCGGCCTCGCAGACTACGGAAAGCTCGTCTCGCTGCTCGGTGAGGCGTTCGACGGTACGGCGCAACCCGGCTCGACGCTGCCGATCTTCTACGACGAGTACGGCGTCGAGTCGCTGATCCCGCCCGCGCAGTCATCGCTCTACACCGGAACGGAGCCGACGACGACCAAGCCGGTCGACGAGGCGACGCAGGCGGCGTATTACCGCGACGCGCTTGCGCTCGCGTTCTGCCAGCCGAATGTCCAAGGGATCATGATCTTCCACGCGATCGACGAGTCGGCGCTCGACCGCTGGCAGTCCGGCCTCTACTACGCGAACGGCACGCCCAAGTCCGGTGTACCCGTCGTCCGCGACGCGATCGCGTGGGTCCGGCGCGGCGTGATCGCACACTGCGACGGGCTGGCGCTGACGCCGAGACTGCGCTACATCCTGTGGCCGCGCAGGTCGCAGCTGCGGCAGGGGAGGATGCAGGTCTCGTTTACATGCGACATCGACTGCAGCTTCGACGTGCGCGTTGCGTCGCAGCACCGCACGGGACGTGCAATCGGCGGCGTCAGGACGACGGTTGTGTTTTCCAGGCGCGTAGCCAAGGGCACGTACCGCATGCGCATGACGCTCACCGCACCCGTCAATCCGGGGCCGCCGCTCGTTCGCCAGAGCCCGCCCCTGACGGTTCCCGGCCAGTTCGTAAAGGTGAAGTAAAGGCCGCAAGGAATCGTCGGCCCCGTCGTCTAAGGTGGCGAGGCCGTGAGGGGCATGAAGAGCATCTTCGTCATCAGCTGCGCGCTGGCTGCGCTCGCATTGCCTGCGAACGCTTTCGCGGGCTCGTCGATGTACATCGGCGCGGTCGAGAACGCGCCGCTGCAGTGGGATCCGGTCGCGGCGCAGGCGAAGGTGGATCTCGCGCGTCTTGCCGGCTTCGACGCGTTGCGGATCACCGAGTTCTGGGGTCCCGGCCGCGCGTCGATCCTTCCGGCCAGCGACCTGCTGATGCTGCAGAACTGTGCAAACGCGGCGCAGCTCGACGGCATCCGCCTGATCATCTCCGTCTCGAACTTCGACCAGCGCACGGCGCCGCGGACGCAGCAGTACCGCGACGAGTTCAGGATCTTCGTCGCCAACCTCGCGCGCGCGCTTCCCAGCGTGACCGACTTCATCATCGGCAACGAGCCGAACCTGAACTTGTTCTGGATGCCGCAGTTCTCGAAGCCGGTCTACGGCTACAAGACAATGCGCGTCCGCGTGCACGGCAAGCCCGTCAACCGCCGTGTCAAGTACGTGAAGAAGCAGCCGGTCGATCTCGCCGCGCCGTCCTACGAGCTCCTGCTCGCGCAGACGTACGACACGCTCAAGGAGATCAACCCCGACATCAACGTGATCGGCGTCGCGCTCTCGCCGCGCGGCGGCGACAAGTGGGACGGCGAGCGCCCGACCCATTCGCCGCAGACGTTCATCGCCGATCTCGGCAACGCGTACCGCGCGTCCGGGCGGACGATGCCGATCATGGACGCCTTCGCGATCCATCCGTACGGCGAGAAGTCGACGCTGCCGCCGACGTTCGCGCATCCTCTGTCCAGGAACATCGGCCTCGCGGACTACGGCAAGCTCGTGAAGTCGCTCGCGCAGGCGTTCGACGGCACCGCGCAGCAGGGCTCGACGCTGCCGATCGTCTACGACGAGTACGGTGTGCAGTCGAGGATCCCCGCCGCGAAGAAGAGCATCTATACGAACCTCAACACGGTTCCCGCACAGGACGCCGTCAGCGAGGCGACGCAGGCCGCGTACTACCGGCAGGCCTTCCAGATGGCGTACTGCCAGCCGAACGTCGTCGGCATGCTGATCTTCCACGTCTCGGACGAATTCAACGGCAAGGCGTGGCAGTCCGGCGTCTTCTACGCCGACGACACGCCGAAGTCGAGCCTCGCCGTCGTGCGCGCGACCGCGGAAGCGGCCGCGAACGGCACGCTCGCGAGCTGCCCCGGGTACGTCGACATCCGCCAGGTGCTCGCGCCGGACGAGAGTTCGTATTCGACGGAGAACACGACGTGGCGTCTCTCGCTGACGTGCGGCAAGTGGTGCACCTTCATCGCGCGCGTCGAGAGCTTCCCGGACGGTGCGCCGGCGCTCGAGACGAAGGGCGACTCCCCGCCGAACCAGGAGACGACGATCGCGTTCCCCGACCAGAAGCTTCCGCCGGGCACCTACCGCTACTCGATCCGCGTCTACGCCTACGGCAAGATCGGCTCGACGGTGCTCCGCGCGAGCAAGCCCTTCAAGGTCGAGCAGCCCGAGAGCGGCACGCCGCCTCCGGGCGGCCCTCCGCCTCCTCCGCCTCCGCCCCCGCCGACGACGACGCCGGGTCCGCCGACGGTCCCGCTACCCGCGTTGCCGCCGCTGCCGCCGCTGCCGCCGCTTCCCGCCTCGCGCTAGCCTTCGCGCCGTGACGGCGAATCGCGGCCAGTACGTCGCTTACACCTTTTACCGCGTCGATCCGGCGTGGCGCCGCCTGCCGATCGAGGAGCGCGCCGCCGGCAAGGAGGCGTTCGCCGACGCAGTCGACGAGCTCGCGCCGCGGTTCGAGTACCTGCGCGCGTACTCGTGCACGGGCGTCCGCCCGGACTGCGACTTCTTCCTCTGGAAGATCACCGATCGCTACGAGGCGCTTGGCGAGCTCGGCGCAGCGCTGAACGCGACCCCGCTCGCCGGGTGGCTCGAGACGCCGTACTCCTATCTGGCCACAACGAAGGCGTCGCAGTACACGAGCGCGCGCAGGGCACGGAAGATCACGCCGCGCAACTCGCCGTACCTCGTCGTCTACCCCTTCGTGAAGGTACGGCCGTGGTACGCGCTGCCGGTCGAAGAGCGCCAGCGCGCGATGGACGAGCACATCCGCATCGGCGCCGAGTTCGCGTCGATCCACAACCACACCACGTACTCCTTCGGAATCGACGACCAGGAGTTCATGACCGCGTTCGAATGCGACGAGCCGGCGGACTTCATGCACCTGATGCTGACCCTGCGGGACACCGAGGCGTCGAGCTACACGGAGCGCGACACGCCGATCTTCGTCGGGCAGCTGATGGAAACCCGCGCGTGCCTGGACGTTCTCGACGGCGCGTCGGCGCGCGTCGAAGCCTGACGGTCTACGAGACCTGCCTGGCAGCTCGGCAAGACCGCGCTCTTGCCGAGCTAAGTAGCTGCCTTGCCGAAGCGAATCGAAGAAGGGGGCCCACGGGGGAAACATGGTTTCCCCCGTGCTAGGTCAAACTCTGTCGACGCCGCGCTCGGCGCGCAGCTTCTCCTCCTCAGCTAGCCGCCGCTCGATGATCTTCTCGAGCCGCACCTGATTCTGGCGCTGCCTTTCGTGCTGCTCAGGAGTGAGCTTCGTCGTCGTCTTCTTCCCCATCGTCATCCTCCGTGACCGTATTCGCGATTCGCCGGACGTTCACGTTGATGTCGGCGAGGACCTGAAGGATAGCGGTCACCTCCTCTCGATAGATCAACGGTTGCGGCTCCATCCCAAAACGGTGAGCGCGAATCCGAGGACGAGCAAGACTCAGTTTCGAACGGGGCCAGTTTGTCCATGGGCCCGCAGGCCCCGTGCTAACCGAAGGTGTGCTGGTCGCGCCAGACGCGCCACATCGAGAAGACCGAGAGCGCGAGGATCACCAGGAAGGCGGCGGCATCCGGACCGCTCGCTCCCTGCCAGAAATACACGCCGAGTGATGCAACGGCGAGGATCGCGGCGCCGTAGAACGCGAGGTACGCGCGACGCGGCCAGAGCGCGATCTCGCCGCGCCGCTCGCGCCAGACGAGGTAGATGAAGAACGCGATCGCGAGGAAGAAGGCGATGCGGGCGAGCAGAAAAAGCGCGGCCAGCGTCGGCTCCAGCGACAACGCGACCACGACCGCCGCGATCGCCGCGATGATCGCGAAGCCCCGCAGCGTCGGATGGTCTGAGAGAAACTTCCTCACGAGGTCGTGTACGCCCGGACGGCGAGTGCCGCCGCAAGAAGCGTAGCGCCGCCGAACCACAGCAGCCGTCGGCGCGGCTCCTCCGGCGCGTACAGCCAGGGCGACAGGACGGCGAGCAGGGCGAACGTCCCGTACGCGTAGTGCAGCTTGTCCGGCGCACGGTAGTGCCTGGAGAGAAGCAGCAACCCGAGCCCGACCTGCGCGACGAGCACCGTCTGGGCGAGCGCGAGCACGTGCCGGAGCGCCACGCCGGCACGACCCGTGCGGTACGCCCAGAGCGCCCACAGCCCGCCGCCCCACGTGACGACGAGCACGACAAACGCCATAACGTGGTGCGTCGTTGGCATCGGGAGAAGACCCTAACCAGGAGGCGAGATGGTCGAGGAAGGCAGGGGCTGCGCGGCCGGAACGGTCCCTCATTGGCAATGGACTAAGAGCAGGGGGCCGCTCAGCGCCGAAATCCTGGACCTCGACTGGACTTTCTTTCGCTGCGCCGACCCGCGACACTCGGACAGGTGGCGGTCCGGCCTACCGCGTACAGGGCGAGATTCCGTGAACGGCTCGGGACAGCCGTTTGCGCTGTCGCTCTAGCAGCGACTGTCGTGGCAGGCGCTGCGATGTCTTCGGCAGCTCCTGCCATCGATCCCGCGAACGCGTTCAAGCCAGTCGTCGTCGGCACGGGGTATGTCGACGCGAATACACGCCAGGTCGTGCGGACGACCAAAGGGATCGTCTACGTCTTCGCCGCGGACGATACAGCGCAGCGGACGGCAAGCGGACCGGGGGTGGCTCGGGCCTGGAAAGGCAACGTGGCCGGCATCCCGACGGCGTTCGCGGAGGTCGACGGCGCGAACAGGCCGACGGCAGGCACGGCCGAAAACGTGATCGTGGACGTCGACGCGCGACTCGATCGATCCGGGATCGTCCAGCTCGTCTACGTCGACGAGACGGACGCCACGCTCTACTACCGCACCTTCTCCACGATCACCGACACCTGGGGGCCGGCGACGGCGCTTGCGACCGGCGTCAACGTTCCGGACGGCTTCTTCAAGAGACTCAAGCGCAGCGCCGGCGCGGTGTCGATCGCGCTCGACGCGAAGGACGTCCCGCACGTCGTCTATTGCTCGGGGGCGACGCTCTTTTACACCGACCGGAGCAGCGGGACGTGGAGCGCGCCGCAGGTCGTCACCGACGGCCGCTGGCCAACGCATCCTCAGCTCGCGTTTGGACGGGAGGGTACGCTCCACCTGTCCTGGCTCGAGAACGATTCGGACGAACCGCGGATCCTCTACAGCCGGCTGCCGCCACGCGGTGACTGGCAGCCGCCCGAGGTCGTCGACGCGATCGACGTGCAGGACAACGCGACGGGCGACCAGGGGCCGAGCATTGCCGTCACGAGCTCGGAGGTGCCCTACATCCTCTGGATCAGCCCGCGAGGGACAAGCGGTGTGCGGATCAAGCATCGCGACCGCGCAACAAGCCAATGGGTAGCCGACC
>WNEY01001833.1_pt1 | contig 22767 bp, 22 predicted proteins | sample 5400531 | NCBI WGS metagenome assembly WNEY01 (sample SAMN13153338, study PRJNA577476) | soil metagenome | isolation source: 200 cm saprolite under Douglas fir tree site 1 | place: USA:California | collected 2015-04-18
AGCGACGCGAGCGGCGCGCAGATGAGTCGGTCGATCTCCAGCGGCTCATCCCGCGACGAAGCCGCCGCACCCATCGCACCGCCGAGCTGCAGGCGCTCGCTTACCACCGTCTCATCGCTGAACGCCTCGACGACGAGATCGCCGATGGGGCCCGCACGCGCCTGCGTCGATGGCGCCGGGAGGGTCGCATACACCCGCGTTGGTCCGGCGAGTGGGAGCGCGTCCTGGCGCTACCCCTCCCCGAGATCAAGAGAGCAATCAGCGCCGACACGAAGCGGGCACGCGAGCTCCGGCAGACTTCGCCGTTCGCCGGGATGCTCACAGAGCAGGAGCGCCGGCGGCTCGTAAAGGCGGTCGAGGACCGCACCTCGGCGTGAAACGCCAGTTCGGGCTTTCTCGCGGGTCGCTCCCCTTGCGAACGCTTACTTGACTTCGGTAGGAATGTTTTTGATCTTGCCGGCGATGATGTTGGCGCGGACCTGCATCACCTTCGCGACTTCGGATTTCGGCACCTTCGGGCTGATCTTGCCGATGGCGACGCCGTTGTCCTTGAGGCCGAAGACGATGTTCCCGCCCTTGAACTTCCCGTCAGCGACGAGCTTGATCGCATCGAAGACCGCGGTGTCCACACGCTTGACCGCGCTCGTCAGGATGTGCGGGCCGAGGAACGACTGATCGGCGTCGACGCCGATGCCCCACACGCCCTTCTCCTTGGCCGCGTCAAGCGCACCGAGACCGCAGCCGCCGGCAACCTGAAAGACCACGCCCGCGCCCTGCTCGATCTGGTTGAGGGCGATCTGCTTGCACTTCGCCAGGTCGGCGAAGTCCTCCGAGTACCCGTTCAACGTGGTGATCCCGGGATCGGCGGCCTTGGCGCCGGCCTGGTACCCGGCGATGAAGCGATCCACGGGCGGCTGCTTCTGCCCCCCGACGGAGCCGATGACGTCTCTCCCCGGCCGCCGCTTCTCCTCGAGCCCCGCGAGGTAGCCGACGAGGTAGCCGGTCTCCTGCTCTTTGAAGAGCAGGCCCAGGAGGTTCGCCGGCTTGTGCGGTTCGGTGGTCTGGTCGACGTCGACGATGGCGAACTTCGAGTTCGGGAAGTTCGTGGCCACCGTGTCGATTGCAGTCGCCTCCGTGAAGCCGACGCCGATCGTGAGGTCATAGCCCTGACGGGCAAAGGTCGAGAGGTTCGGGACGTACTCCTGTGTCGACTTGGCCTGATAGACACGCTGCTGGAGTCCCAACTCCGACTCGGCGCGCTTGAGTCCGACATACGACAGGTGGTTGAAGCCACGGTCGTTGAGTCCGCCGATGTCGGTGACGAGCCCGACCTTGATCTTGCTGCCGCCCGTCCCCGCAGTGGTGGTGTTCGCGGAGGACTTCTTCCCGCCACCGCCGCAGCCGGCAGCGACGAGGAGCACGAGGACGCCGAGAAGTGCAAGCGATCTTTTCATCCCTGACCTTTCCGCTAAGGTTTGCGACTATGGGGCGAAAACTGTGAGCGAGCCTACCACGCGGCACCCTACTCCCGCCCACGTCACGATCGCGGTCGTCCTGCAGGTGCGACACGGTGCGCTGCAAGCGCTCCTCTGGCAGCGCGCGCGGGAGCCGTTCAAAGGGCGGTGGTCGCTTCCTGGTGGCTATCTCGCCGAGCGCGACACGCTCGAGGAGTCGATCCGCCGCCACCTTGCCGAGAAGGTCGACGTGCGTGAACTGTCGCACCTCGAGCAGCTCGAGACGCTGAGCGATCCGAAGCGCTCGCCGAAGGAATGGCAGCTCGCGACCGCATACCTCGGGCTCGTGCCGAGCGACGTCGATCCGGAGCTTCCCGGGGACACCGACTGGCATCCGGTCGACGACCTCCCTGCACTCGCGTTCGACCATGCGTCGATCGTGCCGGCCGGACGCGAGCGGCTGCGCGCGAAACTGTCGTACACGAACCTCGGGTTCGCGCTCGCGCCCGACGAGTTCACGATCTCAGAGCTGCGCGATCTCTACGCGGCGGCGCTGGGACACGACGTCTCCGCAACGAATCTCCAGCGTGTGCTGCTGCGTCGCCAGGTGCTCGAGCCCACGGGCCGGCGGCGCGCGTCCGGGCCCACCGGCGGCCGGCCAGGCTCGCTCTTCCGCTTCCGGACACCGGAGCTCGAGATCACGGACCAGTTCGCCGTGCTGCGCCCGCCGGGACCTGCGCGCCTGCCTGTCGCGTAGTTCTCCGCATGGACCTCATGGGACTCCCAGCTCGTAGAGTCGGTGCGCGATGGCGGGCTCTCGAGGCGACGAGCGCGCCTGGATTCGGGGCGCACAGTCGGGATCGGTCTCCGACCTCGAGGCGCTGTTCCGACACCACTGGCCGCGGGCCTACCGCGCGGCCTATCTCGTTGTCCATGACTCCGCCGCAGCTGAGGACATCGCGCAGGAGGCGTTCCTCGCCGCGGTGCGAGGGCTCGACCGTTTCGACCGCCGTCGCCCGTTCGGCCCGTGGCTGCACCGCATCGTCGTCAACCGTGCGATCGACTGGTCCCGGTCGCGCGCGTTGCGTCGCGAGTCGGGCGACGCGTGGATCGCCCTTGCTGAGGCTCCCGCTACGCCCGAGAGCGAGCACGCGCAGACCCTGGCAGCCGCTCTCGCCGACCTTTCACCGGAACACCGTGCGGTGATCGTCATGCGGCACCTCCTGGAGTACACACCGGGTGAGATCGCCGTCGCACTCGGGCTCCCCCGCGGGACGGTCAACTCGCGGCTGCGACGCGGCCTGGACGAGCTCGCGGGCCGCCTGGAGCAGGAACTGTGATGACACGCTGGCAAGAGCCTGCACCGGGCGAGCACGAGGCGGCCGATCGCAGCTGGCAGGTCGTGCGTTCTGCCTACGAGGAGCGCATCCCCGTCGTGCGCAAGCGCGATTGGCGGCCGATCGTCGCGGTCGCATTCGGGCTGGCACTACTCGCCGCTGCCTTCTCGCCGCCCGGGAACGCCGTGCTGGGATCGCTACGCGACGCGGTGCGCGGCCAGGACCACCTGATCTCGCTGCCTTCGCGCGGCAGCATCCTCGTCAATGCGCAAGGCGGGGCGTGGGTCGTGAAGCAGGACGGATCGAAGCGTTTCCTGGGCGGTTACGACAACGCGACCTGGTCTCCGCACGGGCTCTACCTGGCGGCCGCACGAGGGAACGAGCTCGTCGCTCTCGAACCGAATGGCCGGGTGCACTGGAAACTCGCGCGCGAGCGTCAAGTCGGCGGCCCGCAGTGGTCGTACGAGGGTTTTCGCATCGCTTACCTTTCCGGACCGGCGTTGCGCGTCGTCAACGGCGACGGAACGGGCGACCGTCTCGTCACGCCGAGTGCAGGAGGCTCGGGATTGAAAGCGCTAGCCTGGCGCCCGGGCACGCACGAGCTCGCCTACAACAACTCGCGGAACCAACTCGTCCTGCTGGACGTCGATCGCCGCCGCGTGCTCTGGCGTCGCCCCGCTGCAGGTCTGGAGCAGCTTCTGTGGTCGGATGATGGGCAGCGCCTACTCGTGGCGGACGGCAGCCCTCGCATCCTGGATGAGACCGGGCGCACGATCGCAGCATTCCCGAAGCGGAACATCCTCCCGGCGGCGTTCGTCCGGCGAAGTCATTCGGTCGCGCTCACCGGCGTCGCAAACGGGAGCAGCACCGTGTCGATCTATTCCGGTCCACGTTTTGACCGCCGTCGGGTCGTGTTCTCAGGCGCAGGTCTGTTTGCCGGTCTCGCGTGGTCACCCGACGGACGCTGGCTGCTCGTCGACTGGCGCTCCGCAGACCAATGGGTTTTTATCCGCTCCGCGGCTGTAAGGCGCATAGCCGTCCGCAACATCGGCAACACCTTCGACTCCGGGCCCGAGCACTATGCGGCCCTCGCCGGCTGGTGCTGTCCGTAACGGCGTGCTACCGTCAGTGCCGTTCCCGGCGATAAGGAGGTCGAACAAATGACGATTGCGCTTGCCTCCTTCCGAAGAGCCACGCGGCTCGTCGTCTAGCCGGCACCACTCACACAATTAGCGCGAGTCCGTGAGCTGATCCGCCCAAGAGGCGGTGTTGTTCACACACTCACAAAGGAGACTCGCTTTGCCTGCTCTTGATGCGCTCGGGTGGAACGCCGAACTGGCGTCCGCACTCGAGCAACTGCAAGACGACAGTCTATTTCCGGCCCGCATCGCCGCACAACATCGCGGCGAGTTCGTGCTCCTCTCCGAGGACGGCGAACTGCGAGCGCGCGCCGCCGGGCGCCTCTTCTACAACCACGAGGTGGGTGGGCAACTGCCTGCCGTCGGCGACTGGGTCGCGGTGACACCACCGGCCACGATCGCGTCGATCCTCACGCGTCGAAGTGCGTTCATCCGCAAGAACGCGGGTCAAGATTCCACCGAGCAGGTGCTCGCGGCGAACGTCGACGCAGCCTTCCTGCTCGCCGGGCTCGACGACGACTTCAGCCTGCGCCGGCTCGAGCGCTACATCACCATCGCCTGGGAGAGCGGCGCCCAGCCGATCGTGGTGCTGACGAAGGCCGACCTCTCCTCGGACGTCGCCGAGGCAGTGCTCGCGGTCGAGAGGGTCGCCATCGGCGTACCGGTCCATCCCATCTCCAACGTCACGGGTGACGGGCTCGCGGCGCTCGACCCGTACCTGCAGCCCGGTCGCACGGTCGTCCTGCTCGGATCCTCGGGCGTGGGCAAGTCGACGCTGCTCAACCGGCTCGCCGAGGCAGAGGTGATGCTGACGCGAGAGGTCGCCGCCGATGGAACCGGGCGCCACACGACCACGCACCGTGAGCTCGTCCAACTGCCCGGCGGCGGCATGGTGATCGACACTCCTGGCCTGCGCGAGCTTCAGTTCTGGGAGGGCGATCTCAGCGCCGCGTTCGAGGACCTCGAGGCGCTCGCGCTGGAGTGCAAGTTTCGGAACTGCGCACACGTGCTGGAGCCGGGCTGCGCGGTCCTGGCCGCGATCGACAACGGGACGCTCGAGCTCGGCCGCTTGCGTTCCTGGCGGAAGCTACAGCGGGAGCTCGAGGCTGTCGCAGCGCGCACGGACACGCGTCTTCGGATCGCGCGGAAGAAGCGCTGGAAGCAAATGGCCTCCGTCGCGCGGCAGAAAGCGAGGCCGTAGCGCTTACGCGACTTCGCAGCCGAGCAGCTGCAGTGCTGCGAGCGAGCTCTCGATGAAGGTTCGCGCCTCTCGAGCGGTGCTGAATACGTACGGCCCGGCGCTCCTGGGTTGCACGCTGAGCTCGTCGACCGGATAGACGTCGGCGGCGACGACCCACTCCGTCCCGTAGTCGGAACACGTCAGGCGCACGACGGGCTCCCCCTCCTTGCGCACCGCCGAGATGAGCTCTCGGACAGCGTTGACCGGAAAGTTCACGCGCCGTTACGGCCGAGAACGTCGACCGACACGACCTGCCGGCCGTCGATGGTCGCATCGCCGATGGCGACGGTGCCGCCGGCCTCGGCTTCGTCGATCACGCGCATACCCATCTGCTTCGCGTACTCGAAATCTGTCGCTTCGGCCACCAGGAGCGTCGCGCCGTTCTCGAGCGTCACTTCGACGCGGTAGACAGTCTGCGGCTCCGGCTCGGGCAGCGCCTGTGCCCTCGCCTGGGCCAGCGCCATCTGCGTGATCATCCCCTGCGGCTCGATGTGCACCCGCTCGATCGCGTCCTTGATGTCGGAGCGAGCGGCGGTCACCTGCCTGATCGGGCTGTGCAGCGCGTCCTGCAGCCTGGTCAGATGCGACGCGTTGTCGGCGTCGGGCACCGCGACGAGAATGCAGTCTCCCTCGCGACTGAGCGGCAAAGCGCAGTACGTCTCCGCGACTGAGCGCGGTAGCAAATGCGCGACCTCGGGATCGATCGGGTACTCGCTGAGGTCAACGAACTCCTGTCCGTGCTGAGCTGCGAGCAGGCGAGTCAGGTCGCGCTCCGGCAAGCCGTAATCGAGGAGGACCTCCCCTAGCCGCCGTCCGGTTTCCGCCGCCTCCGCGAGCGCGCGGTTGACAGTTTCGAGCGGCATCAGGCCCGAGCGATATACGAGCGTGCCAAGCGGATAGCTCCGCATTTCCGCGGTGCTAAAGGGTGGGACGGTCGGCGCAGCCGACGTCGCTTGGCTGTTCTCATACATAGTCATGGTGCCGCAGTTCTCCACGCACAACTTCGTCAGATTCCAAGGCGGCGTCTACCCCCCGAAAGAGCTAACTCGATTGAGCGACGCCGTGTTCGCGGCAGGTCAGCGCGCGCGCGTGACCTTGCTGAGGCCCACGGGATAGTCGGCGTCCAGCCCCTTCGCATGCGCCAGCGCACCCGCAAAGAGCTGGCCCGCCACCACCGAGGAGCGGGGAGAGAATCGGTAGGGGCGCCTGGGGGACGGGCAGGACGTGGGCGGCGCCCGTGATCTCCGTTGCTGCGTTGCCACTTGCAACGACCGTCGCTCCCGCCTCGATCACACGCGCGGCGGCCTCGAGGACCGCCGGCAGACTTTCGTCGCGCGAGGCGATCCTCCAGACCGGGAACATCGAGTCGAGCGCCGCGATCGGCCCGTGCGCCAGATCCGTCGCTGTGAGCGGTTCAGCGGCGACACGGCACGTCTCGGTCAGCTTCAACGCGACCTCGCGCGCTGTGCCGAACTCGATGCCGCATCCCCTCGCACGGACGGTGGTCGAGGAGGTGGCTCGACACATCGCGGCGCACATCGCACCGATCGCCGCCGTCGCCGATCCCGCGCTTCTCGTCCTCGGCGGCGGGCTCGGCGCGAACGGTGACCTGCTCCTCACACCGGTGCGCCGGTTGCTGGCCGCGTGGATGCCCTGCCCCCGCGGGTCGAGATCTCGAGCCTCGGTGAGGCCGCCGTGCTCATGGGCGCGCTGGCCGTGGGTCTGCGCTCGGCACTCGACAACGTCTTCGTGAACCGCCCGCGCTCCTAGCGCGCCTGAAGGCGTCAGACTTCGGTGACCCTTGCGTACCCGTGCCTGGCACCGGTACGCGGGGAAAGTAACGCGCCTCAGCCGATGAGCGACTGCCGGTGAACCGCTCGCGCTCCTAGCGCGCCTGAAGGCGTCACACTTCGGTGACCCTTGCGTACCCGTGCCTGGCACCGGTACGCGGGGAAAGTGACGCGCCTTCTCCGATGAGCGACTGCCGCAGCGCCACTGCAACAGCCTGCGTGCGGGTATCCGCCTCGAGCCTGCGCATCGCCTTCTGGACATACGTGCGAACGGTCTCCGGTGAGAGGAACAGCCGCTTGCCGACCTCTTCGTTCATCAGGCCGTCCGCGAGCAGCCATTACCGATGCGAGCCGCGTCCTCGTGCCGATTTGCGGATCGTGCCGTCCCCGATTCGGGGGGATGCCAATCGAAGCCGGAGGAGAAGTAGATGCGCCGCCGCTGTGGCTAACCTGCACACGTGGGCCGGAAACGACCGTTGACGAGCAAGGGCGCGAAGAAACTCGGGGAGCGCGAGCGGGCTCTTGGCCTCGAGCCGGAAAACGACGCGACGCGCTGGCTCGACGAACACGACCCACCGCCCAAGCCGCAGCCGCCGAAGGCTGCGGGCAAGTCGAAAGCGCTCCACCAGTGGCGCCGGCGCCAGGAGCGGGGCGGCTAGACAAGGCTCTGCAAGAGGTGCTCAGACTTCAAGAAGTTCTGGATCGGGCAGACGATCTCGAACCTCGGCAGCTCGTTCACTCAGTGGGCTGTCCCGCTCCTCGTCTATCAACTTACGCACTCCGCGGTGAACCTCGGGATCGCGACCGCGGCGACCTTCCTCCCCTACCTTCTGTTCGGCCTCGTCATCGGGGCGTGGATGGATCGCGTCGACCGCAAGCGCGCGATGATCGCGCTCGACTCGCTGAACGCGCTGGTCATCCTGTCGATACCGCTCGTCGCGCAGTTCGGTCACTTGAACGTGTGGTGGATCTACGGCGTCACGTTCATCCAGTCCACCATTTTCATCGCGTTCAGCTCGGGCGAGTTCGCTGCGATCCCGAGCCTCGTTTCGACGGACGACCTGGTCACGGCGAACGGGCGGATCCAGGCGACGTACTCGGCGGCGCAGGTCGCGGGGCCGCTGCTCGCAGGCGCGCTGATCTCGTTCTTCCCGCTGACGTGGGTGATGGCCTTTGATGCAGGCTCGTTCGCGATCTCATCCCTGTCGCTGCTGCTCGTCCGCGCGAGCTTCAATACGCCGAGCGACACGCCCAAGGAGGCGACGACGATCCTGCATGACGTTCGCGAGGGTCTGCGCTATGTCCTCGGACACCCCGTGCTGCGGAACATCTCGCTGATGATGGCGCTCATCAACTTCGTCACCGGTACGACCTGGGCGCAGCTCGTCCTGTTCGCGGACGAACGGCTTGGCGCCAGCCGGCGGGAAATCGGCGTTCTCTTCGCCGCGGGCAGCGCGGGTGTCGTCGTCACGGGCCTGCTGGCGGGCCGGCTGCGCAGGCGCTTCAGCTTCACCACGCTCGCGATGTCGTCACTGATGCTGATGGGTGGCCTGATCGTGGTGTTTGCCGGGATGCGCTGGTTCTGGGTCGCGCTCCCCATCTGGGCAGCGCAGAGCGGGCTGGGCATCCTCTTCAACATCAACACGGGCAGCCTGCGGCAGGCGATCGTCCCGAACCAGCTGCTCGGGAGAGTCCTCTCGATCGCGGGTGTCCTTGCCTGGTCGGCGATCCCGGCGGGCGCACTCGTGGGCGGCTGGGTGATCAGCGCGACCGGCAACGTCGCGCTCGTCTACGGCGTGATCGGAATCATCACGATCGTCATCGCCGTCTTCTTCCGCCTCTTCACTGCACTCGGCGACGCGCAGCGCTACGTCGACGAACGGCAGGCGGAAGAGCAGGGGCCGTCGGCGGAGGTTGTCACCGCGTAGGCCGTTCGAGGTGGTCGACTGCGACCGCGAGCCAAGCTCGCGCGTGCGCGGACCAGACACTCTGGTCGTGCCCGCCCGGATAGATCCGGAACAGGTGGGGCACACCGGCCGCGGTCAACTCGCGGTGAAAAACGCGATTCTCCTCGCGAAAGCGCGCATCGCCCCGGCCGACGTAAAACGCGAAGAACGTCAGCCTCCTGGCGAAGCCGCGCTTCAGCGTCTTGACGAATGCGTGCGCGTTCGCGTTCGCGTTCGCACGTGGTGTGCCGAGATCCAGCGCACGCTCGCCGGCCGGATCGGTCGGATGGAAGTAACCGCTCCATGACTCCACCACCGAGAACGCCGGCAGGTGATGGAGCGCCAGCATGAGCGCCCCGTAACCACCGGCCGAGAGTCCCACGATCGCCCGGCCGCGCCGCGTGGCGATCGTCCGGAGGTGGGAGTCGACGTAGCCGACGACGTCACGAGTGATGGCGGTCTCCCAGTTTCGTCCCGGCCCCCAGTCCAGGTACTCAGGATCCGAGTCGTTGTCGCGCGCACCTTGAGGAGCGACGATGATTGCGCGGCGACCGCTGGCCGCCAGGGCTCGCGCCAGAAAGTCCGCCCCCCGGAACGACCCGGCTGCGGCAGGCAGCCCATGGAGGAAGTAGACGACGGGATACCGCGTGCCGTTACTCGCGTAGCCGGCCGGGAGATAGACGACCAGCCGGAGGCGTCCCCCGACGGCGGGCGAGTAGATCGCGCGCTCGACCTTCAGCGGCCCTTCGCTCCGAGTGTGTGCGCCGCTCGTCACGACGAGCGCACCGAGAGTCACTGCCACCAAGCTGTACGCGAGGACGCGCACCTTGTTCGACAGTACCGATCTTCGCCGTTGCTTAACCGGCTCTTAACCTGGCATGGAGTAGAACCAGAGCATGTCGGCGCGCTGGCTCACGCCGGTTGCGATCGCCGTCCTGGGGGCGTTCCTCGCGGTCGGATTCGTCGGGGTCAACCGCTACGGGAGGAACTACTGGCTCTACCGAGGCTTTCCCCCGCCGCACGACCCGGCGTACGTGCGGGAGCGAGGCAGCGTGGAGCAGATCAAGGTCATGAGCCCTGCGCTCGGAGGCCGCAGCCAGAGCGTGTACGTCTACCTCCCTCCCGGCTACGCCGCGCAGTCGAACAAGCGCTACCCCGTCCTCTATCTGCTCCACGGCTTCCCCGGCCGCCCGCTCGCGTTTCTTCTGACCGTGCGCATGGGCGTGGTCGAGGACGAACTGGTCGCCAAGCACGAAGCGCAACCGATCATCCTCGTGATGCCGTTCGGCTCGACCGGCACGTTCACCGACAAGGAATGGGCGAACGGCATTGGGCCGCACGAGGGTTGGCGCACCTTCGTCTCGCGTGACGTCGTCCACGCAATCGACGCGCACTACCGGACGATCGCCGCGCGCAGCGGCCGTGGGATCGGTGGGCTGTCCGAGGGCGGCTATGGGGCGCTGAACATCGCCATGCATTCGCCGCAGGAGTTCTCGCTCGTCGAGAGCTGGTCGGGCTACGAAGTGGCGGCGCACAACCATTCGATCTTCGGTCGGCAGCTCGCGGGGCTCGCGACAAACACGCCTCTCGACCGGCTCCGGTCGGTTGCGCCGACGTTCCGCCGCGATCGGACATATTTCTGGTTCTACTCGGGCAGCGACGATCCCCTCCGGGGGCAGAACCGTGACTTCGCGGCGGCACTGACTGCCGCGCGCGTTCCGCACGCGTATCTCGACCTTCGCGGCGGGCACAACTGGGCCCTCTGGCGCGGGATGGCGTGGCGCGCGTACCTCACAGCAGCGAAGAGGCTGGCGCATGCTTAGGGTCGCGCGGCCCATAGCAGCCTCGTTCATGTCCCTCGCCGTCGTCGCGGCGGCGACCGGTTGGCTCTACATGATTCAACCCCGCTCCGCGCTGCCGGGTCCGCCGGTGAGCGATGCGCTTCCACTCGATGAGCTCTCGCGGCGTTCCGCAGTCCCGCTGGTCGTCTTTCTCGCCGTGTGGATCACCGCTGCTCTGCTGCTGGGGCTGATCGCGCGGGCATGCCGCGCCGAGCGGCTCACGGCTGGTCTGATGCTCGCCCTCGGCGTCGGCGGCTGGGCGTACGTCACGACCGGGCTTTCGCTGTTGATCGTACGTCAGGTTCCTGCGCACCAGGCCCTCCACGCCGCTGCGGGACAGAAGGCGATCTACCTGCCTGCGACGCTTGCGGGACTTGCGGGTGCACTGTGTGCACGCGGCCGCGCGGGCGAGCGCCCGAGAAGTCCGCTCGTGCTCACGTGGTTCGTTGCAGCGGTCGGGATGCTGGGCGTGCTCGACGCCGTGCTGCCGAACGACCGCCCTGCCCTGATCGCCACGCTTGCCCCCGAGCACGTCCACGGCGTGTCGGAAGCACTCGTTGCGCCACTCGGGCTGGTGCTTCTGGTTGCCGCGCGCGGACTCGCGCGTGGGAAGCAACGCGCCTGGCAGGTGGCGCTGGCGGTCCTGCTCGGCCTGGTTGCACTGCACCTGCAGCATCGCTTCGGTTACGGAGCGATCGCGACGGGCCTCGTCGCCGTCGCGTTGCTGGCGCGCCGATCCGATTTCGACGCCCCGGGCGATCCAGAGACACACGCTCGCATCGTCTTGCGCGCGCCGCTCTTCGGGTCCGCGATCCTCGGTTACGCATTCGCCGCGCTCTGGGTGAACCGCGTGATGGCGGATCAGCCCTTCACGCTTCCGTTCGTCCTGCGCGAGGCCGCACGAGGAGCGGTCGGAGTGAACGCGAGCGGATCCGGCCATCTGTCCGGAGCATTCGGCGAGTGGTTTCCACTCTCGATGCTGCTCCTCACCCTCAGCGCGCTGGGAATCCTGCTGCTCGACTGGCTGGCACCCTGGCGATACCGGCACGCGGAGGAAGTGCGCCATCGCAGGATGACTCGTGACCTCGTCGCAGCCTGGGGCGCGGACACGCTCGCGCCATTCGTCCTGCGCGGGGACAAGTCCTATTTCTTCGACGAGAACGAGCGGTCCTTCGTCGCCTACAAGGTGGTGGGCGGCGTGGCGATCGTCTCCGGTGATCCGATCGGACCGCCCGAGTGCACTTCCGAGCTGATCGGAGCGTTTCTGCGCTTTGCGCATGCGCGCGGGTGGCGAGTTGCGATCCTCGGCGCCTCGGAAGCCGCCCTCGGCGTCTACCGCGAACATGGCCTGCACGCTCTTTACCACGGCGACGAGGCCGTCGTCGACACTGCCACATTCTCCCTAGACGGACGCGCGATCCGAAAGGTGAGGCAGTCGGTACACCGCCTCGAGCGCGCCGGTTACACCGCAGCGACGATCCGCCCGAGCCAGATCGACGCGTCGCTTCGCCGAGAGCTTGAGGAGCTCGCACGAAGCTGGCGCGGGAACCAGCCTGAGCGGGGCTTCGTGATGGCGCTCGACACGCTGTTCGGTCTCGACGACGAGCATGCCGTGTTCGTCGTGGGTCGAGCGGCCGACGGCTCCGTCGCTGGGTTCCTGCACTTTGCGTGCTGCCGCCGCGGCTCGGCGCTGTCCCTCTCGTCGATGCCGCGACTGCGCACGAGCCCGAATGGGTTCAACGAATGGCTCGTGTGCGTAGCGATCGCTTGGGCACGCGGCGAAGGAATCAAGCGTGTGTCGCTGAACTTCGCACCGTTCGCGGCGCTGCTCGCGCCGGAAGCGGAACTGTCGAAGCTGCAGCGGGTCGAGCGCCGCGCCCTGTTGCGACTCAAGGGGCATTTCCAGCTCGACAACCTGCTGATGTTCAATCGCAAGTTCTTCCCGGGTTGGCAGCGCCGCTTCGTCGTGTACGAGAAACGCCTCGATCTGCCGCGCGTTGGCATCGCAGCGCTTGCTGCCGAGGCCTATTTGCCGTTCACCGGAAAAGATCGCGGGTGACCTGGCGGCTGGCGGGCGGCCTGGTGCTTGCGCTGGCCTCGGCCTGCGCACTGAACTGGAGCTACTACGTGCAACACGGGGCCGCAGCGTCTCTGCCACCACTGCTGCTGCGCCGGCCGTTTCGTTCGCTCGCGGCGCTTTTCGGCAACCGCCGCTGGCTCGTTGGCTTCTGGACCGGAATCGGCGGCTGGGTGCTCTACGTCATCGCGCTGACGCTCGCGCCGCTCTCGCTCGTGCAGGCGTGTGCTGCAGGTGGACTCGCCGTCCTTGCCGCTCTCGCGGGCGTACGGTCGCGCAGAGAGCGGCTCGCAGTTGCGACATCGATCGCAGGGCTCGTCCTCCTCGCGATCTCGCTCGCGGGCCCCGTCCGCGCTTCGCAGCACGCAAGCCTGCGCGACGCGGCAGTCTGGATGCTCGCCTCCGCCGCAGTTGCGGCGCTAGCAGCTGGTCCGGCAGCCGACCTCTTCAGCCGTGCTGCCGGTCTCGGCATGGCCGCCGGCGTCCTCTACGCCGCAGGTGACGTTGGGACGAAGGCGGCTGTCTCCGGCGGGATCCATCTGTGGTTCGTTCCTGCGCTGCTCGCGTGCCACGGACTCGCCTTCGTCGCACTGCAGCTCGGATTCCAGCGCGGCGGCGCACTTACGACTGCCGGCCTGGCCACTCTCTGGACGAACGCGCTCCCGATCGCGGCAGGCATGGTTGTTTTCGGAGAACCGTTGCCCGGAGGCGCGCTCGGAGTCGCACGTGTCGCCGCCTTCGTCGCGGTCGTCGTGGGCGCAGCGCTGCTGACTCGGCCGAGTACTGACGACGCTGTCCACATTCCGGAACCAGGCCGTCGCGCGCCACGGATCGTCGGCGGCACTCTCGCCGCAGTCGCTTTGCTGGTCTGTGCGGGAACCGCGCGAGCCTCGACTGAACCGCCGTTGGCCGGGTTCCGGCTCATCGATACTGGCTCCGCAGGCGGGGCTGTCTGGAGTGGCCGTATCCCCAATCCCTTCGTCCCGGCAGACACCCGCGACACGAACGTGTACCTGCCGCCCGACTACTCGCCCGCGAAGCACTATCCGGTCCTGTACCTCCTGCACGGGTTCTGGGGAGCGCCCTCGTCGTTCGTGGTTAGCCTGCGACTCGCGGACGTCGCCGACTCGCTCATTCGAGACGGGACCGCACGACCGTTCATCGTCGTGATGCCACCCGGCGGGCTGCCGGTCGGCTCGAAGCGGCAGCGAGCGGCAAGTGAGTGGGCCGGCGTCTGGGAAGACTTCGTGGTGCGGACGGTCGTCCCCTGGGTCGACGTCCATCTTCCGACCACGCGCACGGCAAGCGCCCGCGCGATTGCCGGGGTGTCCGCAGGAGGGTACGGGGCGGTCGACATCGCCCTCCGACACGTCGGCCTCTTCGCCGTAGCGGAGTCCTGGGAGGGGTACTTCCATCCCTTCCGCGACGGGCCGTTTGCTAACGCGTCACGCATGACGCTCGCGGCCCACGATCCAGTCCTCCTCGTGCGCAGGGAGGCTGCGGCGATCCGGTCTCACAAGCTGCGCTTCTTCCTCTCGACGGGAGGTAGCCACGGTTCGGTCAAGCGTCGCTGGACGTTCGAGTTCGACCGGGAGCTGCGCGGGCTCGGCATCGCCGACCGCGTCTGGGCCCAGCCCTCGGGTGTCGCGGGGTTCGGCCGCAACCAGCTGCCGGCCGCTTTGACGTACGCGGAGCCGCCCGGCACCGGATGAGCCGGCGGCCTTACGCGCTCGGCGTCGCAGCCGCCGTCGCGCTGGCCATTGCGATCGCCGCTGCGTCCACGCGGGGATCGCCGGTGCCTGTGGGCGGCAGCGAGTTCGGCGACGCGGCGAGCATCGTCTTCTTCGTGGCGCTGGCGGTCGGCTTCGCGTTCTACGCCGGCGGCCTGGTGGCGCTACGACGGGCTGGCGGGCGTCTTGCGACGGTATGCGTCATCGCGGCGGCGATCCAGTTGATTCCGCTGGGCGGCCCGCTGCTGCTCTCACACGACGTCTACGGCTACTGGGCGTACGCGCGCATCACGTCGCGGCACGACAGCAATCCGTATGTCGTCGCTCCCGCCCGCTTCCCGTCCGATCCGGCAACGCGGGCCGTGGCGCCCAGCTGGCGCGAAACGACGTCCGTCTACGGTCCTGCGTTCACTGCCTTCTCGATCGGAGTGGACCAGACGACGCAGAGCTCGGAAACGGTCGCGCTCGTCTTTCGAACCGTCGCCGCCCTCGCGACGATCGCCGCCACGCTACTCGCAGCTTATGTCGCGCGGGGGAAAGCCTTCGCTGCAGCATTCGTCGGTTGGAACCCCATGCTCGCCGTGAGTTTCGCGGGTGGCGGACACAACGATGCGTTGATGCTCGTACTGATGCTGGGCGCGCTCGCACTCGCGTCACGCAGAAGAGACGTCGCCGCCGGCGGGCTCTGGATGCTCGCGGCTGCCGTCAAAGCGCCCGCACTGTTCCTGCTCCCACTGCAGCTGGTGCGCTCTCGCCGGCACTTCTGGGCCGGGTGCGTGGTCGCGGGAATCGCGGGATCGCTTGCTGCGACGCTCGTCTTCGGCAGCAACTGGTTGACGATTGGCCGACTCGGTCACAACGAAGCGCGGTACGCGATCCCCGTGCGGCTGGAACAGCTCGGCGTTCCCGACCGCGGAGCGCACCTGATCGCGGCCGCCGCTCTCCTAGTCGGCGCCCTCTGGCTCTTAGGACAGGCGCTGCAGGGACGGACACGCCTCGCACTCGGTGCGTGCCTGCTCGTGCTGACGACCCCTTGGCTTCTGCCGTGGTACGCGACCTGGCCGGTCGCGCTGGCCGCGGTGGAGGAGGATGCGGCGGCGCAGGTCCTCGCGCTCGCCGTGGCGGCATACCTGCTGCCGGCGCGCGTCCCTTTCTAGATCGTCGCGGTGATTGCTTCTTCGGCGTCGATCGTGGCGACGTCGGCGCGGCGGAGGAGCCCGAGCACGACAATCCCGGCGGCCAGCATCAGCAACGCACCCGCGGTGAAGGCAAGCTGGTAGCCGTCGACCTGCGCCGAGGTTTTCTCGACGATCGAGGCCGGATGGCCGAATCCGTTGACGACGTGACTCGTCCGGCTCGTGGCGAGCGTCGAGAGCACTGCGAGGCCCATAGCGCCGCCGACCTGCTGAGTCGTGTTCAGCAAGCCCGACGCGAGACCGGCGTCTCCCGGCGCGATATTCGTCGTCGCGATCAGTGTCAGAGGCACGAAGACGAGGCCCATGCCGATCGACATCAGCACGAGGCCGGGCAGCAGGTCGGACAGATAGGTGCCGTGCGTGGGCACGCGCCCGAGCAGGAAGAGCCCGCCTGCAGCCAGGACGATCCCGATCAACGGGACGTAGCGTGCGCTCATCAATTTGATCGCTGCCTGCGAGAGCCCGGCGCCGATCACGATTCCCGCCGTCACGGGCAGGAACGCAAGGCCGGCCTTCAACGGGCTGTACCCGAGGACGTCCTGGACGTACAGCGATGCGAAGTAGAACATCGCGAACAGGCCCGACACCACGAAGAGCATCGCCCCGTTCGACGCGGTCAACGAGCGGATCCGGAAGATGTCGAGGCGGATCAGCGGCGCTCTCGAGCGGTGCTCGATCACCACGAACGCCACGAGCAACAGCGCTGCGAGTGCCCCGAGCCCGAGAGTGCGCCCGGACGTCCAGCCGTACTGCTGTGCCTTCACGATGTCGTAGACGAGCACGAGGAGGCCTGCCGTCACAGTCACCGCGCCGGCGACGTCGACCGTCTCCGGCCGTTCCTCGGCGCGTGAGTTGTGTACGTAGCGCAGCGCCAGCAGCACTGCAGCGATCCCGATCGGCAGGTTGATGAAGAATACCCAGCGCCACGACAGAGTGTCCGTGAGGAAGCCGCCGACGACGAGGCCGACCGCACCCCCGCCCGCAGCGATCGCGCTCCACACGCCGAGCGCCTTCGTCCGTTCGCGTCCTTCTGCGAACGTCGTCGTCACGATCGAGAGAGCGGCCGGCGAGACGAGCGCCGCGCCGAGCCCTTGGAGGGCGCGGCCGCCGATCAACACGTTGGAGGTCGTGGCCAGACCGTTCAACAGCGAGGCGCCGGTGAAGACGACCACGCCGGCAACGAAGAGCAGTTGCCGACCGAAGAGATCGGCTGCACGGCCGCCGAGCAGCAGAAAGCCGCCGAACACCAGCGTGTAGGCGTTCACGATCCACTGGAGGCTCGAAGCGGAGAAGTGGAGGCCGTTCTGGATCGACGGCAGCGCCACGTTGACGATCGTCGCGTCCAGAACGACCATGAACTGCGCGACGCAGACGATCACGAGGACGAGCCAGCGGTTGGTGTTGGCTTTGTCGGTCATCTGACGGCTGTGGGTTTCAACGACGGGCTCTGCTCTCGTATTCGCGGCTTGTAACCGCGGTGTAAAAGGTTCATGGACGGCGTTGACTCTGCCCGGCGAGGGCGTAACGGTACCTATGCCGTCATGCCGAGGTTCCTCCCAATCGGGAAGGAAGCCAAGGGCGCCGCAGGCTTTCTTCTCGCCGCCTTGCCAGCGTTGGGTGCTCTGCTCACCGCACTTGCGATCAGCGGCGACCTCATTGGCAGAATGGCTCGGAACCATCCTCTGGCGAGCTTCGGTGCGTTCGGGTCTGCGGCGCTCGCCGTCTTCCTGGGCGCGGTCGCGGCGTACGGACTGCCGGAGGGATCGCCCGAGGAGCGCGGCGTGCTCTCACTGGGGATCGTCGTGCTCGGCGCCGCGCTCGTCTTCGGCGTGTACGCGGGGGTCGCCACCTGGGGCGACCGGGCGCAGCCGAGCATCACCGTTACACCAAAGTCGGGCTCCCTCGTCGCGGTGTCCGTGCACGGGATCGGGCTGCGCTCGAGCGACCACCTCGTCGTGGAGGTCGAGCAGCTGCTCCGCGGGTCGGACAGACGGGGCCATCCGACCTGGCGGCCAGGGCAACCGCTCTACGGAGCCTCACTCGGCCCAAACGGCTCGGGGGAGATCGACCACTCCGTCAACCTCTCGCTGCCTGCCGGAGATTTCGACGACCTCGGCGCACGGGCCTGGGTCGGCGACGAGCCGCGCCCGTGTTATACGCGCGGGAACACAACGGGCTGCGTTCGGGTGCACATCCCCCGGCCCCAGGAGCGTCCCCAGCTCTCGGTCGTGTGGGAGACCTTCGTCAGGGTGCCGCGCCTCCTGGTGAGGCTCAAGGCTCGTAACTTGCCTCAGCTCCCGGCCCGCTCGATGACACTGCGCATGTTCGGCATTGCACCGGGACAGCCCCGACGCAACCTCGCCGAATGGTCGCTGGCGCCGAACGCCGCCGGCGAATTCGATCGCAGTCTCGCCGTCGTGGTCGGCCGCGCGTACTCGGACGTCTGCGTGGTCGCAAGCATCTCCACACGCGAGCCCGAGTGCCCAGCGCCGGTCGAGGACGGAACCGTCTGGATGCAGCTCGCAGTGCCGGCGGCACAGTAGCGCCGTCCCTCGTTCGAGTGATTCGCCGCATGTTTCGTTGCCTTTCGCTTTCTCCTCCCTCTGACACAAGTCAGAGAGGAGTCAATCGTGAGAAGCATCCGTTCAAGCTGGTTCGTTGCACTCGTTCTGGTGTCAGGCGCAGGCGCGCTGCCTGCAGCCGGCTCGGCGGATACGGGCCCGGTGCCGGTGGACCCGCCGGCATGCGTTTCGGTGCTGCCTGCATTGACGACGAGTTGTCCACAGCCCACGCAACCGCAGGCTGCAAGCGTTTCGTCCGCACAAAGCGTTCAGTCGTCGCAGGCGCGGCCTTTCGGCGTCTCGGCGACTCCTGACCTCGCCCGCACGCTCGTCGCGGCGGTCAACCAGACGCGACGCAAGTATGGGTTGCGCCCGCTCGCATACTCCGGGGCGTTGGCGAACGCCGCGAGCAAGCATGCGAAAGCTCTTGCCACGGCGGGGACGTTCACGCACGAATGGCCGACGACGGGACAGCTCTTCTCGAGCTGGATCCGCAGCTTTTATCCGGCGCGCGGCTACCGCGCCTGGAGCGCCGGCGAAAACCTGCTCTGGGCATCGCCTGGATTCACTCCAGCGAGCGCGGTGCAGCAGTGGCTCGACAGCCGTGCTCATCGCAGAGTCCTGTTGACGAAGTCCTGGCGCGAGCTTGGCATCGGTGTCGTGTCGGCCGTCGCGGCGCCGGGCACCTACGGAGGACGAGACGTGCAGATCGCGGCGGCCGAGTTCGGGCTGCGGAGCCACTGACGTGTTGCATCGCCTCGCTGTTGTCACAGCAACCGCGTGCCTGGCTTTTCCGGCCACGACAGCCGGCGCCGACGGAGGCTACCGGTTCGACGGCGGAACGAGGAAACAGCGTGAAACGGTCGTCGCGGCGCTCCGGGCGAGCTCGTTCGACTGGAGCGTGGTCCCTGGCCCGATTGCCATCCACATCGTTGACGGCGAGCCGTCGCGCTCGATACCGCACGAGATCTGGCTCGACGCCGACCTTCTGGATGCAGGTGAGTTCGCCTGGGGCGTCGTGCAGCACGAGTACGCCCACCAGGTGGACTACCTGCTGTTCGGCGAAGCCCAGCGCGCGCTGCTCCTGAAGGAACTCGGCGGTCGCGACTGGTGCTACGGCACGCCTGGGCTGGCCCACGACCAATACGGCTGCGAGCGGTTCGCGTCGACCCTTGCCTGGTCGTTCTGGCCCTCCCCGGAAAACTCGATGCGTCCGACTGGTCGCCGAGACGAGTCCGCCGCAATGGCGCCGGCGAAGTTTCGAGCACTCGTCTCGCGTCTGACGAGGCAGACGGCAGGATTGAACGTGAGGAAGCACTGATGCCCGGGTGGTTGACGTGGACGCTCGTCGGGCTCGGCGCGTGGCTTGCCGCGTCAGTGCCACTCGCCTTCCTTGCCGGCTACCTGCTCAGCCGCCGGGCTGCGCCCCGCCATCGTGTCGTGTTGCTCGCCGGACCCGCATCGATCCGCCTACGGGGCCGAGTCCGTTCCCGGACGCTGACCAAATCGGGCTAGCGAACGAGGGTGCCGCTCGGACGGATCACGCGCCAGAGGCCGCCGAACTCGGTCACGTTCTGGCAGAGGATCTGGCCCCCGTTGCGATCGCCGACGTAGTAATAGAGGGCGCGACCCGCGTACGTGACTTGCAGGCCGCCGTCCGCCCGCCTCGTCGTGCCGAGAAGGCGCGCCTTGACGCCGCTCGCCGCCCGCGGCCGTGTCTTCACAACGTACGGCGGCCAGGCCTTCGCGCAGGTACCTGTACAGACGCTCTTGCCCCGCGGGTCGCGAGTGAACGCGTAGAGCGCGAAGCCGCGGCCGTCGAAGAGGACGCGCCCGTAGGAGGACGGCCCGACCGTAAGCGTCGACCGAGCCGCGTGCGACGACGCGAGAGCAGCGGACGAGGCTGAACCCGCGGCGAGAGCCAGCACGACGGAGAGCAGAAGCCGCATTCGCATAGCGTCCCAGTCCCGCCGACCCCGGAAGCGTTACAGCACGTGAAAGATCAGGTCTTGCTCGACTCCGCCCAGATGTTGATGTCCGCCTCGGTCGCGTACTGGTCGATCTCCGCGAGCTCCTCCTCGGAAAAGTCGAGTCTGTCGAGCGCCGCAACGTTCGCTTCCAGCTGCTGGACACTCGAAGCGCCGATCAGCGCCGACGTGACCCGAGGATCGCGAAGTGTCCAGGCGAGGGCCAGCTGCGCCAATGTCTGACCGCGCCGCGCTGCGATCTCGTTCAGGGCCCGGATCTTGGCCAGCGCCTGGTCGTTGATGAGATCGGGCGAGAGCGATCCGTGCCGGCTCGCCCTGGAGTCCGGGGGAATCCCATTGAGATACTTGTCCGTGAGCATTCCCTGGGCGAGCGGCGAGAAGACGATGCAGCCGATCCCGAGCTCACCAACCGCGTCCAAGAGGTCGGGCTCGATCCACCGGTTGAGCATCGAATACGACGGCTGGTGGATCACGAACGGCGTTCCGAGCTCGTGCAGGATCGCGTGGGCCTCTCGCGTCTTTGCCGCAGAGTAGGACGAGATCCCGACGTAGAGCGCCTTTCCTTGCCGTACGGCAGTGTCGAGGGCGCCCATCGTCTCCTCGAGCGGCGTCTCGGGATCGAAACGGTGCGAGTAGAAGATGTCGACGTAGTCGAGCCCAATGCGGCCGAGGCTCTGGTCGAGGCTCGCGAGCAGGTACTTGCGCGAGCCCCACTCGCCGTACGGCCCGGGCCACATGTCGTAGCCGGCCTTGCTCGAGATGATCAGCTCGTCGCGATACGGAGCCAGGTCCTGCCGCATCAAGCGGCCGAAGTTTTCCTCGGCGGATCCGAACGGCGGTCCGTAGTTGTTCGCGAGGTCGAAGTGGGTGATCCCGAGGTCGAAGGCGCGCCGCACGATCGCGCGGGCCGTGTCCAGGGGCCGGTCATAGCCGAAGTTCTGCCAGAGCCCGAGCGACACCCCCGGAAGCTGGAGACCGCTGCGGCCGGTACGGCGGTAGCGCATGTGCTCGTAGCGGTCGTCTGCGGGAAGGTAGGTCACTCAGCACTCCCTTCTGTGATCGACGAGATCTCCCATTAGTCGAACGACTTGAGCGCGTCACGCCAAACGCCGCCTTCTGCGTAGCGCGACGTGCCCTCTTCTCGTAGCTCGCGTGCGCCTTCGAGCAACGCGCCGTAGGCGACGCCGGCCAGCAGGCTCCCGGTGGAGATACGCCGCACTCCCACAGCTGCCAGGTCGCCGAGACTCGGCGCCGACGGCAGCGCGAGCACGTTGAGCGGAATTCGCACAGCTTCCACGACCCGGGCGATCTGATCGAGGTCCGTGAGGCCCGGCGCATAGACGACGTCAGCGCCGGCATCGCGGTAGGCGATCAGGCGCTTGATCGTGTCGTCGAGATCGTGGACACCGCGGATGTGGTTCTCCGCCCGGCCTGTCAGCACGATCGGCTCTTCCTGTCGGCGCGAGGCCTCGGCCGCTTCTGCGACACGTTCGGCCGCGGCTGCGACGTCGTCCATGCTGCCAGTGTCGGGGTTGTAGTCCTCGATCGAGAAGCCCGCGGCTCCGGCCTCCCGCAGCAATTCGACGGTGCGGGTCACGCCGCCGAGGTCGTCCGGGTAACAGCGCTCGCTGTCGACGTTCAAGGGAAGGTCGGTGGCAGCGGCGAGCGTCGCGACATGCGCGACGAGCTCGTTGCGCGAGACGTTCTGGTCGGGTCTGCCGAGCGACCACGCGAAGCCCGCGCTTGTCGTCGCGAGCGCCTCGAAGCCGGCGGATTCGAGCAACCGAGCGGAGCCGACGTCCCACGGATTTGGCATGAGGAACAGTTGCTCCCGCTCGTGAAGCGCCCTGAACCGGGCGCGGCGGTCGTCGGCCGGTCTGCCCATGGTTGGAGTGAATCAGGAACTAGGCCGCGTTCGCGTGGAACGCGGCCTAGTCCTTGTACGGATCGTGCACGTCGCGGCCTGCCATCGCGACGCCCAGCGGACGCAGCGTGTGCTTCACGCGGATCGAGCCCGAGTGCGCGGCAAGAACGTCCGGCAGGCGCTTGTACACCTCCGGCGCCTCGTCGGCTCCGCCGCCGATCAGCACGATGTCCTGCTTGCGCAGACGCGCCTGGACTGCGGGCCAGTCGACGGCGCCGGGCTTGATCTGCTCCTCGACCCAGACCTTCTTCAGGCCTGCGTCAGGGTGATCAGGGCAGGCGCCGTCGCCGTCGAACACACGGTCGCAGTCACGGTTTCGGCAGATCCAGCGCTTGCGACGGCGCACACGGCCCGCCGCCTGCGTGCGGCTCATCACGCGGCCGGCACCGTGGACGGTCGAGAAGAGCGACCCCTCCGCATCGGCGCCCCCAACGCCCTCGAGGATCACCGACTCGTCGCCCATTGAACCGCCGACGAATCCCTCCTGACCAGGACGGGCCGGAGTGCAGCCCTTGCGGATCACCCAGTAGGTGTGGCCGAAGTG
>WNEY01000651.1_pt1 | contig 22753 bp, 18 predicted proteins | sample 5400531 | NCBI WGS metagenome assembly WNEY01 (sample SAMN13153338, study PRJNA577476) | soil metagenome | isolation source: 200 cm saprolite under Douglas fir tree site 1 | place: USA:California | collected 2015-04-18
CCCGCGACCCGCGCGAGGCAATCGAAGCTCGACGACCAGCCGCGGTCGTGGTTGTTGCGCACCTCCGCACTCTGGAACGTCTGCTGCACGAGCTTGAGCCGGGTGCCGCCCGGCGCCGCCTCGAAGGTCACGGTGACCTCGGTTTCGTGGCCGCGCGCGCCGTCGTCCTGATCCCAGGCCCAGGTGAAGACGAGACGGCGCGGCTTGTCGATCACGCGGTAGACGCCGCTCACGGTCACGCGCTTTCCCTCCGGCGAGCGCATGGTGGTGCGCCAGGCGCCGCCGGGGCGAACGTCGAGCGCGTGGGCGGGCACGTCGTAGCCCTCCGGCCCCCACCATTTCACCAAGAGATCGGGCTCGGTCCACAGGTCGAAGACCCGCTCGGGCGGCGCGGCGATCAGGCGCTCGAGCCGCAGCACGCGGTCCTCGCTCGCGGCGTCCTCGCTCATGATTTCCTCCGTTGCGGCGTGTCGCGGGCGGCGGCCGCCTCCAGCCGGTCGAGGGCGGCGCTCCAGCTCCAGTGGCGGTGCGCCCGCTCGAGCCAGGTTTCCACGCCGCGCAGCGCCGCCGGATTGGCGCGCACGATGCGCCACTGGCGCTCGACCCGCCGCTCGATCAGGCCGGCGTCCTCGAGCACGCGCAGATGGCGCGAGATCGCGGGGCCGCTGATGCGGAACGGCTCGGCGACGTCGCCGACGGTCATCTCGCCGCGCGCGAGCAGCCGCTCGACGATCGCCCGCCGGGTCGGATCGGCGAGCGCGGCGAGCACGGCGTCGAGCCGCTCGGGACGCACGCCGGTCATTTCAGAGGCTCCCGCAGTTATTTAACGGATGTGTTAACTAACGAGCGCACCGGGCGCTGTCAAGCGCGGCGCGGCGGCCGCCTCATCGCTTCTGCGCGGCGTGCCAGCCGACCACCGCATCGGGCTGCGCATCGGTCGAGGCGAAATAGGGCTTGATGTCGAGGAGCGGCGTATCGTCGAGGCAGTCGAGGCCGCTGACCGAAAGCTTATTTGCGTCGAGGCGAAGGAGACGCACGATGCTGACCGCGATCGGATTGGGCCGTGCCGGCGAGCGCAGCGCGAACGTGCCGCGCCCGACGCCGTGGTGCCGCGGCACCTGCAGCACCAGGTCGCGCCGCGAGCGGTTCATCCAGTAGAGCACGATCAGGTGGGTGCAGGTCTCGACGCCGGCGAGCGCCGGCGTCCAGCGCGGGTCGACCTCGAGGGTGCAGACGGCGTCGGATTCGCGCGCGTTCTTCGGGCAGTCCTCGCGCCGCTTCCAGGGCGTGCGGATGCGGCCGATGAAATAGAGCGAGGCGTCGAAGTCTTGGGGCAGCGCGACGGCGATCTCGCCGTCGCGGATGCCGAAGGCATTGTCGTTCATGGGGGATCAATGTCGCCCGCCGGGCCGACCGCGCCAAGCCCCTCCGTGGCCCAAAGGCTGGAACTTCGGCGCTCGGTTCATTGCCCACTCGGGCCTTGCAATGCTCGATTAACGGTATAAAGATATCTTTATATGCCGTCCTAGACTGGCGGCACGGGACCGAATTGGGAGCGCTGCCCACGCCATGCCCACCGCTGCCCACTTGCCGTTCGCGACGCTCAACGGCGCCCTGAAGGCCGCCGGCGAGGCGACGCGCCTGCGCATCCTGGCGCTGGTGGCGGAGGCCGAGCTCACCGTCTCCGATCTCACCGCCATCCTGCGGCAATCGCAGCCGCGGATTTCCCGCCATCTGCGCCTCCTTGCCGAGGCCGGCCTGGTCGACCGTTTCCGCGAGGGTTCTTGGGCGTTCTTCCGGTTGGGCGAGCGCGGCGGCGCGGCCGCGCTCGCCCGCGAGCTCATCGCTCGCCTCGATCCCGCCGATGCCACGGTCGCCCGCGACCGCGAGCGGCTGGCGACGGTACGCTCCGAGCGCGCCGCTGCGGCGCAGGCCTATTTCCGCCGCCACGCGGCGGAGTGGGATCGCATCCGCAAGCTCCACGTCGCCGACACGGCGGTCGAGGCGGCGATCGGCGGCGCGCTCGCGGACGCGCCGATGCGCTCGCTGCTCGACCTCGGCACCGGCACCGGGCGCATGCTGGAGCTGCTCGGGCCCCGGATCGAGCGCGGCCTCGGCCTCGATCTCTCGCTCGACATGCTAGCGCTGGCGCGCGCCCGGCTCGACCGCGCCGGGCTCAAGCATTGCAGCGTGCGCCAGGGCGACATCTATGATCTCGCGCTGCCGAAGGATTCCTTCGACGTCGTGGTCATCCACCAGGTGCTGCACTTTCTCGACGACGGCGCGCGCGCGATCGGCGAGGCGGCGCGCGTGCTGCGGCCGGGCGGCCGCCTGCTGGTGGTCGATTTCGCCCCGCACGATCTCGAGTTCCTGCGCGACGAGCACGCCCATCGCCGGCTCGGCTTCGCGCCGGAGACGGTGGCGCAATGGATGAAGGCCGCCGGGCTCGACGTCGTGGCGCAGACGAATCTCGCGCCGGAGCCCGCCTCCGACGGCAAGATCGCGGTCTCGCTCTGGCTCGGGCGCGATGCGCGCATCGTGCTGGCGGCGCCCGCCCGGGAGGTCGCGTGATGAACGTCGAGCCGCGCGCCAGCCGTTTCGTTCACGCCGGCGAGGAGCGCCGCATCCGGGTCTCGTTCGAGTTCTTCCCGCCGAAGACCGAGGAGATGGAAAAGACGCTGTGGGAGTCGATCACCCGGCTCGCTCCGCTCAAGCCCAACTTCGTCTCGGTGACCTACGGCGCCGGCGGCTCGACGCGCGAGCGCACGCATGCGACCGTCAAGCGAATTCTCGCCGAGACCGCGCTCACGCCGGCGGCGCATCTCACCTGCGTCGCCGCGACCCGCGACGAGATCGATGCCGTGATCCGCGGCTATTGCGCGGCGGGCGTGCGCCACATCGTGGCGCTGCGCGGCGATCCCATCGGCGGCATCGGCGAAAAATATGCGCCGCATCCCGGCGGCTACGAGAACGGCGCCGATCTCGTCGCCGGCATCAAGCGCATGGCGGACGTGGAAGTGTCGGTCTCGGCCTATCCGGAAAAGCATCCGGACAGCCCGACGGTCGAAGCCGATCTCGACATGCTCAAGGCCAAGGTCGATGCCGGCGCGAGCCGCGCGATCACCCAGTTCTTCTTCGAGAACGACCGCTATTTCCGCTATCTCGACCGCGTGCGCGCGCTCGGCATCGACGTGCCGGTCGTGCCCGGCATCCTGCCGGTGCAGAACTTCAAGCAGACCAGGAATTTCGCCGCGCGCTGCGGCGCCTCGGTGCCGGATTGGCTCGCCCGGCGCTTCGAGGGGTTAGACGAGGACGCCGCGACCCGCAAGCTGATCGCGGCCGCGGTCGCCGCCGAGCAGGTGCTCGACCTGGTCGACCGCGGCGTCACCGACTTCCATTTCTACACCATGAACCGCGCCGACCTCGTCTACGCGGTCTGCCATCTGCTCGGTCTGCGCCCGAGCCGGGAGCCTAGCGACGAGCACGGTGGGCTCCCGCTCCCCGCCGGACTCGACTCTTCTCTTCGCGGGGAGAGGCGGCAAGCCTGAGTGCGCAGCATGTCCACATCCCCGACCGAGCAAAGGCTGCGGAAGCTCGCGAGCGAGCGCATCCTGGTGCTCGACGGCGCCATGGGCACCATGATCCAGGCGCTCGGGCTCGACGAGGACGGCTATCGCGGCGCCCGCTTCGACGCCTGGAACCGGGAGGTGCGCGGCAACAACGATCTGCTCAACTTGAGCCAGCCCGACAAGATCCGCGACATTCATCTCGCCTATTTCCGCGCCGGCGCCGACATCGTCTCGACCAACACCTTCTCGTCGACCCGCATCGCCCAGGCCGACTACGGCATGTCGGGCATCGCCCACGAGCTCAACCTCGAAGGCGCCAGGCTCGCGCGCGCCGCAGCCGATCTCGCGCAAGGCGAGGACGGCCGCCCCCGCTTCGTCGCCGGCGCGCTCGGGCCGACCAATCGCACGGCGTCGATCTCGCCCGACGTGGCGAACCCCGGCTTTCGCGCCGTCACCTTCGACGAGCTGCGCAGCGCCTATGCCGAGCAGATAGCGGGGCTGATCGACGGCGGCGCCGACCTCCTGCTGATCGAGACGATCTTCGACACCCTCAACGCCAAGGCGGCGATCGCGGCGATCGCCGACGTCACCGAGACGCGCGGCATCGGCGTGCCGGTGATGATCTCCGGCACCATCACCGACCGCTCCGGGCGCCTCCTCTCCGGCCAGACGCCGGCGGCGTTCTGGAACTCGGTCGGCCACGCCGCGCCGTTCTCGATCGGGCTCAATTGCGCGCTCGGCGCCAAGGAGATGCGCGCGCACATCGCCGAGATCGCGCGCATCGCCGACACGCTGGTCTGCGCCTATCCCAATGCCGGTCTGCCGAACGAGTTCGGCCGCTACGACGAGAGCCCGGACTACATGGCTGCGCTGCTCGGCGAATTCGCCGACGCCGGCCTGGTCAACGTGGTCGGCGGCTGCTGCGGCACCACGCCCGAGCACATCCACGCCATCGCGCGGGCGGTCGCCGGCAAGGCGCCGCGCAAAATTCCCGAGCTGCCGCGGCTCTTGCGCCTCTCCGGCCTCGAAGCCTTCGCGCTCACGCCGGAAATCCCGTTCGTCAATGTCGGCGAGCGCACCAACGTCACCGGCTCGGCCAGGTTCCGCAAGCTCGTCACCGCCGGCGACTACCCGGCGGCGCTCGCGGTCGCCCGCGACCAGGTCGAGAACGGCGCGCAGATCATCGACGTGAACATGGACGAAGGCCTGCTCGATTCCGAGGCGGCGATGGTGACCTTCCTCAATCTGGTCGCCGCCGAGCCGGACATCGCGCGCGTGCCGGTCATGGTCGACTCCTCGAAATTCTCGGTGATCGAGGCCGGGCTCAAATGCCTGCAAGGGAAGCCGGTGGTGAACTCGATCTCGCTCAAGGAGGGCGAGGCGGCGTTCATCGCGCATGCCAAGACCGTGCGCCGCTACGGCGCCGCGGTCGTGGTGATGGCGTTCGACGAGCAGGGCCAGGCCGACACGCTCGCGCGCAAATGCGCGATCGCCAGGCGCGCCTACGACATCCTGGTGAACGAGGTCGGCTTTCCGCCCGAGGACATCATCTTCGATCCGAATATTTTCGCGGTCGCGACCGGGATCGAGGAGCACAACGGCTACGGCGTCGCCTTCATCGAGGCGGCGCGCCGCATCCGCGCCGACCTGCCGGGGGTGCACGTGTCGGGGGGCGTGTCGAACCTGTCGTTTTCCTTCCGCGGCAACGAGCTGGTGCGCGAGGCCATGCACTCGGTGTTCCTCTATCACGCCATCAAGGCCGGCATGGATATGGGCATCGTCAATGCCGGGCAGATCGCGGTCTACGACGAGCTCGATCCCGAGCTGCGCGAGGCCTGCGAGGACGTGGTGCTCGATCGGCGTGCGGACGCCGCCGAGCGGCTGCTCGCGCTCGCCGAGCGCCACCGCGGGCACGGCAAGGAGAAGAAGGAGGCGGACCTCGCCTGGCGCGAGCGGCCGGTCGAGGCGCGGCTGTCGCACGCGCTGGTGCACGGCATCACCGATTTCATCGAGGCCGACGTCGAGGAGGCGCGGCTCCGCGCGAAGCGGCCGCTCGACGTGATCGAAGGCCCGCTGATGGATGGCATGAACATCGTCGGCGACCTGTTCGGCTCCGGAAAGATGTTCCTGCCGCAGGTGGTGAAGTCGGCGCGGGTGATGAAGCAGGCGGTCGCCTATCTGATGCCGTTCATGGAGCAGGAGAAGAACGAGCAGGGACTCCAAAAGAAGAACTCCAACGGCAAGATCGTGATGGCGACGGTCAAGGGCGACGTGCACGACATCGGCAAGAACATCGTCGGGGTCGTGCTCCAGTGCAACAATTACGAGGTGGTCGATCTCGGCGTGATGGTGCCGGCGACGAAGATCCTGGAGACCGCGGTGGCGGAGCAGGCCGACATGATCGGGCTCTCCGGCCTGATCACGCCCTCGCTCGACGAGATGTGTCACGTGGCGGCCGAGATGGAGCGGCAGGGCTTCGACCTGCCGCTGTTGATCGGCGGCGCGACCACGAGCCGGGTGCACACGGCGGTGAAGATCCACCCGAACTACCGGCGCGGGCAGACCGTGCATGTCAACGACGCCAGCCGCGCCGTCGGCGTCGCCGCCAACCTGATGTCGGGCACGGCACGCGAGGGCTATGTCGCCGATATCCGCCAGGAATATGCCCGCATCGCCGCCGCCCATGCCCGCGGCGAGGAGGCGAAGCGGCGGCTGTCGCTGAGGGACGCGCGCGCCAATGCGCTGCGACTGGACTGGTCGGGCGCCTACCGGCCGCCGCGGCCGAGCTTTTTCGGGACCCGAGTATTGGAGGACTACGCCGTCGCGGAGCTGCGCGACATCATCGACTGGACCCCGTTCTTCGCGACGTGGGAGCTCACCGGCAAGTATCCGGCGATCCTCGACGACGCCAAGTACGGGGAGGCGGCGCGCAGCCTGTTCGAGGACGCGCAGGCCATGCTCGATCGCATCGCGGCGGAGCGCTGGTTCCGGGCGAGCGCCGTGCTCGGGTTCTGGCCGGCCAATGCCGACGGCGACGATGTGCTCGTCTACGACAGCGAGCGCAGGTCCGAGCCGATCGCCGTGCTGCACACGCTGCGGCAACAACTCGCGCGCCGCGAGGGGCGCGCCAACGCGGCGCTCGCCGATTTCGTCGCCCCGCGCGCCAGCGGGCTTGCCGACTACGTCGGCGCTTTCCTGGTCACGGCCGGTCGCGGCGAGGAGGCGGTGACCGAGCGCTTCAAGCGGGCGAACGACGATTATGCCGCGATCATGGTAAAGGCGCTCGCCGATCGCCTGGCGGAAGCCTTCGCCGAGCGGCTGCATCAGCGGGTGCGCAAGGAATTCTGGGGCTACGCCCCGGACGAGGCGCTCGGCAATGCCGAGCTGATCGGCGAGAAATATCGCGGCATCCGCCCGGCGCCCGGCTATCCCGCGCAGCCCGACCACAGCGAGAAGGCGACCTTGTTCGCGCTGCTCGAGGGCGAGCGCCGGATCGGGGTCAAGCTCACCGAGAGCTTCGCCATGTGGCCGGCCGCCTCGGTGTGCGGGCTCTATTTCAGCCACCCCGACAGCCACTATTTCGGGGTCGGCAAGATCGAGCGCGACCAGGTCGAGGACTATGCCGGGCGCAAGGGATGGACCGTCGCCGAGGCCGAGAAGTGGCTCGCGCCGGTGCTCAACTACGATCCGCTGGCGGCGGCGCGGGCGGCGGCGGAATAACACCGGAGAGGCGGGCCTCTCCGGTGTGCAAAGCTTGGTCGGGGCTGGCGATGTTGCTTGAAAACTCGAACTCAGAACGCACCCAGGCGTAACTCAGAACGCACCCAGCAGTATGGCGCCGACGACGGCGAACGCCGCGAACACCGCCAGCACATTGAGCCGCAAGGCAAGGTCCACGTCACAGCCTCCGTGCTTGTTGTAATGCCAAAGTCTAACAGAGAGCGATCCGGGTCCGAAGAGATAACCATATTGCATTGCGGAAATCTCTTCGGATGGTTGCGCAATGGTCCGCCGCGCCTGCTCAACATCCTGATATTTCGATGTAAAATTGGTTGCATCGGGAACTTGCCGAGTACATGAATTTTTCTTGAAACGCCGCGGCAACCGTCTGCGGATACCTGCCTAGACTTGTCCGACGTCCCGGTATTGCCGAAATAATACGTGGCGGACCATAGGGTTAGCGATCGGTTTCGACGCGATCGCGGTTCCCGGCGGGGATTCCCGTGACTGTCCGCCCGGAAAGGCTGCGCAAGCCTGAACGGGTCGTGGCGCAGGCGCACATGGTCTCCCGTCTCGCTCGCATGCCCGCGCTCGGGCGCGGCGCCTTCTTAACCATGCCGCGAGTCGCGAACCGGAGGTCCGTGCCGCGGGCGAATCGTTGAAGAGGCGTTAACAAAGTCGATCGCATTCTCCCGGTCATGGCGTGGGGAGTGCGTTGGTATCTCGTCGGCTCCGTCCTCGTCCTCGGCGCGCTTGCGGGTTGCAGCGGCGGCGGTTTTTTTGCCGAGCGCGAGCCGTGGCGGCAAGAGGCCGAGGTGCAGTGCCTCAACTCGGGCGCGGTCAGGGAAGGGGCGGGCATCGTCCGGATCAAATCGATCCGCGGCCCCGGCATGTGCGGCGCCGATTTTCCGCTCAAGGTGTCGATCCTGGGCGAGAGCGCGGCGCTCGGCTATAGCGACGATCCGCGCCCGCCGGCCACGATCCCGGGCGGCGCCAGCCCGCGCTGGCCGGTCGCCAAGCCGGGCGATGCGGACGCGCCGCAACCGCCGCCTCCGCCCTATCGATCGCGGGTGCTCCCGCAATACCAGTCGGGCCAACCGGATGCGCCCGACCAGCCGATATCGCTCGATCCGCCGGGCGTCCCCGCGCGAACAGGCAGTGCTCCCGACCCTTACGATTTCCGGCGCCCCTATGGCGCGCCGCCGCCGGCGCCGCCGCCGAAGCACCGCGCGCCGTCGGCGGCCGGCTCGCCCCGCGACGATTTCTCGCCCGAGCCCTACGAGCGACGGCCGCTGGTCGATGCGCCGGGCGTGCCGCGTGATCCCCCCGGAGCCGTCAGCCGCGCGCCGCTGCGCGATTTGTCGGCCGAGGCCGCGCGCGGCTCGGCGCGCGAGGTGACGGAGGTCTCGCGTCGGCGCGAGCCGCCGCCGGTCGTTCCTTTGGCGCCCGCGCGCGATCCGCAGGCGACCGGCACGGTCGCGCCGGTCGCGGTCAATCCGCCGGCGACGCTCGCCTGCCCGCTCGTGTCCGAGCTCGAGCGCTGGATCGCCCAAACCGTGCAGCCGGCGGCGTTGCGCTGGCTCGGCTCGCCGGTCGCCGAGATCAAGCAGATCTCCGCCTATTCCTGCCGCGGCATGAACGGCAATCGCAATGCCAGGATTTCCGAGCACGCCTTCGGCAATGCCCTCGACATCGCCGCCTTCACCCTCGCCGACGGCCGCAAGATCACGGTGAAAGGCGGCTGGGGGGGCGTGCCGGAGGAGCAGGGGTTTCTGCGCGACGTCCAGGGCGCCGCCTGCGATCAGTTCACCACCGTGCTGGCGCCCGGCTCGAACGTCTATCACTACGATCACATCCACGTCGACCTGATGCGCCGGCAGAGCGGCTATCGCATCTGCAATCCGCACGCGGTGTCGGGGGAGGAGGTCGCCGCGCGCGCCGGCGCCCGCTACGCGGGAAGGCGCGAACCTTCCGTCACCGGCTCGCTGACCCATCACCGTTTGCCGCCGCCGCCGAAGCGGCTCAAGTCCGATCCCGACGATGAGGAGCGGGCCCTGCCGATGGCGGAGCCGGGCGACGACGGGGAGGACGACTGATCGGGCGCACCGACGCGGCGCGCCGCCCGCGACCACGCTGCCCGCGCGCACGGCTATCTCCAGCCGATGCCCGATCCGTCCCGTTCCGGGGGTTAATGCAAGCAAAGCCGGCCGCGCCCCGCGGCGAGGGGGACCGGCCGGCGCCGGCGGTGTGCCTGCGACACCGTGCGACACCTCTTAAAATGTCGCCTTGGGATACCGATATATCGGGCTAAACCGGCCCTTGGGAGGAATCCATGCTCCGTTTCCGCTGCCGTCCGCTGCTTGCGCTGTGTGCCGTCGCGGCGGTGTTGGCCTTTGCGGCAGGCGACGCGAATGCCCGTGCCGGGCGCAGCTCGAGCTTCGGCAGCCGCGGCACGCAGACGTTCTCCGCGCCGCCGTCGACCACGACGGCGCCGAGCGCCCGGCCGATCGAGCGCAGCATGACCCAGCAGCAGCCCGGCGGCACCGTCACGCGTCCGGCGCCAACCTCGCCGCTCGGCGGCTTCTTCGGTCGCCCGGGCTTCCTGGGCGGGCTTTTCGCCGGCTTCCTCGGCGCCGGCCTGTTGGGCATGCTGTTCGGCCACGGCCTGCTCGGCGGGCTCGGCGGCTTCGCCTCGATCCTGGGGCTGATCTTGCAGGTGGCACTGGTCGTCATCGTTGCCCGGCTGGTGTGGGCCTGGTGGCAGCGGCGCAGCCAGCCGGCGCTCGCGGGCGGACCATCGTTGCGCGAGAACCTCTCCGCCTTCTCCGGCACCCCGATGGGTTCGGGCTTCGGCAGCCGCGGCCCGGCGCCGGGGGCGCGCGCGTCCGGCACCGACGAGGTCGGCTTGACGCCCGACGACTTCAACGCCTTCGAGCGGCTCTTAGGCGAGGTCCAGACCGCCTATGGCGCCGAGGACCTCGCTCGCCTGCGCGCGCGGGTGACGCCGGAGATGCTGTCCTATTTCTCCGAGGAGCTCGCCGCGAATACGAGCAACGGCGTCGTGAACAAAATTTCCGACGTCAAGCTCCTGCAGGGCGACCTCGCCGAGGCCTGGCGCGAGGGCGGCACCGAATACGCCACCCTCGCCATGCGCTACTCGCTCGTCGACCAAATGGTCGAGCGCGAGAACGGCCGCGTGGTGCAGGGCGGGCCGGACGAAGCCACCGAAGTTTGGACCTTCATGCGGGTACACGGCGGCCATTGGCTGCTGTCGGCGATCCAGCAAACCTGAGGAACCGGCCCGCACGTGTAGCGTTGCGATTGCATGGACGAACCGTCCGTCGACGCGCTCGCGCGACAAATCATCACGCAATGCCGGCGTGAGATCGAAGCCGCGTGGGCGCATATCGAGGCGGCAAAGGAGATCCTCCGGCAGGGGCGCTGGCTGCTCGAGCGCTGGGCGGAGCAGGGCCGCAGCGGCGAGCCGACGGAAAACGCCAGGCTCGCATCGTCCGCCCGCTCGGAGGCGGCGCGCATCGGCATGTTCGTGCTGCTCGAGCCGGAAACCCGCCGCCGGTCACGCCGGCCGCTGCCGTCGATCATGCGCGCGGATCGCCATATCCGCCCGCGGTCGGCGTCTGGATGACGACCGCCTCGCCGGCATCGATCACGGTCGCGTCGCAGCCTTGAAGTCGCTCCACGCGACCGTCGTTGCGTCGCACCCAATTCTCGCCGATCTCGCCTGCTTCGCCGCCGGCCAATCCGAACGGCCGGATGCGGCGGTGGCCGGAGAGGATCGTGCAGTCCATCCGCTCCAGGAACCGAATGGTGCGGCGGACGCCGTCGCCCGCATTCCATTTTCCGCGTCCGCCCGACCCGGTGCGGATGTGGAAATCCTCGAGCAGCACCGGATAGCGGAATTCGAGCACCTCCGGGTCGGTGAGGCGGGTATTGGTCATGTGGGTGTGCACGGCATCGGTGCCGGGAAAGCCCGGGCCCGCCGGCGAGCCGGAGCAGATCGTCTCATAGTACTGATATTTGGCGTTGCCGAAGTTGAGGTTGTTCATGGTGCCCTGCGCGGCGGCGAGCGCCTCGAGCGCGCCGAACAGGGTATTGGTCACGGCCTGCGACGTCTCGACGTTGCCGGCGACCACCGCGGCGGGATATTCCGGCGACAGCATCGACTGCTTCGGGATCACGATGCGGATCGGCCGCAGGCAGCCGGCATTCATCGGGATGTCGTCGTCGACCATGACGCGAAAGACGTAGAGCACGGCGGCGCGGGTCACCGGCTCGGGGGCGTTGAAATTGGTCGCCTGCTGCGGCGAAGTGCCGGTGAAATCGACGGTGGCCTCGCGCTTCTCCTTGTCGACGCTGATCTTGACCCGGATCCAGGTGCCCTGGTCCATCTCGTATTCGAAGCCCGCGTCGTGCAGGCGGTCGAGCACCCGGCGCACGCTCTCGGCCGCGTTGTCCTGAACGTGCTGCATGTAGGCCTTCACCACCGGCAGCGTGAATTGCGCCACCATCTTGCGAAGCTCCTGCACGCCCTTCTCGTTTGCCGCGATCTGCGCCTTCAGGTCGTTGACGTTCTGCAGCGCATTGCGCGCGGGATATTTGGCGCCATTGAGCAGATCGTAGAGCGCCTGCTCGCGGAAGCGGCCGCGGTCGACGACCTTGAAGTTGTCGATGTAGACTCCTTCCTCCTCGATCGTGGTGGCGTTCGGCGACATCGAGCCGGGCGAGATGCCGCCGACGTCGGCGTGATGGCCGCGCGAGGCGACCCAGAACAGGATCTCCCGCCTCCCGTCGTCGAATACCGGCGTGCAAACGGTGATGTCCGGCAGGTGCGTGCCGCCGTTATAGGGCGCGTTGATGACATAGACGTCGCCCGGCGCGATCCGCCCCTTGTTCTCGCGGATGACGGTCTCGACCGCGCGGTCCATCGAGCCCAAATGCACCGGCATGTGCGGCGCATTGGCGACCAGCGTGGCATCGTCGGCGAACACCGCGCAGGAGAAGTCGAGCCGCTCCTTGATATTGACGGAGTAGGCGGTGTTCTGCAGCGACACGCCCATCTGCTCGGCGATCGACATGAACAGGTTGTTGAACACTTCGAGCATCACCGGGTCGGCCTCGGTCCCGATCGCGCTTTGCCGCCGAAGCGGCACGACGCGCTCGAGCACGAGATGGTTGCGGGCGGTGATCGCGGCCTGCCAGCCGTCCTCGACCACCACGGTCTGGTGCGGCTCGATGACGATGGCGGGGCCCTGCACCGCGTGGCCTGGCGCCAGCTGCTCGCGGGCATGGACCGCGGATGCGTGCCATTCCCCGCGTGAATAGAACCGCGTCGTGCGCGCGGACGGCGGCAGCGGCGCGCGCGTCGCTGCCGCGACCGGCTCGCTGAATTTCGCGCCGCCGCCGATCGCCTCGACCGACACCGCCTCGACCACCAGTTGCTTGCTCTCGTCGATGAAGCCGAAGCGCGCCTGGTGCGCGGCCTCGAACGCGGACTTCATTTTCTGCAATGTCATTCCGGCCGAGCCGTGCAGCGGCGCGGCCCGTAATCCATGATCCTTGTCAGCGGTTATCGTTTCCGGATCGCTGTCTTCGGCGGCGTCCGGAATGAACGAGTAGGCCGGCACCACCAGCGCCGTGTCGGTGCCGGCGTAGCGAATGTGGGCGCGGATGTGCACGGTGATGGCGGCCGGCGGAACGCCTTGGCTCGCCACCTCGCCCTTCGCGTCGGCGCCGAGCCTGCCGCCGGTCGCCTCGATCGAGGCCAGCACGGCGTCGGCGAACGGCTCCTCGATCGCCTGTTGCCGCGTGGCGCGAATGTCGGCAAGCCCCATGCCGTAGGCCGACAGCAACGACGAGAACGGATGGATCATCACCTTGGTCATGCCGAGCGCATCGGCGACCAGGCAGGCGTGCTGGCCGCCGGCGCCGCCGAAGCAGTTGAGCGCATAGCGAGTGACGTCGTAGCCGCGCTGCACCGAGATCTTCTTGATCGCGTTCGCCATGTTCTCGACTGCGATCTTGATGAAGCCGTCGGCCACCTCTTCCGGCGAGCGCCCGTCGCCGATCTCGCGCGCGAGCCGCGCAAAGCCCGCGCGCACGGCGTCGGCGTCGAGCGGCAGGTCCTGCCCGGCGCCGAAGATTTTCGGGAAGAAATCCGGGATCAGCTTGCCGACCATCACGTTGGCGTCGGTGACCGCGAGCGGACCGCCGCGGCGGTAGCATGTCGGCCCGGGATTGGCGCCCGCCGAATCCGGACCGACGCGGAAACGGGCGCCGTCGAAATGCAGGATCGAGCCGCCGCCCGCCGCCACCGTGTGGATCAGCATCATCGGCGCGCGCATGCGCACGCCGGCGACCTCGGTCTCGAACGCGCGCTCGTACTCGCCGTCGAAATGCGACACATCGGTCGAGGTGCCGCCCATGTCGAAGCCGATCAGGCGCTCGAAGCCGGCGGCGCGCCCGGTCTCCGCCATGCCGACCACGCCGGCTGCGGGTCCCGACAGGATCGCGTCCTTGCCCTGGAACAGGTCGGCCGCGGTCAACCCGCCCGAAGACATCATGAACATGAGGCGGGCTCTCTGACCTTGACCCCCTATCTTTCCACTTGTTGCGTCCGTGCCCATCTCCGCCGCTACCTGCGCCACGTAGCGCTGCAGGATCGGCGAGAGATAGGCGTCGACCACCGTGGTGTCGCCGCGGCCGACGAGCTTGATCAGCGGCGAGACCTCGTGGCTCACCGAGACCTGCGGGAAGCCGAGCGCCCGCGCGAGCGCGGCCACGCGCTGCTCGTGCTCGGGATAGCGGTAGGCATGCATGAACACGATGGCGACCGCCTTGATGCCGGCGGCGAGCGCGGCCGCAAGCTCGGCCCGCACCGCCGCCATGTCGGGCGCGCGCTCGACCGTGCCGTCGGCACGCACGCGCTCGTCGACTTCGACCACGCGCTCGTAGAGCATTTCCGGCTTGATGATGTGGCGGGCGAAAATCTTCGGCCGCGCCTGGTAGCCGATCCTGAGCGCGTCGCGAAATCCCCGGGTCGCGAGCAGCAGGGTGCGCTCGCCCTTGCGCTCGAGCAGGGCATTGGTCGCAACCGTGGTGCCCATCTTGACCGCGCCGATCACGCCGGCCGGGATCGGCCGGCCCGGCTCGAGGCCGAGGAGATCGCGGATGCCCTGGACGGCGGCGTCGCCATAGGCTTCCGGGTTCTCCGACAGGAGCTTGTGGGCGACGAGGGTACCGGCGGGTTGGCGTCCGATCACGTCGGTGAAGGTGCCGCCGCGATCGATCCAGAAATCCCACGCGCCGTCGGTCCCCATCGCTCTCCACTCGTTCTCCGGTCCGCCGCTTTATAAGGCACGCGCGCCCGACTGCGAACGCGCGTTTTCCGCCAAAAACGCTATGATGTCGCTGCAATCTCGGCTAGGATGACCGTCGGGGATGGCGACCGAGGGGAATTTCTTGCGGCTCCGTCCCGGGGCCTCGTGCCAATGACCAAATCCCGAGTCTGTGCTTTCGCGGCCGCCGCAGCGGTTGCGCTGCTGGTTGCGCCGGCCGCTGCGCAGGTCGGCGCGCCGGTCAATTGGAGTCTGCCGTCCGCCTATCCCGCCGACAACTTTCACACCGAGAACCTCGCCGCATTCGCCAGGGATCTGGCGGAGGCGACCGGCGGGAAGCTTGCGATCACGGTGCATCCCAACGCCGCGTTGTTCCCGGCGCCGGCGATCAAGAGCGCGGTGCGGATCGGGCTCGCGCAGGTGGGCGAGGTGCTGCTCTCGCTCCATGACAACGAGGATCCGATCTTCGGGATCGACGTCGTGCCGTTCGTCGCCGCGAGCTACGACGAAGCGCGCAGGCTGTGGGCGGCCTCGCGGCCGGCGATCGAGCGCAAGTTGGCGGCGCAGGGATTGATGGTCCTGTTCGCCGTGCCCTGGCCGCCGCAGGGCATCTACGCGAAGACCGAGATCAACCGGGTCGCCGACATGAAGGGACTGTCGTGGCGCGTGTACAATCCCGGCACCAAGCGCATCGCTGAGATCGTCGGCGCCTATCCTGTCACGATCCAGGCCGTCGATCTGCCGCAGGCGCTCGCCACCGGCCTGATCAATGCGTTCATGACCTCGAGCGCCACCGGCTACGATACCAAGGCGTGGGAGACCATGGCCTACTTCTACGACACGCAGGCCTGGATCCCGAAGAACGTCACCTTCGTCAACAAGGCGGCGTTCGAGCAGCTCGACACGCCGACGCAGGAGGCGCTGCTCAAGGCGGCGGCGGCCGCGGAGACGCGCGGCTGGTGGCGGTCGCACGACAGGACCAAGTGGTATCTCGAGCAGCTTGCCGCGCACGGCTTGAAGGTGCTGCCGCCGAGCCCGGGCCTGAAGTCGGGCCTGCAGCGGATCGGCGAGCAATTGACCGGCGAGTGGCTGTCAAAAGCCGGCACCGATGGTCAGGCCGTGATCGAGACGTATCGGAAGCAGACGATGTGAAAGCGGCGCCCCTTCACGCCGCTGCGGGAATTGGCGGGGGCCCGGCGGTTTTCCGCCGAGCCCCCTTGGATAGCATCAGCCGGCCTGTAAGCCGGGTTCTGTAGGGCGAGGGCGCGCGGCCCACGCGTGACGGCCATTCCTCTGCGACGCCGGTTGCCCGGCGCCTGATGCGACCTACCCGGACGGCGGGATCCGGACATCGATCCCCGGCCTCCCGCGGTTGCGGGCGGCCGGCGCCGTCCCTATTCGGTCTTGCTCCCGGTGGGGTTTGCCGTGCCGCCGGCGTTGCCGCCGGCGCGGTGCGCTCTTACCGCACCGTTTCACCCTTGCCGCTCCCCCGTCCCTTACCCTCCCCCGCAAGCGGGAGAGGGATGGGTGGGGGCGTGGCGGTCTGTTCTCTGTGGCACTTTCCCTGGGCTTGGCGCCCGCCGGACGTTATCCGGCACCGCATGTCCATGGAGCCCGGACTTTCCTCCCGGACCCGCCTTTCGGCATCGGCCCGAGCAGCCGTCCGGCCGACTGACGTTCCAAGGGATGGGGGCTCTTCCGGCCGAAATCAAGAGCCGGCGCGCGATCTTGCTTAACAGTGGCGGTGGACGGCCGGGCCTCAGCGCGGCCTAAATCGAATTCAGCCGTGCATCGCGCGCCGCAATCAGCGCCTTGAGCGTCATCAGGCTCGAGGTGTCGACCACGCCGTCGATCCGCTCCGGCCGGAAATGGCGCTGGAAGGCGGCGACGGCGTCGCGCGTGGTGCCGTCGAGATAACCGGTAGGGGTGACGCCGTAGCCGAATTTCGCCAGCAGCCGTTGCGTCTCCTCGATCATCGGACTGGTCTCGCCGAGCACGAAGATGGGCCCGGCAAGGCCGAGCGGCGCCGGCTTGACCCACAGGCCGATGCCGGAATCCGCGAGCACTTTCCACGGAAACTTTTCGCCCGGATCCTGCTTGCGCGTGGGCGCCACGTCGGAGTGGGCGAGCACGCGGCCGGCCGCGATCTGGTGGCGGGTGAAAATGCTGCGGCAGAGCGCCGTCACCGCGGCGATCTGGCGTTTGGGAAACGGCGGATAGCCGTGATCATGCCCGGGATTGGCGATCTCGATGCCGATCGAGCACGAGTTGATGTCGGTTTCGCCGGCCCAGGACGCCATCCCCGCGTGCCAGGAGCGACGCGACTCCGCGACCAGCTGGACGATGTAGCCGTCCTGCAGCACCACGTAGTGCGCGGACACTTCACTGGTCGGGTTGCAGAGCTTCCGGATCGCCGCCTGGTTGTCCGGCATGCCGGTATAGTGCAGCACGATCATGTCGGGCGCGCCGCGGCCCTTGCGCTCGCCATGGTTCGGCGACGACCGCACCTCCGCGACGACGCAGGAATCGGGGCGCAACTCGGACAAAAGCGCGACCATACGCGCACCACACAACGCGTTTGCAGACGCCGATGACGGACGCAGCACGAAGATTCGTCGCGGCAGGACGGCAATGATTGTGCAGAAACGATTGCGAAACAAGCCGAGGCGGGCGGCTCGCTCCCATGCGTGCGGCGAATCCACCGCCGGTGTTGCGCGCCGGCCGCACCCCGCCGCGAGCGAGGCTCAGAACGCGCCGACGGCCGGGCCGGCACTACCGCCGACCCGGACCGTCGACCCCTACTGAAACGGTATGCTACCGGTCACACGCTACGGACGCTTACCTGCGCTACTCACTGACGTTGTGACGGGCTCGGGCTCGTCGGCCGCGGCGCCATGCCGGTGGTGGGCGCGGCGGGGCGCGGCGGCTTGAAATATTGGAAGTCCGGCGCGGATTGCAGCTGCTCCTTGGTCCACGACACTTTGAGCTTGACGACGGTCGGGTCGTTGTTGCTGCTAATCGCCACACCGCCGGCTCCGGTCTGGCCGCCGGCTCCGGTCGTGCTGCCGGTCTCGGGCGGCACGACCTGGAATGCGCTCATGTCGATGGCGACGCTTTTCTCGCCGATGCCGAGAAAGCCGCCTACGCCGACGATCAGCCCGAGAATCTTGCCATGCCGGTCGAACAGCATGTCGTTCACGTTGCCGATGTGCGCATTATCGGCGCCGAGCACGTCGGTGCCCTTGAACTTCGAGAACACCCACTGATCCTGGCTCTGCGCCGCAATGAACTTGGCGCCGCCGTCCGATGCTGCCGGGGGATTGGCCTGGGCCAGCGCGCCCGAAACCATCAGGGCGCTGACGGCAGCCGAAATCATCAGCTTCTTGAGCATTTTGGCCTCCACGAACACGCGTTGATTGCGACAGCCATTTGCTGGACTGCCGCTCGTTAACTCGCCGACATTAAACTCGCGAGCAGTCCGCGCGTTCCGCGCGGCTCTGGAACTTGTGCGTGTGCGGTGCAGCGTTCTCACGCGCCGCAGCAAAGCCTCAACCATTCCTTAAGCGTGCGCCCCGCTAATGGGCCGTCGAGATGCCGGTCGGCCGGGCGCGGTGCGTCGCCGGCGATTCGTTGACGCCCAAGCAATCCCATGGTAACCCATAATATCCCATGCAGAGGTGCGGCAGCCCAGACCGCCCCCGCGTGGGTCGCGTGGACGCCTGCGGCTCGTGCGCGAGTAGCGCCGGAGCAAGCGGCGGGGGTGAACCAGGGACGTCATGGACCGCTTCGTGTCCCATTACACCTTGCGGCTCGACGCCAAGGGGCGGGTGTCGATCCCGGCGCCCTTTCGCGCGGTGCTCGCGCGCGACGGCTTCGAGGGCCTCTATTGCTATCCGGCGCTCGACCGGCCCGCGCTCGATGCCGGCGGCAACGCCCTGCTCAAGGAGATCGAAACGCTGATCGGCCGTTTTCCGCCCTACTCGGAGGAGCGCGAGCAATTCGCGGCGGCGCTCTACGGCACCAGCGAAGTCTTGAAGATCGACGGCGAGGGGCGAACGATGCTCACCGACCCCCTCAAGGATCATGCCGGCATCAAGGACGAGATCGCCTTTGCCGGTCTCGGCCACAAGTTTCAGATCTGGGAGCCCGGACGCTTCCGCGCGGAACTCGCGGAGGCCACCGAGAAGGTCCGCGCGCTCAAGAAGCAGCTGGGCTCCCGGGTAGCGGCGGAAGGTCCGCACGGAGCACGGGAATGATGGCGAGCCGCGGCAGCAAACCTGCTGTCGCTGGCGGACTGGCTCGTCACATTCCCGTGCTCGGCCGCCGCGCCGTGGAATTCCTCGCGGTCCGCGCCGGCGGCGTCTATGTGGATGCCACCTTCGGCGCCGGCGGCTACAGCCGCGAAATTCTCGCCGCCGCGGATTGCAAGGTCATCGGCATCGACCGCGACCGCAGCGCGATCGCGGCTGCCGCCGACGTCGTGCAGGCGGCCGCCGGCCGGCTCGTCCTGGTGGAGGACAGATTTTCGCGCCTTGCGGCCGTGGCGCAGAGCGCTGGCGAAGCCCTGGTCGACGGCGTCGTCTTCGACCTCGGCGTCTCCTCGATGCAGCTTGACGAGGCCGAGCGCGGATTTTCGTTCCGCCACGACGGCCCGCTCGACATGCGCATGGGAGGCGAGGGGCCGACCGCCGCCGAGGTCGTGGCGGCGGCCTCCGAGCGCGACCTCGCCTCGATCATCGCGACCCTCGGCGAGGAACGCCGCGCGCGCGCCATCGCCCGCGCCCTCGTGGCCGCCCGCCGCGACGCGCCGATCCGCACGACGCGCTCGCTCGCCGAGCTCGTCGCCGGCGTCGTGCATGCGAGACCGGGCACCATCCATCCCGCCACACGAACGTTCCAGGCGCTGCGGATTTTCGTCAACGAGGAGCTCGCCGAGCTCGCGTCCGGCTTGGCCGCGGCCGAAGCAGTGCTCAAGCCCGGCGGCCGATTGGTGGTGGTGGCGTTCCACTCGCTCGAGGATCGCATCGCAAAGTCCTTTCTCGCCGAGCGCGTCCGGCGCGGCTCCTCCTCGCGCCACGTTCCGCAGGCGCCGCAAGCCGCCGCGAGCTTCCGCCCCGTCACCAAGCGGGCGGTCGTGCCGGACGAGGCGGAGGTCGCCGCCAATCCCCGCGCGCGCTCCGCCAAGCTCCGGGCGGCCGAGCGCACCGCGGCGCCGCCCGCCGTCGGCGCTGACGCCGCTCTGCTGCCGCGCCTGCCGGCGCTCGCCGACGTTCTGGCGCGCCAATCGGCGGGACGCCGGCGATGATGCGCCTGATCAACATCTGCGTGATCGCCGCGCTCGTGCTCGCGGCGGCCGACGTCTACAAGATCAAGTTCGAATCGACGCGGCAGGCGCAGCGCGTCGCCAAGCTGCGCGCCGAAATCCGGCGCGAGCACGACGCCATCGCGGCGTTGCGCGCGCAATGGGCCAAGCTCGACAGTCCCGCGCGCATCCAGGGGCTGGCGAACCGGCATCTGGCGTTGAGGCCGGTGGACGTGCGGCAATTCGACCGGCTCGACAATCTGCCGGAGCGACCGCCCGAGCTCGTGCCGGTCGAGGATGCGATCGGGACGGTGATCGCCAAACCCGAGCTCATCGACCGGTCGGCGACCGGCAGCCTTCCGGCCAAGCGGTGAAGCCGATGAGCGAGACGGATCGGCCGACCTCCGCGCCGCAGCCGCCCGGCGGCGCTTCGCGCGAACCGTGGCGCCGACGGCTCATGCGCACGCTGCTCTACGGCCGCGACGTCGACCGCGCCGCCAAGGCGCGGGCGCGCATCGGGCTCGCCATTCTGGTGTTCGCCGTGGGCTATGCGGTTATTGCCGCTCGGCTCGTCATGTTCGCGACCGTGCCCGAGGGCCATGGCCCGCGGCGCGCCCTCACCCAAGACGCGATGGCGACCGCGCGGCCCGATATCCTCGATCGCAACGGCGAAATCCTGGCAACCGACGTGCGGGTACCTTCGCTGTTCGCCGAGCCGAACCGGATCATCGACGTCGACGAGGCGTCCGAGCTGCTCACCGCGGTCATGCCCGATATCGACGCGGCCGAGCTGCGCGAGCGGCTCGCCTCCAAGCGCCGCTTCGTGTGGCTCAAGCGCGAGATCACGGCCGAGCAGCGCGCGCAGATTCACCGGCTCGGCATCCCCGGCATCGGCTTCCTGCCCGAGAACAAGCGCATCTACCCGAACGGCGCCGAGGTCTCCCACCTCATCGGCCATGTCAACATCGACAATCAGGGCATCGCCGGCATCGAGAAATGGCTCGACGGGCGCGGGCTCGCCGACTTGCACATGGCCGGGCTCGCTACCGACCGCCTGCAGAAGCCGGTCGAGCTCGCGGTCGACCTGCGCGTCCAGCATGCGTTGCGCGACGAGCTGATCGCGGCGCGGGAGAAGTTCAAGGCGATGGCCGCGGCCGGCGTCGTTGCCGACGTGCGCACCGGCGAGGTCGTCGCGATGGTCTCGGAGCCGGACTACGACCCGAACAATCCGCGCGAGGCGCTCGACCCGACCCGCATCAATCGGCTCACCACCGGCGTGTACGAGATGGGGTCGACGTTCAAGGCGCTCACGCTCGCGATGGCGCTCGATTCCGGCAAGATCACGCTCAAATCGACGTTCGACGCCAGCCATGCGCTGCAATACGGCAAGTTCACGATCCACGATTTCCACGCCCAGAACCGCGTGCTCACGGTCCCCGAAATCTTCACCTATTCCTCCAATATCGGCATCGCGCGCATGGCGCTCAGCCTCGGGATCGAGCACCACAAATGGTTCCTCAAGAAGATGGGCCAGCTCGACCGCTTGCGCACCGAGCTGCCGGAAAGCGCCGAGCCGCTCGTGCCCAAGCGCTGGGCCGAGCTCAACACCGTGACGATCGCCTTCGGCCACGGGCTTTCGGTGGCGCCGCTGCAGGCGGTGGCGGCGATCGGCGCGCTGATGAACGGCGGGCGGCTCATCCCGCCGACCTTCCTCAAGCGCAGCGTCGAGCAGGCGACGGCGCTCGCGACCCAGGTCGTCAAGCCCGAGACCAGCGACAAGATGCGCTACCTGATGCGCCTCAACGTCGAGAAGGGCACCGCCACCCGGGCCGACGTGAAGGGCTATTACGTGGGCGGCAAGACCGGAACCTCCGACAAGGTGGTGGGCGGCCGCTACTCCAAGACCAAGGTGCTCACCTCGTTCACGGCGGTGCTGCCGGCCGATGCGCCGCGCTATCTCGTGCTGATCATGATCGACGAGCCGCAGGCGACCCCCGACACCCACGGCTTCACCACCTCGGGCTGGAACGCGGTGCCGGTCGGCGGCGCCGTGATCAGCCGCATCGCCCCCTTGCTCGGGATCGAGCCGCGGTTCGAGCTGCCGCCCGCCGACAAGCTGATCCTGGCGAGCGCCGGCGGGCGGTGATGCCCGTCATGGACGCCTGAGCGGACCCAAACGGGTCATTGCCGTGGTTCCGCCGCAGCCTGATTTAAAAAGGGTGATGAGCGGACCTGGTGCGTCAGGGAGCATCCGAGGCTCGGTTACAAGTCGCTTCAGGTGTTTCGGGATTGCCACCAAACGTTCCCCGGTCCTCACCGGATCCGCGCTCGCGATCCTCGTTGGAAATGTCCTCGAGATGCTGCTCGGTCATGCTGGGGGCGTCCGGGACCTTGTTAAAATGTGCCAGGCTTTCAGCAATGATCCTCGTCGACTGCACGGTGGATTGGCTCAATTCCGCGTATTCGATGATTTGGCGTTGCACGCGGGCACTTTCGGCAAGCAGCTCTTCGCGCCGCCTCCGTAGCGCGACGATAAGGTCGTCGATCTCCCGAAGGGACGTCGCGGATGTCCGCTGCATCAGGGAAGCGATATGGCTTGCCAGATCATTATTCACGGGCCGCCTCCGGGGTGCGAAATCACTGCGGGGTAACTCGCGGACTTTCCCCGGCATCCTTGTTTCCGCCGAGTCGTCCGGTTGAGCGCGATCACGAGGCGTGAAAAGTCCCATGTTTGATCTCCCCCGTTTGCCCGTCGCTGGTGTTTCGGGCGGTGACCTCACCGATTGCGGCACGCAAATGTGACGACT
>WNEY01000623.1_pt1 | contig 22732 bp, 14 predicted proteins | sample 5400531 | NCBI WGS metagenome assembly WNEY01 (sample SAMN13153338, study PRJNA577476) | soil metagenome | isolation source: 200 cm saprolite under Douglas fir tree site 1 | place: USA:California | collected 2015-04-18
AAGACCAACCGGATGGCAAGCTGGCCCATCCGCGAGCCGGAAGCCCGCGCTGAATTAACGTAGTTTTGGAGATTCACCGTACCGGTGATTCGACTGATCTGAGTGGTGCTGTTCACCGTGCGCGTGGGCATGGCGAACGTCACGCGGTTAAACGCGTTGTAGAGCTCCATTCGCATCTGGAGGCTGATGCGCTCGCGGATCCGGACCGTCTTCGCCAGAGCCGCATCGACGTTCTTCTGTCCCTCCTCGAAGAAGGCGTTGCGGCCCGCGCTGCCCGCGGGGAAGTTCTGTCCTGGAGCGACGGGGAACTGATCGCCGGAACCCAAGTTTACCTGGGAGGGCAGAAAGGCCGTGCTCGGCAACTGGAGTTCAGAGAGCGTGTCGAGGCAGCGCCCCGGAGGTACCAAAGCGGTCGGGCAGGACTGCTGGGCGCGGCCGTTGTCGACCGATGTGTAAAGTAGGCCGGGATTGGTGATGAGCGGGCGGTCACCGCCCACGCCGTCGAAGTTTGCGTCGTAGCCAGCGAGCACCGTGAACGGCAGGCCGGACGCGAACGTGGCGACGCCGCTGACCGTCCAGCCGCCAACTAACCGGCCGACCGGGCCCTGCTGGTTCTTCATCCACGGCAGCTCATAGGAGGCAGAGACCACGACGCGATGGGCTTGGTGGAAGCCGGAGAGCGCGCGCAGTGACGCTTGCGGGTTTATCGCGCCCACCGGGGCATTGACGTCCGTGCCCGTGAACGTGGCCTCTGAGCCGGTGTCCATAGTCTTGCTCCACGCCCACGTGCCGGTGAAGGTGAGCCCTTTGTTGGTGGCCTTGGTCACCTTCATAAACATCGCATTGTAGTACGTGAACGCGAAGTTGCTCAGCAGGACATTGCGACCGTTGGTGGGGTCGGGCCGCCGCTCGGCAATGCGTTCCGAAGCAGTGCTGCCTAAGGAAACATAGCCGTGCGGCACTCCGTTGACGACGATGATGCCCTTCTGTGCCAGCGACGCGGTCGTGCTGGTCAGCGAGGAGAATGATTTCAGAACGCCGCTCGAGCCAGGGATGACCTGTCCCGAGCTATTTAGCGTCACGCAGATGGGATCGCTGAAATCCTTGCAAACGCGGTCGAAAACGACCGGCTGAAAGTTTCTGCCGCCGACGTCTACGGTGAGGAGCGGCGAGGTGATCGGGAACCGCGCGTCGTTGATCCCACTGAAAAAGGGCAGGCCGATGCCTCGGTTCCCGCTGTAGGCGAGTTGTAGCGCCATGTTCCCGCGGAACTTGCGCTCGATCGTCAGGTTCCACTGCTGGACATAGGGCAGGTGGAAGTTCGGGTCGGGGAGCAGCAGGGAGGTTTGCAACTGGCCTCCAGCCTCTTTCACCCCGTTGCAGCCAGACGCCGTCAGACTGCACGCGGCGGCGACAGACCGGCTGGCAGCGCCGGGTGTAAACACGAAGCCGCAGGTGGGATCGGATACTTCCAACTGGCCGCCGCTGACGGATACGGTTCCAGCTGGGTCCGTGATGTTAGCTCCGGGGTTGACGGCGCACGGGTTCGCGGGGGACGTGACGAGGAAGCCGTTCGGCGGCTGGAAGCGGAAGTTCAGGCCGCTCTGCGAAAAGATGGACTGGAAGATGCGGTCATGGTAGATGCCGTAGCCTCCGCGGATGACGAAGTTCCCCGGCCCGCCCGTAATCTTATCCAAGAATGAGTTCCGCACCTCAGGTGTCCAGGCGAAGCCGATGCGAGGCTCGACATTGTTGTAGTCGCCCCCGTAGCCGTAGCTGAAGCGGTTTTGGGTCTCATGCGGCGGGCGAACGCCTTCCCAACGCACGCCCAGGTTCAGCGTCAGGTTGCGCTTCAGTCGGAACTCGTCCTGCCCGTACAGGTTCGTCTCGCCAAAGCGGTTTTGGGCACGTGGTTGTCCGTAGCCCAGATTGAAGGCCGTTAGGACGCCGTCCAGGAAATCTTCCCATCCGGTGAAGCCCGTGCCGTTCGTAGCTGATGTCAGGTTGTTGATGGTGCCGAAAGTCCAGAAGCCGCGCTGGGTGCCGCTGGCGACGTCGTCAAGCGCCTGGAAACGCTGGTCTATGCCCATGCGCAAGGTGTGGCGGGTGAAGACGATTGTGTGGTTATAGACGAGTTGGTGGTCGCGTTGCTGGCGGTTGATGGGCACGTTGGTGGAGGTGCCGATAATCGTGCCTCCGAACGGGATCGTGTCGCTCGAAGCGGTGGGGTCCACCAGTGTCGTGGAAAAGCGAATAATGGGGATTTGATCGCCGTCTGTGACATCCTGGTTTGTGGAACGGTTGCCGAAGCCATAGCGGAACTCTCCGGTCTGCCTCGGGGTGAAGACGTGCGTGAGGGTATAGCCGATGTTGTACTGCCGGTTGTTGTTCGTCCCAAAGTTGTCGCCCACGATGATACGTGCTGAATTGCGGATCTGCCGGCTGTACTGATAGCGCATGGCCATGGTTGTGTTCGTGCTGGCGTTCCAGTCAAGCCTCCCCGTGTAGTCCGAGTCCGGGAACGTGAAGCCTAGGCCGCTGACGAGCACGCAGCGGTTCGGCCGACCGCTGGCGATCAACTGCGAGCAGGCCGCCGGATCGTTTGGTGCCTTCCCCTGCAGCTGCGGGCTATTCCACAGGTTCATCACCGACTTGATGAACGTCAAATCGCGCTGCAGGTTCGGGTGCGTTGTCGGGTCGACGCAATAGGGACCTTTCGGCTGGGGCGTCTCGCCAGTGTTGCATGCGCGCGGGCCGTCGGTAGGCAGCCAGATGAATCGCGAGATACTGCCTTTGCCCACGTTGGAGACGCGCTCGCCACTGCCGAAGAAGAAGAGCTTGTCTTTCAGGACCGGCCCGCCGATCGTGCCGCCATACTGATTACGCCGCACAGCAGGGCGGGTGGCTCCGCTCTGGTTCGAGAAGAAGTCGTTGGCGTTGAAGATGTCGTTTTGGATGAAGTCGTAAGCCTCGCCGTGAAACTGGTTCGTGCCCGATTTGGTCTGCACCAGGATCACGGCACCGCCGGCGCGCCCGAATTCGGGCGAATACGCGTTCGTGAGCACTTGAAATTCCTTGATTGTGCTGATGTTCACGTTCTGCCGGTTTTGGTTCTCCGAGGAGTCGTCGTTGTTGACCCCGTCAATCTGAAACGTCGCCGAGCGCGTGCCCTGGCCGTTGAACGCTGCGTAAGAGCCAGTCGAGTTCGTGGGGTTGTTCGACGAGCCGTTAAAAGCAGCAGGCTGGAAGCCCGGGATCTGCTCGACGAGGGAGATGAAGTTACGTCCCGGCAGGGGCGTGGCTTCCACTTGCTGGGTGTTGAGCGAATGCTTTAGCTCCCCGGTGGTGGTGTCAATCAGGGGAATTTCACCGCCGCGGACTTCCACCGTGGACGTCAAGGTAGCGGGCTCCAACGTGAAATCGGAGACCGTGTTCTTGTTCAGCTCGACCACAACGCCCTTCTTCTCCACGGTCCGGAAACCCGGCAGGAAGGCCGTCACCTCATAGTTGCCGATGGCCAGAAAGCTGATTACGTAATAACCGTCGTTGTTGGTCGCAACCTCGCGCACGCCCCCGGTCTGCTCGTTCTTGGCCGTCACTTTCGCCTTCGGCACCGTTGCGCCGCTTTTGTCTGTGATATGGCCGCTGAGAGTTCCGGTAACTGTCTGCGCCGACATGGTCGAAGCGCCCCACAACAACACCACCACCAAAGTGGCCAGAGAGGTCACAACGCCTTTGCTTCGCATATTCCCTCCGGATTCGAAGGCTAATTAGTTTCGGTCGTGCACCCCCAAAAACCCGGCCAGGCTCAGAACACACGCATTTAACCGGAATTTCCGTGTTGAGGTCCCCTTGGCCCGAAAGCCTAGCCCTCCTGCCCCGTCGTGTCAACCGCAAGTCGAGCCGGCCCCTTGGGGTGGTAGTGCGGCTCGTCTTGGCCGTTCGCTCGTTTGGTTTCTGTCCTGGCGTGGGGGTGAACGAAACAGCGTATAATCTTTGCCTCTCAGCCTGGGGTTTCTCTTTTCTCTCTGGTGCGGTCTTTCTGATCCGCACAGGTCTGTGTCAATCCAGGGTCCCGAGCACGGATTGCGGTACAATGTCGCCATGAAGCTTCATGGCATCTTTCCACCGCTGACCACTCCCTTCACAAGCGAGGGTGCTCTCGCGTTTGACCGCCTCCGCGAGAATATCGGCAAGTACAACCGCACGCTCCTCGCCGGCTACGTGGTCACTGGCTCGACCGGCGAATCGGTGCTGCTTAGCCGAAAGGAAACCGAACAGGTTTGGGCGGCCGCGCGGGCTGCTGCGTCGTCCGAGAAAATCCTGATCGCCGGCACTGGTGTTGAATCCACTGCCGAGACCATCGAGCGCACCAACTGCGCAGCGGCTTTGGGCTACCACGCGGCCCTGGTCAAAACGCCCCACTACTTCAAGCCGCAGATGGATCCCCAAGCCCAGCTCGAGCACTACCTGCGTGTCGCTGACGCCGCTCGCATCCCGCTGCTGCTCTATTCGGTGCCTCAGTTCACCGGGATCGCGTTGGAGCCAAGCCTGGTGGTTCGCTTGGCCCAGCACCCCAACATAATTGGCATCAAGGAGAGCTCCGGCAACCTCCCGCGTGTCATCGAGATTATTCACCTCGCACAAGCAGCGTTTCAGACGCTGGTGGGTTCGGCAGCCACGCTTTACCCATCGCTGGCCGTGGGAGCCGTGGGCGGCATTCTGGCGTTGGCGTGCGTTCTGCCAGAGGCGTGCGTCGAGCTTTACGAAGCGGCAACCACGGGCAACGCGCAGCGAGCAAAGGACTTGCAGCACCGGTTGTTGCCGGCAGCACAGAAGATTGTCGCTGAGCTGGGCATCCCGGGAATCAAGCACGCGATGGACTACACAGGATATTACGGTGGGCCCCCGCGGCCGCCGTTGCTGCCGCTGACTGAGGCGCAAAGGCGCGAGGTGGAAGCAGTGCTCGCTGGCGTCACCTCAGCCGCGAGCGCGGGGAGCTGACCTCGGTAGGGCAGCCCCGTCTTCTCCGGACCTCAGCTTAGCAGCGAAGTCAGTTACAGCCTTCATCCGGTCACCTGGAAGCATGCGCTGTTTGGCGGCCTGCCTCCGCGTGTTTTGAGACCGCCAGCGAGATCGCAGCCCTACCGGTTCGTGGTTAAGCTGCTTGTCTCTAGTGGCACGGCCACTCGGGCGCGACCAAAGAAGTGGGCGGCCCCCCTTCCGCCGGCGATATTTTTTGCCGCGCCTATATTTTTCGATGTGCTCTCCTACCCTCAATGCGCAGATACGGGCATATTCAAGTTCGAAAGTACGTGCTTAACCTGTGCGACCCATGACCTCTTCGGCTAGGTGGTAGCCGAGGATCAGACATCTGAATAAGGCCAAACCCCGCGTGAGCAGGGGACGGAAAGCCACGGGTCTCTAAGCGGTTCGGGCCCCAGTGGGCTTGGAGACGGGCGAGTTGCCGCGAGTGGCAGCGTTAGAGCCACCAGTGGCGATTCGGCTTTTGTTTTTCCCGGCCGTCACTTTGCGGTAGCGCGGACAGGGGGAGAGTCATGTCCAAACTAGACTTTTCCGAGTTATGCCTGGTCAGCGACCCGACAATCCCGATGCTTCAGAAAGCCTGCGACCCGGTTGTGTTGGGGGAGTGCCTTCCTGAGGTGTTGCCCTCGGAGTGGGGGGCGATTCGAAACGTTCGAGTGCAAGTTCTCAGGCACCGGCCCGGGAAGGGCCGCTGTACGTTTGAGGTTACGCTGGGAACTACGAGAGGCTGCTACTCCCTGATTGGCAAGGTCTACGCCGCGGACCGCTCAGATGTTTATCAAGCTATGGAGGAAATCAGACGGGCTGGGTTTGGCTCAGAGGATGAGTTCGCGATCCCTCGACCCGTAGCGTTCCTAGCACCATTGCGTCTTCTGCTTTACGAAAAAGTGCCCGGCACTCGATGTATGGCGCTTATTCTGGGTCCGAATGAATCCGATCGCGCCCTAGCAGCTGAGCGATGCGCGCGCTGGCTGGCACGATTTCACTCTATAGCACCGCGTTTGGGTCAGGTCTTTCGCCTGAGCGATCAGCTAATTTCTTTGGAGGGACATTGGCGTTGCCTTGCGGATTGCGGCTCCCCGTTTACCGACAAGGCCGGCCGGCTTTTCGACCAACTGAAAGCCACAGCACTAGGACTCGGCGCCACCGAAATGTGCACTGGCCATGGCATGTATACTTGCGGTCAGGTTCTTCTGGTTGAAGGCCGCACAGTCACGGTCGATTGGGACACCTATAAGGTGGCAGACCCGAGCCACGATGTGGCAAGGATGCTCGTGTATCTCAAGCGGATGGGGTTGAAGCACCTCGGTTCAGTCCACGCCCTCGACGGGGCAGCCGAAGTATTTCTGAAGACCTATGTCGCCACAGGCCGCTCGTATGTTACGGCGCACCTGGCGTTTCAGAAAGCAGCTATCTGCCTGGAGGGTGCGAAACGTGATGTTGTCAAGCAGACTCGCGAACGGCGCGAGAGAGCCGAGGCTATGCTGGATGAAGGCCTTCGTGCCCTAAACCTAGGAACAAATTAAGTATGCGCCTACCAGCCGCGCTGGCCATACGGCTGAGAAGTGGAGGAGGACAGCCGGTCTTGAACCTCGCCCAATGCGTCATAGGGGCGCGCTAAGCTGAAAGGAATCCAGTGGGTGGTGCGCAGCCGAGGTCGCGCAGGGCGTTGTGGCAGAGCTGGGCGCGAGGGCTACACTACCCCCGGCACCCTTTTTATAAGTACCATCAGTACTGTAGGCTGCCTAAATCTGCTTTGCGAGATCAAAACTTCACTCCCGCTGGCTTGTCGCCGCTGGCGGACTGAAAATTTTTGGCCCCGCTATATTTACTTGGCTCGTGCCGCACCCTACATACATATAAGTAGGAGACCGCCCCTTAGCGGCACAGCCAGGTCTGCCAGCCAAGTCCCCAGGCTCGACATTCTATGCAGGTCGTAATCTGCGAGAAGGCGAAAGACCATGTCTGAACTAGACTCTTCCGAATCACGCCTGGCGAGCGACCCAGGAATCCCAACGCTTCAGAAAGCCTGCGACCCGGCTGTGTTAGGGGAGTACCTTCCTGAGGTGTTGCCCTCGGAGTGGGGAGCGATTCGAAACGTTCGGCTGCAAGTTCTCAGGCACTATCCCAGGAATCACCCCCGCTGTACGCTTGAAATCACGTTGGGAACTACGAGAGGATGTTACTCCCTGATTGGCAAGGTCTATGCCGAGGACCGCTCAGATGTTTATCACGCTATGGAGGAAATCAGACGAGTTGGGTTTGGCTCAGAAGACGAGTTCGCGATTCCTCGACCCGTAGCGTTTCTAGCGCCATTGCGCCTTCTGCTTTACGAAAAAGCTCCCGGCACTTCAACTAAAGTGTTTATTCTGAGTCCGAATGAATCTGTTCGCGTCCTGGCAGCTGAGCGGTGCGCGGGCTGGCTGGCACGCTTTCACGCTATAGCACCCCGTTCGGGGCCGGTCGTTCGCCCGAGCGATCAGCTAATTTCTTTGGAAAGATGGTGGCGGTGCCTTGCCGACCTCGGCGGTTCGCTTGCCGACAAGGCAAGCCGGCTTTTTGAACAGCTCAAAGCCACAGCACTGGGGCTCGGCGGCATCGAAATGTGCGCTGGCCATGGTATGTATACTTGCGGTCAGGTTCTTCTGGCCGAAGGCCGCACAGTTACGGTCGATTGGGACAGCTATAACGTGGCAGACCCTAGCCACGACGTGGCAAGGATGCTTGTCTATCTTAAGCGGGTGGGGTTGAGGCACCTCGGTTCAGTCCACGCCCTCGACGGGGCGGCCGAAGTATTTCTGAAGACCTATGTCGCCACAGGCCGCTCGTATGTTACGGCGCGCCTGGCGTTTCAGAAAGCAGCGATCTGCCTGGAGCGTGCGAAACGTGATGTTGCTAAGCAGGCTCGCGGATGGGGCGAGGAAGCCGAGATGATGCTGGACGAAGGCCTTCGTGTGCTGGAGCAAGAGGTAAATTGATATGCTCTACCAGCCGCGCCGACTTACCGGTGAGAAGTGAAGGAGGACAGAACAAGCGCTAGCCGCCGCTGGACGGAATAAGCTTCGTGAGGGGGATGGTGAGCGAGCCAATCGAGCCAGAGCTAACGTCCCGCACGACCACACGGAGTTGGGCCGCGCCCGGCGCCAGAGGCAGACTGCGGGTTAGCCCCAAACCTTTCTTCATGATCTCGTCGTAGGTTTCTCGCACCAAATTCAGATTGAGTGTCTTAAGTTCGCCGGCGAGCTCTTTTCCGTCAGCGCCCCGCTGAACGAAAAGTACGTCCACCGCGCCGGCCCAGCGATCGCCCTGCGCCACCAGCGTAAGGTCACGCGAGTAAACCAACAGCTCGGTTTTTAGGGTTACGGCTCCCGGGACATCCACCACGTGAAGGCGGGCCTCTAGGCCAAGGCTAGTGTCATCGAGCGGGCTATCGACCGCGGCGCGCATCAACACCTCGCGCTTCTTGGAGTCGAACGTCACCTCGGGGAGGGCCAAGTACCCGCGGCGATACCGGAGATGCAAGCCCGGGCGCTTCACCTGTACTTTGATTTCACGGAACTTGGCATCCCAGTTGCCATGTGTCGGGTAGAAGCCCAGCACGTAAGTCACTCGCGAATCTTCAATCGCGCGGCGGACCGACCCCTGGATGTCATTGGTGTTGTAAAAGGCTCGGCCGCCGGTGCGGTCCGCGAGGATGTTCATGGTGTCGATGTTGGCGCGGTCAGGCGAGAGCCTGATGCGTCCCAGGGCGTTCGGCCGCCGGCCCGTAGGACCCTGCTGCCCAGGCCTAAACGTCGGCGCCCGAGTTGTGAAGGAGGGGCCCATCAGCCCGCGCGCATCCACCGGGTAGATCGCCATGTTGGCGTTGTTCAGAGCGCGTGCCGCGCGCTCGATTTCTTCGCTGAACGTGCGCCGCTCCTGCGACGCAGTCTCTGGGGTGAAGGGGGTGTCGAGCCCGATGGAGAATGGAAAGCTCCCCGAGACCCAAACCAGGTTTTTTCGTCCGGGCAACCGCGCTAGGTGGTTGGCAATGTCTTCGAGAGTGCCCGCGGTTCTCCCCACACGGTTCATTGTGTAAAAGTCGGCCAAGCGCTGGTTGGCGGCCGTCAGGAATTCATCCAGCGCATCGATGCCCGTTGGATTAGCCGGCTCAGGTTCGGAGGCGGCGAGCTCCGTCGAGACGTGGCCCTTCGAGCGCTCGAGCGCGCGGAGAAGCGAGGTTGCGTCGCTGGTGAAGTCGTGCAGCACTGTCAATCGAGTGGTGAGCGTATAGAGCGCCACGCGGTCCTGCGGCTGAAGTTGTCCGAGAAACTTGATGATCTGATCCCGCGCATAGGCCATGTCTTCGAACCGCGTGTTGAGACCGTCGAGGAGGATCACCGTCACGCTGGTGGGCGTGTCAGTTTTCTGCTCGAAGCGGTTGGAGAAGACGTTTGGGGGCGCGGGCTTTGCCGCAGGCAGCGTACGGAGTGATTCCACCGAAAAAGTGCTGACCATCTGCGGCTGGCCTTGATCGAGCAGGGTGAAGTCGTCGCGGGTCAGGTCAGTCACCGGCTCGCCCTTCTTGTCCTGCACGATGACGCTTACCTGAACCAGCCGCGTGGTGACACGAACGACGGGGGGCTCCTGCTTGGCTTGCGGCTGCGCTTGGGTTGGGGCGCCAGAGGAAGGGTGCCCCGCGGCTTGATTAGGGGGCTGTGACGGCGCTTGGCCGAAGCTGCTCGCTGAAAGCAGTGCGGCAAAGAGCCCAGCGGTCATACGAACTGAACCCGCCGGAATCATGGTGGCTTAGTTTACTTCAAAATGAACATTCCGCCGACCGTTTCTTCGGCTGAACCTTGCGGCATCTATCCAGAACAATTCGACGCGATTGCCGGGGTTGCATGCCCCATGTATGATGGCGACTCCCATGGAGTGCCACTGTATCCGCCTGACTGAGCTTCCGCAAACCACCCGGCTTTTTGCCACGTTTCTAGATGATTTCAGCCGCGTGGCCGAGTTTTATTCCCACCCGCCCACCATGGAAGGCATCGTCCACGCCGCCGAGGAAGTAAAGAGCGATCCCAGGTATGAGCCCGGCGCGCGCACTGCCATTGTCGAGATGCTCCGCGAGCAGAACCGCAGGTTCGGCGCTGACAGTTCAACCGAGCGCAATCTCGAGCGCTTGGCCGCCGGCGCCGTGGCCATCGTCACCGGCCAGCAGGTGGGCCTGTTCACCGGTCCCAGCTACACGATTTACAAGGCAGTCAGCGCGCTGCGGGTGGCCCAACAACTGACGGAGCGCGGCATCGACGCCGTGCCAATCTTCTGGCTGGCCACCGAGGATCACGACCTTGCCGAGATCAACCACTGCTGGTGGCCCGGTCCAGACGGCCCGCAGCGCATCGAAGTTGCTGCCGCAGGCGCTGCCGGGCGGAGCGTGGGCAGGGTTCCGCTGGGCGAAGAGGTTCGCGCCGCGGTTCGCACGGCCTCGGCACTGCTCGATGGCCCGGCAGCCGAAGAAATCAGCCGGGCACTCGACGAGTCTTATCGGCCGGAGGAGACGTTCGGCTCGGCGTTTGGCCGACTGATGGCGCGGCTGTTTGCGGGGCAGGGAGTCATTCTGGTCGATCCGCTCGACGCCCGGCTGCATCGGCTTGCCGCACCGCTCTATCGCCGGGCGGTGGAAGAGAGCGAGTCGCTGGTGCGTGAGCTGCTGGCGCGCAGCAAGGCGTTGGACCGCAACGGGTACCACGCCCAGGTGAAGGTCGCCGAGCGCAGCACGCTGCTTTTCTGGAATGACGACGGCCAGCGCTTGCCGCTGCGGCGCCGCGGGGAAAAGTTTGTGGCGGGTAGCGCGGAATTCTCCTTGGCAGATCTACTCCGTGCCCTTGAGGGCACGCCCGAAGCCTTTAGCGCCAATGTCTTGTTGCGCCCGGTGGTGCAAGACGCGCTCCTGCCCACCGCGGCCTACGTTGCAGGCCCCGCCGAGATCGCCTACTTCGCGCAAGCCGAGGTGGTGTACCGACGTCTGCTGGGGCGGATGCCGGCGGTGCTGCCCCGCGCGGGCTTCACGCTTGTGGAGCCACACGTTGCCAGGCTGCTGAAGAGATATGGCCTGGAGTTTCGCGATCTCCTCCGTGGCCGCCAGCACTTGCGCGCGAAAATGGAACGGGAGTTTCTGTCTAAAGGGCTGGCAAGGCAGTTTGTGGCGGGTGAAAAGACCATCCGGAAGCTGCTTGGCAGGCTGCGGCCTCCGCTGGAAAAGCTCGACAGGACGCTCCTCGGCGCGCTGGAAACCTCGCAGCGCAAGATGTTGTACCATTTGGACCGCCTGAGAGGGAAGGCTGCGCGCGCGCAGAACTTTCGCTCTGGGCTGCTTGACGCGCACGAGCGGCAACTCACCGGCGCGCTCTATCCTAACCACAGCTTGCAAGAGCGCACACTGTGTTTTCTGCCGCTGCTGGCGCGTCATGGTCCTGGCCTGCTCGGCGAGCTCGGTAAGCGCGCCGGAATCGGCGCGACGCAGCATCAAGTCTTGTTTCTATAAGTTCTGCGGTATCGCGCCGGAGTAAACAGCGGCGAGACACCCTTACGGTTGCCCCTCCCTCCGTGGTAGTATTTTCGAGTTGTGCGCATTTGGGCCCAAAATCTTTTGGAGGGAACGTGATGAAGTTTACCCCGGGCAAACAAAGAGGCCTGCAGGCAGTCTCGGACCCGCGCGGCGTAATCGCCGCGGCGGCGATGGACCAGCGCGGCTCGCTCCAGAGCGCAATCGCCAAGGAGAAAGGCGTTGATAAGAAGGCAGTGACCCGCGAGATGATGGCAGAGTTCAAAGAAGCGGTGGTGCGCGTCCTCACCCCGCATGCCAGCGCGATCCTGCTGGACCCGGAGTACGGGCTGTCCGCGGCCAAGCAGCGCGCTAAGAACGCTGGCCTGCTGCTCGCCTACGAGAAGAGCGGATATGACAATACGCAGCCCGGGCGGTTGCCCGACCTGCTGGACCATTACTCGGTGGTGCGCCTCAAGGCCGCTGGAGCGGACTGCATCAAGATCCTCCTTTACTACAGCCCGCTCGACGCGCCCGCAATCAACGAGACCAAGCACGCCTGGGTGGAGCGAATCGGGGGCGAGTGCGCCGGTGCGGACATTCCCTTCTTCCTGGAATTCGTCGGCTACCAAGAAGGTCTCGACGACAAGAGCATCGACTTCGCGCGCAAAAAGCCCCAGGTGGTAATCAAGAGCATGGAGGAATTCTCCAAACCCCAGTACGGCGTCGACGTGATGAAGGTTGAGGTCCCCGTGAACATGGCGTTCGTCAAAGGGGCGCGCGCGTGCAAGGGGGAATCGGTCTATAGCCGTGAAGAGGCCAAGGAGTATTTCCGCAAAGCCGCCGCGGTGGCGAAGAAGCCCTTCATCTACCTCTCGGCCGGCGTGAGCAACGAAACGTTCGCCGAGACGCTTGAGCTCGTCGCCGAATCCGGGGTCAACTTCTCCGGCGTACTCTGCGGCCGCGCCACATGGAAAGACGCCATTCCGGTCTATGGCAAGCATGGCATCAAAGCATTGGAAGACTGGCTGGCCGACCAAGGGGTAAAGAACATCAAGAACGTGAACGCTCGCCTGAGCGCGGCTAAGCCTTGGTTCGAGTTCTACGGCGCGGCATCCGCCATGGCCCTGAGCTAGGTTAGGACAGGCACTAGACAGGCGGAGTGGTTGGACGAGATCCTTCCGAGCGCAGGGAAGAATTGCTATGGAGAGACGCCTCTCTGCGTTCGGCTATGATTGCCGACAGATGAGCACACCCAGCCCATCCTCCAAGCCATCTTCCCGCGGGCTCATGCACACGCTGGAGGTGAAGACTACTCGCCGCACCGAACTGGTGGACGTCACCGCCGAGGTTGCAAGACTTGTGACTGCGGCCGGCGTCGATCACGGCGTGTGCCACCTCTCTGTGCCACATACCACCGCCGGACTGACCATCAATGAAAACGATGATCCCAACGTTGCGAGGGATCTCGAAGCGGCGTTCGACCGGTTGGCGCCTCGCGACGCATCTTACCGCCACACCGAAGGAAACGCCGATTCCCACGTCAAGTCCACACTCGCGGGTGTCTCGCAAACGGTTTTCATCGAGGATGGCCGGCTCGGCCTGGGCCGCTGGCAAGGCATTTTCTTTTGTGAGTTCGACGGCCCGCGCCGGCGGCAGCTCCGCGTGAAGATCGTTCCTGACAGATCTGAATAGACTCTGCGTTCTCTGCGCCTCTGCGGTATCCTGCTACTGATGACGGAGCACGGCCTGGCGCAGATGGGGCCACAGCCTGAATTCGCGGCTACAATGAATCTCGGCATCTACATTCAGGTTCCGTTCTGCCAGACCAAATGCACCTACTGCAACTTTCACACCGGTGTGTTTGCAAAGAGCCTCTACGAGCCTTACGTGGATGCTATCTGCCGTGAACTGGCCGACCGAGGCGCCCTCCATCGTACTGCGGGACTAGCATGTTCCGATTCGCCCAGGTCAAGGCACGGCTTCAGGCCTGCCGATGAATCGGCCCACCCAACGCAGCCTTTAGCACGTCAGGGAGCATGCGAGGATGCTTGGTCATCGGCAGTCGTGGACACGGTTTACATCGGTGGTGGAACACCGAGCCTGCTCGATTCCGCGGAGATAGCTCGGATTCTCGACACGCTCCGCGCCGAGTTTACCTGCCGCCTCGAGGAAGTAACGCTGGAGGCTGACCCGGAAACCATTAGCGCGGAGAAAGCCGCCGCTTGGTTCGCCGCTGGCGTTAATCGCATCAGCATGGGAGTGCAGTCGTTTAATGACACGGAACTCGCCGCCGCCGGCCGGGCGCATCGTCGCGCCGACGTTTTCAACGCTTCGCGCCTGCTGCGCGAGGCAGGCTTCGCGAAGATCAGTTTCGACTTGATTGCGGGCCTGCCGCACCAGACCGCGGCAAGCTGGGCTGATTCACTCGAGCATCTGCTCCGCTTGCGGCCCGAGCATGCCTCCGTCTACTTGATGGAGATTGACGAAGGCAGCCGCCTGGGCAGGGAAGCGCTCAGAGGGGGAAGCCGCTACAGCGCCGCCGCGTTGCCCGATGACGACGCCATGGCATCGTTCTACGAGAGTGGCTGCGCGCGTCTGGCGGCCGAGGGCTACGAGCATTATGAAATCTCGAACTGGGGGCTGCCCGGCTTCCGCTCTAGGCATAACCTGAAATATTGGCGCCGCGAGCCGTATCTGGGGATCGGCGCCGGCGCGCATTCCTATGACGGCCGGGAGCGCTGGGCCAACGCGCATGACCCTGCAGCGTACGTCGCCGCGATCAAAAAAGGCGTTTCGCCTGCTGAGCAGCGCGAGGTGGTAACTCCGCAGCAAGCACTCGAAGAGGAGCTATTCCTCGGCCTGCGTCAACTGGAAGGAATTGACCTCGCGCGCATCGAGAAGCAGTACAATGCCGGACTCAGGAGCCGAGTTGAAGCTTTGCGGCAGGCCGGCCTGGTGGAGTTCGACGGCACGCGGCTGCGCCTGAGCCCTGCGCGCCTCACCGTGGCGAACGAAGTTTTCGTCGAGCTGCTCGGCTAGGTTCATAACTCCTGAAGGTCGCAGGGCACGGTATCCCTCAACCTTCGACAAGCCCAGGGGCAAGCTTTCGCTGAGGACAAGGGCCGATCGGGGAGCGAAACATGCAGGGAGTCTCAGCAACGAAGTCCGCGAACGAACCGGATCCGGCGTCGAAAGCCGATATCGCGGTGGATCTGCGCAGCGACACGGTCACCAAGCCCACGCCCGAAATGCGTCGCGCCATGGCCGAGGCTGAAGTGGGCGATGACGTTTATGGCGAAGATCCCACGGTCAATAAGCTCCAGGCCAGAGCGGCGGAGATCTTCGGGCGCGAAGCGGCCTTGTTTGTGCCCTCCGGCTCGATGGGTAATCTGATCGCGATCAAGGTCTGGACGCATCATGGCAACGAAGTGATCTGCGAGGAGCGCGGCCACATCAATCAATATGAGATGGCTTCCATGTCGGCCATCGCCGGATGCATGCCACGCACTACCCGCGCACCCGAAGGCATCCTCACCTGGGATCTGATCGCACCCTTGATCCGCCCCAAGATCTACTACCGGGCACAGACGGCGCTGATCTCGCTTGAGAATACGCACAACATGGCTGGCGGCACGGTCTATCCGCTCGAGGTGACGGAAGATATTTGCGACCGCGCGCACGCGTCCGGACTACGTGTGCATCTGGATGGCGCACGGATCTTCAACGCCGCGGTGGCGCTGGGGCGCAGCGTCGCCGAGCTCACACGTAAGTCCGACTCGGTGATGTTTTGTCTCTCGAAGGGTTTAGGAGCCCCGGTCGGCTCAATGCTCGTAGGCTCGCGCGAGTTCATCGAGAAGGCGCACATTCTCAGGAAACTCCTGGGCGGGGGGATGCGTCAGGTCGGCGTGCTGGCCGCAGCGGGCCTGGTGGCACTCGAGAAGTCGCCGCAAAACCTACACCGCGACCACCAAAATGCGCGATATCTCGCCGAAGGACTCGCGCGGATTCCAGGCATTGGGATCGACCCGAAAAAGGTACAGACCAACATCGTCATCTTCGACGTGCGCGGCACGGGCCGCATCGCCGGGGAAATCAGCACGGCATTGGGCCAGCGCAAGGTCCTGGCGGGCACCACCGACCAGTATGCCATCCGCATGGTCACGCACTACGATGTAGATCGCTCCGGCATCGACCGCGCTCTCGCCACTCTCCGCGAAATCGTTTGAGCATTTCTAGAACCGAGCCTGGCCCGCGGCTCTCTCGGTTCGACACTTCCGCCCCCCAAAAAAATTTGCGTGGCGACTGTGTATACTTGGCGGGCCATAAAGTCCTCTTCAGCGGTCGATGGATTAGGAATCGCCACGAAGGAGAGCTGCTGATGACTGAAGACCGTTTGTTTGACTCGATCCATTTCATGTGGGCGCGGGGCGTTCCTGCGTTCGGCCTGCTGACTCTCCTGGCGTTGACGGCCGCTGCTGTGCCGGCCCAGCAGCCGCCGGCGGCGAAGAAGCTCGGGGCCTCAGCGGCGCCGAGCGTTGCGGAAGCGCGATCATTCGTGGAGGCCGAAGAGAAACGTCTACTGGACTTGACCATCAAGGCGAGCCGCACTTCCTGGGTGCAGGCGAACTTCATCACCGACGACACGGAGATCATCGCGGCCAACGCCGATCGGGAGCTTAACGCCGCGACTACCGAACTCTCCGCCGCGGCTGTGCGCTTCAGCAAACTCAAGCTACCGGAAGATGTCGCGCGCAAGCTGATGTTGCTGAAGCTCTCGCTCGATCTCCCGGCGCCGCGCAATGCCGCGGAACAGGCCGAGCTCTCGGGCATTTCCGCTTCGCTCCAGAGCGATTACGGCAAGGGCCGCTGGTGTGCGGAAGGCGAGCAGGGTAAGTGTCTCGCCCTGGGTCAGATGGAGCGCATTCTTGCGGAAAGTCGCGATCCGAACGAATTGCTCCGCGTCTGGCGTGGCTGGCGCACGATCTCCCCACCCATGCGCAAACGCTATGAACGCCTGGTCGAGCTCGGCAACAAGGGAGCCCGCGAACTGGGCTTTGTCGACTTGGGCGCTTTGTGGCGCTCGAAGTACGACATGCCGCCCGACGCTTTCAGCGCCGAAGTCGAACGGCTGTGGCAGCAGGTGAGGCCGCTTTACCTAGCCCTGCATGCCTACGTCCGCGCGCAGCTCGTCAAGCAATACGGCAAGGACCGCGTTTCTGAAGATGGACCGATCCCTGCACACCTCCTGGGCAATATGTGGAGCCAGACCTGGGACAACATCTACCCGCTGGTGGCTCCGCCCGAGGGCGATCCCGGCTTCGACCTCACCAAAATCTTGAAAGAGAAGAAGGTGGACGAACGCGAGATGGTGCGCTATGGCGAACGATTCTTCCTTTCGCTGGGCTTTGCCCCGCTCCCGGACACGTTCTGGAAGCGCTCGCTCTTTACCAAGCCGGAGGATCACGACGTGGTCTGCCACGCCAGCGCCTGGGACATCGATAATCAAGACGATTTGCGCGTCAAGGTATGCATCGAGATCAACGCTGAGGATTTCTCAACCGTCCACCACGAACTCGGCCACAACTTCTACCAGCGCGCTTACAAGCGACTCCCGCTGCTTTTTCAAAGCGGCGCCAACGACGGTTTCCATGAAGCCATCGGCGATACGATCGCGCTTTCGGTGACTCCCGAATACCTGAAGCGGATCGGGTTGCTCGGCACGGTCCCATCTCCCAGCGCCGACCTCGGCTTGCTGATGAGTCGCGCACTCGAGAAAGTCGCCTTCCTGCCTTTCGGGCTGCTGGTGGATCAGTGGCGCTGGAAAGTGTTTGCCGGTGAGACTCAGCCGGCCGACTACAACAAGGCGTGGTGGGAGCTGTGCAGGAAGTATCAGGGCATCGCGCCCGGCGTGCCGCGCAGCGAAGCCGACTTCGATCCGGGCGCGAAGTACCACATCGCGGCCAACGTGCCCTACACGCGATATTTCCTGGCCACGATCCTTCAGTTCCAGTTTCATCGCGCGCTGTGCCGCGAAGCGGGATACACCGGACCGCTACACCGTTGTTCGATCTACGACAACAAGGCCGCCGGCGCGAAATTGGCAAAGATGCTGGAGATGGGACAGAGCCGCCCCTGGCCCGAGGCCCTCGAGGCGCTCACGGGCGAAAAGCAGATGGATGCCACGGCGATACTCGACTACTTCGCGCCGTTAAAGAAATGGCTGGATGAGCAGAGCAAAGGTCACAAGGTGGGATGGTAGGAGAGGGATTCCTGCATGTTCACCTGCCAGCAAGCGCCAGGGGTCGCGCGCCCCTTAACATCAGAATAATAAGGCCATTTCCGCAACCGTTTGCCGGAACCTCAGCGCCAATTGGACCTCCAGATAGCTCGCAACAGGCGCCTGGAACCGATCGGCGCGAGTGTTGAACCCGGGCGGAGTGGGAATACTCGACCCCTAATCCATACGCACTAGCCGTTTCCGTCGTTTTCGGCCGCCCTGCGCGGCTGTGATATAAGTTTATGTTTGACGGTGAATAATCCGCTTCACCCGAGGTCGCATTGGACTTCTCCCTAACTGACGAACAGCAACAGCTCCGCCGCACGGTCCGAGAATTTGCCGAAACCGAAATTGCCCCGCACGTGATGGAGTGGGACGAAGCGTCCCATTTTCCCTCGGAGATCATTCCCAAGCTGGGCGAAATGGGCCTACTGGGGGTCATCTTTCCAGAGAAATATGGTGGCGCAGGCCTGGGCTACATCGAGTACGTCATCGCCATCGAAGAGCTATCGCGCGTGGATGGCTCGGTCGGCATCATTGTCGCCGCGCACAATTCGCTGTGCACCAACCATATCTACAAATTCGGTAGTGAGGAACAGCGGCAGAAGTACGTGGTGCCGCTGGCGCAGGGGAAGAAGCTGGGCTGCTGGTCGCTCACCGAACCCCAAGCCGGTTCCGACGCCGGGGGAACGCGTTCGGTCGCCGTGAAGCGCGGCAACTGCTGGGTACTCAACGGCGCCAAGACATTCACCACCAACGGCCACTACGCCGACGTCTGCGTGGCGATGGCCGTAACGGAGAAATCGAAAGGCTCGCACGGAATCTCGGCATTCATCCTCGAGAAGGGTATGCCCGGCTTCCGGCCCGGGAAGAAGGAAAACAAGCTCGGCCTTCGCGCCAGTGACACTTCCGAAGTGGTCTTCAGCGATTGTTGCATCCCAACCGCAAATCTGCTCGGCCAGGAGGGCGAAGGCTTCATCAACAGCCTGCAAGTGCTCGACGGCGGGCGCATTTCGATCGCTGCCCTCGGTCTGGGAATGGCGCAGGGCGCCTACGAAGCGGCGGTGAAATACGCCAAAGAGCGCAAACAGTTCGGCAAAAGCATCAGCGAGTTTCAGGCCATCCAATTCAAGCTTGCCGATATGGCCACGCAGATTGAAGCGGCGCGCTTGCTGGTGTATAGCGCCGCGTGGCTTGCCGACCGCAAAGACGTCCGCTTCACCAAGGAATCGAGCATGGCCAAGCTCTACGCCAGCGAGGTGGCGGTGCGCGTGGCCAACGAGGCGGTCCAGGTCTTCGGCGGTTACGGCTTCGTGAAAGACTACCCGGCCGAGAAGTACTATCGAGACGTCAAGCTGTGCACCATCGGCGAAGGTACCAGCGAAATCCAGCGACTGGTCATCGCCCGGCAAATCCTCGGCAAGAAATAGCGAAAAGATGTTCGGGGGGCCGTCCTTAGGGGATGGGGCTTGATCCTGCCAGGCGGGGCCGAACTTTGAGGTCCTGTTTGCTTCAGTCTGCCCATTCCGTCCCTCGACTTGCCGCTTATCCGATAGCAGGATAGCATCCAGGCGGTTGCGCTTTGTTTTCCCTTCTCACTTTCCGATTTGTGTTTCCATCTGGGTTCATCTGTGTTTATCTGTGGCTCTAATCTTCTCCTGTATGGGCGTCGCTGCTGACAACTGGGCCGACCAGGTTCGCGCCGGTGACGTCCGCGCCATCTCGCGCGCCATTACCGCCATCGAAAACCGCGACCCGCGAGCCATCGAGATTCTGCGCAGCCTTTTTCCTTCCACCGGACAAGCCTATTTGACCGGCATCACTGGAGCTCCCGGTACAGGCAAAAGCACGCTGGTGGATCGCTTGGCAGCCTTCTACCGGAAGCAGCAGCAGACTGTCGGCATCATCGCCGTCGATCCCACCAGCCCGTTCACCGGGGGCGCGATTTTGGGTGACCGCATCCGGATGCAGAGTCATGCCACCGATGCTGGCATCTACATCCGTTCGATGGCCACGCGCGGCTTCCTGGGTGGCCTGGCGAGCGCCACGGGCGACGTCGCGCTGCTGCTGGATGCAGCGGGCAAGCAAATCGTGCTCATCGAAACGGTCGGAGTCGGGCAGGATGAAATTGACATCGTGCGGCTGGCCGACTGCACGGTGGTGGTGCTGGTGCCGGGGCTCGGCGACGACGTGCAGAATATGAAGGCCGGCCTAATGGAAATTGCAGACATCTTCGTGCTAAATAAGTCCGACCGCGAGGGCGTGGATCGCCTCGAACAACAGCTCCAGGCCATGCTGCAAATTGTGCCCGTGCGCGATGGGTGGAAACCTCCTGTGGTTCGCACCGTAGCTAGCGAGAATAAGGGCATCGAAGCGCTGGCGGCGGCGATTGCTGATTTCCGCGGCCATTTCCAGCGCAGCCGCGAACGCCAGGTCAAGAAGATTGAGCACTGGAAGCAGCGACTGATCGAGCTGCTCGAAGCGCGCTTGCTCGACCGCGTGCTGGGTAACCCGCAAGGGGAGAAGACGCTACACGCCCTGGCTCAGGAAGTAGCCGAGCGTAAGAAAGATCCATATGCAGCGGTCAGCGAACTCCTGGCCCGCGCAGGTCTCAAGTAAAAAATGGGCAAGCGCCTTTGGGTCGTTCCGAGCTTGCCGCGGCGGGCTCGGGATGACAGCTCGCCAGGTGAACACGCTGGAGATGAATTGGAGTTGAGGGGCGCCGCACACCGAGATCGTAGGGGCATGGCATGCCATGGCCCAACAACCTTGTTACCCTTCGCTGAGGAAGCGAGGGACAGATAAGTCCGGCCGTTGAGGTGAAGCCGAAGATGGCGCGAGCGAAATCGACCGCGAAAAGGACCGCGAATAAGGCCAAGCGTCCCATCCGCATCGGCATCATCGGCGGCAGCGGGCTCTATGCGATGCCCGGCCTGGCCGGGGCGCGCGAGGTGCGCGTCAAAACACCGTTTGGTGACCCGTCAGACGCCTTCGCGGTGGGCACCCTGGAAGGGTGGCGCGTGGCGTTTCTCGCGCGGCACGGGCGCGGCCACCGATTCCTGCCAAGCGAAATCAACTATCGCGCCAACATCTACGCCATGAAGCTGCTCGGTGTGGAGCGCATCGTCTCAGTCAGCGCGGTCGGCTCGCTCAAAGAAGAGTTGGCTCCGATGGATTTCCTCATCCCCGACCAGTTCTACGACCGCACCAAGCTGCGCGTGTCCACTTTTTTCGGCGGGGGCGTAGCGGCCCACGTGACCTTTGACAAGCCCACCTGCGCCGAGCTCTCAAGCCTGCTGGCCGAAGCCTGCGACCGCGCCGGTGTCAAGGTCCACCGCAACGGCACGTACATCTGCATGGAAGGGCCGCAGTTCTCAACCCTCGCCGAAGCGCACGTGCACCGGCAACTGCGCTTCGACGTCATCGGCATGACCAACGTCACTGAGGCCAAGCTCGCGCGCGAGGCCGAGATCTGCTACGCCACCGTCGCCATGATCACGGATTACGACTGCTGGCATCCCGGACATGATTCGGTCACCGTAGCCGAGGTCATGAACAACTTGAACCGCAATACCGAAAACGCGCAAAACGTTATTCGCGAGGCCTTGCGCGCGATGCCCGCCGCGCGGGCCTGCAAATGCGGCTCGGCCCTGGCGCACGCCATCATCACCGATCGCGCCCGCATCCCTGCCCCGGTCCGCAAGCGCTTGGCGGCTATCGCGGGCAAGTATCTGGCCTGAGGGACCCCTGCATGTCTCTCCTCGTCGTTGGGTCGGTCGCGTTCGACGCGCTCGAAACTCCATTCGGCAAAGTTGAGCGGGCGCTCGGAGGCGCAGCAACGTACTGCTCGGTCGCGGCCAGCTTCTTCACTCGCGTGAACCTGGTCGGCGTAGTGGGCGACGACTTCACCGAGAAAGACGCGTCCATCTTTCGTGGCCGGCACATCGACCTCACCGGACTCGAGCGCGCGCGGGGGAAAACTTTCTTCTGGGCGGGCCGCTACACCGACAACCTGAACGACCGCGTGACGCTGGCTACGGAGTTGAACGTCTTCGCCACGTTCAATCCCAAGCTGCCGCCGGCGTACCGCCATTCTCCTTACATTTTCCTCGCTAACATCGACCCGAAGCTGCAGCGCTCGGTCCTCTTACAGGTAAGCCGTCGGCCGAAACTCGTGGCGCTCGATACGATGAATTACTGGATCGAGCGGACGCCGGCCGAGTTGCGCGAAACCCTTCGGCACACCCAAGTGCTGATGATCAACGACGCCGAGACTCGCCAACTCTCGAGCCAGCACAACCTGCTCCGCGCCGCCAAGCACATTTTCAAGCTCGGCCCGCGCACGCTGGTGATCAAGCGCGGCGAGCACGGGGCTATGATGGTGCATGACAACTCCGTTTTCTCCGTGCCTGCGTATCCGCTCGAGGAGGTTCACGATCCCACCGGCGCGGGCGATAGCTTCGCCGGTGGTTTCATGGGCTGCCTGGCCAGCGCAGGCAGCACCAGCGACGCAGCGCTGCGCCGCGCCATCGTCTATGGATCGGTGATGGGCAGCTTCACGGTCGAGCGGTTTGGGCTGGACCGCTTGCGCGCGCTCACCCGGCGCGAAATCACTGCCCGCGCGCGCCATTTCTGGCGCTTGACCCAGTTTCGCCTCTAGTGTCGTTGCGCGCTCCGGCGCAGTCTGCTGCGTCTCTCGCTTCTATGTGTCCTCCAGGGTCTCTGTCCATTCCGTCTTGAGAGGGGCCTACGCCTTTGCTGTAGTAGAATCCGCATGGTTCACATGAGGGCTTTATGCATCTCGATCCGATGATGGGAAGCGTCGTGGTGAAGCTTCTGCTCGCCGCCCTGCTGGGCGGACTGGTAGGGCTCGAGCG
>WNEY01000637.1_pt1 | contig 22700 bp, 25 predicted proteins | sample 5400531 | NCBI WGS metagenome assembly WNEY01 (sample SAMN13153338, study PRJNA577476) | soil metagenome | isolation source: 200 cm saprolite under Douglas fir tree site 1 | place: USA:California | collected 2015-04-18
GGAGGGTCGGGGAGGGGGCTTATCCACCGCCCGCCGGCATGTATCGCTTTTCCGCGAGACCTTGCAGCATGTCGAGAGTCGCCTGGTCGATGCCGCCCGTCTGGGTTCGACGGCGGATCGGTTCCCAGCTGCCCCATTCGATCGCGGCCTCCGGTGGCCGGCCGTCGAGCCGGTCCTCCAGCAGTCGGCGCAGGTCGCGCACGCCGTGGGCCAGCTGGCCGGCGCGATGCAGCTCGTCGACGTCCCCGTCTTCCGGGCCGATCCACTCCAGCGATTCCCGCCACGCGCGCTCGAGCGCCGCGCCGGCCTCCACCTCGCGCATCCAGCTACGGCCATGCAGGGTGTGATAGCGCTCTTCCTGCACGGCATTGGCGGCGACGAACTCAGCCCATTCCGTCCAGGGCCGGTCCAGGTAGGGCACGTTCGCGTAGTTGGCGGCATCATCCACGGCACCGTCCTCGGTACCGAGCTCACGCAGTGAGCCATAGAGAACGCGACTGTGGCCGATGTCGTCGAGACCCATGGCAGCCGCCGCGATGTCGGCTTCGAGCGTGGGCGCGGCGATGCACCATTCCGCGTAGCGCATCCCGAGTAGCTGCTTGTTGTCGGCGAGGCTCTTGACGAGCGAGTAAAGGCTCAGCTGTCCGCCCCGCCCGGCGCCCAAAGGCTAATTACAGCCGCCTTGGGCACGATCATCATCTCCACCCAGCGCTCTTCGTCGTACGTCGCGCGCGCATACGCGATGGCGAGGTCGTCATCGGGCGCGACCACGGAGCCGACCTGGTGCAGCGGCTCGATCCTGGTCTTGCGGGCGAAGACGTCGTACTCGTGAACGTCCGTGTGAACGCGCGTGTAACGCATCAGACGGAAAGCCCCCAGGCTCGGAGCGCCTCGCGACCGTCATCGCTCAGCCGGGCCGACGTCCACGGTGGATCCCAGACGACGTCGAGACGCACCTCTTCGATGCCCGGCTCGGCGAGCAGCCGCTCGCGGATGTCGCCCATGATCATGTCACTGGCCGGGCAGCCCATCGCCGTAAACGTCAGGCGCACGCGGACCCGTCCGCTCTCGACGGTCAGGCCGTAGATCAGGCCGAGGTCCACCACGTTGACTGGCATCTCCGGATCGTTGATCTCCGCCAGCGCCGACCAGAGGCGTGCCTCGAGCGCCGGCTTGACGGCGGCTTCCAGCGTCACGCGCGCACCTGGAACTTGGCGAAGCTCTCCTGGAAGAGCGCGACCATTTCGGCGTTGCGCGGACCGCGGGCGCGCCAGCGCTTGAGGACCGCGTCCCAGCTGCACGGATCCTTGAAATCCCAGCGCTTCTCGTCGGCATCGAAGGTGCACGGAAACGGATAGTCGAGCACGTAGCCCTCGCCCTCCCGGTGCGCCGGCACCCGAATCCCGATCGATTCCATGAACGGAACGACGGTCGATAGCCACTGCTGCCGCAGCTGGTCGTTGGTCAGGCCCTTCAGGCGGTAATCCAGCTGGGCCGAGTGCTGCTTGAGGTTGTCGGGCAAGCCAAACCATTCGACCGTCAGTGGAAACATCCAATCGACCGCGCGCTGCAGCTCTTCACGCGCTTCGCCGCCCGCTTGACTGATGCGTTTTGACCAGTTGCGGCCATTCCGCAGGTGAAAGTTCTCCTCCGCCATGACTTTCACGAGCCCTCGCTTCCAGGGGCCGTAGGACCCGTGCTCGTGGATATCGCCGAGCAGGCAGAAACCGGCCTGGTCGTACATCGCGTTCGCCACCACCAGCTCGGTCCAGCTCTCCAGCGGCACATCGAAGGCATACGGATAGCGAAAGGCCTTGGGATCACGCTTGAAGATCAGGGCCTCCTGGCTCTCGCCCAGCTCTTCCAGGATGTGATAGGCGATATGCGCGTGCGCGAGCTCGTCCTGGATGATGGCGATCCCGGTCATGAAGGCGTTGACGCTGGGCGCCTTGCGCGCGGCCAGGTAGTAGGCCGGTGCCGAGATCAGTTCCGTGTCGCCGGACACGAGCAGCGTGTGCTTCAGCTCCCGGAGATAGTCGGGCGTCATCTCCGACGTCGACTCGATCAGCTCGCCCCGCTTCAGCAGCGCCTCGAGCGCCCCCGAATTCGCCGGCTCCATCCGGGTTGATTCTAGGATGCGGGTTGACTGTTTCTGAACCCGAGAGGAGGGTCAGGGTGGGGGGGTTATTCCTTCCAGAAAAAGTAATACGACCTGACGTTACGGTTTACAACTCGCCGGTGTTATCCAGCGAGCCTTCATCCCGCCGCCCAGCCTGAGCCCTTGCGGGCCAGACCTTCGTCGCCGACAGAACCGGGCGTCTTGCGACACCCGACTCCCCAGCCCTTGCGGGCCGGGCCCTCGGGCCTCACGGCTCGAGAGTGGGAACCTTGCGGTCCCCTCGTCAGCGACCGACTAGAGTCGTTTCCTTCTCTAGCTGGCTTTCTGACAGGTCGCAGGTGGAACTCTACTGGCCGACCTCACCTGCCGCAATACGGAACATTTGTTCGCGAACAGCCGCTCGTTTTCCTTCATCCCGCCGAGACACTGGGGGTGTCAACCCGTAACGGGACCTGTAAGGAACCGTGATTCGGTTTGAAGCTCAGGACCCTTACCGTTTGCGTTATCTGCAGTAGGCGCGTAGGTCGCCGAGACGACTCTCCGCCGGGTAACGAATCCATGAAAACTAACCGCTGGCGGGGCCGCGCCGGGCAGTCGCTTGTCGAAATGGCGATGGTCCTGCCCATCCTGGCCCTTCTCACCTTTGGCCTGGTGGACTTTGGCCGCGGCTACTACTTTCAGGTGTCTATCACCAATGCTGCCCGCGAAGGTGCGCGCGTGGCGATCCTGAACATCTACGTTGGCCCGGAGACTCCGAGCTGCTCGAGCTCGAACAGCTACAGGACCTGCCCGGTGCAGACGGATGCGAACATCATCACTGCGGTCGGCCACGAGCTGTCGTACAGCGGCATCCCGCCCACATCCATCACCATCTGTCCGCCCCACGACTCGACCGGCTCTACGGTTGGCTGTCCGGACACTACCAACCGCGTCGATAAGTGGGTGGCCCAGAACCCGGTCAACTATTACGTCACCGTCATCGTGAAGTACGACTTTCAGCTTTACACCCCGTTGATGCAGCAACTCGTCGGCAACCCGATTCACATGAGTGTGTCGGTGCAGATGAGGACGAACTACTGATGCGCGGGCCGCAGCGCCGGAGGAAGTCGCGCGGCCAGGCCATGGTCGAGTTCGCCCTGCTCGCCTCTCTGCTGTTCCTGCTGGTAATGGGCATCTTCGACTTCGGGCGGGCGATCTCCGTCTACATCAACATCGCCGAGGCGGCGCACGAGGGCGCCCGGCAGCTCGTCCTGCGCAGCAACTACACGAGCAGGCCGCCCGATAGTGCGATCATCAACGCTACCCTGGCGAAGATCGGCGGCGGTGGCATGGTGCTCACTGAAGATCCCTGCCTGTTGAACCCGACGCCATGCACCTCACCGTCGTTCTCGGGAATGGCACCCAACACCGGGTACATCTGGATCTCGCCGAACCGAACCCCGGGGAATCCGCAGGTTACCGTGCGGGTGACCTACCTGTTTGCGCCGATGACCGCGATGATCTCGGACCTGACCGGCACGAGTTTCATCATGACCGCGGGGTCGTCGATGAGGGCGGAGTACTGAGGTGCTGACCCTCAGGCGGCGCAGCCGCTCAGGGCAGGCCATTGTCATCATGGCGTTGGCCATGGTCGCGATCTGCGGCATGCTCGCGCTCGCGATCGATGCCGGCCGCCTCTATTTCCAGCGCCGACTGATGCAGGACGCCGTTGACTCGGGTGCGCTCGCCGGGGCGCAGAGCCTGGTGGCAACCAACGCCAACCCGAACGGGCAGCCGAACTACGCGCTCTATTACGCGCTGGACGACACCTTCGCGGTCTTCAGTCAGAACCCGGCCAACAATGATCCGACCTCGTCCTTCTATACCGCTCCGGCTAATAACACGGTGACCGACACGCAGGGCGGCTACACCGTCACCGCGGTCGCCCCGACGGGCTACAACAACAAGCAGGTCCAGGTTACCGTCAGCTTCAACGCAACGGCCACCTTCGTCCAGGTGCTCGGCTTCAACCAGATCGCCATTTTGGCCACGGCCACCGCGGAGGCGGGCACCAACGCAAAGAGCTACGCCATCTTCGCGTACACGAAGGGCGGCAGTGGCAACACCATCTTCAACGATCAGAATGGCATCGCCCAGATCGACGACGGCCAGGACGGCGCTGATGTTTGCGATGCCAGCGCCAGCGGACTCACCCTGAGCAATGCGAAGTTCCACGTCCCGAACCCGACGCAAGCGTCACTCAACGTGAATGGGCATTTGACCGTCTACGCGGCCAGTGACAACCACTCGCTTTTCCAGTACTGGCAAAGTCCAACCCCGTTCGGCAGCGGACAGGACCCGGAGCCGGATTACCTGATGCCCGACACCTCGACTATCCCCATGGCACCGGCACGGACAAGGATTGGAAACAACATTCCGCCCGGCACGTCTGCTGGGGTGGTCCAGGGGGTCACGATCTGGAATCACACCTTCCAGACGCGCGACATCTATGTCTACTATCCTGGAAAATACACGACAACGGTCAATGTGCCCGACCGTCCAAGAGGCGACCCCCCCAGCGCGCTCTATGTGTTCATGAATGGCATCTACTACTTCACGAGTGGCGCGAGCTTGCTGACGACCGGCGGCTACATGGCCAACACCAGCGACGCCCAGCCCCACTACGCCAGTGCGTCCCCTTCCTACGGAACGACGGACCTGCCCCCCGCTGCCGACGGCACGAACGGCATCGAATTCATCATTGACGGTGGTGGCGCTTACTCGGCGGACAACTCCAACCTCCTCAACGACGGCAGCGTCTTCTTCGTCGCGCCCAGTTTTGTTCCGACCGGCAGCACCCACATCGCCTTCTACATTTCCCCGGCGAACAGCAACATCGGGACGGTGTGGAACGAAGCCTTTAACGCCCAATCCTCAAATGTCCCGAGGTATCAGATTTGGGGGACGGTCTTCGACGCTGACGGCTCGGGCTCGATGACTCTCACCGGGGCCCAGCTCGGGCCGCATGATCTTCGGCCGGACCTGGATGGGTCGGCGGCCCAGTACGCGATCAATGGCGAGTTCATTGGTGCCTTTCTCAACATGAACGGCGGCAACGTGCTGGGCAATGCCCAGGGGACGCCTACGAGTTGCCCACCTGGCACCCTGGGCGCGGGCCAGCCGGCGCTCCTGGTCCAGTACAACTGGCGCTTCGCCCCCGCCCCGGGCGTCAACTCCTACCTCGTGAAGTAGCGCATCGTATCAGTGGATCAGCTTCTCGACCAGCAAGGTCAGCCCAAGGGCGGCTAAGGCGACGCCAGCCAACCGCTCGGCGCCTTCCCTGATCCGCTGGCCGACCCGGGCGCCGAGCCTAATACCAAGCTGGGTGGCCACGAACGTCTGGATACCGATCAGCACCAGGATCAGCAGGATCGAAAACCGCAGCAGTCCGATAGTGAACCCGATCGCCAGCTCGTCGGTGCTGATGCTGATGCCGAGTCCGATGGCGGCCAGCCCACGGGTGCGCCCGAGTAACCCCAGCCGCTTTTCTTCTTGCTCTTCGCTTTTGGGCCAGAGCATGTAGACGCCGAGCGCGATCAAGACCAGGATCGCCAGGTAGTCGGCCGCGCTGCCGGCGATGTTACCGACCAGCCGGCCCCCGAAGAATCCGACCAGCGGCATACCGACCTCGAATGCGGTAAACAGCAGGCTCACGCGTAACCGGTCCTGCGGCTTGAGGCCGGCGATCCCGAGCGCCGCCGCGACGGCAAAGGTGTCCAAGCCGAGTGGCACGATCAGCCCGACGAGCTTGAGCAGCACTGCGCCAAATTACACTGCAACCGTGACCGCGCTCGAGCTGATCCGCGAGAAGCGCGACGGCCACGCGCACACTGACGAGGCGATACGGTTTCTGGTCAAGGGCGCCAGCGACGGCTCGATTCCGGACTATCAGCTGGCCGCCTGGCTGATGGCGGTGCGCCTGCGTGGCATGTCCGACCAGGAGACGACGACACTGACGCTGGCGATGGCCGCGAGCGGACGCCAGCTCGATCTCTCGTCCATCCCCGGCAAGAAAGTCGACAAGCACTCGACGGGCGGCGTCGGAGACAAGGCGACGCTGGTCGTCGCGCCCCTGGTGGCGTCCGCCGGCGTGCCGGTGGCGAAGCTCTCCGGGCGAGCCCTGGGCCACAGTGGCGGGACGCTCGACAAGCTCGAGGCGATCCCCGGGTTCCAGGTCGATCTGTCGATTGAACGATTTATCGACCAGGTGCGCCGCATCGGCATCGCGATCGCGGGCCAGACGGCCGACATGGCCCCCGCCGACAAGGTGTTCTACGCGCTGCGCGACGCCACGGCCACGGTGGATTCCGTCCCGCTGATTGCCAGCAGCGTCATGAGCAAGAAGCTCGCCGCCGGGGCGGACGCCATCCTGCTCGACGTCAAGTGTGGCCGCGGCGCCTTCATCGCCAGTGTCGCGCAAGCCGAGGCGCTGGCGCGGGCGCTGGTCGCGCTTGGGACGAATGCGAATCGTGAGACGGTGGCCTATGTCACCGACATGGAGCAGCCGCTCGGACGGACGGTGGGTAACGCGCTAGAAGTCCGTGAAGCGATCGACACGCTGGCGGGCCACGGTCCCCCGGAGCTCGAGGCGCTCTCGCTGGAGCTCGCCGGAGCGATGCTGCGGCTGGCCGGTGCCCAGAAAACCGGCCTCCGCCGGCATCTAACCGACGGCTCCGCGTTACGCAAGTTTGCGGAACTGATCACGGCGCAGGGCGGCGACGCTCGTGTCGTCGACGACGCGGCGCGACTCCCCCGGGCGCCGGTCCAGCGGCCGGTCCTCGCGTCGACCGGAGGCGTCGTCTCCAGAGCCGACGCGCTCGAGATTGCGCTCGCCGTAAGGGCGCTGGGCGCGGGTCGCGATCGTAAAGACGCGACGATCGATCCGTCCGTCGGCATCGTACTGGAAAAGAAAGTCGGCGATCCGGTCGCGGCCGGCGAGACCCTGGCGGTCATCCACGCCCGCTCGGCCAGCGATGCCGAGAAGATTGCGAAATACGTTTCGGACGCCTTCACGGTCGCCGACCGCGCCGAACCCCGGCGGCTGATGCTTCGACGCGTGACCGCCTCGGGGATCGAGCAGCTCGATATGTAACGGCTTTGGCAATCCGGCCGCCCCATGCTGATGTCATGCGACGGGCATCACGGGGGCAGGCGGGTGCGGAGTTCGCCATGGTCGTTGCCTTTCTGTTCGCGCTCGGCGTCATGGGAGTACAGTTCGTCGGCCTTGGCCTGAGCGCGGCGAAGGTCAGCCATGCTGCCCAGGAAGCCGCCTACGTCGGCGCCAGCAGCCTGGAAGCCGCCAGCAACAAGGCGCCCTGCTGGGCCGTGACCGGCGGCCTGGCGCGACCGATGGAGTACGCCGATGCGGCCGTCTGCCAGACGGTACTTCAGAACCTCGGGGACGTCGATCCCAAGCTCGTGAGCGTCTCGGTCTCGCCGTCGAGTCTGGTGGAGCGCGGCGGGCGCACCCCGGTTCACGTGACCGTCACCTACCGCGAGCCGATCAGCTCGCCGTTGCTGCGGGTCTTCCTGGGCGACACCTTCGTCGCCACCGGCGACGCGTGGAGCCAGTAACCAGAACCCAGCTCCCTCCCCCCGCGAGGGTACAATCTCCCTCCCCCCGCGAGGGCACAATCTCCCTCCCCCCCTTGCGGGGAGGGTCGGGGTGGGGGGTCTCGCCTTCGCGTTAAACTCACGTCGGCCATGGCGGATTTGCAGTACCACATCCGCTGCAAACCTGGCGATGTCGGCGAGGTCGTCCTTCTCCCCGGCGATCCTGGTCGGGTGGAGCCGATCGCCCGGCTGCTCGACAGTCCCCGGCTGATCGCGCGGAACCGCGAGTACGTGACATATACAGGGCTGCTTGACGGCCGCGCGGTCTCGGTCTGCTCGACCGGCATCGGCTCACCGTCGACGGCCATTGCCATAGAAGAGCTGGCCGCGATCGGCGCCACGACGTTTATCCGTGTGGGCACAACCGGCTCGATGCAACGCGACGTGCACTTCTCAGACCTGGTTATCGCCACGGCCGCCGTTCGCGACGAAGGCACGACCCCGAGCTACGTGCCGATAAGCTTTCCAGCCGTGGCCGACTTTGAGCTGCTTTCCGCGATGGTTGCCGCCGCCCACGCGGCGAACCAGCGTGCCCACGCCGGGATTGTCCGAAGCCACGATGCGCTCTATACGGACCTGAACGCGGCCCGGATGCCTCGCCGCGAGGAGCTGGAAGGCGCGCTTACGGTCTGGCAGCGGGCGCGGGTGCTCTGCAACGATATGGAGTCGTCGACGATCTTCGTCATCTGCGCCTTGCGCAATCTCCGTGGCGGCTCGATCCTGACCGTGGTCAACGAGCCCGGCGAAGAAGCGATCGACCCGGCGCGGGTCGCGGCGCTCGACCTGACGCCGATGTTCCGGGTGGCGCTCGGCGCCGCCCGTCAGCTGGCGCCGCTCAAGGCCTGAGCATGGACATCGGCAAGACGCTCAAGGTAAAGAACCGTCTGCAGTGGCGAAGCTGGCTGGCGAAGCATCACGCCGATACGAAAGAAATCTGGCTGGTCTATTACAAGAAGGCCTCTGGCAAGTCGGGCATCAGCTACGAAGAATCTGTCCTGGAAGGGGTCGCTTACGGCTGGATCGAGGGTCAGAACAAGTCAATAGACACCGAAACCTACGCGGCCCGGTTCACGCCCCGCCGGCCGAAGAGCAACTGGTCGGCGTCGAACATCGCCCGAGCCAGGAAACTCCTCGCCGAGGGGCGCATGGCTGAGCCCGGTCTCGCCACGCTGCCTCCAGGACTTGCTTCATGACCCTGCACGTGATCGAGCATCCCCTCGTGGCGCATTACCTGACGCGCTTGCGCGACCGGGAGACGACGCCCGACGAGTTCCGCGAAGCCTCGGACAAGATCATCACGCTGCTGCTGTACGAGGCGACGCGCGATCTCCGGACGCGCGACTTCACCATCGACACGCCGCTCGAAAAGACGCAAGGGCATGCGATCGGCGACCGGGTCGTCGCGGTGCCGATCTTGCGGGCCGGCCTGGGCCTGGTGGGCCCGGTGCTCGAGCTGCTGCCGCACGTGACCGTCGGCTACATCGGCCTGGAGCGCGACGAGCGAACGGCGATCGCTTCTCGCTATTACGTCAAACTGCCGCCAGATATCTCCGGCAAAGCCGTCATGATCCTCGATCCGATGCTCGCCACGGGCGGAACCGCGACCAAGGCCGTCGAGATCATGAAGGAATACCACCCGGCGAGCGTTCGCCTAGTGTGCGTCGTGGCCGCTCCCGAGGGGATCCAGGCGCTGCAGGCAGCGCACCCGGACGTCCAGATCTTCACGGCGGCGCGGGACCGGGAGCTGAACGCCCAGAAGTACATCCTGCCCGGCCTCGGCGACTACGGCGATCGCCTCTTCGGTACCTGACCGCCAGCGTTCTGGTCCTGACTGTCTGTTTGTTGCTGCTGGTCCAGGCCGGCGCCAGCGGGACCCCGCAACGCCAGGAGCCCTCCCAAACGGCCAGTCCGTCCTGTGCAACGACGTTTCGTGTGGGCTTCGTCGCCGACGTCGCCGGCTTACGATCGTCCGTTGATGCCGCCGGCTGGCGCGGCGTGGGCGAAGCCCTTGGTGATATTTCCTGCGCCCACGCCGACCTGGCTCTTCCGGCGCGTCCATCGGAGTATCGACGCATTCTTCAGGCCTATGCCGGATACGACTTGGTGATAGCCGGCAGCTTCTTGCTGACAGACCCCGTCGTCGACGTCGCGCGGGCCAATCCGGCCACGCACTTCGTGCTTGTGGACCCCATTGTGATGCCGCCCGACGTGCCGAATCTCGCGGTGCTGACGTTTCGATCGGACCAGGGCGCCTTTCTCGCCGGTGCGCTGGCCGGCATCGTGACCCGGACTGGCGTCGTCGCCGGTGTCTACGGTCCGCAGGGCGCCATAGATAAATCCAACCGGCTGGGCTTCGAACACGGGGCGCGGTATATCAGGCCCGCCGTGCGCGTGCTCGGCGCCTACCAGCCGGCCGACGGCACGCCCTATGCCGACCCGGTGTGGGGCGCCGACCAGGCGCGGGCCTTCAGCAGTGAGAACGCCGACGTCCTCTTCGGCGCCGGCGGCACCACCGGCCAGGGGGCGTTGCTCGGCGCCGCGCAATCCGGCGTTGCCTGCATCAACGCAGACGTCGTCGCGTCCGACGACCCGGGCTGCTTGCTGGCCAGCAGCATGAAATTCATCGATCGCGGCGTCCGGATCACAGTGGCCGGCGCGATCGCCGGGCAATGGCGTAGCGGCGTCCGCTCCCTGGGCCTGGCCGAGGGCGGGGTCGGCTTGAGCCCCGTCAGGCTCGCGCTGCCGCCGGGGCAATTGGAGCAACTCCAGACCATCGCGAACCTACTGGCCGCCGGGAAGCTGACGACCGGCGCCTGACAACCGCCTGATCGGCGGCCGGAAATCCGAATGATTTCGAATATTTAAGTGCTACAATCGCCCGGAATCGAGGGGTATCACTATCAGCGAAGGGGATAAGGCATGAGGAAACCACCCGTCCGTTTGCTCGGCATTGCCGTGAGTCTGGCGCTTTCGATTGTCATGTCGGCCTGTGGCGGAAGCACAGGCCCAGCGGCAGCTAGTGGGCCGAAGATCGGCGTCGTCACGGATATCGGCCAGCTCGAAGACAAGTCCTTCAATGAGTACACGTGGAAGGGCGTGCAAGACGGAGCGGCCGCGATCGGCGCGCCGGCGCCGAAAGTCATCGTCACCAAGGACGTCGCCGACTACAAGCAGAACATCCAACAGTTCGTCGATCAGAAGTTCGACGTCATCCTTACGATCGGATTTTTGATCGGCAGCGAGACGGGCAAGGCCGCAAAGGCGAACCCGAGCATTCAGTTCTTCGGCATCGATCAGTTCGTCGCCGACCCGGCCCCGGCGAACTACCAGGGCCTGCTCTTCAACGAGGCCCAGGCAGGATACCTGGCGGGTATCGTTGCCGGCACGATTACCAAGAGCGGCAAGATCGGCGCCGTCGGCGGGCGTTCCGATGTGCCGCCGGTCGTCTCGTACATCAAGGGCTACGGGAACGGGGCCAAGTCCGTCAAACCAGACGTAAAAGTCAGCGTCAACTACACCGAGGACTTCAACGCCCCGGATAAAGGCGAGGCCTCGGCCAAGACGATGATCGGCCAGGGCGTCGACGTGATCTTCCAGGTCGCCGGCCTCACCGGCGCCGGCGCGCTGCGCGCGGCATGCAGCGCGAAGATCTGGGGCATCGGCGTCGACGTCGATCAGTACCAGTCACTCCCCGACGCCAAACAGTGCATCGTAACGAGTGCGGAGAAGCACATCCAGATCGCCGCGCGCGAGGCCATCAAGCGCTTCAAGGCCTCGGGGAAGCAAGGCGGCAACTTCTTCAATGACGCGAAGAACCAGGGCATCGGCAACTCGCCGATCCGCAACCTGAACCCGATCCCCGCCGGCCTCGAGGACAAGCTCAAGGCCGCGATCGACGCGATGAAAGCCGGAACACTAAACCCGAACCCGTAGGACAACTTAGGCGCGAGCGGGCCGAGACGCATCGGCCCGCTCGCCCTGGAGTCTAGGCATGTCGCCTGAAGCGCCCGTCCTCGAGTTACGCGGCATCACGAAGCGCTTCCCCGGGACGGTCGCCAATGACGGGATCGACCTCGACCTGCGGGGCGGCGAGATCCATGCTCTTCTCGGCGAGAACGGCGCGGGCAAGACGACGCTCATGAACATCGTCTACGGCCTCGTCACCCCCGACGCAGGCGAGATCCGTATAGACAATCAGCCCGTCGTGATCCGCGACCCCGCGGACGCCATCGCACGTGGCATCGGCATGGTTCATCAACACTTCATGCTGGTGCCGGTCCTCACCGTCGCGGAGAACGTCATTCTCGGCCAGGAAATCTTGCGCGGCCCGTTTCTCGACCTTCCAGAGGCTGGGCGGCGCATCCGTGAGCTCGCTACGCAGCTCGGCTTCGACATCCGTCCCGACGCGCGGGTCTCGTCGCTCACGGTCGGGCAGCAGCAGCGCGTCGAGATCCTGAAAGCTATTTACCGTAGGGCGCGCATCCTCGTCCTGGACGAGCCCACGGCAGTCCTCACGCCGCAAGAAAGTGAAGAAGTCTTCGGCGTCCTGAGACAGCTCGCTCGCGACGGCGTCAGCATTATTTTCATCAGCCACAAGCTCGATGAGGTGATGGCGATCGCGGATCGTATCACCGTCATTCGGCGCGGTCGCGTCGTGGGGACGAGGCGGCCCGCCGAAACGAACGAAGAAGACCTGGCGACGATGATGGTCGGCCGGGAAGTCTTGCTGCGCGTCGACCGCGGTACCTCAAGCGTCGGCAACGTCGTGCTCCGGATCGAAGCTCTCCACGCGCGCGACGATCGGAGACACGAAACCGTCCGCGGCGCCGACCTCGAGGTGCGCCATGGCGAGATCCTCGGCATCGCCGGCGTCGCCGGAAACGGCCAGGACGAACTGGTCGAGGCGCTCGTCGGACTGCGCCGAGCGAGCGGCGGCCGCGTAATGATCGAAAGCTCTGACGTCACGCACGCCTCGGTTCGTGCCGTGCGCGAGCACGGAGTGGCGTACGTTCCAGCTGATCGACAGCGTTTTGGGCTCGTACTGAGTTATCCAATTCAGGACAATCTCGTCCTCACGTCGTATTACCGTTCGCCGTTCGCATCGGGCATCGTGCGTAACGAAAATGCCGCCGCGGACTTCGCGCGGCGGCTCATCGCCAGGTTCGATATCCGCACGCCGTCCGAGAAGACTCGCGCGGCGACGCTTTCAGGCGGGAACCAGCAGAAGATCGTGGTCGCGCGCGAGTTCCGCGACGACCTGGAGCTGCTGATTCTCGATCAACCCACGCGTGGACTAGATATTGGCAGCATCGAGTTCATCCATCGCCAGATCATCGCCAAACGTGACGCCGGAATCGGGGTGCTATTGATCTCAGCTGATCTGGACGAGGTCCTCGAGCTGTCCGACCGTATCGCCGTGATGTACCGAGGGCGCCTCGTCGCGACGTTCAACGCGGCCGAGGCCCAGCGCGAAAAGATCGGGTTACTGATGGCCGTCGGCGAAGCCCGATGAAGCGTTCATCGCTGCTCGTCGGACTCCAGCGCCTTCGTTCGTCAGCGGCGACCGTCTGGCGGTACGCGGCGCTGCCGGTGATGGCGATCGTGCTCGCGCTCGCGCTCGCGGCCGTCGTCATCGTCGTCTCGAGCGCCTTCACCCCCGAGGGCTTCCAGCCGCTACTGCCAATCAGTGCGTACCAGGCCCTCCTGGTGGGCGCCTTCGGTAACGAGAACGCGTTGTTGAACACGCTCGTCGACGCGGCACCGCTGATGTTCGGTGGACTCGCGGTGGGCCTGGGCTTCAAGGCGGGGCTCTTCAACATCGGCGTCGCGGGGCAGTTCCTCGTCGGGGCGTTCGCTGCCGCCGTCGTCGGCGCCTCGCTCGCGTCTGCGCCAGCGGTCCTGGCCGTGCCGCTCGCCGTCGTCGCCGGCGGGTTCGCCGGAGGAGCATACGGCTTCATCCCGGGCTACCTCAAGGCGCGCACCGGAGCGCACGAAGTGGTCACGACGATCATGCTGAACAGCACCGCCGCGCTCTTGCTGACCTGGGCGGTGACTGACCTCGTCCGAGCGCCAGGGTTCTCATTCCCGCGCACGGGCGACATCGGCAATGCGCATCTCCCGGTGCTCCTCGGACGGAATCTGCACCTGGGGATCCCGCTCGCGCTGCTGGCCATCTTCGTCGTCCGCTGGCTGCTGGAGCGAACGACGCTTGGTTTCGAGATCCGGACCGTGGGTCAGAACCCGAACGCAGCGCGCTATGCCGGCATCCGGCCGGTGTTGATTATTCCATTGACGATGACGCTGAGCGGCCTTCTGGGCGGCCTTGCCGGCGCGGTGCAGATGCTGGGCGTTATCGGCTTCTATGCACCGGGAATCACGGCGTCCGTGGGCTTCGATTCGATCGCAGTCGCGCTTCTTGGTCGCTCGAACCCAATCGGCATTCTCTTTGCCGCGCTACTATTTGGCGCGTTTCGCGCCGGCGCGCCATTGATGCAAATTAATACGTCTGTGCCGATTGAAGTCATCGACATCATCCAGGCGCTGATTATCTTGTTCCTGGCTGCCGAACTCATCGTCCGGCGGGTGTTCCGCCTCCGTGTCGCGCGGACTGTCCCCGAAGAAGTCCAGACCGTAACACGGACCTGGGGCGAACAGGTCGCGCCCTGATGGACTTTCTGGTGAATGTTATAAAGCTGATCGTCGATCTGGTTGTGTATCTAGTCACCGTCGTCCCGGACCTGCTGCCTATTATCTTGGCCTTGGCGACGCCGCTTGCGCTCGGCGCGCTTTGCGGCGTGCTGAATGAACGCTCTGGGGTCGTCAACATCGGCATCGAGGGCATCATGCTCACGGCGGCTTTTACTGGTTACCTCGTTGGCTTCGCGCTGCATGATGCCATTGGCAGCGGCCCGGCGATCGCCCTGGGCATCGTCGCCGCCGTGGCCACGGGCGCCGTCATCGGGCTGCTGCACGCGTGGCTCTCAGTGACCGTACGAACGGATCAGATCATCGCCGGAACGATCATCAATATCGCCGCCTTTGGCGTCACCGGGTACCTGAACCGGCTTATCATCACGCCCTCCGGGAAGGGCGGCGCGGGGGTGATTACGCCGGCTGCGCTACCGCATGGGCTCGTCAGCGTCCCGTTCATCGGACCGATCCTGGCGATGTTCTTCAACCAGGGGCCGATCGCCATGAGCGTTTTATTTATCGTGATTATTCTCCAGGTCTTGCTGTTCCGATCGCGCTGGGGCCTTCGGACGCGCGCCGTGGGGGAGCATCCGAAGGCGGCTGACACCGTTGGGATCAACGTCTTCAGGCAGCGCTATCTGAACGTAATCGCCGGCTGCGCCCTGGCGGGACTCGCCGGAGCCTATTTGACCTTAGAGTCGACAGGATCGTTTCAGAACGGCATGACGGGCGGGCGCGGTTTCATCGCGCTCGCCGCCATGATCTTCGGGCGCTGGACGCCGGTGGGCGCGTTCGGCGGCGCGTTACTCTTCGGAACGGCGACGGCCCTCGGTGTCGTCGTCCATGTCCGCCCTCCCTCGGGTAATCTCGGCGTCGTGATGCAAGGGATCCCGAGCTTCTGGTACGCGGCGCTGCCCTACTTGTTGACAATCGTGATCCTGGCTGGCGTCGTTGGACGCTCGACGCCACCTGCCGCCGACGGAATCCCGTACGAGAAAGAGGGGCGCGCATAACGGCCTTCGGTTTGGGGACACGGCCCCTCCGTGTGCTCGCGCTCGCCCTGGCATTTGTCTTATCGTCCTGCGGCCCAAGCGGGCCCCAGGAAACGGCTCGAACGCGTGTCTGCATCGCGACTAACACTGAGGGGCCAGTGCCGCACACGTTCAATCAACTCACCATTGACGGCGCACGCGGCGCCGGGGCGAGCGTCCAGATGATCGCCTCGAAGACAGCCAGTGATTATCTTTCCAGTTTGCAGCGCTGTGTCGCCGCCAAGCCGGAACTCGTGATCGCCGTATCGGCCGACATGGCGAGCGCCGTCTGGCGCGCGGCGCAGCTGCATGCCGATCAAAAATTTGCACTGGTCGACGCGATGCCGGTGGATGACAACGGCCAGGAAGCCACGCTAATAAACGTCACGGACTTGCTTTTCAAGCAGCAGGAACCGGCTTACCTGGTCGGCGCACTGGCGGGCCTGATGGAGAAAGAGAAAATCGGCAGCGCCAGCCATAACGTCCTCGGGATCCTCGGCTCGAACCACGGGCCCGGTGTGGATCCATATATCGCTGGCTTCGTTGCCGGCGCCCGCGAGGCCGACCCGAACGTGATATTTAAGATCGCGTACTCAGACTCGCAGGATACGGCCTTTTGTAAGCAGTTGGGCATCACGCAGATCTCGGCCGGCGCCGATATTCTCTTTGAAGTCACGGGACGCTGCGCCTCCGGCTATATCGATGCCGCCTACGACGCGGCCGGCTATGCGATCGGCTCGAACAACGATCAGGCCTTCGTCAGCCCAGCGGTGATAACAAGCGCGTTGAAGCACGTCGACCGGGCGGTGGCACTGACGATCCAGCGGCTGCAGAGCCGGCAATTCAAATCTGGCAAGCAGGTCTTCTCACTGCAGGACGACGCCACCGGCTTCAGCACGCCCAGCAGTGTCGTTCCCCAGGACATCATCAACCAGGTGCTGGACATACGGACGAAGATCCGTAATGGCACGATCACGCCACCCGAGACCGTCCCGCCCGGCGTCTAACTTCGTCGCGAGAACTCCCTGACGACCATCCGAGGGTCGGGGTGGGGGGTTATTAACCCGATGTCGGCGCCGCCGGTCGCAGCTTCGCGATGGCGTCGACGAACTCGTGGCGAAGCCGGGCGCGGGTTACGTCATCACTGAAGCCGCCATCGAGCGCCTGCAAGTTCATCGCCGCGATATCTTCGGGCGAGCAGCCCAAAACGCGGCTGACCGTCTGATATTCCTGGGTCAGCGTGACGTCCGACACCGTGCGCGAGTCCGTGCTGATCGTCACTTTGATGCCCTGCTCGTAAAAGCGCTTCAGCGGGTGCTCCTGGATCCGGCGCACGGCCTTGGTCTGCGCATTGCTTGTCGGCGCCATGTCGAGCTGCACGCCGTTTTCTTTGATCATGGCGACGACTTCAGCGTCTTCCTGGGCCCGCACGCCGTGGCCCAGGCGCATGGCTCCCATCGAGATCGCTTGACGGACGCTTTCGGGCCCGGCGGCTTCGCCGGCATGAATCGTGATATTCAGACCGAGTGAGCGGGCGACGCGAAAGGCATCTTCGTGAAGGATGGGCGGATGGCCGGCCTCGTCGCCGGCGAGGTCGAAGCCGACGACGCCCTCACTCACGTAGCGGCCGGCGACCTGTGCCAGCGACACGTTCTGGGCCGGGGGCATGTCCCGCAGCGCTGTGACGATCACCCCACCCTCGATTCCGAAGGCTTTTCGGCCGGCGTTCCAGCCACTCAGCACGGCACGAATCACGTCCGTCAGCGAGAGACCCTGCTGCACGTGCAGCCACGGACCGTACCGTATCTCGGCGTAACGGACGTTATCGTTCTTGAGGTCTTCGCAGAGCTCGTACGTCGCTCGCTCCAGCGCGGGCACGCTCTGCAGCACCGCGATCGGCAGTTCGAAGTAGGCGATGTACTCAATCAGAGACGCCGTACTGTCCGTGGCCTCGAGAAAGTCACTGAGCCTTTCTAGATCTTGCGTCGGCAGGGGAACGCCGCCCTGCCTGGCAAGCTCCAAGACGGTCCGGGGACGAACCGAGCCATCGAGATGGAGATGCAACTCGGCCTTCGGAAGCGCCTGAAAGTAAGCGGCGTCGTCCATCGAGGATTCCGCCGTATGCTACCAGCCGCCTGAAGCCGCCGCCGGAAGTCGCTTGCGTCTGATCATCCATCTTTCTCCCTTCCCCTCGCTCGCGGTGGAGGGTCGGGGATCTTTCTCCCTCCCCTCGGGGGGAGGCTCGGAGATCTTTCTCCCCCCTTGGGGGGTTGGGGTGGGGGTACTCAGGCCGATCGCGCGCTGGGCGTGACTCTGCGGGGCGGTGGGATCGCCATGAACCGCCCGTCCTTGTGGCGGACCAGCCGCCAGCCTTCTTCGTGGACCATTCGATGGTGAGGGCGGCAGAGGAGCGCGAGGTTGGGCAGCGTCGTCGCGCCGCCCCTGGTCCACCAGACCAGGTGATGGCCATCGCACCAGATCGGCGGCCGCGTACAACCGGGAAAGACGCAGTGCCGATCCCGCGCTTCGAGCGCGCGCCGGGTCGACGCCGGGAGGGTCCGGCTGGCGTGGTTGAGCTCGTGGTCCAGCTCGCCCTGGCCCGTGATCCGGACGATGGCGCTATCGCAGGCGTAGCGCTGGACGGTCTCCGCCGGCACTGTGCCGCCGCCCTCCAGCTCGCCCGCCGGCGCGCCCGGCGTCCCCGCCAGGGTATCGAGGCTGGCGCGGATGATCAATTGCGGCCGCGGCCCCGCGCCGTCGCGCTTGCCCGCGGAGCCCTGCCGGCAGAGTTCCATCAGCGCGTCGTGCTGGCGCTGGCCATAAGTGCGCGGGTCATCCTTGACCGGCTTCATGAACGCCTGCAGCGCGGTGCGCAGGGTCGCACCCCCTTCGGCATCGAGCAGGCCATCCAGCCGGACCAGCCCGTCGACGGGCTCGCCGACGTGCAGGTAGCGCCGCTGATAGGCGTGATTGGCCTCGGCCAGCGCCCCGGCGGCGTCGACCCGGTGCTCGAAGTTCTTGGCCACGCCGGTGAATTTGCCGGGGTCCATCGTCTGGGCCGCCTGCAGCAGGTTGGCTTCTTCTTTGCGCACGGCGGCTACGCCGACGTGCTCCGCGGCGCGGGCCAGGACAGCAACGTGTTGGTACCCAACCGTCCCGGCGACGAATGCCGCCGCAGTCTGGGGCAGCTTCTCCAGCTGGCGCGCAATCTCCACCCGCTCCGCGGCGGCACCGCCGGAGAGCTTGCAGCGCGAGCGCAGCCACTCCGTCAGCGAGAGGGCCCCCTCGGCCCTGTACTCGCCCGACTTGTCGAAGCGGCGCACGCCATCAGCGAATACCGCCTCCAGCGGGTCGATACCGGCTTCCCGGATCTGGATCAACGCCTCGCCAAGCGTCTCGCCGTCTGCTTCGCGAACGCCTGCCGCCATCGCCTGGACACCCGCCCGCAGCTTGTCCACGGCCGCCTCGAAATGGCGACTTCGCGTGCTGGTTGAGACCTCTGCCACGGCCATGCTTTAAGCCTGCACCATGATTACGACAGCTGTCTGTCAATCACCCAAAGACCACACCAGTTATCGCATCGCCGCCGGGTCGGACACGACGAAACAGCTCACGCGGAGCGTCTCGACGACCGATAGAGCCGGCGCAGAGCGATGCCCAACAACACGGCCCCGACGATCCCCGCGACGGCGTAGCCGGCGATGGCGGGCACGGTGATCGGTGCATAGCACTGCGGTGCCGTGCTCAGCGCGCCCGACGCCGGGCAGGCCGGCATGCGTGAGACGATCGATGCGAGGGCGATCACCGGAAGGATGCTCATCCCCACCAGGTAGGCACCGGACCGTTCGGGGAGGCGTCGTACCTGCAGCAGGATCAGTCCCAGGACGATCAGCGCCTCGATCAGGCCAAGCGGGCCGAGGACCACCGAAACGAACCCGAAGACCAGCCCGAGCGCAAAAAAGCCGACCGCAATCAGCAGCCGGCGGCGCCGGCCCGGCGGCGCGCCGCCATCATCCGGCGGCTCGGACTCGTTGCTACGCGGCGCGCTTGTGGCCGTTGCCGTTCGGCGGAGTCAGCACCAGTGCCAGCATTTCGGACGGCCGAGTCGCCCACAGTCGGTGCCTCCGGAACGCCGCCCGAAGCTCCGGTGTCAGTCCCCAGGCGGCGAGCACCGTGCGCACGCGAGCGGCCCGCCCGGTCTCGAGGTCCACCATGCTGTCGCCGACGTAAATCGCGCTCGAACGGGACAACCCCAGGTAGCCGATGGCCGCCAGCAGAGGACCGGGCGCCGGCTTGGGCGGCGTCACATCCTCGAAGCCGATCACGACGTCGAAGAATCCCCGCAGGCCCGCGGCCTCGAGCTCTGCCTCGATCAGAGCCCGCCGCTTACAGGAGACCACCCCCAGCGGCGAACCGGCCTGGCGAAGCTTCCGCACCAGGGTCGGGATGCCCCGGAACACTCGCGCATGGCCGAGCCTCGAGTCCACGGACCGATAGGTGGCAACCAGCTCTTCCCACATATGCGGCGCGACAATCTTCATCTGTTCGGGCAGTGGGAGACCTCGGCTTTGCCGGAAGAGCTGGCGCGCGGCGTCGTCCAGGCGATGCTCCCGCATCACGTGCGCGAACGCCTCCTCGATCAGCGGATAGCTGTCAACCAGCGTGCCGTCGAAGTCGAAGATCAGGCCACGCGCATGCCCATTGTGGCCGGCGGAGAGCGTCTGGGGTCGAAGAAGAGACTCTGGTTCGGTTGCCACGTGCGATCAACATCCCTCGGGTAGGCTGGGCGCGCTCCCCCGGGGGCTGCGCTGTCGACGAATCGACCCTTCCCAAACTAAATAATGCCAGTCCTATAACGTCGCCGTCCATCGTTCCTCTCGGAAACCGTGGGCGGGTTAGCCGCGAGACCAAACACCCGTTCGGTCTGTCCCCTGGAAGCCCAACCTTGACCGCACCGCAGCTGGTGCCTAAACTCAATCTTGATATGGCAGGCGTGACTTACGAACACGTATACAAGCGATACCCCGGCAACGTCGTCATCACCGACATGAGCGCGGAGATCAAGGACAAGGAGTTCGTGGTCCTGGTCGGGCCCTCGGGGTCCGGCAAGTCGACTGCGCTGCGGATGCTGGCCGGCTTGGAAGAGATCAGCGACGGCACGGTCAAGATCGGCGACCGCGTGGTCAACGACGTCGCTCCCAAGGACCGCGACATCGCCATGGTCTTCCAGTCCTATGCGCTCTACCCGCATATGACCGTGTACGACAACCTGTCGTTCGGGCTCAAGTTGCGCAAGACCCCGAAGTCCGAGATCGACAAGCGGGTCCGCGAGGCGGCCCAGATACTGGGCCTCGAACAATTCCTGGATCGCAAGCCGAAGGCGCTCTCCGGTGGACAGCGACAGCGCGTGGCGCTCGGCCGTGCCATCGTCCGCCAGCCGCAAGTCTTTCTGATGGACGAGCCGCTCTCGAACCTGGACGCCAAGCTGAGGGTTCAGACCCGGGTGCAGATCCTCAAGCTGCACCAGCGGCTCCAGACAACATTTATCTATGTGACCCACGACCAGGTTGAGGCGATGACCATGGGTGACCGGATCGTCGTGCTCAATAACGGCATCGTCCAGCAATTCGACACGCCGCAGACGCTCTACGAGCACCCGGTCAACTTGTTCGTGGCGGGCTTCATCGGCAGCCCGGCGATGAATTTCCTGACGGTCAAAGTCGGCGGCGACGGCCAGTCGATGCTGACCGGCGAGGGCTTCCAGATCCCGGTCGAAGAGCGCGTCCTTTCCGACGCCGGCGCGTCCCGCGGCCAGGAAGTCATCATGGGCGTGCGGCCGGAGGACTTGAAGGACGTTCGCTTCCCGGGTCGTGACGGCCTGCCCAAGGTCAACAGCAAGGTCGAAGTCGTCGAGAGCATGGGCAGCGAGATTTTCGTGTACCTGAACATCGGCGGCAAGACGCTGACCGCCCGCATGGACCCACGCAGCGGCGATATCCAGCCCGGGCAGAACGTCCAGGTCGCGGTCGATACGCACCACCTGCACCTCTTCGATTCGAAGACCGAAAAGGCTCTGGTCAGCCGCGGCGCGCCGGCCGCGGAAGTCCCCGCGATCGTCGAAGCCCAGCAAATCCGCTAGGCGTTGAATCTCGGTCTCGAGGGCCGGGTCGCGGCGGTCACCGGGGGCAGCCATGGCCTTGGCTACGCGATTGCCGAGCACCTGCTCACTGAAGGTTGCCGGGTCGCGATTTGCGCCCGATACGGAAAACGGCTGACGGACGCCGCCGCCGCGCTCGATGCGGGCGTCTTTGCGCAAACCGCCGATGTCGCCAAAGCGGGCCAGGTGGAAGCCTTCATCGAGGCGGCCGCCGGACATTTTGGTCAGTTGGACATCCTGGTCCACAACGCCGGCGGCGGTGGCGGCGCCGGGCTCGAGGCACCGGACGCGGAGTTCACGCAAAGCCTCGAGGTCAACGTCCTTGGCGGCCTGCGCGCGGCGCGCGCGGCGGTGCCCTTCATGCGCCGTCGTGGGCGCGGGCGAATTATTTTCATTTCGTCTGTCTATGGCCGCGAGAGCGGCGGGCGGACCGGCTACAACATGGCCAAGGCTGCCGAGATCAGCCTGGCGAAGGCGCTGTCCCGTGAGCTGGCGAAAGACAACATCCTGGTCAACAGCGTCGCGCCCGGCTCGCTGATGTTCCCCGGCAGCAGCTGGGAACGCCGGCAACAAGCCGACCCCGAGGGCATCGCCGCCTTCACCAAGTCCGACCTGCCGCTCGGCCGCTTCGGCAAACCGGAGGAAGTCGCGGCCGTGGTGGCCTTTCTCGCCTCGGACCGCGCCAGCCTGGTGACCGGCGCTTGCTGGACGGTCGACGGCGGCCAGTCCCGCAGCAACATCTAGGCCCGCCTTTTCCCTCCCCCGCTTGCGGGGGAGGGTCAGGGAGGGGGTTGCGTCTACGCCTTGCGAGGCTTGAGGATCCAGAGGGCCGCGGCGATCACGATCCCCAGGATCAGCAACGTCATCGCGGTCCCCATCGGCGCGGTCGGCACGTCGAGCGGCTGCGTCGCGATCGCATTACCGTCGACGATCGCCATCGGCTTGGTTCCAAATGGCGCGACCTTCACGACGCCCATCGGCGTCACGCTCATGTCGTAGGTCACCTTGTCGTCGGGCGCATTCAGCGTCAGGTAGGTCAGCCAGCTGTCCC
>WNEY01000627.1_pt1 | contig 22680 bp, 21 predicted proteins | sample 5400531 | NCBI WGS metagenome assembly WNEY01 (sample SAMN13153338, study PRJNA577476) | soil metagenome | isolation source: 200 cm saprolite under Douglas fir tree site 1 | place: USA:California | collected 2015-04-18
CTACTCGAAGGCGCTCCTATACCAGGATCGCGGGCAGAAGGACAAGGCTGCGGAGATGTACCAGCGGGCGCTGGCCGTTTTCCCGGAGTATGCGGAAGCGCAGCAGGGGCTCCAGCGCGTGAAGAACTCGTGACGTGACGTCCCGGGGCGACCCTGGCCTTAGTCCCGCGCCGTGAGATATCTCCTGCTGCACACGCCCGCCTGGAGCCCCGCAGGCGTTCGCCCGGCGCTCGAGGGTGCGCAGATCGAAGCGCGCGAGGCGCGCGTGCCGCGGGAGCTGGTCGTGGACGAGCGCCCCACGGTCTTCGTGCTCGACCCGGAGAGCCGCTCCATCTTCCCGGTCGACGTCCTGCGGGCGTTCGTGGACGCCGGGGGCGCGATCGTCGCGCTCGGTCGCGACGGCGAGCCCGATCTGCCCGCGGAGATGCCGTCCGAGCTGCTCTCGGGCTTCGTGAAGCAGCCGGTGGGGCCGCGGCAGCTGCTGGTGGCGGTACGGGCCGGGTATCGCGAAGCCGCCGCCCGCATGGAGACCGCCCGCGCCCGTTCCGAGGCCGCGAACCGCAGCCGCGAGATCGGCGAGCTGACGCGCATCGGCGTCGCCCTCGGCACCGAGCGGGATCTCAAGACGCTGCTCGAGCTCATCCTCACGCAGGCGCGCCGCATCACCAGCTCGGATGCGGGCAGCCTGTACCTCGTCGAGACGGGGGACCAGGGCCAGAAACGGTTGCGCTTCCGGATCGCGCAGACGTACTCCAAACCCGAGGCGCCGTTCGTCGAGTTCACAATCCCGGTGGACCGCTCGAGTCTCGCGGGCTATACGGCGGTGACGGGCGAGCCGCTCGTGATCGACGACGCCTACTTCCTGCCCCCGGACGTGGAATACATCATCAACCGCTCGTTCGATGAGCGGCACGGTTACCGGACGAAGTCGATGCTCGTGATCCCCATGAAGGACCATAAAGAAGAAGTGATCGGCGTCCTCCAGCTCATCAACCGCAAGCGCCACGCCGACGCCGTGCTCGCCACGCCGGCCGACGTGGAGCACCAGGTGGTGCCGTACTCGAGGCGCACCGTGGAGCTCGTGACCGCGCTCGCGGGACAGGCGGCGGTCGCGATCGAGAACAGCCGGCTGTACGAGGAGATCGAGCGGTTGTTCGAGGGATTCGTGAAGGCCGCGGTGCACGCGATCGAACAGCGGGACCCTACCACGTTCGGCCACTCGGGACGGGTCGCGAACATGACCGTGGGACTCGCCGCCGTCGTCGACCGCGCCGAGGACGGCGCCTATCGCGGCGTGACATTCACCCGTGAACAGATCAAGGAGATCCGCTACGCCGGGCTGCTCCACGATTTCGGCAAGGTCGGCGTGCGAGAGCAGGTGCTGGTCAAGGCCAAGAAGCTCTATCCCCTGCAGCTCGACCTCATCAGACAACGCCATCACTTCGTGAGGCGTACCGCCGAGCGCGAATTCTGGAGGAAGCGTGCCGAGTTCCTGGAACGGCACGAGCGGAACGAGTACGAGCCGTTCCTCCGAGCGCTCGAGGAGGAGCACGCCCGGGAGATCGCGGTGCTGGACGGCTTCCTCGACGCCGTGCTCAACGCGAACGAGCCGACCGTGCTGCCGGCCGGACGCTTCGAAGCGCTGCTCCAGCTGTCGCGTCGCTCGTACGAGGATCCCACGGGCCGCCCGCACCCCTACCTCACCGAGGACGAGATGCGCTATCTCACGATCCCTAAGGGCTCACTCGACGAGACGGAGCGCCTGGAGATCGAAAGCCACGTCACCCACACGTACCGGTTCCTGCAGCAAATCCCCTGGACGCGTGAGCTCCAGGACATCCCCATGATCGCCTACGGACACCACGAGAAGCTCGACGGCAAGGGATACCCACGACGGGTAACCGGCGACGCAATCCCGATTCAGACGCGTATGATGACGATCAGCGACATCTACGACGCGCTGAGCGCGGCCGACCGTCCCTACAAGGCGGCGGTCGCGCCCGCGCGCGCGCTCGACATCATGGCGGACGAGGTGCGTGCCGGGCAGCTCGACCAGGAGCTGTTCCGGCTGTTCGTCGAGGCAAAGGTGTTCGAGGCGCCCGCCTAGCCGAGCAGGAGCTTTCCCGCGACGATCAGCAGGAGCCCGCCGAACGCTCGCTTCAGCGCCACGTCCGATACCTCGCCGGCAAGGTGCGCCCCCACGAACGCCCCGACGAACAGCCCCGCGGAAAGGATGACGGCGTACGGGATGTTGACCTGTCCCCGCCGGTAGTACTCCATCGCTCCGAGCAGCCCTACCGGCAAGAGCAGCGATGCGAGCGACGTGCCGCTCGCCGTGTGCGGCGGCAACTTCACCAGCAGCATCAAGGCGGGCACGATCACGATCGCTCCCCCGACACCGAACAGCCCCGACACTACACCCCCCACCACGCCGATGAGAGCCACGAGCACCCACGTCATCGTTTGTCTCCACGTTCGGGTTCACCCCAGCCACCGCCGCCCGGCGTCTCTACCCGCAACACGTCGCCAGGCTCGAGCGACACGCTGACTTTAGGGGCGAGCGGCGCGCCATTCAAGCAGGTGGACCCGCGCGCCCCGTCACGCCCACCCGCGGCGCCGCGGGGCGCGTGGCGCCTTCGCTCGGCGAGAATGCTCGCCTCCATCGGGGCGAGCACCTCGAATTCGCGGATCACGCCCTCCCCGCCCGACCACCGCCCAACACCCCCACTGCCCCGTCGCAAGGCGTACGACTTCACCCGCAAGGGATATTCCATCTCCAGGACCTCGATTGGCGTGTTGCGGGTGTTCGACATGCCGACGTGCACTCCCGACGGACCGGGCGCGGTAGGAGAGGCCCCCTGACCGCCACCGATCGTCTCGTAATACGTCCAGCCATCGCGCATCGCGCTTCCCGTATCCCGCATCCCGCCGAACGTGACGTTGTTCATCGTCCCCTGTCCCTGCGCCGGCACCGCGATGCCGCCGGCGGCGAGCGCCAGAAACACCGTGTCGGCAATGCGCTGCGACGTCTCGACGTTGCCGGCTGCCACCGCGCTCGGGAAGCGCGCGTTCACGAGACACCCGGGCGGCGCCGTCACGCGCACCGCCCGCTGTACGCCGCCGTTCGTCGGCACGTCCTCGGGTAGGAGCGTCCGCACGACGAACAGCACCGTCGAGCGGGCCACCGCGAGTGGACAGTTCACATTGCCGCGCGCCGCCGGAGCGGTGCCTGTGAAGTCGGCGTGGAAGACGCCGTCCGTGATATCGACTCGCACCCTGATCGCCAGGTCCGCGTCATCCACGCCATCCCCTTCGAGCCAATCCGTCGCGGTGAGGGCGGTCGCCGTCAAGCGCCCGAGGGCATCCCGCGCGCGGCGCTCGGCGTAGTCCAGGAGGTCGGTGGCCGCCCCACGCACGGCCCCCCAACCGTAACGCGCCGCGAGGGCTCGCAGGCCCTCCGCCCCTCGTGCCACCGCCGCCCGTTGGGCCGCCAGATCCGCGCGCCGCGTCTCGGCCGTTCGCACGTTGGCGAGCAGGAAGCGCTCCACGTCGGCCGTCAGGCGCAGCGGCGGCACGATCACGCCTTCGGCGAAGATTTCGCGCGCCCCGGCGGGCATGCTGCCGGCCTGGACGCCGCCGACATCCGAATGGTGCGCCCGCACGACGCTGTAGCCGCCCACCGCGCCATCGACGTCGATCGTGCCGATGAGTGTGATGTCGGGGAGGTGCGAGCCGCCGGTATAGGGGTCGTTGAGGATGAACACGTCGCCCGGGCCGGGGGCGAGCGCACGCACCGCCGCGACCGACTCGTGCATCGCGCCGAGATGCACCGGAATGTGAGCGGCCTGGGCCACCATCTCACCGGCGGCGTCGAACAGGGCGGCCGAGCAGTCGCGCCGCTCGCGAATGTTGGGGGACACCGCCGAGTGAATGAGGACGAGGCCCATCTCCTCCGCCACCGACGCGAAGGCATGTCCCATCACCTCGAGCCCGACGGCGTCGAGGGTCACGTGCGCTCCACGAGCACGGCACCGGATGGATGCACCGTCCCGCGCCATCCGGGCTCGACCAGGGCCGTCGCGTTCCGCCCCGCCAGGATCGCGGGACCAGCGATAGTGACGCCTGCGGCGAGCTCGTCGAGCGCCCAAACCGACGCGCTGACCCGGGCCCCCCGCAGCGTGATCGGGCGACTGGCGCCGGGCCGCTGCACGACCCGCCGCGCGTCCGCGAACCGCGGCAGCGGCCCCTCGCGCAGCGCGACGACACGCAGGTTGACGAGCTCGACCCGCTGGTCGCTCCCCGCGTGGCCGAACCGCGCCCGGTGCTCGACCAGAAACGCGTCCCGGATCCGCTGCGGATCGTCGCCCGTCACCGGCACCGTCACCTCGTAGCCCTGCCCGGCGAACCGGCCATCGACGTAGCGCAGGAGCGCGCCCTCGGGCACCTGACTCCGCCCCTCCTCGAGCAGAGGGGCGAATGCCGTCGCAAGGTCCCCGGATGACAGGCCGTCGAGCGCGCGGTGAAACGATGCGAGCAGATCCACGCGCTCGGCGGCGGCGGCGAGGCCCAGCGCCGAGAGGGCGCCCGGATGGGGCGGGATCACGATGGTGCGCATTCCCAGAGCCTCGGCCAGCTGGCATCCGAACAGCGGCCCGGCGCCGCCGAACGGGAGCAGCGCCATCCGCCGCGGGTCCAGCCCGCGGGCGACGCTGACCCGCTTGAGCGCGCGCGCCATCACGGCTGCCGCCACCGCGACAATGCCGGCCGCGATCGCGGTGGGGTCGCTCGCCCCCCCCACCGACCCGAGTGAGCGAAGCGCACCCTCCCCGGCGTCGCGATCGAGCCGCACCGCATCCGCCAGCGGATGCTGGGCGTCGAGCCAGCGCAGCACCAGGCACGCGTCGGTGACCGTGGGTCGGTCGCCGCCCCGGCCGTAGCACGCAGGACCGGGGACTGCTCCGGCGCTCTCCGGCCCGACCTTGAGCGCGCCGCCTTCGTCGACACGCGCAATACTCCCGCCCCCGGCACTCACCGTCTCGATCAGGACGGCCGGCAGGGCGACGGCAAGCCCCGCGACGGTCCCGCCGCTGTCTCCGAGCGGGCTCCCGCCAGTGACAAGGCTCGCGTCGGCGCTCGTGCCACCCATGTCGAGCGTCAGGAGGTCAGCCAGGCCCACCGCGGCGCCGACCAGCCGGGCGCCGACCACACCCCCCGCGGGTCCGGACAGCGCGAGCGACGCCGCCCGCGTCGCCGCCGCCCCCGGGGGGAGCGTCCCGCCGCTCGAGGTCATGACGCGCAGCATCCCGATGCCGCGAGCCCGCACGTCGCGCTCGAGCCGTCCGAGATAGGCGGACACCTTGGGACGGAGATACGCTTCGACGGTGGTGGTGCTGGTCCGCTCGAACTCCCGGAACACGGGAAGGACCTCGTGGCTCGCGGCGATCGGGATGCCGGGCAGCGCGTCGCGCAGCGCCGCCACGAGGCGACGCTCGTGCTCTGCGTGGCGGAAGGCAAACAACAAGGCGACGGCCAGGGCTTCGGCAGGGGGTTCAAGCGCGCGCACCGCGGCGACCACGCGCACGACCTCGTCCTCGTGGAGTGGCTCGAGCACCCCCTCGGGGCCGGTGCGCTCGGCGACCCCCACGACGTCGGACCGCGCGACCAGCGGCGGCGCGTGGTCACGGGCGAGGTCGTAGAGCGCCGCCCGGTCCTGGCGCCGCAGCCACAGAAGGTCTTCGAAGCCCTTGGTCGTCACGAGCGCGACGCGGGCGCCGCGCCGCTCGAGCAGGGCGTTGGTGGCGATCGTCGTTCCGTGAATCAGGATATCGATCGGGAGGGAGGCCAAGGCATCGAGCGCTTTGAACAGGCCGAGGGTGGGGTCAACCGGGGTCGTCACGACCTTCCGGACGTCGATCGTCCCGTTTTCCGTGAGGGCGACGAGATCGGTGAAGGTCCCGCCGACGTCCACGCCCACTCTCACCACTGCCCCGCCCCCATCAAGCACTCCGCTTCCAATGTTGCACCGCCAGGACGCCGGCGAACCCCAGGGTGGCGAGCACACACAGCGCCCCCACCCAGTCCCCCAGTCGCACATACAGCGGGATCACGTCGCTGGTGCGCAACGGGCCCGACACGCTCGCTTCCTGCTCCAGACCAGTCTCCGCGTAGCTGTGCCCCAACGGATCGACGAACTCGGAGATGCCGTCATTCGCCGCGCGGGCGATGCCCATGCGCGTTTCGATGGCGCGCATGACGAGATGCGCCGCGTGCTGGTACGGACCGGCCGTGCGCCCGTACCATGCGTCGTTCGTGATGTTCGCGAGGAACTCCGCGCCGGCGCGCCGGTACCCGCGCGCCAGCTCTTCGAAAGCCGACTCGTAGCAGATCACCACACCGACGCGACCCAGAGGGCTCGAGTACAGCGGCAGGCTCCGACCCCGCCCGAAGCCACCGGACCAACGCCCTACTCCGGGCACGCTCTGCATCAGCCGTGCGGGAACGAATGGCACCCGCTCGACGACCGGGACGAGATAGTGCTTCTCGTAGACCGGATAGCGACGCCAGCTACCCGATGAATCGAAGTAGAACGCGGCGTTGTAATAGTCGTACGAGCCGTCGGGATGGTACTCGCCGTAGATCCCGCCCGTGAGGATGGGCGTCCGGCTCTCGCGCGCAAGCCCGGCGATACTCGAGTCCCAGGACGGTTGCAGGTACCCAGGGACCGCCGCCTCTGGCCAGATCATGAGTGCCACGCGGCCGCGCGCCTCGAGCGCGCGCGACATCGTCACGAGCTTCGCCACCACGCTATCGGCGTGGCGGGGATCCCACTTCTCCCGGAAGCCTTCGTTCGGCTGGATCAGTCCGACGGTGCCGAGCTCGCGGACCGGGAGCGTGCGCGTTCGCCACACGCCGTAGCCCCACGCCGCGAGCATCGTGACCACGACGGCGGCGATCGGTCGCCACCGGACCGTTCTGCTCCCTGCTCCCTGCTCCCTGCTCCCGAGCAGCGCGTCCACCACCATGACGTTGGCCCAGGCGAGCCACAGGGTCACGCCGCGCGCGCCCGCCAGGTCGGCCCACTGCACGAGCACCGAAGCATCCGTGAGCGAGCTCCCCAGACCCAGCCAGGGGAACCGAATGTCCCCCTGATGGCCCACGGCCCACTCGACCGCCGTCCACGCGACCGGAAACACGATCGCCACCGGCACCACGGGCAGGCCGAGACGCACGCGGACGACAAGCCAGAAGATCAGCGCGTGCCACAGGCCGAAGAGCGCGATCGTAGCGAGATAGCCGAGCGCCGACAGCGGCGTGAAGTGCCACAGCGCCACGACGAGCCAGTAGAGCACGGCGCCCTGGGTCACGAAGCCGTACCAGAACCCCCAGCGCATCGCGCCGCGCAGGTCGCGCTCGCTCTCGAACCGACGCAGCAGGACGACCGCCGGTGTGAGGGCGAGGAAGCTCAGGATGGGGAGACGGAACGGGGGGTAGCTGGCGGCGAGCAGAGCGGCGCCCAGCGCGACGAGGGCCGCGGCTTGCCGGGTCGGCGTCGTCACAGGAGCACGTCGCGCCCGTCGTCGGCCGAGCGATAGACGGCATCCAGCACGCGGTGCAATGCAAGCTGGTCGCGCGGCGGCGGGGCGTTCACATCCCCCTTCATCACGGCGAGGAAATACGTCCACTCGGCGCGGTACGACTGCGCGAACGGCGTCTCGCGCCCGCTCGCCCCGGTGGGCGTCACGTCGGTGATCGACCCGTGCATCTCCTTGAACACCCGCAACGGCTGGACCCGGGCCGACCCCTTGGTCCCGACCAGGTCGAACCAGAAGCGCTCGGCCTCGCCCATGTGACGCCAGCTCACGTCGATCGAGAGCGACACGCCGTTCTCGCACACCACCAGCGCCGTCGCCATATCCTCCACGCTGTCTTTCCCCTGCCCCATCGTGTGCGCCGCGATGCGTTTAGCTGCCGGCCACCCCGCGAGCCAGAGCCCGAGGTCGAGCAGCTGCAGTCCGAGATCGAGGAACGCGCCGCCGCCCGCCTCCTGCCGCCGCAGCCGCCACGCCACGAGGTTACGGCTCGGCTGGAACGTGTACCAGCCGCAGCGAATCGCCTGCAGCACGCCAATGTCCCCGCCCGCGAGGAAGCCGCGCACCGCCTGCACGTCGGACCGGAAGCGGTGGTTCATCCCGACCATCACTCGCCGGCCGTATTTCTCGCTCGCCTGGAGCACCCGCTCCACCCCGGCGATGGTGAGCGCGAGCGGCCGCTCGCACAACACGTGCGCGCCGGCCGCGAGGGCGGAGACGATGTGGATCTCGTGCAGGTGATTCGGCGTGCAGATGGCGACCGCCGTGGGGCGGGTGTACTTGAGCACTTCCTCGATGTCGTCGAACGTCTCTTTGACGTCGAAGCGCGCCGCCAGCGCCTGGGCCTTGCTGAGGTCCGAGTCGCAGATGGCGGCGACCTCCACCCCCGGTAGGCGCCGCAGGACCGGGATGTGCGCCACCTGGGCAATGGCGCCCGCGCCGATCACCGCGACGCGGACCGGGTCGCTCACTGCCCCGTCCCCCGTCCCTTGCCTGCCGTCCCCGCCCAGCGGTACATCACCCCGCTGCGCAACGAGGCGGTCGAGAGGCCGCTCGACAGCACGCCGCGGGCCTCGAGGGTGAACCGCCACCGCTTGGCCCCCACCTCGGCGCCGATCGTGCCGTTCAGGCCCGCCGTGATCGAGTTCAGCGCGTCCTGCACGAAGGTGCCGTTGATGGCCGGGCCGCTGCCGTGCCGGATGTGGGCGCCGAGCCCGATCCCCAGGTAGGTCGTCACGGCGCGACCCTGGGGCAGAACGTATTGCAGGTCCACGTCCCCCGTGACGTCGCTCCAGGTGATGCGGCCCAGGCGGATCGTGTCGTCCGCCGACGGGTCGATCACGACGCTCCTGAGCCGCTGCTCGAAGCGCGCGCGCGCCGCCGAGCTGAAGTCGGCCTTGAAATACGAGACGCCGAGCAGCACGCGCACATGTGGCGCAATGAACCCGTAGTCGAGCCGCAGGCCACCGGTGAGCGTGCCCCGGATGTTGTTCCCGCCGACCGGCCCGAGATCGAGCTGCAGGGCGCTCGGCTTCAGGTTGTCGTACGAGAACTTCGAGAGGAAGCCCTGGGCGGACAAGCGGTCCGGCCGTCCAACGGCCAGAAGGATCGCGGCCAGACAGACCGCCTCAGTAAAGGCGCTCAACATTAGTCCCCGGAAAGTAGGTGGTGACGATCGTGCGGTAGTCCTGACCCGCCCGGGCCCGGCCCACCGCGCCCCACTGGCAAAACCCCACGCCGTGGCCCCACCCGGCGCCCGTTGCGATGAGCCGGCTGACCTGGCCGCCATCCTTCGTCACCGACAGCGCGAAGGACGTACTGCCGAGCAGCTGATCGGGCTGCGGCCGCAGCACCGCGCGCACGTCGGGGCCAGGCACCCGCACGTCGCCGTGCTCGAACACGATGCGCAGCTCGCCGACCCGGCCCGAGGCCGTCTTGCGGGTCACTTCGATATCCGTGATGCGTTGCAGCCCGCCACCGTCCGCGTTCATCATCGCGGGAAGCGTCCGCGACAATATAGCGCGCAGCTTGGCGCCATCCCATTCCTCGCGCCAGCGGAACCGCGGGGAGAGCTCGCAGTAGTAGTGGCCGCTCCCGGACGCGTCCGAGATCGGGCGCAGGTAGGGCTGGGTCTGGGCGGTCTTGAATGCCTCGTCCGCACCGGCGGTCGAGAACCCGCAGGTCGAATGGAAGTAGGCGTAGATCAGATCGCCGCGATAGCGCAGCACCTCCCCCCGGGTGGCACGCAGGGCGCCCCACACCTCGGCCGTCTCGCCCCCGATCCCGGTGTAGACCTGGTCCCGTACATCGGCCCAAGCGTCGAAGCCCTGCGGTTCCCAGCGGCCCCGGTTCTTGAGCGCGAACGTCCGCGACACGACGGCTTGCGCGAGCATCGCCTGGCGTTCGTCGGCGCGTCGTGGTCCCAGCTCCCCGCCGATGACGCCCGCGAGGTAACTCTCGACCGGCACGCGGTTCATCAAGGTGAGTCCCGCGGGATCGCGCAGCACGTTCAACCGCCCACGATACCGGCGACCGTTCGCCATGGCGAAGCGGTTCTCCGTGACATTCACCGCGGAGATACCGCCGCGGCGCTCGCCACGGGAGCCGTCCGGCTTCACGAGTCGGAGACCCGGCGTGTCGACGACGACCGTCCATGCCGCACCCGCCGGGATCGACCCGACCGGCTCGCCATTCGAGTCGTCGGTGATGAACAGCTCTCCATCGCCCCCCAGCACGACGCTGGGCGCACCGGTGACGAGACCGACGCGCAGCTCGGGCTCGGCCCCGGGGGTGAGCGGAGCGGGTTGCGGCCGCCCACAAGCCCCGGCGAGGGCGAGGGCGCTAGCGAGCCCGCGCTTCGCCCAGCGCCGCGTCGAGGTGTGTGATGGTGGAGTCGATGTCGGCATCGGTATGCGCGCTGGAGACGAATCCTGCCTCGAACGCCGAGGGCGCGAGGAAAACACCACGCGCCAGCGCGGCCCGGTGCCAGCGCGCGAACAGTGCCGTGTCCGCGGCCTTGGCCTCGGCGAAGTTGCGGACCGGGCCGGGCGCGAAGTAAATCCCCCACATCGAGCCCGCGTGCCCCGTCGTGACGGGGATCCCGTGCCGGCGCGCGGCGTCCCCTATACCCGCGATCAGCCGGGCGGTTCGCCGCTCGAGCGCCTCGTAGAACCCCGGCCGCTCCGTCTCGCGCAGCGTGGCGAGGCCGGCGGCCATCGCCACCGGATTCCCCGCGAGCGTGCCAGCCTGGTAGACCGGCCCCTCCGGCGCGACCAGCCGCATCAGGTCCGCGCGCCCACCGTACGCTCCCACCGGCATCCCGCCGCCGATAATCTTGCCGAGGGTGGTGAGATCGGGCCGCACCCCCAGCCGCTCCTGCGCCCCGCCGGCTGCGACGCGGAACCCCGTCATCACTTCGTCGAAGATCAGCAGCGCGCCATGGCGATCGCACAGCGCTCGCAGCGTCTCGTGGAAGCCCGCCTCGGGCGCAATGAATCCGGCATTCCCCACGTACGGCTCGACGATCACGGCCGCGAGCTCGTCACCGCGCCGGCGAAACAGATCCTCGACCGCGCCCGCGTCGTTGAACGGCACCGTGACGGTCAGCTCGGCCAGGGCGGCCGGCACGCCCGGGCTATCGGGGAGGCCCAGCGTCGCGACGCCGCTCCCCGCCTTCACGAGGAAGCCGTCGGCATGCCCGTGGTAGCAGCCCGCGAATTTGAGGAGGACGTTGCGCCTGGTGGCCGCGCGCGCGACCCGCACGGCAGCCATGGTCGCTTCGGTCCCCGAATTCACGAAACGCACCATCTCGACGGCCGGCATCCGCCGCCGCACCTGTTCGGCGAGCTCTATCTCGGCCTCGCACGGCGCGCCGTAGCTCCACCCCGCGGCCGCCGCCGCGCGGATCGCGTCCAACACCGCCGGGTGCGCGTGTCCCAGGATCAGCGGACCCCACGAGCACACATAATCGAGGTACGTCCGACCATCCACGTCGGTGAGCCGCGCCCCGGCCCCGCGAGCCACGAAAAAGGGCGTTCCGCCCACCGCCCGGAACGCCCGCACCGGCGAATTCACACCGCCCGGCAGCACCGCTTTTCCCCGCTCGAAGAGCTCCTCCGACCGGCTCACGTCAGGGCGACCGCCCGGAAGTCGTAGTCCTCGCTCGCCGTCAGCCGGGCTCCCACGAAGCTTCCGGCTTCAGCCCAGCCGCCCCGCTCCAGGTATGTGATGCCGTCCACGTCGTCCGCCTGCCACGCCACGCGCCCCACGTGCGTAGCGCCGGCTTCGTCGGGGTCGGCCACACGATCCACCAGCACCCGGACCTCCCGCCCCACAAACCGCGCGAGCCGCTCGGCCGAGATCGCGCGCTGCACCTCGAGCAGCTCCTCGAGACGCTCGCGCTTCACCGCGTCGGGGACGTCGTCGGGGTACTGCGTGGCGCGGGTGCCGTCCTGGGGCGAGTAGGAGAAGGCCCCGAGCCGGTCGAACTGGGCCTCCTCGAGAAACGTCAATAGCTCCCGGAAATCGTCGTCCGTTTCGCCGGGGAAGCCCACGAGGCAGGTCGTGCGAACCGCCAAGTCCGGGATCGCGGCCCGCAGCCAGCCGAGCTTCTCGCGTAGCGTGCGCTGACGCTCGGGGCGGCGCATCCGCTCGAGCATGCGGTCGGCGGCATGCTGAATCGGGATGTCGAGGTACGGAACGATCCGCGGGCTCCGCGCTACGACCTCGACCAACCGCTCGGTGAGACCCGCCGAATAAACGTACAACAAGCGATACCACGGCACGGAGGTCTGGGCGAGTAGTGCCTCGAGCAGGTCGGGAAGCTTGGGTCCGCCCGCTCCCAGGTCCCGGCCGTAGTGGCCCAGATCCTGGGCCACCAGATTGATCTCCTGCGCGCCCTGCGCCTCGAGCATCTGCGCTTCGCGCACCAGACGCTCGAGCGGCTCGGAGCGGTGCTTCCCGCGCATCAGCGGGATGGCGCAGAACGCGCAGGTGTGGTCGCAGCCCTCGGAGATCTTGAGGTAGCGGACGTGGGTCGAGTCACCGAGGAACTGGCGGACGCCCGGGTGGCTCGCGAGGGGGTCGTCAATCAACCCGCGCTCGGCGAGCGCCGGCACCAGGTGGTGGAGGTCGGAGAACCCGAGAAACAGGTCGACCTCCGGGATCTCCTGCTGCAACTCCCGCTTGTATCGCTGGACGAGGCATCCGACCGCCACGACCGCCTTCACGCCGCCTTGTGTCTTGAGGCGTGCGGCTGACAGGATGGCGTCGATCGACTCCTGCTTGGCGGCGTCGATGAAGCCGCAAGTGTTCACGAGGATCACGTCGGCGTCGGGCAAGCTCGGCGTCACGACGGCACCATGGCCCACGAGCTGGCCGACCAGCCGCTCGGAGTCGACGGTCGCCTTGTCGCAGCCGAGCGAGATGACACCGAGCTTCATCCGCGGTAATTCCCGAACCGGAGCTCGATTCCAAAGTCCTGCGTGCGCAGGAACGCAATCACTTCCTGGAGCTCGTCCTTGGCCGGCGCCTGGACGCGGATCTCCTCGCCCTGGATCGACGCCTGGGCCTTCTTGAATTTCTTGTCCTTGATCGCTTTGACGATGGCCTTCGCCTTTTCCTGCGGGATGCCCTGCGTGAGCTTGATCTCGCGCCGCACGGTGTCGTTCGCCGCCGGGGTGACGGGTCCGAGCTCGAGGTTCTTCACCGGTACGTTACGCTTGATGAGCTTCGACTGCAGCACGTCGAACAGCGCTTTCATCTTGAAGTCGTCGTCGGCGACGAGCGTGAGAACGGCCTTGGCGCGGTCGAACGCGATCGAGGCTTTCGAGCCTTTGAAGTCGTAGCGCTGAGCCACCTCTTTGGTGGCTTGATTCACCGCGTTGTCGACCTCTTGGAGGTCGGCACCGGTGGAGATGTCGAACGAGGCTAAGGCGGCCATAGGGCGGTAATGTACCCGCCCCAGACCTAGAACAGGAAGCTTTCCAGCGCTCGAGCTCTCGAGACGTGGCGGAGGCGCGCCAGCGCCTTTTCCTTGATCTGGCGCACGCGTTCCCGGGTAATGCCGAGCAGCGAGCCGATCTCCTCCAGGGTCATCGGCTCCTGGCCCTCGAGCCCGAAATACAGGCGGAGGATCTTCGCCTCGCGCTCCTTGAGGGTCGCCAGCACTCCCTCGATCGATTCGGTCAGGGCGTGCTCGAAGATCTCGTCGTCGGGCCCGGGGTTGGTCGTGTCCGGGAGGTAGTCGAGGAGCTTGTTATCCTCGCCGGGGGTGAGGGGGGCATCGAGCGAGAGGTGGGCCTGCGAGATGGACAGCGTCTTCGCCACCTCTTCCTCGGAGATGTCCATCCCCTCGGCGATCTCTTCCACCGTCGGCTCGCGGCCGAGTTCCTGCAGGAGCGAGGCCGATCGCTTGCCGATGCGGTGCAGCGTGCCCGCCCGGTTCAACGGAACGCGCACGATGCGCGATTGCTCGGCCAGCGCCTGGAGAATCGCCTGCCGGATCCACCAGACGGCGTACGAGATGAACTTGATGCCCTTGGTCTCGTCGAACTTGTGGGCGGCCCGAATCAGGCCGAGGTTGCCCTCGTTGATCAGGTCGGAGAGCGATACTCCCTGGTTCTGGTATTTCTTGGCCACGGAGACGACGAACCGGAGGTTCGAGCGCACCAGCTTATCCAGCGCCTCCGCGTCGCTCTGCTTGATCCGCTGAGCCAGCGTCACCTCTTCCTCGCGGGTGATCAACGGATACTGGCTGATCTCCCGCAGGTACTGGTCGAGCGATCCCTCGTCGAACGAGGCTCGTTTCGCCGTGTTCAGTTGCATGGCCGAGTCACCCCTCCAGGCGCGCACGACGCCGCCGCACGGGACTCCGGACTCCAGTCGCCGGCTCTTACCGGATAATCGACCCTAGCCGGTGCCAACGAATATCGGTCAGCCAGGGAAGCGCATCCCGCGCCTCCCGGTCGTAACTGAAATACACGACGAGCGGCCGTCCCTTGACCGCGGCCGCGTCCACGAAGCCCCAGTACCGGGAATCCGCGGAGTTGTCTCGGTTGTCGCCCAGCACGAAGTACTTGGCGGCCGGGACGGCCAGGGGACCCCAGGTGTCCCGGGTAGGGTGATAGTCGCGGACCACCCCCGGGGTGCCGAGCAGAAAGTCCCGCTGCCAGTTGAACTCCGGATCGTACACGTCGCGGGGGTCTACCCGCTGCACATAGGGCTCCACCAACCGCCGGCCGTTCACCCGCACCACGCCGCTGCGCATTTCCACCGTGTCCCCCGGGGCCCCGATCACTCGCTTCACGTAGTTGAGCTCGGGGTTCTTCGGGTACGCGAACACGATGACGTCGCCGCGCCGCGGCGACTCGAACCCGGGAAGCCGGGCGTGGGTGCCGGGGATCTGCGCGCCGTAGACGGCCTTGTTGACGAACAGAAAGTCGCCCGCCAGCAGCGTGCGCTCCATGCTGCCGGAGGGAATCTGAAATGCTTCGACCAGGAACGTGCGGATAATGAGGAACAGCACCAGCGCCATGCCCAGCGAGCGCATCCAATTGTCGAACCATCGCGCGAGCCGGGAGCGCCGCTGAGGGGGGGCGAAGGGCAGCGGCGCAGTGCGCGCGGCTGTACCCGTCGGAGGGGCCCCCAAGTGATGCATGGCTTTTACTTTAGCCAAGCCGTCCGCCAGAAGCAACAGTCACCGCCCATCCGCGCGCCCCCGCCCAACGGCGAACCCGGTCCCGGAACTCGTCCGGGGAGTCGCCATGCAACACCCGGGCCGCGAGGCACGCGGCCTCGCCCTCCCGTTCGACGCGGACCCATGCCACCTGGACGTCCGCCAGCGCGCCGAGCGCCGATCCGTCGAGCGGCGACCCGCCGGTCGAGAGGACGATCACCAATGATTCGTGATCCACCGGCAGCACGCTAATGCAGCCGGTGTGAGCGGCATCACCGTCCCATTGCGGGGCGGTGCAATTCGTCGCGAAGCGTCAGATCTCGGTGTCGAGCTGCGCGCGCTGCAGCTTCCCCGAGAAGTCGACGTAGATCACCTTGGTCTCCGAGTAGAAGTCGTAGACCTCCCACCCGCCCTCCCGGTGGCCGTTGCCCGTCTGTTTCACGCCCCCGAACGGCAGGTGGGCCTCCGCGCCGATGGTGGGGGCGTTCACGTACGTGATGCCGGTGTCGAGCTCGCCCATTGCCTGGAAGGCGGCGTTTACGTCCCGCGTGTAAAGCGAGCTCGAGAGCCCGTACTTCACGTCGTTGTTCACGCCGACCGCCTCGTCGAGCGAGCCTACCTTGATCACCGACAGGACCGGGCCGAAGATCTCCTCCTGCTCCACCCGCATCCCGGCCCGGACCCCGGCGAGCACGGTGGGCTTGTAGAACCACCCGCGCTCGAGCCCCTTCCCGCTGGCTCGCTCCCCGCCGATCAGCACCTGCGCGCCCTCGTCACGCCCCACCCCCACGTAGTACTCGACCTTCTTCCGCGCGTCTTCGTTGATGAGGGGACCGACTTCGGTCTTGGCGTCGAGCCCGGGACCGAGGCGTAGCCCCTCTGCCCGATCGCACAGCATCTTGACCAGTTTGTCGTGCACGCGCTCATGCACGACCAGGCGGCTCGTGGCGGTGCAGCGCTGGCCGGTGGTGCCGAACGCCCCCCACAGCACGCCGTCGAGCGCCAGATCCAGATCCGCGTCGTCCATCACGATCATGGCGTTCTTCCCGCCCATCTCGAGCGACAGACGCTTGTGCATCCGGCCGCAGGTCGCGCCGATGACCGACCCCGTCTCGGTCGATCCGGTGAACGAGACCACGGGGACCTCGGGATGCTCCACCATCGCCTTGCCGACCACCGAGCCTTCCCCGTGCACCAGCTGTACGACCTCGGGCGGCAGCCCCGCCTCGAGTAGGATCTCCACCAGCAGGTGCGCGGTGTGGGGCACATCCTCGGCCGGCTTGAAAATCACCGCGTTCCCGCACAACAGCGCGGGAAACATCTTCCACGTCGGAATCGCGAGCGGGAAATTGAACGGCGTGATGAGTCCCGCCACGCCGATCGGCCGGCGGAAGCTCATCGCCCACTTGTTGCGCAGCTCCGACGGCACGGTGCGACCGAACAGCCGCCGCCCCTCCGTGTGGGCGTAGTGCGCGGTGTCGATTCCCTCCTGCACGTCCCCGCGGGTCTCGGCCAGGACCTTCCCCATTTCGCGCGTCATGGCGCGTGCGATCGCTTCCTTACGCTGGACGAGCAGATCGCCGACCCGGTGCAGCACCTCACCGCGGATCGGCGCGGGGGTCTTGGACCACTGGGCGAACCCCCGTTTGGCCGACGCGATGGCGCGGGCCACATCCTCCGCACCGGAGCGGGGGAAGCAGCCGATCACGTCGTCCCAGTCCGCCGGATTGCGGTTTTCGAAGTACGCGCCGGTCCGAGGGGCGACCCACTCGCCGGCGATGAAGTTCTTGAAGTTCTCGGGCATGGGAGGTTTCAGGTGTCGGGTGACAGGTGTCAGCGCGGCGGCGGCACGTCGGGGCACAGCCACAGGGTTGCGGCCCTGGCGCCGACGCGCGGCAACACTTCCCGCGTCATGAGGAGAATCCCCCAGACGATGAGGATCTGCGCGACCACGTGCGCGAAGCCGAGGCGTCGCTTCCAGGACGAAATGCTCGCCCACAATCCCGCGGCGATCACCGTGGTCACGCCGACTAGGTAGAACATCAGCCGCAGACCGCAGCCGTGCGAATAGGGCCAGACGCCCGGGGCGATCCCGATGCCCACGAGCACGCCGAGCGCCACTTTCGCCCAGGTCCCGATGCGCTCGCGGGCGGTGGGCGGCCCCGCCCCGCCGCTCCAGCCGCCGCCGGGTGTTGCGGCGGGCTTTCGGACGGTCGGTTGGCCGCCGCTCGTTCGGCCGAGCGTGGGGTCAGCCGCCGGCAGCTTCTTGAGGAGCCGGTCCACCTCGGCCATCTCCTTGTCCCAGTCGCGGTCCTTCTCGATGTCCGCCACTACGCCTCCCGAGCCAGTCCGTAGCGCTCGATCTTCTTGTAGAGATTGCTGCGCGGCATATCCAATGTGCGCGCGGTCTCGGACACATTCCAGTCGTGTTCCTTCAGCTTCGCGAGGATGTAGGTGCGCTCCGCCACCTGCTTGAACTCCTCGAAGGTGGCTGCCCGCATCCATGGCGCCCCCGCAAGATCGGCGGGGCTCGTCCCGCGTCCGGCGTCCCCCGTCCCCAGCCCGGCGATCCGCTCCACGTCCCCTGTCGTCACCGCAGGCCCAGTAGCGAGGATCAAGAGGCGCTCGATCGCGTTCCGGAGCTCCCGGATATTCCCCGGCCAGTCGCGCGCCGCGAGCTGCTGCACGGCTTCCGGGTCGAACGGCTTGGGTGGAAGCCCGCCGCTCCGGGTCATCTGGCTCACGAAATGCGCGACGAGCTGCGCGACGTCGGCGCGCCGCGCCCGCAGCGGCGGCACTTCGATCGGCACGACGTTCAGCCGGTACAGCAGGTCTTCCCGGAACCGCCCCGCGGCGATCTCTGCCTGCAGATCCTTGTTGGTGGCGGCAACGACCCGTACGTCCACGGCCAGTGTTTTCCCCGACCCGACGCGGGAGATCACGCCCTCTTCGAGCGCGCGCAGCACCTTGGCCTGCGCCGAGAGGCTCATGTCCCCGATCTCGTCGAGAAACAGCGTGCCGCCGTCCGCCAGCTCGAATTTCCCCGCGCGATCCGCGAACGCGCCGGTGAAGCTCCCCTTCATGTGCCCGAACAGCTCGCTCTCGATCAGCTCGGTCGGGATCGCGGCGCAGTTTACTTCCACGAACGGCCCGCGGGCGCGGGGGGAGAGCGCGTGAATGGCGCGGGCCACGAGCTCCTTCCCCGTGCCGTTCTCTCCGGTGATCAGCACGCGCGCGGCCGTGGGCGCGACTTTCTCGATGCGCTCGATCACCTGTTTCACCGCCCGGCTCGTGCCGACGATCTCATACTGCGCGTGCACCTCGGCCTTGAGCCGTACGTTCTCGCTGGCGAGGTCGACGTGCTGCAGCGCGTTGCGCAGCGTGAGCAGGATGCGGTCGGTGTCGAGGGGCTTTTCCAGGAAATCGTACGCGCCGAGCTGGGTGGCCTCGACCGCGGTCTGGATCGTTCCATGACCCGAGATCATCACGACCTGCGCGTGCGGGTCGAGCTCGCGCAGCTTCCGCAACGTCTCGAGCCCGTCCATCCCTTGCATCTTCACGTCCAGGAAAACGAGATGGGGCCGGAACTCGGGGTAGCGCTGCAGCGCCTCGGATCCCGAAGCGCACGCCCGCACCTCGATCTCCTCGTATTCGAGCACCTGCGTCAGCGCCTCGCGGATGCCCTTTTCGTCATCGACGACCAGGACGCGTCGGCTCACGGTTGGCTTCGCTTCAGGCGGTACAGCACGACGGCGGTAGGGTGGATCCGGACGTCGGCGAACCCCGGCGAGACGCGCAACGGGACCGCACCGGTCGAGTCCGCCCCCGCCACGCGCTGCGCCAGCTGCCGCACCGCGGGCGGGGGAAACGGGATGCCGCGCAGGCTCAGCTCCTGGATCGTGAAGCGGGCGAGCCCCGGCCGCTCGATTCGCAGCGGGCCCGCGATGCGCAGCGGCTCCCTCGGGCTCAGGAATCCGGCGAGGGGCCCCAGCGCGTCCGGCGGAATCACTCGCGTATCGAGCCGGCAGTGAACGGCCAGCGACCCCTCCGACAGCTCGACCCGCAATGAGTCGAAGCTCTTGCGCACGGACCAGTCCATCGAGCTGCCGATGAGAGACGCCACTTCATTGGCGGACAGCACGACCGAATCCGGTCCGGTCGCCCGCTTGAGCCGGTCGACTTTGGTTTGCGTACTGGACAGCGCTTTGGGCGTCGGGGCCCCGACGCCGGTGTCCGTCACGGGAGGGAGTTGGGTGGAGCGCGGGCCGAACACGTGCGCGGCCCGGCGCATGATCGGCTCCCGGAACCACCACGCCGCCAGCGCCACTACGAAGGCGACGCCGAGGAACGCGAGCCGGAGGAGTCCCTTAAGGCAGCCGTTCACTGTGTCTCACGTGATACACCGGACCTCCGGATTGGAGCGTGCTCTGCATCAGGTCGAGGGCGCTCACGAGCGCTGTTTCGGCGAACTCGAGCCGGTCGAGGACCGCCTCGAGTCCGCTGAAGGCGACGGGCCGGGCGTCCCGCGCCGCGCGCCCGAGCGTGATGTGGGGGCGGAAGGGCCGCGCTTCCGTGGGAAACCCGAGCGGCGCGAACGCCTGCTCCACGCGGTGTTGCAGGATTTCGAGCCCGGGCTCCGGCGCGATGCCCACCCACACGACGCGCGGCCGCCGCAAATCGGGAAACACCCCGAACCCGCTGAGCGCGAGCGACAGGGTGCGCGCCCCCGCCGCCGCGCTCGTGAGCGCCGCGGCGACCTCCGGCTCCCGCTCGTCCGCCACGTCACCCAGAAACTTGAGCGTGAGATGGACAGCCTCTCCACGGACCCACTTCACGGGAAGGCCAACGTCGCGCAAAGGTGCCGTGGCGGCCCACAGCGCCTCGCGCACAGGTGGAGGAAAATTCAAGGCAACAAAGAGCCTCACGCGCGCTCGGCGAGGAGGCTGCCGCGGCGGTAGCCGCGGGGATCCACTTCCACCGCCGCAAAGCCCAACGCCGTGAGGCGCTCTCTGATTGCTGGCAACCGCTCGGTGACCCAGGCAACCCACCGCGGCTCGACCTCGATACGCGCGCCGCCCCGGTCGCCGTGGTGGCGGACCCGCAGATCACCGGTCACGCCGAGCTCGCGCAGGTACGCCTCCGCGCGCTCCACCTGCGTGAGACGCTGCGACGTGATCGGAATGCCGTAGGCCACGCGGCTCGACAGGCACGGGGCCGCCGGCGCATCCCATACGGGAAGCCCCAGCTCGCGCGCGGCGCGCCGGACATCCGTCTTCGTCAGTCCCGCTTCGGCGAGCGGCGAACGCACGCCCGCTGCCTGCCCCGCGGCATACCCGGGCCGATGCTCGCGCAGGTCGTCCGCGTTCGTACCGTCGCACACGACGGCGAGCCCGCGGCCCCGCGCCTCCGGGACGAGCTGGCGCCACAGCTCCGCCTTGCAGAAGAAGCACCGGTTCGTGGGATTCGCGAGGTAGTCGGGATCCTCGAGCTCGTGTGTGTCGAGCTCGACCAGCGGGACATCGAAGCGCTGCGCCACTGCACGCGCCGTCGCCCACTGCGCCGTCGGGTAGGAGGCGCTCCGGCCCACCGCGGCCAGCATCCGGTCGCGCCCCAGCTCCTGGCGGACCACGACCGCCAGCAGGGCCGAATCGACCCCGCCCGAGTAAGCGACCAGGGCTGATGGATAAGTCCGCACGAGCGCGCGCAGGGGGCCCGACATTGCCGAATAGTAGCGGCTCACACTGTCTCCATCAAAGGACATTTCGGGAAGCAAGGCTTTGGGTGGAATAATCGGATAGTTCGTAGGCTGGGAACCTGTTATCCTTATGATACGTTCAAAAACCAACACAAACGTCTACTTCTAGTAGGTAACCAAGGTACCGGGGCTCCGAAATGGCGCACAAGACCGAGCTGGACGCCGTCGACCGCAAGATCCTGCGGCTGCTCGCGACCGACGGGCGCTCGAGTTACCAGGCTGTCGCCGATGAGGTTGGGCTGTCGCGACCCGCGGTGATGGAGCGGGTGAAGCGACTGGAGGAAGCCGGCTACATCAGCGGGTACGGCGCGCGCGTCGATCGCGTCAAGGCCGGATTCCCGGTCACTGCGTTCGTCGCGGTGCGCTACGCCAACTCCGATTACGTCGGCGACGAGCCACGGATGCGCGAGATGGAAAAGCATCCCGGCGTCTTGGAGTGTCACCATGTCGCGGGTGAGGACTGCTACGTCCTGAAGGTCGCCGCTCCGGATCTCGAGCGCCTGCAGGATCTGTTGCGCGACCTGCGCGGTCCGTCACCGACCGTGGAGATGAGCACGCGCACCACGATCGTGCTCGGCACGGTATTCGAAAAACCGGGGTTCGTCCCGACGGAGCTCGACTGATGGCCGGATTGCGCGGCAAGGCGCTGGTCGCCTATCTCGTCGTCTGCGTGTTCTGGGGATCCACGTACCTCGCGATCCGTGTCGGCGTCGGCGTGCTGCCCCCCTTCCTGTTCGCCGGTCTGCGGTTTCTCATCGCCGGCCTGCTGCTGCTCACCGTGGTGCTCGCGCTCGGCGACACGCTACCCAAACGGCTGGTCGACTGGCGGACCCAGGCGATCGTTGGCGTCCTGATGCTCGCCGGCGGGAACGCGTTCGTCGTCTGGGCCGAGCAGTACACGCCCTCCGGCGTCGCCAGCATTTTCGTCGTCACGGTGGCGCTGTGGATGGCGTTCTTCGACGCGATCATTCCCGGCGGCTCGGGCGACTTGAATTGGCGCGTCGTGACGGGACTGCTGCTCGGCTTCCTCGGCACCGCGCTCTTGGTGGGCGCGAGCCCCGCCGAGATCCTGCGAGCCGATCTGCGCGGACCGATTGCCCTCACGTGCGCCAGCGCCTCGTGGTCGCTCGGCTCGGTGTACAGCAAGCGCCATCGCACGGAGACCAGCCCCTACGTCGGGGCGGCGATCCAGATGATCGCCGGCGGCGCCGCGATCGCCCTCGTGGGCACGCTGCTCGGGGAATGGAGTCGCTGGCACCTCACGCCCCGAGGCGCCGGGGCGATGGCCTACCTCGTGGTATTCGGCTCCATCCTGGGCTACAGCGCCTACACGTACGCGCTGCGTCACGCCTCGCCCACGATCGTGGGCACGTACGCGTACGTGAATCCGGTGATCGCCGTGCTGCTCGGCTGGCTCATCCTCGCGGAGCCGGTGACGGCGCGCACCTTCGTCGCGATGGCGCTGATCGTCGGCGCCGTCGTGTGGATCCAGTTGTCCCACAAGATCCGACGGACAGCCGGACCAGCGGACGGCCGGACGGAAACGACGGGACCGGTCCGTCAGGAGGCCTCCGAGCATGCGTAGCGTGAACCTCGCGGAGAAATTCCGGCAGTTCAACGAGCATTGGAGCCCGAAGATCGTCGGCGAGCTCAACGACTCC
>WNEY01002847.1_pt1 | contig 22657 bp, 19 predicted proteins | sample 5400531 | NCBI WGS metagenome assembly WNEY01 (sample SAMN13153338, study PRJNA577476) | soil metagenome | isolation source: 200 cm saprolite under Douglas fir tree site 1 | place: USA:California | collected 2015-04-18
TCGCCGGCGTGGCCGTGGACGAGCAGGTGATAGCCCACCCCGGTCAGCCACGACATGGTGACGATGACGGCGACATCCGAGAGCAGGATCGCGGTGAGGAAGGTCGTGCGCGAGAACGACGTCCACCGGCGCAAGACCAGATTCGTGTCGATTCGGGACGTGAGAGCGTAGGTGCGGTGAACGTTCATGGCCGATTTCGCTATCCGACGCGCCGCCGCCGTGCCCGAGGGTCCGGGAACGGACCGGAATGGGACAAGCGCGAGCGGCTGACGGGAAGGTTGCGAGAAGCGTGCCGGGGCGTGGACGAACGTTCCAATTGCGCCGCATGGTTAATGCCGACGGGTCGATGGCAACCCGCATGCGTGCATTCCCGTTGCGCGGGAACTGAAATCCAGCGTTATCGGGTTGCGTTTTCGCTCGGCAAACCGGTGCCGCTTTTTCCGACCATGCCGCGGCGCCGGCTAGGCCGTGCTGCCGGCGTCGACGGTGAGCACCGTGCCGGTGATGTTGCGCGCGCCGTCGCCGAGCAGGAATGCGACGGCGTTGGCCACGTCCTCGACGTCGGGCAGCCGCCGCAGCGCGCTGCGGCGCGCCACCCGTCCGCGCCGCTCCTCGTCGAGGCTCCGCGTCATGTCGGTCTCGATGAAGCCGGGCGCGACCGCGTTGACGTTCACTCCATGGCGGCCGACTTCCCGCGCCAGCGATCGGGTAAATCCGATCATCGACGCCTTGGTCGCGCCGTAGACCGAGAGCCCGCTGTAGCCGGTGAAGCCGATGATCGAGGCGACGTTCACGATCCGCCCGGCGCCTTCCGACAACATCGAGCGTACCGCGTATTTCGTGAGCACGATCGGCGACACCGTGTTCACGCGCACGAGCTCCTCGATCTGCGAGGTCTGCATGAGTGCCAGCGCGCCGTCGGTGCCGACGGCCGCGTTGTTGATGAGGCCGTAGATCGGTCCGAATTGCCTGCGTATCCTTTGGATCAGGCCGGGAATTCCCTTGATGTCGCCGAGATCGAACGGCACGAAGTGGAACTCGCCCGCTTTGGCGCGGCGGGCGTCCGCGATCGCGGCCTCGACGTCCTTGTTGGTCTTGCGGGCGACGGCGATGACGCGGTAGCCGGCGGTCGCGAGCTGGCGTGCGATGCCAAGGCCGAGGCCGCGGCTGCCGCCGGTCACGAGGATGTTGCGCATGAGCGCTTCAGGCATGATGGCGCACCATTTTCCCGGTCGCGGAGACGTCGAGCGACGGCACGAAGCGGATCGCCGCCGGCACCTTGTGCTGCGGCAGACTGTGTCGGCACGACCGCAGGATCTCGCGCTTGAGCTCCTGGGCGCGATCGAGCCCGCTGCCGGGCTGCGACCGCAGCACAACGTCGGCGACGACGATCGCGCCGGTGATGGGGTTTTTCCTCGCGCGGACCAGCGACATCCGGACCTCGGGATGGCGGTTGATCACCGCTTCGATCTCCTCGGGATGGACCTTCAGCCCGCCGACATTGATGATCCCGCCGCGGCGACCGACGAAATAGTACCGGTCTCCCTTGAGCTCGACGATGTCGCCGGTATCGACGAATCCGTCGGCGTCGAGGAGAACGGCTTCCCCGAGGTAGCGGCGCGCGGTGCGTGGCGAGCGGATGCGGAGTGAGCCGTCGAGCACCTTCATGGTCACGTCGCCGGCGGCTTCCCCGATCATGTTGGCGGGGAAGCCCTCGCGCCCGTCGTTCACCTCGAATCCGACGCCCGCCTCGGTCGAGGCGTAGGCGTGGCCGATCGCGGCCGCGGGATAGGCCTCGCGCAGGTTGTCGAGGATCGCCTGGTCGGCGATCTCGCCCGACAGCCGAACGTATCTCGGCGAAACGGCGCACGCCGACGGGCTGAGCAGCGCCCATCGCCAGTGCGACGGAGTGCCGGTCAGATGCGTCACGCCCCGCTTGCCGAGCCGCTCGAGATAGGCGGCCATCGGCTCGCCGGTGCTCGAGAGCACCAATGACGTGCCGCCGAGCATCGCGCGCAAGAAGATCTGCAGTCCGCCGTAGCGGCGGATATCGTAGAACGTGCCCCAGACGATGGGCTCCCGGCGATCGCGGTCGACCTTGACCGCGCCGGTCAGGCTGTCCAGCGTGTGCACCACCATCTTCGGCGCGCCGGTCGTGCCGGACGTGAGCATGATCCATTCGGTTCGACGGCGGCCGGCGGTCGGTGCCGCGCCGGGCGTGATCGCGGGGCCGCAGCCGACCCGCAGAGCAATGTCGCCGGCCGCGGGAGGCGGCCCGCTGCGGCCGCACACGACTGCGTCCGCCTGCGCGATCGCGATCACCTGAAAGAGCTGCTCGGGCGGCAAATCGGGGGGACAGAGCACGAGCCGGCGGGCGATCCCGTCGAGCTCGATCATCGCCAAGGCCGTCGTCAATTGATCCGGCAAGGCGAGCAGGACCGAGCGCCCGGCAAGCTCGGTTGCGGCGCGGTCGAGGCTCGAACTGCGGGCGAGATCGCCGAGTGCAACGGTCGCGTCGGCGGCCCACAGAAAGCGAGCGGACGAGTGAGCCTCGCCGCGCGTGAAGTCACGAAGCGACTTCGAGCTTCGCTGCGGCATCTTCATAGACCCTTACGAAGTCGCCCAGGGTCACGGGAAAAAAGATCTCGTCGGACGTCGAGAAGGGATCGAAGCCGAGCGTATCTTCGAGGCGGGCGACGAGAATGGCGAAGCCCAGCGAATCGAGCCCCGAATCCAGCAGAACGAGCTTATCGGAGAGAGCAGGCGGCTCGATCTCCTGCTCCTCGGCCACCTGCACGAACTGCGACATGATGGTGGATCTTATCGACATCTGCTTGGAGCCTCTCTGTCTCGTCGCTGGCGCGGGATATAGGCCCATGACGATCGCGGTCAAGTTTCCCTGGCAATTATGGTCAATTGCAACGCTCGTCGGCGCGGATCCTCGCGTCGCCTGCGCCGAGCTCGCCCTACCCGCAGCGGAGCAGCGACGAGACCAGCGCATCGATCGCGGAGATCGATCGGAAGTTCCGCAACGTCATGTCGGCGTCCGGAATCTTGAGATCGAACTCGGCCTCGACCGCGAGCATGAGATTGACCATGTCGAGCGAGTTGAGGCCGGCATCGCGCAGGTCTTCGTCCGGCCGGATCGAGCGACCGGGCGAGCGCCGCTGCAGAATATCGCGAACGATGCCGACGACGCGGTCTTTGCCGGCGACGTCGGTGAGATCGATTGCGGGGGACGTTGCCCGCATTCTCTCGGCGCCGACCAATCGGTGTGACAAGCAGTTAACCCTTCGTTTCCTGGCGCGGCATTTGTGCCGCCCACGTCGCGACTATTTGGCACGTGAATGGCAAAGAGAAGACTAAACTCCACGCGCGGCCGCGCCTTTCGTCGAGTAACCTTTACCGTACAAATGCATCTCGCGTGCGCGCCGAGATGCAGACGCATTCGAGTCAATCCGCTAACCCTGTCGAAACCGCGAGCCGGAATCTCCGGCGTCGCGGCACTGCATCGTCGCAACCGAAGGAGGCAGGTCGCCGATGAATATCCGAAGCATCACGGTCAAAAGCGTCAGGGCGGCGACAGAATCGAGCCGCGCGTCGTTCGAGGTCGCGGACGGCGCCGCGGCGGAGGTCGCCGATCTCGCCGGCCGCACCGAGGCGGTCGCCGCTACAGCCGCGACTCATGCCGCCGCCGTCGATCGCGATGCGCGGTTTCCGCACGAGGCGTTAGCCGCCGCGCGATCGCAGCGCCTGTTGGGAATCATGGTGCCGCACCATCTCGGCGGCGAGGGTGCCGGCATCGGCGACGTCGTCGACGTCTGCTACCGGCTCGGGCGCGCCTGCGCCTCGACCGCGATGATCTACGCGATGCATCAGACCAAGGTCGCCCTCGTCACTCGTCACGGGCGAGGCAGCGCGTGGCACGAGCGCCTGCTGCGGCGGCTCTGCGACGAGCAGCTGCTGCTGGCGTCGTCGACGACGGAAGGGCAGGGCGGCGGCGACGTCAGAAAGAGCGCGGCGCCGATCGTCGCGCAGGGCTCGCGCATCGCGCTCGAACGCGACGCTACCGTCATTTCCTACGGCGAGCAAGCCGACGCGATCGTCACCACGGCGCGACGCTCTCCGGAGGCGTCGGCGTCGGATCAGGTGCTCGTGGTGTTCGTGAAAGACGACTATTCGCTCAAGCGCCTGGTCGGCTGGGACACGCTCGGGATGCGCGGCACCTGCAGCTCGGGGTTCAAGCTCAGGGCCGCCGGCGAGCCCGATCAGGTCCTGCCGCATGCCTACGAGAAGATTCACCTGCACACCATGCTGCCGGTCGCGCACATGACCTGGAGCGGCGCCTGGACCGGCATTGCCGCCGGTGCGGTGGAGCGGGCGCGGCTGTTCGTTCGCGATGCCGCGCGCCGCGGCGATGGCCGGCTTCCGCCCGGCGCCGCCCATCTCACCCGCGCCGATGCCTCGCTGCGGACGTTGCGGGCCTTGGTCGCGTCGGCGGTGCAGCGCTTCGAGGCGATTGCGACCGACGAGGACGCGCTCGAAGCGGTCGACTTCCAGACCGCGATGAACCTGCTCAAGGTCAACGCCTCGGAGCTCGCGATCGCGACCGTCATGAGCTCGCTGCAGGCCTGCGGGCTGACCGGATACCGCAACGACGGCGACTTCAGCATCGGGCGGCATCTGCGCGACGTGCTCTCGTCGCCGATCATGATCAACAACGATCGTATCCTCGCCAATGTGACGACCGCTTCGATGCTGAGCCCCGTGCCGGCGTCGTTGCGCGATTAGCAGGCGACATCCCGGGCGCCGACGCGCGCCGATGCGGCAATCGAAGCGAAGGAGGCAGAAGGCAAATGAACGTTGCATTCAAGACGCTGGTCGAGCAGCGCGACCCGCTGGATTCGATTGCGCCGGCGCTGTTTCACCCGATGGGCGCGGACGGCGTCTATGCGCGCACCGCGCTCTACGAGCAGATCGTGGAAGGCCTCGCCGGCCTGATCTCGCGGCAACGCGAGCCGGGCACCGAGATCCTGCGGTTTCCGCCGGTCATGAGCCGCCGCCAACTGGAAAGATCGGGCTACCTCAAGAGCTTTCCGCATCTGCTCGGCTGCGTGAGCTGCCTGCACGGCAGCGAGACCGAGATCCGCGCCGCCGTCGAGCGATCCGAAACCGGCGGCGACTGGGCGTCCACGCTGGCGGCGGCCGATCTGGTCTTGAGCCCGGCCGCCTGCTACCCGGTCTATCCGCTGGCGGCGAGCCGCGGCCCGGTGCCGGCCGGCGGCCTGTTGTTCGACGTCGCCTGCGATTGCTTCCGCCATGAGCCCTCGAGCGAGCTCGATCGGCTGCAGTCGTTCCGCATGCGCGAATACGTCCGCATCGGCACGCCGCAGCAGATCGGCGAGTTCCGGCAGCGCTGGATGACGCGGGCGGCGGAGATCGCCGATCGGCTCGGCTTGGCGCACTGGATCGAGCAGGCGAGCGATCCTTTCTTCGGCCGCGGCGGCAAGCTGATGGCGATCAATCAGGTCGAGCAATCCCTCAAGTTCGAGTTGCTGATCCCGGTACGTTCCGCCGAGCGCCCGACGGCCTGCATGAGCTTCAATTATCACCGCGATCACTTCGGCACCACCTGGGGGCTGCGCAACGGAACGGGCGCGGTCGCCCACACCGGCTGCGTCGCCTTCGGCATCGACCGGCTGGCGCTGGCGCTGTTCGCCGCTCACGGCATCGACCTCGCGCGGTGGCCGACGTCGGTGCGCGAGGCGCTCAGGGCGTGAGTCGACCCGTCGGGGCCGGGCGAGATCGAGATCTCGGATCGGCGCAAACCTTCGCGGCGCGGCCGCGGTCGCTTAGCAGCGCACGATCGTGATCGTCCGCTCGCCGCCGTGCTCGGAAGGGACCGTCTGCCGCTGCGACGTGCAGCCCGGACGATAGGGCATCACGTAGATGACGCGCTCGCGAACCGGAAGGCCGTCGGGATAGGCGGCCGGCGGATAGTCGGGCGGGAGCGGCGGGTAAGCCGCACCGTAGCCGCCGGACGTATCGTAATAGTCGCCGTACCAGGGAACGCCGCCCCACGCCGCCCCCGGAAAACCGAATGGATGGCGATGCCGAAAGAACGGCGCGCGATGCAGGGGAAAGCGCGCGGCGCCGCGGGCGAAGGGACGAGGCCCCGCGATCGCCGGCGGCGCGACGGGCGCAGTCATGGGCCGCACGAGCGGGGCGCGGACCGCGCCATGCATCGGCCCGGCGGCGGATCCAGCCGATCGGGCGGAGATCTCGCTCGGCGCGAGCATGAAACCGATTGCAAGAATCGAGCTGGCCGCAAAGACGCGGATGGTCATCGCATGCACTCCTGCCTGCGCTGTCACGGCCGCATCGCCCGCAGACTAGCATGGGTCGCTTCGTCCCCCGTATGGTAAATCAATCGTTAGTTAATCCCGCGCCCGCGATTGCCCCGGGAGCTTTCGCGCGAGCGGAGGTTGCCGGGCCGACTGGCTGCCGTGTCGGCGGCCGGAACTCGTCGATGGTCATGGTTAACTGAAAATTTGTCCGGAGCGCGTTAGGCTCGGCGCGCCTTCGAGACGGATGTAATCCTGTGGCGTGCGGAGTTATCCATGCTTGAGCCGATCATGTTATCCGCTCTCGGTTTCCTGGCCGCCAGCCTGCTGATGGTGGCGGTCGCGCCGGCCATTCACGAGCGTGCCGTGCGCCTGACGACGCGCCGGATGCAGGCCGCGATGCCGCTGTCGCTCGCCGAGATGCAGGTCGAAAAGGACATCTTGCGCGCACAATTCGCCATGTCGCTCGCGCGGCTCGAGGTGGCGGTCGAGGATGCGAGGGCGAAAGCGGTGGAGCAGCTGTCCGAGGTCGGCAGGAAGTCCGCCGAGATCCACCGTCTCAAGGTCGAGCTCGACGAGGCAGCCGCGTTCGCTCGCAGCCTGCAAGATCGGGCGCGGAGCCACAGGTCAGTCACCAGAAGGGTGGTGAAGCTCCTGCTTTACCTCTTCGGCCGCGCGCGGCGCGCGAGCGCACCTGCGATGCCTGCTCCCCGACCGGACGATCCGCAGGATTGGGTCACCGTCCCGGCGCGTTTTCGCATGCAACTGCAAAAGATGGCGCACGGCCGGGCCTGACGCGACGCGTCACCCGTGCGCGAAGGCCCAGTAGAGCGCGCGCGCCTTGCGGTAGAACAGCCCCGGCTGCAGCGCGCGGTCGTCGATGCGGGTGAAGGGCGACACCTTCGAGAAATTCCCGGTCGAGAAGATTTCGTCGGCCCCCTGGAAGTCGCCATAGCTCAAGGTCGTCTCGACGACGGTGACACCGTCCTCGCGCAACAGCCTGATCACACGCTGGCGGGTGATGCCGTTGAGGAAGGTGCCGTTCGCCGCCGGCGTGTAGACCACGCCGTCCTTCGCCATGAAGACGTTGGCGGTTCCGAGCTCCGCGACGTTGCCGAGCATGTCGCGCATCAGGCAATTGTCGAAGCCGCGGCTCTGCGCCTCGACGATGGCGCGGGCGTTGTTGGGGTAGAGGCAGCCGGCCTTGGCCTCGAGCGGCATGCATTCCACCGTCGGCCGCCGGAACGGCGACAGCGTGATCGAGCCGCCGGTCGGCTTCGGCATCGGCGCCTGGTAGATGGTGAGGCACCAGCGGGTCGATTCCGGATCGTGGCGAATGCCGCCGAGCGAGCCGGTCTCGGCCCAATACATCGGCCGGATATAGAGCTCGTCCTGCTTGTCGAAACGCCGCAGACCCTCGCGCGCGAGCGTGATCCATTCCTCGACCGAAACCAGGGCCTTCAGCAGGAAGCTTTCGGCCGAGCGGTTGACGCGGGTGCAGTGGAGATCGAGATCGGGCGCCACGCCTTCGAAGGCACGCGCGCCGTCGAAAACCATCGAGCCGAGCCAGGCGGCGTGGGTGCGCGCGCCCATGATCGGCGCATTGCCGTCGTGCCAATCGCCGTCGAAGAAGGTCCAGGTCTTCGAGAAGGAGGCGGGCTTGAACGGCGCGATCGCCGGGCGCGACCGCGAAAGGCGCTCGTCGCTCTTGGCTTCCATGAGCATGGTGTACGATCCTCGCGACTCGATCAGGCGATGCCGTCCGCGGTTTGCGGCGCCCCGTCGCGGCGCAGCCGTGCCGGGACTGCCACCGGCCTCCACGCCTTTTGCGCGCAGAGGAACGACAACCAGTTCCGATAGATGCGGGTCGCCGGCGAACCATCCGCGACGCTCAGTCTAGCTTCCAGAACGCCGGCGGGAAAGCCGTCGAGCATAGCCTCGCGGCGATCGCGGAGAGCCTCGTTGCGGAATGCCGCCAGCATGTCGGCTGCAACCTCGTCGAAATAGCCGTGCGGCATGGCGGGATAGGTCTCCCGTTCGCGCCGCAGATAGCGCCCGATGTCGCGGCGATATTCGCGCAGCAAGGCGGGTTGGTCGTATTCCGGATGGCCCTGGAAACAGACGAACAGGCTCTTTCCCTGCTTCACGAAAGTGTCGACGCCGGCCTCCGGCGAGCGCGTGAGAATCGCGTAGCCGCCCGATGTCAGCGTCTCGGCCTCGAGCTCGTTGCAACGGGAATGGGCGATCCGCATCGGCGAGGGAATTCCCGTCATCAAGGGATGATCCGAGACACCCATGCAATCGAACAGGCCGGAGCACTTCTCGTCGAGCAGGCGGCGGCCGATGCCGTCCATGTGAAGCACGGCGGCGTGGGCGGCGAGACAGGACCAGATCGTCGATGCGGTATTTTGCTGCGCCCAATCGATGACCTTGCAGAACGATGCCCAATAGGGCTCGTCCGGCAGCGACGGCGCGCGCGGCTCGGTGCCGGTGACGATGAGCCCGTCGAGACGGCTCGACCAGAGCTCGCCGATGTCGCGGTAACCGGAGCGCAAATATTGCCGGCCGATCTCCGATCGGGGCACGTCCGGCAGCGAGAACAGCCGCAGCCGAACCGGAATATCTACGGCGGCCGCATGCAGGAGCCCGAGGAACTGCCGCTCGGTCGATTGCAGCGCGGCATCGGGCATATTGTTGACGAGGCCGATCTCGAGGAAGGGCCCGAGCCTTTTCCCCGGCCGACCTCGGTCCATCAAAACCGGCATCCGCACTCCTCCAGTACACGCAACCGATTGCTATTCCGCGGCCAGCATGTTGCGGCGGCCCGACGCCGCCGCGTCGAGCGCCTGATCGAGGTCCGCGATGATGTCGTCGACGTGCTCGATGCCGATGCTGAGCCGGATCATTTCAGGCGTCACGCCGGCATTGCGCTGCTCCGGCGCCGACATCTGCCGGTGCGTGGTCGAAGCCGGATGGCACGCCAGCGACTTGGCGTCGCCCATGTTCACCAGGCGCTTGATCAGCCCGAGCGCATCGTAGAACTTCTCGCCGGCCTCGAAGCCGCCGCGAACGCCGAACGTCATCAGCGAGCAGGCGCGACCGCCGAAATATTTCTGCGCCAGCGCGTGGTATGGGCTCTCGGGAAATCCGACATAGTTGATCCACTCCACCCGCGGATCGCGGCGCAGGAACTCGGCCACTCGCCTGGCATTCTCGACGTGGCGCTCGACCCGCAGCGCTACCGTCTCGATTCCCTGCAGCAGCAGGAACGCGCTCAGCGGCGACAGCACGGCTCCGGTCGTGCGCTGATAGACGCTGCGGCAGCGCGCGATATAGGCGCTGTCCCCGAAATGCTCGGTGTAGACGAGGCCATGGTAGGAGGGGTCCGGCTTGTTCAGCATCGGAAAGCGCTCGGCATGCGCCTTCCAGGGGAAGCGTCCGCTGTCGACGATGATCCCGCCCATGGTCGTGCCGTGTCCGCCCATGAACTTGGTGAGGGAGTGGACGACGATGTCGGCGCCGTAGTCGATCGGCTTGAGCAGGATCGGCGTCGCCACCGTGTTGTCGACGATGAGTGGCACGCCGTGCGCGTGGGCGACCGCCGCCATTTCCTCGATGTCGCAGACGTTTCCGGCCGGATTGCCGACGCTCTCGCAGAACACCGCCTTGGTCTTGTCGTCGATCAGCCGCTCGATCGCGTCCGGCGTGTCGGTTGCGGCAAATCGAACGCTCACCCCTTGGCTCGGCAGAACGTGCGCGAACAGCGTATGCGTGGTGCCGTAGATCTGGGGTACCGACACGATGTTGCTGCCCAGCTCGGTGACGTTGAGCGCCGCGTAGTTCAGCGCGGCCTGCCCGGAGCTCACGCACAGCGCCTCGACCCCGCCCTCGAGCGCGGCGACGCGGCGCTCCAGCACCGCGTTGGTCGGATTGTTGATCCGGGTATAGCGAAATCCGTCGACCTCGAGATTGAACAGCGCCGCGCCATGCTCGGCGCTGTCGAAGGCATAGGCGACGGTCTGATAGATCGGAACCGCCACCGCCTTGGTGGTGGGATCGATCTCGTAGCCGCTGTGAATGGCGATCGTCTCGTTGCGCATGGCGTCACCCGCGCGATCGAGACGGAAGGGATTGAATGCGTTGCGGGCGAGCGGGGCGTGTCACGTCGATGGCCTCGGCATTTCAATGGCGGAAAGCCCCCGCAATCCGCCGCCGCCGTCACCCCGCGCTGTCTTAGGCGCCCCGCGCATGCCATTCAACGCAACCGACTGAAATGAAAGACGATAACCTTAATGGTTAAGGTGATCGGCTCGATGTTGAGCAAAGGAACACGCGTTCGCGATAGACATGGTCGCCATGCGAACGACCGCATCGATACCGGCATCGGCGATGGGAATGGACGGCGCGACGGAGACCTCGGCGGCGAAAGGATGGCTGCGCGCGCTCGCGATGACGGCGCCGATCGCGCGCCGACCGGCGCGCATCTTGCCGGTCATGATCGATGAGCTCGCCGACAAGCTCGGCGAGGCGCCGGCGCTCCTTTCCGATCGTGAGACCCTGACCTTTCGCGCGCTGGCGGAGCGTGCGAACCGCTACGCGCGCTGGGCGCTCGCACAGGGCCTCGGCAAGGGCGACGTGGTTTGCCTGCTGATGCCGAACCGGCCGGATTACATGGCGATCTGGCTCGGCATCACGCGCACCGGCGCCGTGGTCTCGCTCCTCAATACCAATCTCGCGGGTCCCGCGCTCGCGCATTGCATCGATATCGTTTCGCCGAAGCACGTGATCGTCGCCGACGAGCTGATCGAGGCTTTTGCCACGGCGCGGCCGCACTTGGCGACGGACGCCGAGGTCTGGTCGCACGGCGGCAGCCGGCAATTTGCAGATCTGGAGCTCGCCATCGGCGGGCTTTCCGGCGCGCGGCTGGCGGACGCCGAGCCGTCCGCGGTCGCGGATCGCGCGCTCTATGTCAACACCTCCGGCACGACCGGCCTGCCCAAGGCGGCGATCGTCAGCCACCACCGGCTGCTTACCTGGAGCCTGTGGTTTGCGGGCATGATGGACACCCGGCCCGGCGACCGGATGTACAATTGCCTGCCGATGTATCACAGCGTCGGCGGCGTCGTTGCGACCGGAGCGCTGCTGGTCAACGGCGGCTCGGTCGTGATCCGCGACGGCTTCTCCGCCGGCCGGTTCTGGGACGACGTCGCGCGCTTCGACTGCACGCTGTTCCAATATATCGGCGAGCTCTGCCGTTACCTCGTGCACACGCCGCCCCACCCGCTCGAGCGGGCGCATCGGATCAGGCTCGCGTGCGGCAATGGACTGCGGGGCGACGTGTGGAACGCATTCAAGGATCGTTTTCGAATTCCGAAGATCCTCGAATTCTATGCCGCGACCGAAGGCAACGTCACGCTGTTCAACTACGAAGGCAAGCCCGGCGCCGTCGGCCGCATCCCGTCGTTCCTCGCGCACCGCTCGCCGACGGCGCTGGTGCGATACGAGGCCGAGATCGGCGAGCCCGTTCGCAACAACGAGGGGCGCTGCCTCCGCTGCCGTCCCGGCGAGGTGGGCGAGGCGATCGGCCGGATCGTCGAGGGCCCGTCGAGCGCGGGCGGCCGTTTCGACGGCTATTCGGACCCGCGCGAATCCGAGAAGAAGGTGCTGCGCGACGTGTTCGAGGCGGGCGACGCCTGGTTCCGCACCGGCGACCTGATGCGCAAGGACGCAGCCGGCTATTTCTATTTCGTCGACCGCATCGGCGACACCTTCCGCTGGAAAGGCGAGAACGTCTCGACCGCGGAAGTGTCCGAGGCGCTGACCGCGTTCCCCGGCGTCACCGCGGCCGACGCCTACGGGGTGACGATACCGGGAGCCGAAGGCCGCGCCGGCATGGCCGCGCTCGCGGTCGACGACACGTTCGAGCTTGCGGCATTTCGCAAGCATCTCGTCGAGCGCCTGCCCGACTATGCCCGTCCGCTGTTTTTGCGCATCACGGGCGAGATCGCGGTCACCGCGACCTTCAAGCACAAGAAAAGCGAGCTGATGCGCCAGGGCTACGATCCGACCGTCGTCGAGGACGCCATCTATTTCAACGATCCGAGCCGGCAGGCATTCGTGCGGCTCGACCGGGCGCTATACGAACGGATCCAGGCCAAGGCCATACGCTTGTGACAATCCGGCCCCTACCATGACCTCCTCCACCGCCCGCGTTACCGTTAATTTTACCGATCTGATGCAGCGTCCGCACGCTTTCACTACGCAGGACCCGGTCGGCTCTGCCCCGCAGTCGCAACGCGTGCCAATGGATTTGCCTGGCGCCGCAAAGGTCCGCGCACGTCAAATCCGCGACACCGACATCCCGGCCGTGGCGGAACTGCTGGCACGCGGGTTCCGCAGCCGGCCGCGCCGGTTCTGGCTCGGGCTGCTCGCGTGCCTGACCGAGCGTCCCGCGCCCGCGGGATTGCCGAAGTACGGCTACCTCCTGGAAGGCTGGTACGTCGAAGCAGGTTTCCGGAGCTATGCAAGCCTGCTCGTCTCGAAGGCGCTGAGCCACCGCAACGTGACCTATCTGAACATCACGCCTGCGCCGCATACCTTGCCGCTGGTCGAGGCCCAGGGCTATTCGCAGTACAGCAGCGGCATCGTCGTCGCGGTGCCCGCCTTGCAGCTTCGCTCCACCGGCGCGCACGGCAGAGTGGTGACGGCCGAGGCGCGCGCACCGGCGCAGGCCGAACGCCTCGAGCATGAGCTGTTGCTGGAGCACGTCAAATACGGGTGCGTCAGCCTGTGGTGCGAGACTGCCGGCGGCGCTTATCCGTTCGTGTTCCGCCCGCGCCTCGCGAAAGGCGTGATCGCCTGCGCGCAGCTCGTCTACTGCCGCGACGTCGATGACTTCGTCCGGTTCGCCGGACCGATCGGAAGGTTCCTGGCACGGCGCGGCCGAGCGCTGGTCCTGATCGATGCGAACGGCCCGATTCCGGGGCTGATCGGCAGATATTTCGACGCCACGATGCCGAAATATTTTAGGGGGCCGGACCGCCCCCGCCTCGGCGACCTCGCCCATACGGAAGCGGCGATGTTCGGGATATAGCCGGCGTGTGTCGCACGCTCCGCCCGATATGCATCAAGGAGCGCGCGGCGGTCGGGAGTCCAGCAGGGCGCGTACGATCGCCTCGTCCGGAATTTCGCGATCGGCCACGCGGTTAACGAATCCGAAGCCGTCGGCATAATCCCAATGCGCCCAGCCGATGCAATGGCGCTCGGCCGCGCGCCGCACCGCCTTCAGCCAGCGGACACGATCGGACGGCTCGGCCTTCCAGCCGAGGACGCCGAATTCGTTGACGATGACCGTGCGCCGATGGCGTTCGGCCCATGCTGCCGCGCGCGATACCTCGGCTTCGACGCGTGCCTCGGTCCACGGCTCGCGCAGCGCTGTCTTGACCAAGGCGGCAGCTTCCCAGCGACCCTGGTTGGCGAGCTCCGCGAGCAGCCGTGCGATCGGCGGATCGGAGAGGCGCGCAGGGAAGGGGACCTTGCGCAGATACCGCAGCGGGTCGTCGCTCCAGTCGAGGCCCTGGTGGGTGAAGATCATCGGGTCGTAGAAATGCGCGGCATGGACGACGTTCGCATCCGCCAGCGGCGCGACCTCGGCCAGGGCATCGATTCGTTGGTCGTTCGCGTGGCCGTAGATGATGGTATGAGCGGGTGCCTCGCTCCGGATCGCGGCGACCAGGCGAGGGCCTTGCGCCGCCCAGATCGCCGCATCGACCGTTGGTTCATTGAGCGCCTCGAAGAACACGCGCTCGGGCGTTCGTCCGGCATAACGCCGGGCCAGCGTGCGCCAGAGCGCCTCGACGAGGCCGAGCGCCCGCTCCGGCTCGGCGCGGTGGAGACGGCCGAACTTGCCGCCGGGATGCATGTCGATGCTGACCGCGAAGCCGAGACCGGTCAGGGCATCGAGCGCGCCATCGAGCTCCGTGAGTTGCCGCGCCACGTCGCGGCGGGCGCTGAATGCATCCATCAGCCGCTCGCCGTCGACCGGCAGTCGGATATGGGTGAAGCCGCGGGCGTAGAGGCTCGCCAGCACCCTCAGGTCCGGCCGCCGCACGGTCGGGCCCTCGAGCCATCCCGGCAGGTTGAAGCCGCGCGCCAGCAGCGCGAGCCGCGGTGGCGGCACGCCGGCGGGCGCCTGCGCCGCGCAGACCGGTTGGCTCGGAGCCGAATTCTCGGCGGCGGCCGTGCTTGCCGCCAGCGCCGCCACCATGGCCAGCGTCAGTCCCGGCAGGCTACGCATCCGGCGAGCGCGTGAGCAGCACGTAGAGCGCGTGCGGGTTGGTGGTCAGGTAGCGGTAGAACAGCCGTCGGGGCTCGAGCGCGAGCCGATGCAGCCATTCGAGCCCGACCGATTGCATCCAGACCGGCGCTCGGGGGTTGCGGCCGGACACGAAATCGAACAGCCCGCCCGAGGTCTTGATCAGGCCGACATTTGTCAAGCGCTCGCGGTTGCGCAGCGAGAAGGCAAGCTCGAGCGGAGCGCCCATGCCGATCCACAGAATGTCCGGGCTTGCCGCGTTGACCTCGGCAATGATCCGGACCTCGTCGCCGTCGCGGCGGCAATAGCCGTGCCGGGAGCCCGCGATTGCGAGGCGCGGATACATGTCCCGCACCTTCGCGACCGCCGCCTTGATGACCTCGCGCGTTCCGCCGAGCATATAGAAGCTCGCGCCGGCCGCCTCCGCCCGGCGCGCCACGTCGTGGAACAGATCGGTGGTCGCGACGCGCTCCGGCAGCGGCATTTTGCATTTGAGACGCGAGGCGAGGACGAGCGGCATCCCGTCCGCGTGAATGAGATCGGCCGCGAGAAACAACGAGCGAGCGTCCGGATCGCGCGCGCACATCGATATGATTTGACCGTTGGCGGACGTGATCACCGGCGGCGGCGAGCCGGACGCGCGTCGCGCCACAGCGAGGTCGACCATCAAGCGCGCCGATTGGTCGCGATCGATCACGGCAATCGGCAGACCGCCTATCGACATTTCGGCAGGCACGGGCATGGGTGCCTCCGCGCGACGAATGGAACGATTGATCATCAAGCCGCAAGCCACGTCGACTTCTGCATCGCGGCCGGACCAGATCGTGTCGGTCACGTCCGTTCCCGGCCTTTCCAAGGGAGACCGACGGACCGGTGCGTCTGCGCCGCCGGCAAGGCCGGCGTGCTCGACCGGAAGGTGCATGTCAGGCCGCCCGTTTCGCATCGGCGGCGGGCTCGAGATAGCTGCCGCCGTAATCGAAAAGCCGGCACCAACCCGGCGATACCTTGTTCAGCACCACGCCCGCCAGCTTGCGGGCATGGCTGTCGAGCGTGTCGAGCGCGTCCGTGACGGCCTGGCGCTCCGTGTGATCCCATTCCACCAGCAACACCGCCCGATCGGCACATTCGATATGCGGCGCACCGTCGCCGTTTTGCAGGATCGCCGGGCTGTCGATCACGATGAGGTCGAAAAGCTTGCTGAATTCGCGCAAAAAGGATGCCAGGCGCGCGGGGTTGATGTCCTTGGCCGCATCGCCGGAAATCGAGACGTCGCGCGCGCCGAGCACATGCAGTCCGCTCTCGGGATCCTTTGCAAGGGCGTTCCAGAACGAGATCTTTCCGCCCAGCACTTCCGACAGTCCGGGCTTTTGCAGCCCGAAAATGCGGGTCGAAGCTGCAGTATAGATGTCGCCGTCGATCAGCAGCGTGCGCACGCCCGCGCCTTCGGCGGCGCGCGCGAAATTACAGGCAAAGGTCGACTTGCCCTCGCCCGGCAGGGCGGACATCACGACCAGGGTCTCGCCGGTCGGCTTCGTGCTCGTTCGCAGCAGGCGCGCGCAGATGGCGCGCAGATTCTTGGCGTAGGGGGACTGGGGATGATCGAGCGCAAAGCGCGCGGACCGCCCGGCCGCCGTCGGCGGCGATGTCGGCACGGCGGCGATCCGGCGGCGCGCGGCCGAGGCATCCTCGGCCTGCCGCGGCAGCATTCCGAGGCCCGGCAGCGACAGAAATTGGGCGGCCTCACGCAGGCTGCGGAAGCTTTGCCGCGTCTGCTCCAGCAGGAGCGCGATTCCGACGCCGAGAATGAGGCCGCCGCAGGCAGCGATGGCGATCAACAACAGCGTTGCGGGACGGTCGGGCTTGAGCGGCGACAGGGCAGGGGAGACGATGCGGGCGTCGGCGATTTGCAGGCTCTGCTGCTCGCTGGTTTCCTTGACGCGACCGAGGAATTGCTCGAACAGGCTGCGGTTGGCCTGCGCTTCCCGCTCGAGCTCGCGCAGCTTGACGTCGGCCTCGCTGAGTGCCGCGGACTGCTGCTTCAGCTTGACCAACTCGCCCTCGAGCGCGGCCTCGCGGCTGACCGCGGTTTGATACTCGTTGCGTACGCCCGCCTGGATGCGGCCGATCTCGTTCTCGATTTGCCGCCGCAGATCGGCGAGCTGGGCGCGAGCCGCAATCAGTCCCGGGTGCCGGTTGCCGTAGATCGTGCTGTATTCCGCCTCGACACGTGCGGCTTCCGCATATTGGGAGCGCAGATTGGCGATGACCGGGGACTGCAAGGCCTCGCTGAGCGTCGCCGGATTACCGTTGCGTTGTGCCGCCTGCTCCACCCGCTCCAATCGCGCGCGCGCGTCCGCGGTCCGGGACCGCACGAGGGCGATCTGCAGCGTGAGATCCTCGATCTGGCGATTGATGAGCTTGTTGCCCTGCGTGACGTCGACGAGGTTGTGGGCCGAGCGATAGGCTGCGACCGCTTCCTCCGAGCGGCGAACGCGCTCGCGCATCTCCTCGATGCGCTCGCCGAGCCAGCCGGATGCGCGGGCCGTGATCTCGCCCTTGGCGGAGCGCTGGTCGTCCAGATAGGCCTCGGCCACGGCGTTGGCGATCCCGGCCGCCTTTGCGGGCTCGTTGGCGACATAGCTGATCTCGAGCACGTAGGTCAGGCCGCGACGGCGGACCGTGAGATTTCGTTGAAACTTGTCGATGATGCGGTTGGCCCGGGTCTTCTCGAAGGCGTCGGGATCGCGCCCGAACAGCGTGAGCACGCCGTCGATCAGATGCTCCAACGGCGAGGGCGATGCCAATTCGGGGTCGTCCGCCAGCTTGAGGGAGGCGATGACTTTGCTGGCAAGCGCCGACGACGCGATCAGCTCGACCTGGCTTTCCACCGCCGCGACATCGGCTCCGATCCCCGACAGGACCGCTTCCGTCTTCGTCACGTGGGGCTGGCGGGGATCGACCAGCACGATCGTGGTCGCCTTGTACTTCGGCGGGAGGATGACGAGCGCGCCTATCAAAAGAGCGACGGTCGCCAGCGTGATCAGCGCGATCAGCCGGGCGCGCCAGCGCAAAATGAGCCATAGATTGCGAAGATCGACGCTTGCGCCGCCGCTTGCGACTGTGCGTTGCCCCCGGCCCGGCGAAGCCGATTCCGCCTCGTCATCAAGCCTCGAAAAGTTTCCGCTGCTCGGCACCAACATCGAGGGCTCCAATCCAATCTACGCTCTATCAGTTCAATATTTAAACGCGGTATTCCAACGTAACATCTTATCAACGTTAACGAGCTTTGCCGCGAAGCCGCCGTCGGACGGCCGTTGCAAGGCCGAGGCGCCCCCGTGTTGGTTCATTTAGGGACGACGTAGCGGGCGAAGGTCGATCAGCCGCGCGTCGATCTCGCGCGTCGGCGCGTTGGCAGCAATCACGGCTTGAGCCGCCGTCATCGCGTCGCGCCTGGCACGTTTCTGGCGATGCCCGAATGTCCGGGCGGCGTTGTCCCGTTTTCGGCCAGCGCGACGCGACGTCCGGCGCTCAGGGAGCGTGGCGCAATTGACCAGCTTTGAAAAATCCGCGACCTGGACCGAGCCCCCCGGCGCGCTATCGGGCTTTTCGTGGGCGGTTGCGACGATCGCAGTCGCCGCCGTCGTCACGGGATTGCCGATCCTTGCCCACTTGTCCGGTCAGCCGGTCGGGATCGCGATCTGCTTCGTTCTGGTTCTGCTCGTTGCCGTTTTCGCCACGCCGATGCTGCCGGTGGTGCTTGTCTTTTCCTACCTGTTTCAAAACCTCTTCGTAGCGTTCGTATCGCCGGAAATCCTCGATCTGAACGAATTCAAGGCGATCCGGGGCTACAATTTTCTCCTGACTGCTACGGCATGGATGGTGGTGGTCTTTCGCTATTGGATCGACCGGGGAAGCTTCGATCGGCGTTTTCGCGCCCTGATGAACGTCTCATTTCTGGGTCTCGGCCTCGTGGGCCTCTACTTTGCCATCGGGCTCACCTCCAGCCCGACGAATGCCGCCATCTATCTGCGCAATATCGCAACCCCGCTGATGCTGTTCGATATTTTCGCCGTGGTGGCGGCGCAGTTCCGGCTGACCATTCACACGGCCTTCGCGGCGATGGCTTACGCAATCGTGGCCTACGGCTACGCCGAGTTGTTCTTTCACGAGCCGCTGCTGCGACTGGTGAACGGAGACGTGTACCTGCAGTTGCTCAATAAGCAAGCGCACGACGCCGGTGTTTGGGTGAAGGAAATGCTGGAGACGGGCCGGGTCTTCCGCAGCGATCTCGACTCGCTCGAAGTGGAATTCCTGAACACGCCCCTGCTCGGGGATCACGGGATCCGGGTTTTCAGGCTGCTGGGACCGAATTTTCATCCCATCAGTTATGCTTATGCGCTGGCAGCCTTCAGCCTGATTGCAGGTGGCACCGGGAGCCTGATGTATTGGGCTTTCTCCCTGCCGCTGCTCATCATCATCGGCTCGAAGGGCGCCCTGGTCTTGGTCTTGCTGTCGATGGCCGGGTTCGTTGGGTCCAAGGTGCTGGGCGGACGATGGCTGATCTGGTGCTATCTGGTGGTGCTTGCTGCCTACGCCGCGGCTGGCATCGTGGTGGGAATACGAGCGGAAGACTACCATGTCATCGGTTTCATCGGGGGCCTGAAGGGATTCTTGCAAAACGTGTTGGGCCATGGCCTCGGTACCGGAGGCAACTGGTCGCTCGACATGGCCCTGCTCGACTGGGGTCGCTCGCAGCGCCTCGGACACACCGATGTGGCGGTGGAGAGCGCGGTCGGCGTGCTGCTGTTCCAGATGGGAATTGCCGCTTTGGTTCTGCTCGCCTGCGTCGCATCGCTCGCGTGGCGGGCGTGGAGACTCTACATGGACCGGAACGATCGCCTCACCGGTATCGTCGCGCTCGGGGTATTGACGGTGCTCGTCAACGGTATCTTTCAGGAGGAAGCACTGTTCTCTCCGCTGGCGCTCGGCGTGATGATGGGCATCCTGGGATTGGTGTTGGGTCGAGCCCTTCGGCCGAATGCACGCATCGGGGTGGCGACGACGCGCGTCGAACATCTCGCCAAACCATTCGCCGGTGCAGCCGGTCGATGAAGGATCGGTGCATTTACCAACTTTCGGGTTTTCGCTTTCTCGGGCCGTCGGATTCGGCTGAGTTGCCGCCGCTGGCGTCATGCGGGCCGCGGCGGTTCAGCCTACCGTAAAAGTGAATCACAGAGGGACGAGCATTTGCGACGGCTGTGGAACAAGATTGCCCGGCTCGGCCCAAGACTTCTCGCGAGCGACGTGTTCAAAGGCGGCGCCACGGCCCTTGCGATCAAGGTTACCGGCGCGATCCTGAACTTCGCCATGCTTGCGTTATTGTCGCGGCAGATCGATCCGGATGCGTTCGGCTCGTTTGCAATCATATTTGGCGCCATAGGGTTCCTGGCCGCTTCAGCCGCTTGCGGCCAGGAGATGCTCATCTCTCGTTCCTGGGGTGAATATGTCTCCTCGAACCGCCCGGGGCTTGCGCGCGGCGTGCTCACGTTCGGCGTGCAGATCGTCTGCACCGCCGTGCTGCTCGCGACCACGGCCGTCGCGATCACGTGGCCGCAGTTGGACCGAACCTTGTCCATTCCCATGGTGTTCGCCGCTTGCTCATTTTTGATCGCTCAGACCTTCATGCATTTCAGTGGCCAGTTCTCGCGCGTTGCAGCCGGCGTGCTCATCGGCGACGGCCCCCGCGAGATCATATGGCGAGGCATCGTCGTGGCGGTAATCCTGGGTCACCAGGCCATCGGGGCTTCGTTCAGCGCCACCGAATTTTTCTTCGTGGCGGCGGCCGGATTGGTGCTGGGGATCATAGTTCAAATTCGGGAGGTTTCTCGGTTCATTCCGGAAGCGGTGAAGCGGACCAGGCCGCAGCGTGACTTGCGCTTGTGGGTCCCCTGCTCGTTCAAGATGTGGCTGTCGGCGCTATCGGAAATCGTCGCGCAATATTTGGAAGTCGTGGTGATCGGCCTGGTCCTCGGTCCGACGGTGGCCGGCTTCTATTTCATTGTTACCCGCATCACCAACGTCTTTGCGATGACGTCGGCCGCCACCAGCATGTACGCGAGCTCCGTGATCGGCCCCTTGTTCTATTCGGACGCGAAGGCAAAGCTGCAGGACATTTTGCGCTCCCTCTCGTTCATGAGCGCGACGCTCATTGTCTGTGGGTTGTTGGCGATCATCATCGCCGGAAAGCTGGTGTTGTGGTCGTTCGGCCCTGCCTACGTTTCGGCGTATCCGTCGCTCATCGTGCTGGCCGTCGGCGCAGCCGTCGCCGCACTCGCGGGACCGGCCGGCAATCTCCTGATCCTGACCGGACATGAAGGCGTCTATCCCAGCATCATGGGCGCCGGACTTGCTCTGCGCTTCCTTCTCTTCGTCACCCTCGGACCGGCATATGGCTTGCTGGGTGCCGCACTGGCGTGGAGCGTCTCGGCCATCGCGATCGCGTTGGCGCTCACCATCGCGTGCCGTCGGTTCGTCGGCCTCGACCCCTCTCCGGCAGCAACCATCGCGCAATGGCCCACTACGATCGTTCGCCTCGGAGGACGCGAGCCATGATGATCCTCTCCCGCGTCGTTCAGCGTGCACGCGCCGCGCGCGACCCCGACGTCGCCGCTCGCCTCGCTCCTCGCCAGGAGACCGCCATCGGGCGAAAGGCTAGGATCGTTCTCGTGCAGACACAGGCCGAAGGCGCCGGCGCCCAGGAAATATCCCGCATTCTCGGCCGCGGGCTGGAAGCACGCGGGTACGAAGTGCATCACGTGTTCTTCTACCGCAAGACGGCCGCGTTCGACGACCAGCCCAACACCTTCTTTTGTACGCGGGAGCGGCCGGGCGGGCCGGTTAGCATAGGACGGATGTTCGTCACGTTCGTCCGCCACCTCTCGAAGCTTCGGCCATCGGTCGTGGTGTGCTTCCAGCTTTACGGCTGCATCATTGGAGCGCTCGGGGCGCGCGCCGCCGGAATAGCGGCTGTCGTCGCCAATCGGTCGACTTCGATGCAGTCGTTCTACCGCGCCTCCTGGCTCCGTTGGCTGGAGTTCGGACTCGGATTTACCGCGATGTTCACGCGGGTCGTGGTCAACTCGAAAACCATGGAGGACGAGTACAGGCGGGTGCCGCATCGGTACCGCGCGCATGTGGTACGGATCGAGCACGGGTTCGAGCCGAAAACCACCAAGCTCAATCAGGACGAGGCGCGACGGGTTCTCGGGCTGCCGCTCGGCGTGACCCTGCTGGGGGACGCCGCGCGGCTGCACTCGGTCAAGAACCTGGCCGCGGCGATTCAACTGTTGCCGAGCGAGCCGTCTTGGCACCTGGCGTTGGCCGGGCAGGGGCCGGATCGCTCGCGGCTGGTCAGCCTCTCGAAGTCGCTGGGCGTGGCCGATCGTGTGCATTTCCTCGGCGAGTTGCCGCCGGATCGCCTCGGGGTCTTCCTGAAAGCGCTCGACGTGTTCGTATTTCCCTCGTCGGTCGAGACCTTCGGTCTTGCGGTGGTCGAGGCGGCGCAGGCCGGCATTCCGGTCGTTGCCAACGATTTCGAGGTATTGCGGGAAGTCCTGGCCTGGGATGGCAAGCCATGTGCGCTGTTCGTCGATGTGAACGATACGAAAGCCTTCGGCGAAGCCGTTCGGCGGCTTCTCGACGATCCGAAGCTCAGGGCGATGCTTTGTGCCCGCGGCGCCGAGCTGTCACGACGTTTTTCGCTCGATGCGATGACGGACCGCTACGCGGCCGTGATCGAGGACCTCATTCACGGTTCCCGCTGAGGGAATTCGGAGTGCGGACCGAATGCTCGGCTGCGCGTTTTTTGTGCGGCGACACTCGTTAACGTTGACGCGGCGTCGCGCTGGATTACTGCGGTTAGATGTCGCAATGACAGGGTGCAGCGAGATTGGTTCGGAGCGCCCGATGTTGATGCCGACCGGCCGAGGCTATTCATCGC
>WNEY01000629.1_pt1 | contig 22653 bp, 20 predicted proteins | sample 5400531 | NCBI WGS metagenome assembly WNEY01 (sample SAMN13153338, study PRJNA577476) | soil metagenome | isolation source: 200 cm saprolite under Douglas fir tree site 1 | place: USA:California | collected 2015-04-18
CAGGGGGCGCGCGAGGCGCAGGTGGAATCCCCGTTCAAGCTCACGCTGCCGGCCATGCCCGCCACAGTCACGCCACTAGTCTACGCCATCCCGGTGCAGCTCATCGCCTATCATACGGCGGTGGTGATGGGCACCGATGTCGACCAGCCGCGCAACCTCGCCAAATCGGTCACGGTGGAGTGACCCGACCGCGACTTTTGGGTATATCGCTGCGGCGCGCGCAGGCAGGTAGTCTTCAACTAGCCCGGGCCTGAAAATCGAGGCGATCGTTGTCGTATGAGCGAGCTTGATCGAAATGGAAGCGTCTTGCCGGCGCCCTCCGGCGACGCGCCGCAAGGGGGCAAGCCGACATCGTCGCACCACGGCCTCGTCGGCCGGCTGCGCAATTATTTCCTGACCGGGTTGATCCTGGTCGGGCCGCTCTACATCACGGTCGGCCTCACTTGGTGGTTCATCAACTGGGTCGACGATCTGGTGCGCCCCTTCATTCCGATCTTCTACCGGCCGGAGACCTATCTGCCGGTGAAAATACCCGGCCTGGGTCTCATCCTCGCGTTGGTCGGCTTGACGTCGCTTGGCTTTCTCACCGCGAATTTCGTCGGCCGCAAGCTGGTCGAGGTGGGCGAGAACATCCTCAACCGCATGCCGGTCGTGCGGCCGATCTACAAGAGCCTGAAACAAATCTTCGAGACGTTGTTCTCGAAATCCGGCTCGAGCTTCCGCCGCGTCGGGTTGGTTGAATTCCCGGCGCCGGGCATGTGGTCGCTGGTCTTTCTTACCCACCCGCCGACCTCCGATATCGCGGCGCGCCTGCCGGAGACCGAGCACATTTCGGCTTTCATGCCCTGCACGCCCAACCCGACCACCGGCTTCTTCTTCTACGTGCCGCGCCGCGCCGTCATCGACCTCGATATCACGGTAGAGGCGGCGATGACGTTGCTGATGTCGGCGGGCGTTGCGCAGCCCGGCGGCAACGACCAGCAGAAGAAGCTCGCGGCGCTGGCCGAGACCGCGCGCGCCGCGCGCGTGGCGCAAGCGAACCGCACGCCCGCGCCGGCGAAGTGAGACATATCCTCGGCCGCGAAGGCGTCGTGCGGACAAAGTCTTTTTGACCCGAGGCAAATGCGCATGGTCGAGAGTGGCGCCGCCTGATGCCGGGACAAGACCGGCGGCACGAAGTTACCAGCACAAGCGCGATGCAAACGCGCCGCTCCGTAGGCGCGCAATCCCCACGGGCCGTTCCCCCGCTTCGGGACCGGTGCTACATTGGCGACGCATCGCAACCCGGGAGCGACCGATGAACTTTACCCAAGCCATCACCTCAGGATTCCAGAACTACGTGAATTTCAGCGGGCGCGCCGCGCGCTCGGAGTTTTGGTTTTGGACCCTCTTCAGTGCGTTGGCGTCGATCGTGACGGCGCTCATCGATCTTGCGGTGTTCTCGGGCTTGGGCATGTCCCCTCTGAACACACTGTTTAGCCTCGCAACATTCATACCGAGCTTGGCGGTTTCGGTCCGACGCCTGCACGATCTCGACCGAACGGGATGGTGGCTTTTGCTGATCCTTACCCTCATAGGGATCATCCTCCTTATTATCTGGGATTGCATGAAGGGCACCACGGGACCCAATCGGTTCGGCCCAGATCCATTGGCCGGCAAGGCCTGAGCCAACCGCGCTTATTCGTCCTACTTGGGTGCGGACGGCGATAGGTTTCGGCCGTTGATAACTGTTATTGGCGCATGCTAACCTCCGAAAGGGGATGAAGGATGCGCCATGCCAAGCAGTGTCGATCTCGGAAACAAGCTCGAGGCATTCGTGACCAAGTTGGTCGCGTCTGGCCGTTACAATTCTAAGAGCGAGGTATTGCGCGAAGGTCTTCGTCTTCTTCACGAGCGTGAAACGCGGCTAGCAACTCTCGATGCGGCGTTGGCCCGCGGCGTCGCTGACGCAGACGCTGGTCGCGTGACGCCTGCCGAGCAGGTGTTCGATAAGCTGCGCAAGAAATATCGCGCCATGGCCAAGAAGGCAGAGGCTGATGAAGCTCGTCATAGTCGACGAGGCTCGCGACGATCTGGCTCGCATCGGTGAGCAGATCGCGCGCAACAGTCCGCACCGCGCCGCTACGTTCGTCGATGAGATCGAGGCTCATTGTCGGCAAATCGCGGCAAACCCGCAAGCTTATCCGCTTTTGCCGGGACGCGAGGCAACGCGCTTGCGGCGCGCTGTGCATGGAAACTACCTCATTTTCTATCGTATCGATCCCGGCGAAGTGCTCGTGATCCACATATTGCATGGCGCACGCGACTACGAGGCAATTCTATTCCCCGAGGATTAGAAGACGATAAGGGCATCAATGGTTCACCCCGCGCGAATGAGCCGGATCGCTTCGTCGCGTTCGAACAGATAGAGCAGGTGGCGTAGCGCCTCGCCGCGCGCGCTGGTGAGCGTGGGGTCGCGCGCCAGCACCAGGGAGGCGTCGTCGCGCGCCGCGGCGATCAGCTTGCCGTGCACCTCGATGCGGGCGAGACGGAAGCCCGGAAGCCCCGATTGCCGCGTGCCGAGCACGTCGCCTTCGCCGCGCAGCCGCAGGTCCTCCTCGGCGATGCGGAAGCCGTCCTCGGTCTCGCGCATGATATTGAGCCGCGCCTTGGCGGTTTCGCCCAGCGGCGCCTTGTAGAGCAGGATGCAGGTCGAGCGTTGGGCGCCGCGCCCGACGCGTCCGCGCAGCTGATGCAGCTGGGCGAGCCCGAAGCGTTCGGCGTGCTCGATCACCATGACGGTCGCCTCCGGCACGTCGACCCCGACCTCGATCACGGTGGTGGCGACCAGGAGCCGCGTCTCGCCCTTCGCGAAGCGTTCCATGGCGCGATCCTTGTCGGCGCCCTTCATGCGGCCGTGCACGAGATCGACCCTGGCGCCGAAGCGCGCCGCGAGCGCGGCGAAGCGATCGTCCGCCGCGGCGAGATCGGTGTTCTCGGATTCTTCCACCAGCGGGCAGACCCAATAGACGCGGCGGCCGTCGGCGAGCGCGCGGCCGACCGCCGCCACCGTTTCTTCCAGCCGGTCGAGCGGAACGGTGCGGGTATCGATCGGCTGGCGGCCGGCGGGCTTCTCGCGCAGCTCGGATATGTCCATGTCGCCGAAATAGGTGAGCACCAGCGTGCGCGGGATCGGCGTCGCCGTCATCACCAGCACGTCAACGGCCTCGCCCTTCTTCGCCAAGGCCAGGCGCTGGTGCACGCCGAAGCGATGCTGCTCGTCGACCACGGCAAGCGCGAGGTCGCGAAACTCGACCTCCTCCTGGAACACCGCATGGGTGCCGATGAGGATGTGAATATCGCCGCGGGTGAGCCGTTCCAGGATATCGGCGCGCTCGCGGCCGCGCTCGCGGCCGGTGAGGATCGCGACCTCGATCCCGGCCGCGGCGGCGAGCGGCGAAATCGTGTTGAAATGCTGCCGCGCCAGGATTTCGGTCGGCGCCATCAGCGCGGCCTGCCGGCCGCCTTCGATCACGCTGGCCGCCGCCAGCAGCGCCACCACGGTCTTGCCCGATCCCACGTCGCCCTGAAGGAGCCGCAGCATGCGCTCGGGCTTGGCGAGGTCGGCGACGATGTCTGCGACGGCGCGCGTCTGCGACGGCGTGAGCGAATAGGGCAGCGCCGCGATCAGCTTTTTCCTGATGTGTCCCGTCCCGGGGGTGGCGCGACCGGCCGGGCGGCGCAGATGCGCGCGCAGGAGCGCCAGCGCGAGCTGGCCTGCGAGGAATTCGTCATAGGCGAGCCGCGACCAGGCCGGTCCGTCGGGCAGCAAATCCTTCGGTTCCAGAGGCCGGTGCAAGGTCCGCAGCGCCACCGAAAAGGGCGCGAAGCGCTCGCGCGCGAGGAAGCTCGGCTCCTGCCATTCCGGCAGATCCGGCAGGCGTGTGAGCGCCGCGTCGACGGCGCGGCGCACCTGGTTGAGGCTCAGCCCCTCGGTCAGCGGGTAGACCGGCTCGACCAGCGGCAGCTTCGCCAGATCCGCCTCGGCGACGACCCGATCGGGATGCACCATCTGCAGCATGTGGTCGTAGAGCCCGACCGTGCCCGACACGTAGCGCCGCTCGCCGACCGGCAATAACTTTTGCAGATAGTCCTTGCGGGCGTTGAAGAACGTCAGAATGAGATCGCCGGTCTCGTCGCTGGTGTAGATCTGATACGGCGCGCGCGGCCGGTTGGGGGGCGGCGGCCGGTGGCGATCGACGGTCACCGCGACGGTGACCACCGTGTCCGGCACCACCTCGCGCAGCTTCGGCCGCGCCCGCCGGTCGATCGCGCCGGTCGGGAGATGGAACAGGAGGTCGACGACGCGCGCCGCCTGCTCGCGGTCGAACAGCCGGCGATAGAGCTTCTCCAGCGCCGGCCCGATGCCGCCGAGCGTGGTGACCGCGGCAAACAGTGGATTGAGCAGGCTCGGCCGCATGCGGGAATCCCGGCTTTCCTTGCCGCCGATGCTCGCGCGTGCGCGCTCGCGAGGCAACAAGGCAATGACGGGCGCTGACATTCGCGGTCGGTGTCGCTATATAGCATCGCCCGGCCAGTCCGGGCTTTTGGCGTTACGGCGAGGAATCGATGACCGGCACAACACGTTCGAGCGACGGGCTGGATGCGCGGCGGCGGAAGCTCCTGTTTCGCGCCTGGCATCGCGGCATGCGGGAGGTGGATTTGATCATGGGCCGCTTCGCCGATGCCGCCATCGGGCAAATGAGCGAAGACGAGCTCGCCCAGTTCGAGGCGCTGATCGAGGTGCCGGACCCGGAGTTGCTGGCCTGGGTCACCGGCGAGGCGGATGCGCCGGCAGGCTACGACACCGCGCTGTTCCGCCGGCTGCGCAATTACAGCCATCGCCGAGAGCGCGAAGGCTGAGCATGGCGCGCAATCCCGCCGAGCTTCTCGTTCCCGGCCGCCCGCTCACGCTCGCCGGCGTCGCCGACGGCGCCGAAGGGCTGGTTGTTTCTGATCTTGCCCGCGCCGTGGCGGCGCGCCCCGGTGCGCCGGCGACGAGCCTCGTGGTCCTGTGCCGCGACGGCGCACGCATGGCCGCGCTGTCGCGTGCGCTCGGCTTCTTCGCGCCCGACATCGCGGTGCAGGAGTTTCCGGCCTGGGATTGCCTGCCTTACGACCGAGTGTCGCCCCATGCCGGCTTCGTCGCGCAGCGCATGACCGCGCTGTCGCGGTTGGTCCGCCTCGAGGGCCGGGATCGGCCCTCGGTGCTGCTCACCACCGTCAATGCAGCGCTTCAGCGCGTGCCGGCGCGCAACTTCGTCGGGAGGCAGTCGCTCTCGGTCGCGCCCGGCAACATGCTCGCCATGGACGGCATCACCCAATGGCTCGAGCTCAACGGCTTCGTGCGTGCTTCGACCGTGCGCGAGCCCGGCGACTATGCCGTGCGCGGCGGCATCATCGATCTCTATGCGCCGGGCATGGCGGAGCCGGTGCGGCTCGATTTTTTCGGCGACACGCTCGAGACCATCCGTAGCTTCGACCCCGAAAGCCAGCGCACCACCGACCAGTTGCGCGCGCTCGATCTCGTGCCGGTCGCCGAGTTCCAGCTCACCACCGAGACCATCAAGCGCTTCCGCCTCGGTTACGTGGAGGCGTTCGGCGCGCCCACGCCCGACGACCTCGTCTATCACGCCGTGAGCGAGGGCCGCCGCCATGGCGGCATGGAGCATTGGTTGCCGCTGTTCCACGACCGGCTCGACACGCTGTTCGACTACGTGCCCGGCTCGCCGGTGGTGCTGGAGCCGCTGGCCGAGGATGCGGCGCGCGAGCGGCTCGACCAGATCAAGGACTATTACGAGGCGCGCCAGCAGGCGCTCGCACAACGCGACGCCGGACCGCCCTACAAGCCCTTGCCGCCCGAGCGGCTCTATCTCACTGAGGCCGAATGGCGCGAGCGGCTCGAGGGCGGCGCGTTGGCGCGGCTCACGCCGTTTGCGATGCCGGAAGAGCAGGGGGCGGTGATCGACATCGCCACCAAGCAGGGGCACAACTTCGCCGCCGAGCGGTCCGAGCCCGGCCGCAACGTATTCGAAGCCGTGACCAGGCACGTCTCGGCGCTGCAGGCCGGCGGCAAGCGCGTCGTCATCGCGCTGTGGAGCGAAGGCGCCCGCGAGCGCATGGGCCATGTGCTCGCCGACCACGCGATCGCCAATCTTGCGCCGGTCGCATCGTGGCAGGAGGTGCTGCGCCTGCCCGCCCCGCAGGTCGCGCTCGCCGTGCTCGGGCTCGAGAGCGGGTTCGAGACCGCCGAAGCGGCGGTGATCGGCGAGCAGGACATCCTGGGCGACCGGCTGGTGCGGCCGCGCCGGGCTGCGCGCCGGGCGGAAAACTTCATCGCCGAGGTGACGAGCCTCGCCGCCGCCGATCTCGTCGTCCACGTCGATCACGGCATCGGCCGCTTCGTCGGGTTGCGCGCGATCGAGGCGGCCGGCGCGCCGCACGATTGCCTCGAGATCCACTACGCCGGCGGCGACAAGCTGTTCCTGCCGGTGGAGAACATCGAGCTGCTCTCCCGCTATGGCTCGGAGGAGACCCAGGTCGATCTCGACCGCCTCGGCGGCGGCGCCTGGCAGGCGCGCAAGGCGCGCATGAAGAGCCGCATCCGCGAGATCGCCAACGAGCTCATCAAGATCGCGGCCGAACGCCAATTGCGCGAGGCTCCGCGCCTGACGACCGAGCACGGGCCCTACGACGAATTCTGCGCCGGTTTTCCCTACGAGGAGACCGAGGACCAGCAGGCCGCGATCGACACGGTGCTGGGCGAGCTCGCCTCCGGCCGGCCGATGGACCGGCTCATCTGCGGCGATGTCGGCTTCGGCAAGACCGAGGTGGCGCTGCGCGCGGCCTTCGTCACCGCCATGAGCGGAAAGCAGGTCGCGGTGGTCGTGCCGACCACGCTGCTCGCCCGCCAGCACACCAAGACCTTCACCGAGCGCTTCCACGGTCTCCCGGTGAAGATCGGGCAGGCCTCCCGCCTGGTGACGGGCAAGGATTTGGCGCGGGTGAAGAAGGGCATGGCGGAGGGCGACATCGACATCGTCGTCGGCACCCATGCATTGCTCGGAAAAAATATCAAGTTCAGAGATCTCGGCCTCCTCGTCGTCGACGAGGAGCAGCATTTCGGCGTCGCCCACAAGGAGCGGCTCAAGCAGCTGCGCGCCGAGGTGCACGTGATCACGCTCACCGCCACGCCGATCCCGCGCACATTGCAACTCGCGCTGTCGGGCGTGCGCGATCTGTCGATCATCGCTTCGCCCCCGGTCGACCGGTTGGCCGTGCGCACGTTCGTTGCGCCGTTCGATCCCGTGATCGTGCGCGAGGCGCTCTTGCGCGAGCGCTATCGCGGCGGCCAGGCCTTCTACGTTTGCCCGCGCATCGAGGACCTCGCCGGCGCCAAGGAGTTCCTCGACAAGCACGTGCCGGAGATGCGGGTTGCGGTCGCACACGGGCAGATGCCCTCGACCGTGCTCGAGGACATCATGTCGGCGTTCTACGACGGCAAGTACGACACACTGCTGTCGACCACGATCATCGAATCCGGCCTCGACATCCCGACCGCCAATACCCTGATCGTGCATCGCGCCGACCGCTTCGGGCTCTCGCAGCTCTACCAGCTGCGCGGCCGGGTGGGGCGCGCGAAGCTGCGGGCCTATTCGCTGTTCACGCTGCCGGTGGAGCGCAAGATCACGCCGCAGGCCGAGCGTCGGCTCAAGGTGCTGCAATCGCTCGACACGCTGGGCGCCGGCTTCCAGCTCGCCTCCCACGATCTCGACATCCGCGGCGCCGGCAATCTCTTGGGCGAGGAGCAGTCCGGCCACATCAAGGAGGTCGGCTTCGAGCTCTACCAGCAGATGCTGGAGGAGGCGGTGGCGAGCCTCAAGGCCGGCATCACCGCCCCGGTCGCGGACAAGTGGTCGCCGCAGATCACCATCGGGACGCCGGTGATGATCCCCGAGGATTACGTCGCCGACCTGCCGGTGCGGCTCGCGCTCTATCGCCGGCTGGCCGAGATCGAGGACGAGCGCGAGATCGACGCGTTCGGCGCCGAGCTCGTCGACCGTTTCGGCCCGCTGCCGGAGGAGGTGAAGCACCTCCTGCAGATCGTCGCCATCAAGGCGATGTGCCGGCAGGCCAATGTGGAAAAGATCGAGACCGGCCCGAAGGGCGCGGTGGTCGCGTTCCGCGACAATACGTTTGCCGATCCCGATCGGCTGGTCGCCTTCATCCGCGACCAGGGGCCGGCCGCGCGGGTGCGGCCGGACATGAAGGTCGTGTTCTTCGACGATTGGGAAGAGCCGGAGGCGCGCTTGCGCGGAACCGCGACGATCCTGCGCAGCCTGGTGGAGCTTGCGCAGCCGGCCAAGGCGGCGTGAGCTTGATCCGGCGCCGCTTGACTTATTCATAACCTGTGAGTTATTGATTTCGGGTGCCGACCGCACCCGACGTGCTGATCAAGACCTGGAACGCGTGGTCGCGGGGCTCGCCTGACATCGCAGCTCACTGGCGTCTTCGCAGAAGGAACTGAAGATGCATCAGGTGTCCCGCTATCACCCGCTGCTGGTGACGCTGCATTGGGTGCTCGCCATCCTGATCATCGCCGCTTTGATCATAGGGTTCTTCGCCCTCGCGGCGACGCCCAACTCAGACCCGCAAAAGATCGACGTTCTGCGGCTGCACATGGCCGGCGGAATGTTGATCCTCGCCTTGATGGTGATCCGCTTCGGCGTCCGACTGTGGACATCGCGGCCGGATGCGACGACAGGTTATCCCGTCCTCGATCGGATCGCGCCGATCGCCCACTATGGCTTCTACGTCCTGGTCCTCCTGATGGTCGGGACCGGCTATGCGACCGGAATTCTCGCCGGGTTGCCGGACATCGTGTTCGGCGGCTCGGGCGCCCCGCTGCCGCCCACCTTCACGGTTTATCCGACCTGGGTGGCGCACGGCTATCTTGCGGCGTTCTTTGTCGGCTTCATCGTTTTGCACGTGCTTGCGGCGTGCTACCACCAGTTCGTCGTAAAAGACGGACTGTTTCGGCGGATGTCCTTCGGGCGACGCGTGTCGAATTCTCCAGCTCCGGCGGAATGATTCCGCCGCAACGGCGATCCCGGGCATGACGATGCATCGACACGCGATCGCGATCGTCGCCGCATCGTGCCTGCTCGCGCTCGCATGGGGTCCGGCCTTCGCCCATACCGGCAGCGGCAGCGGCGGCTTCGTCGGCGGCTTCGCCCATCCGCTGTTCGGTGCGGACCACGTGGTGGCGATGGTGGCGGTGGGGCTGTGGGGCGCGTTCCTGGGGGCGCCGGCGATCTTTATCTTGCCCGTCGTCTTCCCGCTGGTGATGGCCATGGGCGGCGTCATGGGAATTCTGGGCGTGCCGCTGCCCGGCGTCGAGATCGGCATCGCGATCTCCGCCATCGTGCTCGGCCTGATGGTGGCGCTGGCGGCGCGTCCGCCGTTGTGGATCGCGGCCGCGCTCGTCGGCGCGTTCGCGATTTTCCACGGCCATGCCCATGGCGCGGAGCTGCCGCCCGGCACCGACGCGGTCGCCTTTTCCGTCGGCTTCGTGGTTGCGACCGGAATGCTCCATCTCACCGGCATCGCGTTCGGTCTTCTCGCGCGCTGGCCCGTGGGGCGCATCGCGGTGCGCGCGGCGGGCGGCGCCATTGCGCTCGCCGGCGTCGCCTTCCTGCGCGGGGTCGGATGACGAGCTTCCTTGGCGGACTGCTGCATCCGTTGGCGGTGCCCGCCCATGCTTTGGCGTTGCTGGCGCTCGGGCTTCTCATCGGACAGCAGCGCGCGCGCTTCGCGCCGTTCGCGGCATTCGTTGCAGGGCTCGGGGCCGGCCTGGCGGCGCTCGCGTTCGCGGTCGGCGCGACCTCCGCCGCCGACGTTCTACTTGCCGGCGCCGCCTTGGCCGGGCTGCTGGTCGCGCTCGCGCGACCTTTGCCGACATTAGTTTCCGCGCTGGTCGCGGTGATCGCCGGCCTTGCGCTGGCATTGGATTCGCCGCCGGAGGTGACTTCGCTCGCGGCCGCGACCGTCATGCTGATCGGCACCGGGCTCGGCGCTTGTCTTGCCCTTGCAATCGTGGTGGTCGGCGCGAGCTACGTCACCCGCGACTGGCAGCGCATCGGCATTCGCATCGTGGGCTCGTGGATCGCGGCCAGCGCGATCCTGGTGCTGGCGCTGCGGTTCGCGCGCGGGCAACTGTTCTGAGCTATTCCGCGGCCACGCGTTTGGCGTATTCGTTCGCCGCGCGCTCGATCGCTTGCGCCAGATATTCCGGTGCCTGCGCGCCCTGCACCGCGAGGACGCCGCCCAGGATGAAGCAGGGCACGCCGTCGATGCCGGCCTCCTTGGCGGCATCGGCTTCCCGCGTCACGTGCTCGACGTCATCCTCACTCGCGAGCCGCGCCCGCGCGCGCTCGCCATCGAGGCCGCACGCGGCCGCGGCCGCGACCAGCACGTCGCGGTCGGTGAGGTCGCCGCCCTCCGTGAAATAGAGGTCCATCAGCCGCTGCTTCATGCGCGCGGCATCCGCGCCGGCCCAGAGGATCAGCCGGTGACAGTCGAGCGTATTGGGCTGGCGTTTGACGCCGTCGATGACGTAGTTCAACCCTTCGTCGGCGGCGGCCTGCGCCACCCGCTGAGCGATTGAGCGGTAGCGTTCCGGCGAGCCGAACTTGGTGGTGAGATATTCCTCGCGGCTGATGCCTTCGCGCGGCACCCAGGGATTGAGGAAATAGGGCCGGAAGCGCAGCTCGACCGGGATCTCGGGCTTGAGCGCGATCGCCTTCTCCAGTCGGCGCTTGCCGATGAAGCACCAGGGACAGACGACGTCGGACACCATCTCGATCGGAAGGGTCATGGCCGGCTCCTTTGCTCTCCGGCCAGACTAGCGCATATCCCGGAAAAGTGGGAACCGGTTTTCCGAAAAGGACATGCGCAAACTCAAGGCCCGTCGCTACTCGGCGGCAACCTTGGGATAGGCGCCGACGCGCGCCACCAACGTGCTCAGATTGTCGGTGGGCTTGAGGGTGGCGAGCGTGATCGTCGGCTTGATGCTGCGGCGGTCGCGGCCGGGCGCCAGCATGGTCTGCCGCAGCACGCTGGCGATCCGGCGCGCCACCACATGAGCGCTGCGCAGATCGGTCTCGGTGAAGGCGGCGAGGATCGACCCGTCACGTTCGCGGTAGGCGAAATCGATGTTGCGCACGAGCCGGCTGAACAACCGCGCGGCGTCGATATCGGCGCGGCGGTCGCTCACGCCCTCGAACGAGAAGCGCGCGACCGAGAGCGCGCTGCCGGCTTGCTCCGCCTCCTGCACCGCGCGGTCGAGGTCGCGCCAGAAGGCCGCGCTGCCGAGGAGCCCGGTGTCGGGGTCGATCACGCCTTCGGTCTCGAGCGACTTCAACAGCCGCTTGAGCTGGCCCTCGAACGCCTGCAGGCGCACGAACGGCAGAACGCGCTCGACCAGCCGTAGCGGATCGCTTGCGACCCGCACCAGGTTGGGCAGCCGCTCGTCGTCCACCGCAGCATTGTCGAGCACGCCGACCGGAAGGTCGCGAAAGCGCGCGTCCTCGGCCAGCACCGTGAGCAACGCCTCCACCACGCGCGGGCCCAGGCCCTCGCCGACGATCACGCCGTCGACGTCGCGGGCGTTGAGATAGCGCGCGGCAGTCTCGATGCTGAGCGCGCCGATGAGACCGACACGCTCGCCGATCGCGACCGACAGCGCGGGATAGGAGCCGCCGCGTCCCACGCAGAGCACGGTCGCATGGTCGAGCAGGTCTGCCGGCAGCGACTTTGGAATTCCCTTCTTCGTGCCCGTGGTGTGCGCACGCCGCAACACGGTGGCATGCAGCGTACGCACCCGCAGCGCCGAGCGCAGCCGCGCGATCAGTCGGTCGGTGGAATCGTCGAGCGCAATCGAAAGCGCGTCGGGGAGCGCGGGCGGGCTGTCGTTCTCGGTGAGCGCGATCACCGGCATGACCGGGCCGCCGCGCGTCTCGATGCGCTGGGTCACCGCGCGCAGGTGCCGGGGCGACGGCACGCCTTCGGGATCGGCGATGGCGAGCGCGACCGGCTGGATCTCGGCGATGGCGGCGGGCGCGTCGGCCCAGCGCGTCTCGACGATCGGGAAGGCGCCAGCCTTGCCGAGCACGTCGATCAAATCGGCCGCCGAGGCCTCGGCGACCACGACCATCGGACCCAAGAGCGCCATGAGACGAGCCGGTTGCGAGGAACGGGTTCGTCACCCTAGGCGATGGCTGTTAATGGCTCGTCAACGTTAGCGCATGTTCCGGAAAAGTGGGGACCGGTTTTCCGAAAAGAACATGCGCAAAATCAAAAACGCCAGAGCGCATCACGATCAACCGGATCAGGGGCGCTCAGGCCGCGGGACGGCGGCGCTTGCGGAAGGCGCCGACCAGCAGCGGGTTGGCGCCGTGCTCGGCGAGCGCCGCTTCAACGGTATCGTGGTCGGCCGCGATGCCGGCCAGGCGATGGCCGGCGAACGCGTCGGGCAGCACCGCCAGCGTTCCGTCGCCTTTGCCGACGCGCCCCACCAGGTCCCTCAACTCGCGCTCCACGAAGCGGTAGCCGCCGATGCCCACGAGGCCGGGGGGCGGGCCGGTGACCATCAGGTTCGGGCCGCCGGGACGACATCCGTAGCCGGTATCGACGAAACCGTCCGCCGCCACCTTGAAATGGGGCATGCCGCTGCGCTCGGCGTCGGGTGGGAACGGCACGCGCGGCACCATCGGTCCGCGCAGCGCCAGGGTGCGGCTTGCGCTCGCCGTGAGCTCGGCGACGACGAGCGTGCCCGGAGGATCGTGTGGAGCATGGACGGTGCCCAAGGGAATGGCCGCCGGAATTCCATCCGCGCCCCGGCAGGCGGCGACGAAGCCGGCTTCGCCGAACACCTGCACGTCGATCATGCGCGCCCGCGGCGCGCGCCATGGCAACGCGCGCGACAGCCGTTCGGGCGCGCGCCAGACGCCGATGACGTCGACGTCGTTCGTGGTCATGCGGCCGGTCTCGGCCAGATGCAAGGCGAGGGGACCGGGAACGACGACTGCATCGAACCGCGTCGTGTCGATCTGGGCGAGGAAGCAGTCTGCGTCGAAGGGCTGGTGCAGCGCGAGGCTGCCGCCGCGAATGAGCCACGGGATCATCGCGACGGCGAGGCCGGCGAACGACGACTGCGTCATCGTCGACAACAGGACCGCGCCCTGTTCCAGCCGGCTCTCGACAACGACGGCGAGGCCGCCCGCGATCAGCTCGGCGTGGCTGCGCGCGACCGGGACGAGTCCCTGGGCGCCGACATCCCAGGTGATGACGGCCAGGTGCGCGGCCGGACCGGGCGTGCCGGCGCGCTCGTCCGCGAGCGAGGGGACTGGATCGGTCGCGTCCGCGGTGAAGACGTCGTCGAGAGAAATCAATCCGTCGGGCGTGCCGCCTCCGAACCCGCAGACGTGCCGCACCGAGAAAATCTCGGCCGCGACCTCCATGGCAAGGTTGAAATGATCGGTTGCGCCGATGCGCCCGCTCACGATCAGCGCGCCGGCGCTCACGCGGCCGAGCGCGGCCGTCATTTCCGCGCGCCGCCACAGCATCGGCAGCGGCATGGCGATGAGGCCCGCGCGCAGCACGCCGAGCAGCGCGAGTACGTTTTCGACCGTATTCGCGAGCTGGATGCCGACGACGGTGTCGGTCGTAAGGCCCATACGGCGCAGCCGGCCGGCGATGGCCGAGACGACACGGTCGGCTTGCGCATAGGTGAGCTGGCGCGGCTCCCCGTCGGTGAAAGTCGCACGGTTGGGCGGATCGCCGAGCGCGAGCTGCTCCGGCTGCTGCAGCGCCGCCTGCTGCAACATCCCGTCGAGCGTCGCGCGGCCGCCGATGCGGGGGGTCGCGGGCTGTCCGCGCGGGTCCTCGAGGATCACGGGCTGCGCCTTACCAAGTCTTGGCGCCACCAGGATTCGTACTGGTAGCCGTAAAGCGACGTGTGCGCGGGTCGTCCGACCGTGGTCCAGCGCGCGAGCCACTGTTCGGGCAGGTGGAACAGCGGGATGGCGTAGAAGCCGGAGATCAGCACGCGGTCGAGCGAGCGTACCGCCGCCACGAAATCGTCGCGACGTTCCGCCTTGAGCAGCGCGGCGATCATCGCGTCGACCGCCGGGCTCTTGACGCCCATGTAGTTGCGGGTGCCGGGCTCGTCGGCGGCGGCCGAGCCCCAGTAGAAGGCCTGCTCGTTGCCCGGCGACAATGACTGGTCCCAGCGCGCCTCGATCATGTCGAAATCATAGGTGAGTCGGCGCCCCTCGTATTGCACCGCGTCGACCACCCGCACCCGCGCCGCGATCCCGGCGCGCTTCAGGCTTTGCGAGAACAGGAGCGCCAGCCGCTCTTCGTCCCGCGCCGTGACCAGGATCTCGAACGTCAGCGCCCGGCCGCTGCGGCGCTCGATCAGCTCGGTCCCGCGCAGCTCGTAACCGGCGGCTGCGAACAGCTCGAGCGCGCGCTTCAAGCTCAAGCGGTCGCGTCCGGAGCCGTCGCTCACCGGCGGCGACCAGGTGCCGTCGAGCACGTCCGCCCGCACGGCATCAGAAAAGGCCGCGAGCAGCGCGCGCTCGCGCGCGTCGGCCGGGCGCCCGTGCGCCGAGAGCTCGGAGCCCGCGAAGTAGCTCGCCGTGCGCCGGTAGAGATCGAAGAAATAATTGTGGTTGATCCATTCGAAATCGAACAGCAGCGCGAGCGCCTCGCGCACGCGAGTATCGGCGAAGACCTCCCGGCGCGTGTTGAAGACGAAGAACGAGCTCGCCTTCGGTAGGCCGGTCGGGATCGCTTCTTTGACCACGCGACCCTCGCGCACGGCGGGAAAATCGTAGGCCGTCTGCCAGCGCGTCGGATCATTCTCCACGCGCGCGTCATAGAGGCCGCGCTTGAAGGCCTCCAGGTAGGAATTGGACTCGCGGTAGTAGTCGAAGCGGATCTCGTCGAAATTCCAGAAACCCCGGTTGATCGGGAGGTCGCGGCCCCAATAGGAGGGATTGCGTTTGAACGTCACGCTCTTCCCGGGGTCGACCTCGCCGACGAGATAAGGGCCGCTTCCCAGCGGCGCCTGGAACGACGTCTCCTCGAAGCTCTCCGGTTTGACCGCGTGCTTGGCCAGCACCGGCATCAATCCGAGGATGAGCGGCAGCTCGCGGTCGTCGCTGCCGGCGAGGTCGAACCGCACTGCGCGCTCGCCGATTGCCTCGGCCTTGGCGACCTTGGTGTAGTAGGTGCGGTGGTTCGGCCGCCCTTTGTCGCGCATGAGCTCCCAGGAGAATATGACGTCGTCGGCGGTGATCGGCGCGCCGTCGGAGAATTTGGCAGCGGGGTCGAGATAGAAAGTGACGTAGCTGCGTTGCGCGTCGGTCTCCACCGCGCGCGCGACCAGCCCGTAGAGCGTGAACGGCTCGTCGAAACCGCGCGCCATCAGGCTTTCGACCACGAGGCCGCGGATCGACGGCACGGCGATCCCCTTGACGATCAGCGGATTGAGGCTGTCGAAGGTGCCGAGCACGCCTTGCACCAGGCGTCCGCCTTTCGGCGCCGCCGGATCGGCATAGGGCAAGCGGGTGAAGCCCGCGGGCATCGCCGGCTCGCCGTGCATGGCGATGGCGTGCCGCGGCTCGGACGCGCACGCCGCGCCGACCGCAACGCAGCCGCTGAGCACCGCAGCGCCCAGCAACGACGCGCTGAGACCAAAGGAATGGTGGGCGGAAGGCGCAATCACGGCGGCGATGCGACTCGGGCGGCTTGCGACTAGGGCCAGTATTTCCATGGAATGGGGCTAACTTGGGCTGTTCGGCCTGCATTCGTAAGCCGGACGCGGCCGGTTATCACCAATATTTCATGCGATGACGCACTAGCGTTATGGCTTTATCCGTTGGTCGAAATGGGCTATCACCCGGCCATCACTCAGATGGACGGCGTCACGCTCTTGCCGCATTTGGTGCCGACACAGCCCAATATGGGGGCGACCGTCCCGGCGCAGGCGCTGGGAGAGCGGTAAGCAAGAGGATCTGTCGATGGATCATCGGTTGGTTTTTGCGCCGGCCCGCCCGGCCGCACGCGCGTTTGCGGTCGCAGCGGCAACCACCATGCTCACCGCGTTGATCGGCGCCAGCGCCTTCGCTCAGACGCCTCCGGCGCCACCGGCGCCGGCCGCGCCCAAGGCGGCACCGAAACCCGCGCCCAAGCCTGCGGCGCCCGCGGCGCCGAAGGCCGAAGCGCCGGCCCCCGCGCCCCAGCAGGGACAACAGGCGCAGGGCGGGGAGCAGCCGCAGCTCATCTTCTCGCCCTGGACCAAGTTCTGCCTGAAGGGCCAGGAGGCCAATGCCAAGCAGGTCTGCTTCACCGGCAAGGACGGCCGGGTCGAGTCCGGCATGCCGGTGGTCGCCGCGGTGCTGATCGAGCCGGAAAACGAGCCGAAAAAGGTGCTTCGCGTCACCCTGCCGCTCGGCATGTCGATCCAGCCCGGAACCCGGGTAATCGTCGACAGCGGCCAGCCGATGACCGGACCCTACGTCATCTGCTTCAACAACGGCTGCATGGCGGATTACGAGGCGAGCGGCGAGCTGATCGGCAAGTTGAAGAAGGGGCAGGGCCTCGTCATCCAAGGCATCAACGGCGCCGGCCAGCCCATCAGCCTGGTCGTGCCGCTCACCGACTTCGCCAAGGCCTATGACGGACCGCCGACCGATCCCAAGAAGTTCGAGGAGCAGCAGAAGCAGCTGCAGGACGAGCTGCAGAAGCGGGCCGAGGACGCCCGCAAGAAGCTGGAAGGCCAACAGCAGGCGGCGCCGACGCGGTGAGGCGGAGGTTTTTGCGAGTTCCAACGATCGAGGCGCGCCAGAGGCGCGCCTCTTTGTTCTGAGGGCGCTGCCTATGTCGGTATCCATGAAGGATCAAAGCATTACTGCGGCGCTCGCATTTGCCGCTCCCGTGATCCGCCGCGCGGTCGCGGCCCTTGCCATCTGCGCGTTGACCGCGATCGCCGTGGTGCCGCCGTCGTTTGCGGAGGAAGCCAAAGGAAAACAGAAGGGGCCGCCGCCTCCCCCCAATCCCAAGCCGGCCGAGCCGCAAATCACGTTCACGCCCTGGACCAAGGTCTGCCCCAAGAGCCAAGAGGCCAATGCCAAACGCATCTGCTTCACCGGCAAGGACGGCCGCGTCGAAGGCGGCATGCTGGTGATCGCGGCGGTGATCGTCGAGGTGGAAGGCGAAGCCAGGAAAGTGCTGCGGGTGACGCTGCCGCTCGGCATGGCGCTGCAACCCGGGACCCGCGTCGTGATCGACCAAGGCCAGCCCATGAACGCTCCTTATGTCATCTGCTTCCAGGCCGGCTGCATCGCGGACTACGAAGCGAGCCAGGAGCTGATCGACCGGATGAAGAAAGGCCAGAGCCTGAACGTCCAAGCCATGAATGGGCAGGGCCAGCCCATCGGCCTCGCGGTGCCGCTTGCCGATTTCGCCAAGGCGCACGACGGGCCGCCGACCGAGCAGAAGCAGTAGCCTTCAGTTCAGCAATGAATTGCGCGGATGATACGCGCCGTTCTCGTCGCGCTCGAACACCTCGGCCACCTGCGGATGGCGCACCGGCTCGCCCGACGTGTCGGCCAGGAGATTCTGCTCCGAGACATACGCGATGTATTCGCTCTCCGCGTTCTCCGCGAACAGGTGATAGAATGGTTGATCCTTGCGCGGGCGCACCTCGGCCGGAATGGACTGGTACCATTCCTCCGTATTGTTGAATTCCGGATCGATGTCGAAAACGACGCCACGGAAGGGAAACAGCCGGTGGCGGACCACTTGGCCGATCTTGAACTTGGCGTTGCTCATTTTGCTCATGCTCGAGCCGACATAATCCAGGATTGAGGCGCGCGCCAGAGGGCAAAAACGCCAGAGAGCTCAGAGACTATAGCGCGCCGCCAGCTCCGGGTCCTTGGCCGCGACCCGGCGGGCGAGGTCGATCAGCACCTTGGCCTGCTTCCAGGTGGCGTCGTCCTGCATCTTGCCGTCGATCATGACCGCGCCGGAGCCGTCGGGCATGGCGGCGACGATCTTTTTCGCGAAAGCCACCTCCGCCGGGTCGGGCGAGAACACCCGCTTGGCGATCTCGATCTGCGTCGGATGCAGCGTCCAGGCGCCGACACAGCCCATCAGGAAGGCATTGCGGAACTGCACCTCGCAGGCATCGGGATCGGAAAAGTCCCCGAACGGTCCGTACATCGGCTTGATGCCGGCGGCGGCGCAGGCGTCCACCATCTTGGCAAAGGTATAGTGCCAGAGGTCCTGCTGGAACGCCGCACGCGGCGCGCCGCCCGGCGTGGCGTCCGCGAGCACTTTGTATTCGGGATGTCCGCCGCCGACCCGCGTCGTCTTCATCGCGCGCGAGGCGGCGAGGTCGGCCGGGCCGAGGCTGATCCCGTGCATGCGTGGCGAGGCGGTCGCGATCGTGGCGACGTTGTCGACGCCTTCGGCGGTCTCCAGGATGGCGTGGATCAGGATCGGCTTCTTGATGGAGTGCCTGGCCTCGAGCTGCGCCAGCAGCTGGTCGAGGTAGTGGATGTCCCACGGTCCCTCGACCTTGGGCAGCATGATCACGTCGAGCTTCTGCCCGACCGCGCCGACCACTTCGGTGACGTCCTCGAGCATCCAGGGCGAGTTGAGCGCGTTGATGCGCGTCCACAGGCCGGTCGCGCCGAAGTCGTTGGCCCAGGCCATGGCGATGAAGCCGGCGCGCGCCGCCGCCTTGGAGTCGGCGGGAATCGCGTCCTCGAGGTTGCCGAGCACGACGTCGACCTGCTTGATGAGCTCGGGCACCTTGGCGCGCAGCTTCTCGAGATGCGGCGGCACGAAATGGATCATGCGTTCGAGCTTGACCGGAAGCTCGCGCAGCGGCGCCGGCGCGCCGACCGCCAGCGGCTTGAAGAAATTGCGCGGAAGCTTCATTCCTCGTCCATCCTGCGGCGTGTGGCGGCTACGGTAGCGCATGTCCCGGAAAAGTGGGAACCGGTTTTCCGAATAGGACATGCGCCAACGCAAGAGGCAACGGCGGGCCGCGCCAAGCCGCTTTTACGGGCAGGGACGGGGGCGGCCTGAGCAGCGCAACGCCACATGATCGACGCTGCGACACTATTGCAACGGAATATTGGCGGCCTTGATCACCCTGCCCCAGAGCTGCGTCTCCTCGGCGAAGAATGTCGCCGCCTCGGCGCGGGTCTTGGCGACCGGCTCCATTTGAATTCCCCGCACCTTTTCGATCACGTCGGGGCGGGCGAGGATCTCGGCCACGTCACGGTTGATCCGCTCCGCCAAAACTGCGGGCGTCTGCGGCGGCGCGACCATGGCGTACCAGGTCACGGCGCGGTAGCCGGGCAGGGCGGCCTCGGCGATGGTCGGAACCTCCGGCAGCTCGCGCACGCGCTCGGTGGTGCCGACCGCCACGATTTTGACCTTGCCGTCCCGGTGCAACGGCAACGACGTCGTCGGCGTGTCGAACATCAGGTCGACATGGCCGGCGATGATGTCGTTGATCGCCTGGCTTAGTCCGCGATAGGGGATCTGGACGGTCCTGATGCCCGCCAGCATTTCGAGCTGCACGGTCGAGAGGTGTCCCACCGAGCCCACGCCGGGCGTCGCAGACGTGATCGTGTCGGGACTGGCCTTGGCGCGCGCGATCAGCTCCTTGACCGTCGAGCCGTCGAAATTCTTGCGCAGCACCAGCACGTAGGGCCCGGTGGCGAGCAAGGCGACCGGCACCCAGCGCGCGGGGTCGTAGCCCATCTCCTTGTAGAGGAGGCTGTTGGTCGCAATCGGGCCGGGCGAGGTCACCAGCAGCGTGTAGCCGTCGGGCGCCGCGCGCGCGACCTCTGCCGCGCCGATATTGCCGGCCGCGCCGCCGACATTCTCCACGATCGCCGACTGGCCCCATTTGCGGCCGAGCTGGTCGGCCAGCAATCTTGCCAGCGTGTCGGTGCCGCCGCCGGCGGGATAGGGCACCACGATCCGCACCAGCCGGGAGGGATACGCCTCCTGCGCGCGCGCCGGCGCGGTCGCGACCACGACCGCGGTCAGGGCCATCAGCGCCGTAGTTGTCCCTCGCATCCTGGAGCTCCCATGCGCACCAGGGAACTTTAGCCCGGATGGAGCGCCAGCGAAATCCGGGCTACGCTTGCGGGCGATGCTGACCAAGAACCCGCAGGACTGGATCGCACGCGCCCGCGAGCTCGCGCCGCTGATCGAGGCCGCCGCCGGCCGCACCGAGGCGGAACGAAAGATTCCCCCCGACGTGCTTTCGGCGATGCAGGAGGCCGGCCTGTTCCACATTCTGCTGCCGGCGGCGCTCGGCGGCGGCGCGGTCGATCTGGTCACCTTCAACCGGGTGGTCGAAGCGGTCGCGACGGCGGATGCAAGCCCGGCCTGGTGCCTCGCCCAGGCGGTCGCGAGCTCGCACACCGCCGGATTTCTCCATCCCCACATCGCGCAGGAGGTATTCGGCGCGCGCGATGCGCTGGTCGCCTGGGGACCGCCGGCCGGCATCGCCAAGGCTGCCGCGGCCGACGGCGGCTACCGCGTGACCGGCAAATGGCGGTTCGCGAGCGGCAGCGCCAACGCCACCTGGATGGGCGGGCATTCCACCATCTTCGACGCCGACAAGCCGCGCCGCGACGGGAAGGGCCATCCGGTCAATCGCACCGTGCTCTTTCGCAAGGAGCAGGCGACGATCAAGGACACCTGGCGCGTCATCGGGCTGCGCGGGACCTCGAGCAACGACTACGAGGTCAGCGACCTGTTCGTGCCCGAGGACTACGCCACCTGGCGCAATTCTCCGTCCGACCGGCGCGAGAACGGGCCGCTCTACAACATCCCGATGCTCACGCTCTACGGCGTCGGCTTCTCCGGCGTGGCGCTCGGCATCGCGCGCTCCTGCCTCGATGCGTTCATGAAGCTCGCACCCACCAAGAAATCGGGCGGCGGCGTGGGCTCGGCCAGCGTGCTGCGCGACAGCGCGGTGATCCAATCGCGTACGGCGAAGGCGACCGGGCAGCTGCGGTCGGCGCGCGCGTTCCTCGAGCAGATGCTGCGCGAGGTCTGGCACGCGTCGGAGGCCACCGGCACGCTGCCGCTTGAGCAGCGCGCGCTCCTTCGCGTCGCCATCACCGGGGCGATGGAGGAGGCGCGCAAGGTCGTGGATTTCGCCTACCACGCCGCCGGCACCACGGCGATTTTCGAAGGCAGCCCATTCGAACGCCGATTCCGCGACCTGCACACCGCGCTGGCGCAAGGGCAAGCCCACTTGTCCAATTTCGAGTCGGCCGGGCAGGGGTTGTTCGGGATCGAGCCTTCGCAAAGATTGTAGCCCTACAACATTTCCCCGCGCATCAGGCGCGGCTGGGAGGCGAGCGGCGCGACGCCTTCGCGCATGACCGCGCGCCGCAAGGGTCCGATGCGCTCCAGCAAGAGCAGCCCGAGCCCGCGCGCGCCCTGCAGCGGCAGAAAATCCGACAGGAGGCTGCGGTTGAGCACATCGATTGCCAGCATGCGGCTTCCCACGTCGGCGCGCCGCATATGCTCGTAGGGACCGGTAATGTCTCCGACGTCGCTGCCGTCGCGATGCGCGGCCACCACGAGCTCGCCGATGGTCGCGGCGTCGCGCAGGCCGAGATTGAGACCCTGGGCGCCGATCGGCGGCATCACGTGGGCCGCTTCGCCGATCAACGCGACGCGGCGCGCGCCGAAGCGCGACGCGGTCTCGACCGCGAGCGGGAAGACGCCGCGGCCGGGCTCGACCTCGATCTTGCCCAGGATCGAATGCGAGCGCCGCTCGATCTCTGCCGCCAGATCCGCGTCGGCCAGCGCGCAGAGGCCGTCGACCTCGGCGGGATCGACCACGAGCACCAGGCTCGACCGCAGTCCCGGAAGCGGCACCAGCGTGAACGGGCCGGTTTCGGTGTGGAACTCGGTCGTCGTGTCTCGGTGTGGGCGGCCGTGGCCCAGGTTGAACGTGAGCGCGGTCTGCGGATAGGCCCGGCATTCGACGGCGATGCCGGCCGCGGCGCGGCACAACGAGTGCCGGCCGTCGGCGCCGATTGCGAGGCGCGCCGAGACCGCGCCGCCGCCCCGCAACCTGACGGTGACCTTGGCGTCGTCGATCTCGACCGCCTCGGCGTCGTCGTCGACGCGCGCGAGCGCGGGGAGCTCGCCGGCGCGCGTTTCGAGCGCGGCGACGAGATGGCGGTTCTCGATATTGTGGCCGAAAGCGTCGAGCCCGATCTCATCGGCGGCAAAGTTGAGCTCGGGCGCCCGGATGAGGCGAGCGGTATCGTCGACGAGCCGGATCGCCCGCATGGGCGCGGCATGTGCTTGGGCGCGTTCCCAGGCGCCGAGCGTGTCGAGCGCCTTGACGGAACCTGCGAGCAGCGCGGTCGTACGGTGATCCGTGCCCGACGTCCGCTTGGCGACGAGCGCGGTATCGATCCCGGCCCCCGCCAGCGCGATCGCCGCGGTGAGGCCTGCGGGACCTCCGCCCACCACGATCACTTCGGCCGC